>Ga0179593_1346611_pt1 | contig 14272 bp, 12 predicted proteins | sample CZODoug2_1_08_16_FD_185931 | JGI IMG/M metagenome (GOLD analysis project Ga0179593, IMG submission 185931) | Vadose zone soil fungal communities from Angelo Coast Range Reserve, California, USA - CZODoug2_1_08_16fungal (PacBio error correction) | ecosystem: Environmental > Terrestrial > Soil >...
AAAGTAGGAACGAGAAAAAACTATAAAGTAAAAAGGGAGGGAAGAACTGGAGCGCGTGCTTAGGTGGGCCCAGAAGGAAAAAAAAGGCAGACGAGAAAGAGGCTGAAAGAGAAAAAGGGGCCCGACAGTGGATACGGCCGGTTGATAAGTGCGCCACATTAGAAATTGCAAGCTTAGCCTGGAAGAGCGAAAAGGCCTACTGAGTATACAAAAAAAAGAAAATCACACCGAGGTTTGAGCAACCGCACCAGCCTTAGCCACCGCCTGCGGTCTGGGGGGGCAAGCAAAAACAAAAAAAAAAGTTAGAGAGGTGCGGAGCGCAGCAGAAGTGGGAGAATCTCGAGACGCAAAGAAGTGGCGGAGGGGCAGAGTGCCGCAAGGATGCCTGCATAAACGGGGAAGCCCGAAAAGATCTAGTAGGTATGGGTCGGAGTACACGCGAGAGCGGCAGCACGAAGGCCCTAGGTTCTCGAAATAACAAAATTCCTCGTTGGGGGTGACCTTCGAGTTCAATGCAACAAGTCTCAACATGAAAGCAAAAGGACTAGGAGCGACCGGAAGCGCAGGAGACTCACGGTTGCGTGAGGAGGTTGGCAGAGGAAAGTAGATTAACATGTGAATACAACCGACCTCTGAATTAACCCGTCTGTAGGGGGGCGATGGGGAAACGACGATTGGAAGCAAAAACTTGGGAAAGGGGCGCGAAGAGAAAAAAATGGCAACGAAACGGACAGAAAAGAGAACTGCTGGACATCCCAGAAAAAAAAATCAGGGACGGGAATTAACGGAGTGCGCAGATAGAACGAGCCCTGGAGGACGGGGACTCATAAGTTGCGCAAGAGCGACGCGCGAGACCTAAACAAAGGCGATCAAAGAGACGAGGACAATTAATGGGCCGCAAAAGCATCGAGCGTGGGAAAAGCGTCCACGGCTCGAGGGAGAATCACTATCGAGATGAAAGCAAGCCATCCGATAACAGAAAAGGACGCGAAGACGAATATTAACAATGGCCGAAGGTCAAGAGGGGGTCCGTCATGACGTGGTGGACGACTCAAAGTAGAGGGAGGCGAGGAAAGCCGAACGCGCCCGAACGATGAAGAGAACAGTTCCTCAACGCCGGCGAACACATAGTCAAATAGGGGGAAGGCCAAGGCATCCAGTGGAAAAGAGGGAACGTTCACAAAAATCGTATTGAGCATGCGTGGGACAATAGCCGAGAAGGAAAGAGAGATGGCCCCAGGCCCTTAATTGCCAACGAACGTATAGCAGAAGAAAAATGATGGTTAATTAAAGATAAGACAACGGGAGAAGCTCTGCCGGACGTAATTTAAGGAAAGGAGGAAGGCGAGCAAACATGGAAGGGCGGGGTGAATCGTTAACCGAAAGATTAAAAATGCTGCATGGGAAGAAACACTGCAGGGTGGGAAGAAGAGCCCTGTAGGAAAAAAGACAAACGGAGCCATAGACAAAATCGAGAAAAAAGGACATTAAGCCGTGAAAGGAAAACGAGTGGCGCACAACAGGGAACCTTCGGAAAGAGACAAAAAAAAACCATACCGACATACACCGTGGAGAAATCTATCATCATTACATGGGCGAACAAACCAAAAAACCTAGAATGGGTAGAAAATCCGACGCCCAAAAACGGACCGGATGAGGCCACAACATGGACATTTTCGCGAAATAGAGGGACATGGTGATTTCTCGGACCGACGAAATATAAAAGAGCGCAGCATGGAGAAGTAAAAGAAGCCAGGAAAAGAAAAAGTTATGTATGACGACTTTGTCAAGCGCGGGATACGAAAAAGTTACGTAAGGAGAAGAAACGGGGGGGCCAAGTTTTATCTACTTCGACGATCGAAACATCACAAAAGATTCCAGTCGGCAGCAAAGGGGGAGAGAAGGGAAAGAAAAGCGTTTTCCGGGTAGGCGAAAACGAAAAATACCCAAAAAAGGCCGGGGGGGGGAATCGGGCGAAAAAGGTGGAAGCTCATTGTAACGATAGGAGAATGGGCATGTTTTGAAGGTGGTAATCCTGGAATAGAAGCACATCATATGTCCCAGCATATAGAGTGAGAAAAATCGCCATATAAAGAGGGGTAAAAATCAGCAGGAACACAGGATAGAGCGTAAGAAAGGGGCGGGCGGGGGCAGGATAGCGGCGTGTGCCTTTGGCTGCGGTCTCAACGTCTTGCGGAGTTCTGTATCGTCAATGTGGGATACCAAGCAATGCTGCCGCTCCTGGGACATTCTGACAGACTCAGCAACTCAAAAACTTAACCACGCAGGATGGGGGTCAATCAGACCGCAAGGTGTGAAGATCATTGGAACGTGAGGGAGCTGGGACAGACGATAAAAGGGGGCGTCGCTGAGCAGATTAGGGAGTGGTACACTTGATCGTTAGGTCGAAATTAAGAGAAGGATCGGAGTACGCACTCTTCGAGGTCATAGGGGGACCAAATTAAGAGAATCTTTCTTCGCCTAACCGAAAGCATGCAAGGCAGAGAGGCGTAGAGTAGGAAAATAATCAGGGAATACCAGATAGTCAGATGAATCTATACACCGTGAGCTGTGAGGGGAAGAATGGCAACGCAAAAATTCGCTACCAAAATCTACAGAGGCAAAAAAAACGGGTACGGCACTAGCGAAGTCAATGGGAGAACGATCTACGAACTGTCCCTCCGCGCCAAAAAGGGGTGATGAAAAAGAGGTCACATATGTGAGTCACTCGTGCATGAAATTGAAGGAGCACAATGGGAAGAACAACAATCTCTACTTCAGAAAAGCTCAGAATGACAACAAAAACCCACCCGAGGGTGGGAAGAGAGGCAGTAACCATAGCGGAAAATGAGTACGGCTGACTTCCATCATGGAGGGTACTACCGCCTCAAGCGAGACTGGAAGGGCGGTGTCCCATGATAGAGTGGCTATAGCCTTGTCAACAAGGGGAGGATTGGCAGGGTGAATCGGTAGATATCTATGTCGGAGCACTAAAGAGTACAGCCGCACAGAGCTCTCAAAAAAATTGGTGGGGAGTAAATAGATCTGGGGAGGACGCATCTTCGACGCTAATCATAAAAGAGGGGTAAAGAAACAAGACAAAAAAAGAGGCGGTCCGCCACGCCTAGAGGAAGCAACGAAGAAAAAGAGCCGCGCCATCCTAGAGAGGGGGGGGAAAGAGAATGGGGAGTGTGAGTTGACTTCCTGAATTAGGCGCATATTATCCTGACATGAGTCGAATAGCTGAGCACCGAAGGCGAAAAAACGGGGAGAGCGCGGGGGAGCGACCGCTGTGTGGTGGGTGACAAATGCACTGAGGAAGAAATCTCGGTCAAAGATCTTGATAATCACTCTGGAGGCGCTGTGTGGAAAATGAAAACCTATTCAGGCCGACATGGATTTTCCATGGGGCGCGTGCCAAAGGGGAGTAACGTTTTTTCGAAAATCGGGAGCATTTAAAAACCCGCGGACCGACAAGTAGAAAGGGTGTCAACTCTATCTTGAAGAATCTACCACGGGGATCCGATGCCTGAGCGCCGGGCGCGCCGTCGAATATTCGCAATTCAGAGAGCAGGGCCCTCATGACATCTCCCCAACGATCCAGAGATCGCTTGCGGGAACAGAGGATCAATTTACGACAGAAGAAATGAGGCATATCAAATCTGACAGGTGAATCGGGAGCAATTTGAGAGTCATAGGACGCGGTCGGATGAAAAGGACTCATAGGCGGACAAACTCAGACGTTCTGGGAGAGGCGCCACTTCAGAAAGGAGGCTGAAGAAAATGCCGGTTTCTGCAAAGAAGATGACCTAACGGACGGGGAAAAAGCTTAGCAGCAAGGGGACCTATTCTCTGGGCTCCAGGAGAGTTCTTACGGATTGAGAGCAGTGAATCCTCGCATGGAGATTTCATAGGATTTCAGTTCAGGGTTAAGTCGTCAGTGCTGGGCCGTCTGAGCTGCAAAGAGAGAGAAGGGCAACCTGACTGCCTTCAAAGTCTATTCCGCAACTGAATGCGGGGCCTCAGGCAGTCATTGGAGCGGAGTGGTGATATTTGGATCAAAAGTTTCACAAGAAACAGGACAAAAACGAATGGTCGCTTACTTCAAAGAGAGTTGAGATCAAACGTAGATTTTTGGGGGGGGGCTGATCTTTAAAGGAATTGACGAACAAGTCACACGGCAAAGTGAGAAGGAAGGGACGGAGGGTGCCCGGTAAAGAAGGAGCAAGACGTGAGGTAGCTCACGTGTGGCCAACTGGCTATCTACGCTGTTCCAAGAACTATAAGTTTGGAATGCGCAGGGATGCCAAACCATGTCACAAGGAAGGTTGACGCGCCAAGGGGGGGATTGGTCATAAAGCACTGGGCTCTGGAGATAGGTTGTCCATGAGAAATCAGGCAAGGCGGAGTGGTTAGGGGGCAGCCAAAATGTCATGCTTGAACGACTTCAACAGCGGGAAAGCGGGGGAGGGGAAGTGTCAGATGTGCCGGGAGCCGGGCATCCTGATCGTTTGAAAGAGGAGGGTCAGAAGAAAACACCAGAATGAAAGCCCGCGTCTAACGAGAGGAATTTGTACTATGGGAACCGGGAAGGGGGATTGTCTTTGTTCGTCAAGGCAAGTGTCCAACCCAAATCGACCAAAGAGAATTGTCTGACCCATAAGCAGAGAAAAATCGGGGTCATAACGAACCCAACTCCGTAGTCCTGACGTGGGCTCTCGCGCATATGCATCGCAGGAAGGACTTCCACAGGGTCGATTGTGTTAAAAAATGTGGTGCAGCCGGCCGAGGATTACGTTGGGAAATTCATATGTTGTCTGTTCGGCCATATAAAGGCATGTAAAAACTCTTCGCCTAAGAACGCGGATGACTGAAACCACCAAAAACCAGAGGAGCGGGACACAAACTCAAATGTAGCCCGCGTTTCTGAAGCAGTGGGGACAGATGTGCGCCACGAGAACGATCTCAAGGAGGGGGGCGGACAAAAGCTCATAGCGATCGTCATCAATCAGAGGGGGAGAAAAAAGAGTAGTGAAAAAAGTCGATATTTCATAGAGAGTAAAAACTTCTATTAGGGAAAGCAGGGACTGCGTCCATTGAGAGAGGCCGTAATGAATTTCTGGAAGAGGGGATTCTTAAAAACGATAAAGACACGGGCGAAGGAAAGAATCGAAACGAAATCCGATCCGGGGGGGATGGAAAAAAAAACGAAAGGTTGCTGCCAAGGCCTACTTAGAATAGTGTCAGAGACGGGTGATCGTAGTAAAAGCCAGAGGGACATAGCAAACGAAAAGTAGCGCTATAGGCAATTTCGGGGGAAAGACAACAAAAAAAGCCTCTTCTAAGAGGGCGCAAAAGGCAGCAATCCAAATGCTTGTGGGTTGGAGGGAGGGAAAAATCATGAGAAGTCGCCTGCAGGTCGGCACGGTTTCCGAACAACGACTTTCGCGACCCGGAAAAAGGGGGAGTCAGCCGATTTCTTAACAGACTCAACCAACGGGGTTCATTAATCGCGGGAGGCAGAAAACAATCGTCCATCAGAAATAGGAAACAACCCCGCCAAGGGGGAATTAGAATGAGAGGAGAGGCTCGAGCCGAAGGAACGCGGGAGGGCAACGAACCCTTAATGAATTCGAACTTTGACAACTGAGGAATGGTTAGGCTTGGGAGCGAGGAACACTAGGGTTGCTTAGCTGCAGGCGACGAGAGAAATGGTGTACGCCGAACATGGAAAGGACCAGGACGTGTCGGAGGTTGAGAAACAATAAGCTTCAGGAGGCCGAGAGCAGGCCCATATCTGCAGGATGATCCGAGCAGAGAAACGCGGGGTTTCGGCCTTCTTCAAAGATCAAAGGGAGCCTGGTTACGAGACAAGACGGGGAAGGGAATAGCAGGCGAATCAGTGTCAATGATAAAAAACTATAGGCTAGGTATAGGAACGAAAATCGGTAGAGCCGCGTCTATAGCACATCAGCGTGAAAAAGTCTCCTTCGGCCGGAAAAGGGGCAAAGGCGCATATAACAATTCGAGGGATCACCAAGTTGCTGGGGAGGGCAATAGAGTCGAAAAGGCCAGCAATAAGAATAAAGAGCTATGCCCTCGAAGGTAACTGCTATAAGGGAAACATCCTAGGATGCGACTGGAGAATCTGCAAAAAAGCACACACAACACGTAGGAGTAGGAAAGGAATATAGAAAGAGAAGCCAGACGCTTTATCAGGAAAAAGGACGAGCAGCCGGGGACTCTGTCAGGCATGCAAATTGGCCCAGTCAGCTATGGTGTTGGGGGAACGCCAATTCACGGCCGCAAGAAAAAGAGCTGAAAAAAACGAGAAAGGGGAGACCGGGGATGAATTGATCGGGAACTCTGAGCACAGGGAAAAGAGTAACTTTGCCCGCTGCGGCCAACGCCTGAGCGACTAATTGTCTTAGAGCCAAAAGACGAGAACTAGCGGAAAGTTTTGATAAACAAACAACGCCCGACTAGCCAGCTTGGATCCTCGGAGTTGGGGTGGGAAAAGAAACACACTTGATAGTATGGGCCTATCCTTCCCACACCCCAGCCAGACTCAGAAAGGGGCGGGGGGCACTAGCCGCAAAAACAGAAACGGACCCCAGAGCAAGAGCAAGAGCCGGGGCTAATGAGCAACCGGACGCAGTACGAATACCCCCCCTTTGTGGATCTCTGGGACGATGCGGAAAAAAAAAAAACAAACGCTGCATCCTGGGTAAAGGCGGTCATAGGCCGGGATGAAGCCTTATTCCTGCGCAGCAAGACGACACTATCTAGAACCCATGAGGAGGAACCAGGATCGCGGGATCCGGGGCGGAAGGCACAAGAGTGGAAAGTAAATGGAAAAGAGAAGGAACCTTCTCGTTTTTTTAAACGCTGAAGAAAAGGACTTGGGTCGTCTTAAAGGGAACGAGGACCGCGAAGAAGAGGGATTCAAAAATTCCGCGGGTGGGAGGGTTGGAAGGAAAATAGGAGGGACTATGGCCTGACCGCGAGCGCTTAACCCTGGGGGATGGGAAAGGGCAGAAAGCTTGCCAAGTGCAAAGAACGACATCGAGAGAAGTGAGGAAAATAAAAGCAGGCGAACTGACTCCTCTGGCGGGAAGCCTCAACCCACAGCAGGAAAAGGTGGGCGCAGATAACGAAGATTGATATATAAAATCAAGGAGGGGAGAAAATAGACGCAAAAGCGAAAAGGACGCGCAATGAAAAAGGTCAACAAGATAACAATATCGGTGGTCCGGGCAGAGTCCAAAGCTGCTTCCTGGGTGGAGCTAATCTCAAAAAAAGAGAGTGAGATCGATCGAGTCTAATGCCGGCGAAACAGCAAAACCACCAAAAAGGTAGTATCCGACGAGAGAAGCACGGAAAATGTCTGGAGTGTTGGGACGTCAGAGCAATCCGAAGGGTGAAAGCGATCTATTCTTCTATCCCCGATGCCGCATGAATGAAAAACCGAGAAAGACGAACGAGAAAATCGAAAGCCCGAATCGGCGTTGGCTCATCGGCAACTGCGGGTGCAGGATCCCAGCATTGAGCTTGACCGATGGCAGCAACTCAGGATGGGGTCAAAATACTTTCATGAGGCCCGAGGCATGAACAGGGGGAAAAACAACAGAAGAAATTGAAGGAGGGGAAAAAAAAGGAAAGGCGACCCAACAGGGTTTTGGAATCTACGACCACGGTGACGATTGGGGAGGCTCAAACTAGCAGAAGGATATTAAAAGTCGGCAAGGGTAGAGAAGAGACGCGAAAAAAACGGGATCGGTCGCAAAATTGATGCGAGTGGGAAGACCAAAAAGGTGGTCTGGTTGCTAATATCACTTGAGGCAAACCAATATCAAAGCTCCATGATGGGGGCATCGAGAAAAGAAGAGGCGCGCGTAGCTTCATGAAAAAAGACGCTTTACATGATCGCGGCGGCAAAAGGATCCTTCACGCTGCACAGAAGATCAAGGGAAGAAGGGCGGAATCAGCAGCCATTAACTCAGACAAGGGAGGAAAGTGGTCACCATAGAAAAACGATCGCCCGGACGAAGCATGCAAGCAAGAATTAACCCCATGGAGAAAACCCTGCGGGAAGTTCCGACAGCAGAGCGCAGAAAAAAAGAGTTAGGAACATCTTAGAGCAAGCAATTAAACTTCCAAAGTGATCGTGGACTATATCATCGTAAGGACCCATAAGGAGAAGGCGCGGTGGGCCGTTGGGGCGATTAGGGCGGCTCGAATAAAAAAGATTAGGAGAGGCAGCCCGAGAGAATGAAGGCGATCATCAAAGTGCCAGATTGGAAGGGAGGAAACTCCCGTACCAATCCGACAACAGACCGGGGGGGGCTGCCCAGAACCAGCGGCAAGAGAAGTAAAGTCATGACGATACATGTCCGAAGCTTGAGAACGGAGCATTGCACGAACAAGAAAGCGGGAGACGAATAAAAAAAAGCCGCAGAAGTCGGAAGAGCACGCACGTGCAAACGACAATACGGCTACCCAAGGGGAACAAAGTTGAACCTTTCTCAGGAGGACAAGGGGCCCAACCGGAAATACACCTGCTGCAGCCGGGAAGAAAAGGAAGTCGGCCAGCCTTCGCCTCTCACCACACATCCTCCACGACAGGGAAGCATCCGCCCGCCGTCAGCAAGTGCATAACGACCTTTAGGCGAATCAAAAGGGCTCTGCAGGCTCGCAGAAGAATGGCACGATCACAAAGGGAGTCGATTTGGGAGAAAAGGACGAGCTGGATCCAATTAAAACGGGCGAGGGAAGGGGCCCCGGCCTATGACGAGCAAGCGGGAGGCTGACGCCAACCCGGCCGGGGAGAGGAGAGACGCAGCGGACTTCCCGGGAGACGGAGACAAGATCCACAACAAAATGTCGGTCCGAAGAAAGCCAACCACAGTCCCCTAATGAACCAAAACGGAAAAAGTGACAAGAATCCCTGTAGGGGAGAAAGTGGGGGAAAAAAAAAATAAAAAGGCGCTACGGAGAACCTGTCAACGACCACGAAAGAGTGAGGGGAGCCAGAAGGGGAACGACCGCTAGAAAGCAAGAAATGTACGTAGAAAAGGGGCAACAGCTAGGGGGCAAGTCGAGCTCAGCCTGATGCAATGCGAAAGTCTTCAAGAAACGCGTACGTCAGTCCCCAGAATGGAAAAGGGACAAGCCTCGGAGCGGGCAGGCGCGGGAGACTTCGTCAAATCGTTCCCATAAGCGTGCGAAGATAGCTGGAGAAGTGAGGGTCCGGTGAACTTCGATAGCTAGAGTAGGTCGAGGCACGAAAAACTCCGAGAAGCTGTATAAAAAAAAAACGGGGGGGGTCGTTAGGGACGCATCTGAGACGACAGAAAAGCGGTGCAGGACCAGATCCGCAAAAACAGCGATTCGTCCGGCACTAAGTATAGGAAAACGCAACGGACGAAGAAGACGACAGGCGGCAGAATCTGCTTCACAATTGATGGCCGTAGCGAAAGCATTTGAAATGAACAAAATTGCGCGGCATGAAGGTCTTGAAATGCCGAAGGCGAGAGAACTGTCGGAAAGACAATGAAAAAGTCTATACAGGGCTGAAGTGCTATTGGACCGGCGTCGTGGACACTAGGGAACATAAGAGTGCGCGGATTTGAAAGGAAAGTTCAAAAATCAAAAAAAACTACAAGGGATTTGTAACCGAGGGTTAGGGGGAGATGGGTGGGGACGCTGAGTATAGGAAGAATTTTAATTTGGCGGCCGGCGTTCTTACGACCGAACAAAAGGGTTGGGGAACTGGAAAGTATAACGGGAATTACCCGATGGAGGCTGCCGCAAAGGGAGAAAAGGCCATGTTTCGGAGGCCAAGCATCAAGAAACCAAAAAACAAATATGTCATCAAAAAAACTGACCTCGAAAAAGTCATACGAAGACATCGCGAGGACTGTCCAAAGATCAAACGATAGTAAAGAAATCCGAAAAGGGCTGAGAGAAGACAAAAAAAGGACCCTTTTGAGAGGACGAGCGAAGAGAAAGGAAGAAAACGGCAGTAGAACCTGGCTGGAGGACGCATCGTGCTTGGAGGGCGATGACTTCCGAAAATTTTCAAGGACAGGAGGCTGAAGCATGGCGTTTGGCGGTGATAACAGAAAAGGAACGGGATGCAAAAAAGAGAGGTCGCGCCAGCGGGGTAGACTTTAACAACGCGTAGTCAGCGGGTATCGGATAGGAAAGTGTTTCGGCGAAGGCAGGGGAGAGCGGTATGTTTCAGGAGTGGCAGTCGATCAGGCGGACATCGCTTCGCCGGCAACAGGAGGCTAACAGGGACGCTTGCGAGAGGGCCGGAAGGTAGGGCGTCGTGACGGAGGTACGAAAGAAAAAAGACGGAAAAAGAGCCTTCGAACGAGCTTGGAAAAAGAATCTTGGAAGGGAGGCAGTTAATCGGCAGCCAGAGATACAGCCAAGAATTAGCCTGCCGGGCAGATTCGGGTGCCGTTCACTATAGGGCAAGTCGTCAAGATCCTCGGGACGGCGGCATGAGAGAATAGCTGTCAAAAAGAGAGACTTTTGGAGGGGCGTGATCGAGACTCAAACATGTCCAGCAGCTCAGTGGCGCGCCAAGGGCATTTTGGAGGGGGGACCTTCATAAGCTGCAGCATGGGAGGAGATTGTTGAAGAAGGAAAACCAAGAAGCACGGAGGATATTGTAGGGAACGCCAATGGTCAGGAGAAGTTAAAAACGGGATAGGAGTTGGTTGCGGTAGCAGGTTGCACGCCTTAAAAATGATCGGGGGGCGCCAGCCTTCTGTGTTTTCAACGACGCTACCGGGGGGACAACCCGGGAGGGTAGAAGCAGATGTGCTGGAGAATGGAGTCAGTGGAAGTTGCGGTGTCTTCAATGTCTTGAACAACAAGCGAAGAGGGTTCGGACCCGGAAAGCGAAAGGGCTAACTGCAAAAAGCCGTAGGAAGGTGTCTCTGATAGCCATTCCTTGACAGAGAATTCGGGGCTGCAGACCATTAAATCGAACCCGTGTCAGGGAGATGTTCATCACAAGGGGTCGACGAAGAGAAACGTCTTCGGTGGGGACATGTGGTTGTCCAAAGAGCCATAGGAAGCGCAAGAAAAGGCTAAATATGACCGACAGGATTATCGCAGTCAACTATTGAATGTCTGTAGCGACAAACTACCCGAGTGCCCTCATCATTTTCAGGGGGGGAGTGGGAAAAACCGAGGATGGGAAACCATGTTCAAGCTACATCGTCGGCGCGAAAAAGCGCTATTCTGTTAGCCGCCGAGAATGAAGGTCGGATTGGAGTAAGGTCAAAAAAAGGAGTCAGGCGAAAGGTACTCACCGGCGCCAGTCTGAAGTCGGAACGCAAGGGATACCATGGAAGGTCTGGATAAATGTCGGGAGAATCACCGTAGAGGATAATCAGATTCCTCTCCGGTGTGGGGGAGCTTCGACCACCCTCGATTAGGGGACATCAGTCCTTACGAAAGGTATTCCGCGAGCGGTGTGAGCGACTTGGGTCAGGCAGCGCAGGGGAAAGAGTCTAATCCTAGAGCTCTCATTCAAAGAATGATCATCGTCAATCAACAGAATCGGTTCTATCGGGCGCACGCAAAATTCATACCTGGGCATGTTTGAGGGAAGGACAGCCTCAAAGAGCGTCGCCGGAGTCGGTCGTGATTTACGCCTGGATCTGAGATTGGGGAAAAGCTGGAAAGCGCATGCCGGAAGCCAGCGCACGCCCGAAAGAGAGACGGAATCCGGCAACAAACAGGATCCTGATCAGAAGACAACACCTCACAGCACCGTGAAGGTCAAGCCGAGATACTGTCGCTCGAGCCACTGCCCGGCAAGGTGCAGACGAAAAAAGAAGGGAACTGAAGTAAGGACAAATAAAAGACTGGTTTCACGAGACACTAGGGGGATGGCGGGACGCAGGTGTACCCGAACTGGAAGCCGAAGAGAGTCGGGTGGTCGGAGGTGAAGAAAGCATCCGGCTTCAAATTCAGAGGACCCGACATGCAGATAAGGCACGGACAGACAACCGGCGGACCTGAGAGGCAATAAGAGAGAAATGGTGAGGAAACCCAAGAAACTCATCATGCCGAGGGCGCCAGAGGAATAGGTTCTCGATCAAACGTGGCTACGGCGTTTAGAAGAATGCAGGAGAGACTCCAGACAGGAAATAGGCGCACGCTCCTTTGGCAGAAGAGGTCAATACGGCAGACCGGGGCGGCCACCATCGGACAGCCAGCCTCCGGTGGGCGGCGTGAACAGGCGCGACAAAAGAGAATGGGATACCATGAATTCCCCCCGAGCTAAGACGCTCAACGACAGTTGGACGGGAGAGAAATAAGGGCAATTCTATGCACAGGGAGAGATCTCTCAAACAAAAAGACGGAGAGTATTCAGAAAGATATCCCAGTCCGGAAAAAGCGCAGATGCAAAGTTACGTTCGAAGAATAGTACTTCGGTAATAGTCTTCGTTGATTCCTCTATGGGAGCCCATGCACTCGCAGCGGCGTAGAACGAGAATGGGGACGACACCGGAGAAACGGCCGAGAAGATGCTCAATGAAGAAAGAGAAAACTTTGAAAAGAAAGGTGGGAGGCAAAGGCAGCCGCCGATTGAACAACGAAAAATTCCATAATTCTCGGTTATCGGGGAGCACAAGGGGTCAGACGGCCAATCGGCCCTGAGTCGGTCCTCAAAAAACAGGCCGGGATCAGTCGGAGACATGGCCGAACACAATTGGTACTTCCGTAGATTAAGAGAAGATGAAGGCATGGGCAGGCAGGAATGAAGCAAGCTGAGGGAGAAATCCTACAAACGATCTAGTCTGCTTAAAGTAGCGTAACAAACAGAAAGGTCGCAAAGCACTAAGGAAAAAGTGTGATAGGGAACAACAGTTAACATTCAGAACGGTTTTGGTTGAAACGGAAGTCACCTCGTGGCGTCTGCAGACGCGGAGGAAAGACCCAGAGAAGGAGAACCGGTGAGGTGAGCCGTGAATAGATAAGGATGAACTGAAGGGAAAAGACGACCTAGCCTGACCGGTCGGAGGGGCTCAACGGAAGATGCTGACAAAAGTCAGGAGAGGGAAAACAGATCGAAAAACAAGGAACGCCGGCGACGGACCGACTGTAAATCCCAAGACCAAACCAGAATGATCGCGGGCGCAGATTAGACGAGCCAGGAGTGGACATCACAGTAAGTGCTGAAATAGAGAGAGCCGTAGAGACAGTAAAGAGGCTCTGACGACAAAGGCTCAAAAAAAGACAATATCCGGAGCGCAGAATCACCTGCGGTGGGAGGGGAGAAAAAAGCGCCAAAGGACGGGTCAGGAAGACGATAATCAGAGGCGATTTCGAATTTCTCCCACATCAGAACCAGACATTAAGGGTCAGCGTACACGAGTTCCCTGGCCAAATCAGGTTAAGGAATTAACGTCGAAGGAGTGACGATCACGAATCCCGAAGGTATCGATCGGAGGCGTCTCATACCCTATAGCCAGAAGGCAAGCGCCTACGATGAGCAAAAGGCCGCTAACACGCAAATGAGGCAAAAAAAAAAAATCGACTGAGGGTGCAGGAACAAACGTGCAGAAATGTGAACGTGGACGATGTCGAACGGGCGAGCAGCCAGAGAATATGTCCCACATGAAGGCATGATATGGCCACAACAACAGAAGGAGGGAAACTATAGAGCCGCGAACCACCAGAAGTTTATGCTCGGGGTGAAGTGGATCAGTAGACCGAAATGAAAGGGAAGGATTCATTTCAGGAAAACCACGAGAAAGACGACAGGCGTTAACTTCCCAATGACTATAGCTGCTTCAGTTCAGACCCGCTGCGTTAATGGGGCTATAGCAAGGGCGTAAACAACAGCCGATCACGTCGCCATAACAAAGGATCGAAGCGCTGCAGGCGTAGCGACGAATGAAACACAAAGCTCCCATCCCTGCACGGGCTCCACAACTGCAGATAACGCAGAACAGGTGCGATGAAGGCGAGAACATGACATTGGGGCTCAATCCCAATACAGGATGCCGGAATTTACGCCCGTATCAAACCGACGGGGAAGAACCACAGGCCCTTAAGCCAGCAAAATGACCAAAGGTCAACGCAGGGGGGGAAAGGAGTTCACGTCATCGCGCAGCTCCAAAACGTACTCTGCTTTTTAGGAAAGGGGAGCATCCAGCAGGCAAACTGATGAATGATAAAATGAAAAAAAGAGGGTGGCACCCAGAAGTTCAGACCATTCAAAGACTGTGCCAAACATTGG
>Ga0179593_1347510_pt1 | contig 14272 bp, 18 predicted proteins | sample CZODoug2_1_08_16_FD_185931 | JGI IMG/M metagenome (GOLD analysis project Ga0179593, IMG submission 185931) | Vadose zone soil fungal communities from Angelo Coast Range Reserve, California, USA - CZODoug2_1_08_16fungal (PacBio error correction) | ecosystem: Environmental > Terrestrial > Soil >...
CCAGCAACTTGGAAGGGAGCACAAGGTGGCAGAACCCCCAAATTTTCGCACAAAGAAGTGTACGAAAAAGAAATTGCCACAACCCTGAGAAAAATAAAATCAGGGACGAAAGAACGATGAGCGTTTGAACAAACCGGGGGAAGGAAAAAAGTGTCGCAAAACGACACAAGGAATACCAGTGAAAACCGGGAAAAAAAAAAAAAACCCAAAGAACACAAAACGGAATGGAAAGCGAGAAAAGGAAGAAAAAGGAAAGAAGGCCCAAAAATGGGGAGACGAAAAGAAGAACGTCATAAAGGTCCCCCAGAAATCTGGAAAAAAGTGGCAGAGGGAAGGGAACAAAAACAATCCAGAAACAAAGGCAAGGGGGGACCCCCACAAAAACAAAAGAAAGAACAAAAACACACGGAAAGCCAGGTTGGAAAGACGCGGAGAAGACAGCAGATTCTAAAAAAGAAATAAGAGGATACGAAAATGCGCTAAATTAGCAGAAGCGAGGACGCAGGTGTCGGCCCTGAAAGGGGGGGAAAAAAAAAGCGACGGAAGGACCGGGAAAGAACCCAAAGGTGAGAAAAACAATTGATCAGGATCGGCATCCACAGCCTAGGGTCAAGAAAAAAAAAGACAACGGCAAAGCAGTTGAAGGGCGGGGAGGGGGGCCCAGCCTGAAGTAAGCCAAAGAATAACCCCCACGAGGGGGGATAGTTAGTGGTACATCCCCTGAAAGAGAGCACAACAATAGCAAGTGCAAAACCGAACAAGAAAAAAAAGAAGCCGAGCGTGGAAAGAGGTGAAAAAGGGATATAGGGAAGACCTCATCAGGAAGGGGAGGGGCCTGGGAGTCAACACGGCCGAGTTAACAGCCATCAAGCCTGGCCTTAAGGGACAATAACTAGGAAACAAACCGCTCTGAGCTTCGACTCAAAGATATTGAAGAAGAAACGACACGAAAGAGAGTAAAACAGGGTTTTCAGAGAACTGACCTGCCGCAGACCCATAAGGGGGGGGTCGGTACCGAACAAATCAGCTGCGCCCGTAAAGCAAAATACGGAATTACATGTGCAGGGGGGCAGGGAGGGGGGGCAAATCCTACCCGCAAAAGAGGGAAAGGGAGAAAATTAGGTAAAAAAAAAAAAAATCAGTCTCACATAAGGAAGCGCCCCCAAGCACGAAAAAAAAAAGCCGGCTCAACCAAAAATGGGAAAACCTCAAGAGAGTTAAACCAGGTAACACTTGACTCGATTCTTCAGTCCGAAGAAAAATCCGAGGTGCCGCACAGTGGGGCTACAAAACAGGGCAATAAAAAACCTTAAGGACCAACACGATGGGGGGAAATTCAAAGAACAAAGGAACACCAACAAATTCGAACGTGCCACACAGACTCGTCCTAAAAAAATAAAAAAGCAAAAAAAAAACAATCTGGCGATACCTTCATAGAGGCCCCAAAAAAAGGGGGTGGGAAATGGCGATACTAACGAAAAAAATTTTGGAAAAACCAAAAAGCGGGACCCAGGTCAGGACCCAAGCTGGGAAAAAAGGGGACAGGCGATGACAGGTACCTAATAAGGTCCCCCGCAAGAGTCTACGGAGGAAAAGAAAAAAAAAAACGGGCTGAAAAAAAATAACGCGTTAAAAGTCAGGAAGACCAAACATAGGTGAAGGGGGATTGGGGGGGAACCGGCTCAATCGGGCGGTGGGCCCAAAGGCCTTGGGCAGGGGCCACAAGAAAAAAATAAAAAGAAGTCAGGCGGGTGTACAAACGCAGGGGGAAAAAAGGGAAAAAAAAATCAGTAAACACGGCCTTAAAAACTTCAAAAGCACAGAAGATCTCCCCGCCCGACAAACAGGGAAGGGAAAGAAAATACAAAAAAAACACTGGGGAAAGGAAAAGCAACTTCATGTATGGGTCCTGGCCATAAAATGGAAACGGGAAAAGCAACGAAAATCGAGCGGAATACAGAAAAAAACAGGTCCTGCAAGAGATAGAAAAAACATCGAAAAAATACAAAAAAAAGGGGAAAAAACTCCCGCACGACCACGAAATATTCCAAAAAAAGAATCCACGCCGACACCGCGTGCATCAACGCAGAAAAAAAAAAACAAATTGGCAGAAAAAGAAAAAGGAAAACACAATCACACCTTGTCCACATCACCAAAAAGGGTCGCCCGCAAAAAAACAATAAAAGAAAGCGTTCCTCCTTTCAGAAAAAGAACAGCCGACAGTAATACACACAGATCGTCAGTTAAAAAAAAAAGGTCCACCGAGGAAAAGTTATCTACAAAAAGTTCAATCCGAAAGGAAAGAACCCATAGGTGAACGAAACTTTTTGGAAGACAGGACCAAAACGCCGAAACACCTAGGGCGCGCCAGAAACTCCATCAAAACCAAGCGAACGCGCGGAGCTAGAATACGTGCCGAAAGAACCACTCCCGGACTAGAGAAAGACCCACCAAAGAAACAAACACACGCAGAAAACCGGCCAAGGAGAACCGAACAAAGACAAGGGCAAAAAACCCAAGGAAGAGAAACGTAGTACAAAAAAGACCATGAAACAAAAAAACAAGGAATCAACAAAAATCTTGGGGGTGGTGGACCAGAGGAAGTTATGGCCCAAAACAATTAAGCACCAAAAAAAAAGCCTAGAAAAACTGGCATGAGAACAACTCCAGGGCAAAAAAAACCAAATGGAGGGCTCACAAAAGGTCGCGAGTAAAAAAAAAAAAACTCGCCAAAAAAAACCCTTGGAAAAAAGCAAAGGGGAGAAGTACAACCCGTTTGAAGGAAAAGTGTTGGGGGGTTCAAAGTAACCCTCAAAAAAATTTATTTGTAGCGGGAGGGGGGGAAAAATGCCGTGACTAAACCAACCGACGGGGAGTGCGCGCTAACATTGGCAAAGAAGAAACCTCCACCAGCGCTTGGGAGGCCATGAGGTAAGAATTTGGGACGATAAAAAACTGCCGCAATGTACCAAGGGGAAAAAGAAAAAGAGGGCGGGACGGTGGCCATCTTGGGGGCTGGTTTCAATAACACAACCTGCTTGAGAGCCAAAAAAGGAAAACTGCCAAGCGTGACAAAGGTCGTGGAAATACACGCAAGGAAGCACCACGACCGCCGTAAAAAAAAAAAAGACACTCACCAATCAGCGATCAAAAACAACGAGGCCTTAATTGATGAGGGTTCCGAAGGAAAAAAAAAAAAAAAATCACAACGTCCATCGAAGCAACCAAGAGTCGTACCAGTTGTTAATCCTCAGGCGGCCGGAAGAAGGGATAACAGGAAAAAAAAAACCCGAAAAGCAAACAAAAAAAAAAAAAAAAAAAAAACCCCGAAAGGGAAAAGAACCCAGAAATTGGAAGGGGAGCGCCGATGGGGGGACGGGGTCAGAAAAAACAGAAACGGCGGTTCGAGGGCAAGGAAGCATCGGTCGAAACAAAAGAAAAATCATCAGGAGAAAAAAAAAAAAAACAACGGAGCTATGGAATATCGCGTTACGGGGACCAACGAAATATTTTGGGGTCAGTGGGGAAACGGAAAAAGCCGTGTGCGGTGAATACACAAACCCTAAAAAAAGCCGTGCCCGGACACAGAGGGAGGCCAAAACTAAAAGTGGTCTTTGCGGAAGAACTGTCCCGAAGCCGACACAACCAAAGCTGAAGGTTATGGGGCAAAACGGAGAAGAAACGTTGGAGGTTAAATGGTGACGCCGAGGGAATGGAAAGATTGATTAAAGTCGAAAAAAGAAGAAAGAGATCGAAGGTGTGCATGGCGAAACAGTAAAAAACGGGATTTTTAAATCAGCGTGGCGGTCGGGTGAGGGGGGAAAAAGGCGGCGGGTAAAAACGGGGAAAACGCGGGGGGAAGAAAGAGGGGAAGGGCGGGAAAAAGAGCAAGCAAGGGGGTAGTGGGGGTTGGAATGCAAAAAAAACCAAAAGCAAAAACACATCCGGGGTGGGGGCGATTGGAAGGTTTCACGGGAAAGAGCGGATGCAAACTGAACAAAAAGGTCACAAATTTGCCCAAGGCGGCATGTGGACGGGGGGAAGGGTGTACTTGAACCCATGGGGGGAATCAAAACCCCAAAGAAAAGATTGAGGGTACGGTTTAATTGACCCTCATTACATAATAGGGGGGGACGTTTAACCCGCTTGGTCTGACGGGCGGGGAAACTGCACAAAGAAGTGGTGGAAACGTGTAAGACGGTGGGGACGGCTCGGCAAAAGCGTCCGGGTTGGGGAGTACGCCGGGGCAAATGCTTGGGGGGCGCAGCCAAAGGGGGGGGGTGAAAAAAAAAAAGACAGGAGAATAAAGCAGTGGGGCTCAAACTTTGGCCAAGCCGGGGAAGAAGGGGGCTTTTCAACCCCAAATTTTTTGGCGGGGGGAGCAGTGGAGGAAGTTGAAAGGGTACGAAAAAAAGGGTGGGGGGGGGGGGTTAGGAGAAGGTTGTTTTTTTATAGGAAAGGATACCGTGGGGGAAAATCTGGCCTCCAAGTTGAGAAGGGCGGCGGTTTGGGAAGGTTGCGGTTGTTGGGAAGGGAAGAACGAAGTCTTGATAGAGGCTTTTCAAAGGGGGGGGGGCACGACCGGAATCCCGAGCGGAAGATTGGAGTGGTGGACTGGGGGAAGGGGTCAAAGAGTATGGGGGCCGACGAAGCTTGCCCGGGGAGAAAATAAAGCATTCAACAGGTCTTGGACCACAGAAGGGGGGGAATCTGGGGAGGTCGAGAAAAGGGAGAGAGAGCGCGGAGGGCTGGTTACAGCGGTGGGGTCAAAACTGCGCAAATAATTGGTACAACAACACTGGGGGAGGGTTTCGGGCGACCAATTGCCTGTGAAAAGAGAGTGGGGGGGCGGGAGGATGGGAGGGGGGGGCCACCCAAGGGGTTTGACCGGGTGAGTATGTGCCGTTGGAAGTGACTTCGGGGTTTAGGACAAGAATGTAAAAGTGGAAAGGAAAAAAAGAGGGGTGGGTGGAGAGGAAGTGCTTCAACAGATTTGAGGGCAAATGGGGCCCCGTTGTCCCCGTTGGGGGGTTGACTACAGGGGGGGGGAAGGCTTGGTTGGGAAACCTGTTTTGGTAAAAACCTTCCTATGCAGGGGTCTCTATGACGGAGTTTTCGAAGGGGAGAACCCGCTTCTTTGAAACTTTTGGGGAAGGGAGAGCATCAATGGCAAGGTCGTTGTATGCAAAGATGAAAAGCATGAATGGGAGGGCACGAAAAGCCATATAGACCTAAAAGACGTGGAAAGACAGTCCCGGGATTAGCACCACCGTTCCCTAAAGGGGGGAACTCAACTGGTGAACAAAAAGTTTTGGGTTGCGAGGAAGTCGGGGGCTGGGAAAAAAAAGTTCCGCACAGGGGAGAAAAACCGGTGAGAGCATACAAGGTGATTGTGGGTGAAAAAAAGCCAAACCCTTGTGAAGCATTGAATCGGGGGAAAATAAAAACGGAAAAGGAGATGGTCGGGGGGAAAGAAAGAAAAAGGTGGTTGGATGCCCCAGGGGAAAAGAGCAGTCAAAACCCAGGAGAAGCCTGCGGGGGGGTTAAACGAAAAATAAACTTTTCCGCGGTGCAAATCAGAAACGCGAAATAGGGGTGTGCAAAGCCTAAGAGTTCGGAAAAGGATGGGAATCGACTAAAAAAAAAAACTGGTTTGGCGGTTCTTAGCAAAAAAGGGGATAGGAAAAAAGGGGGCATAACCTAATAGACAAAGACCCAGGAAAACACTTTTAAGGGGGGAACATGGTGCGGCTTGTCGTGGGCTGGAAAAATTCGAGCTGGGGGGGTTCCGAACCTAGGGGTGGTAGGGGGGAACAAAAAACACGTGCAGCATAAAGGGGGAAGGAACAAACATTGGCACTTAAGTCAGGCGTGGCCAACAACGGGGTGGGAAAAGGGGGGGGGCGGAAGATGAGTTCAAAGTTTTGGCGGTGGGACAAGGGACGCGAGGAAAAGGGGAGTGGGGGAAAGGGAAAGAGGTTTCCCGTTCTTAAGCGCGGGGGGATAAAATCAATCCCACCTGTGATAAAAAACTTCATCTTTAATAAGCAAAGGAGGGACCCCGGGACTGTCGGGAACAGGAATGTACGGGAAAGTCGCAGGAGTCTCCCGGTAGGAGTTTTTTGCTTCTAAAGAAAATGTGTTTGGGGTGAGGCGATAAAAACGACCCAGATGTTCCTAAGATGTCTGTCAACCGGGGAATTCAGGGGAAAATCTGCCGGTACTGTCGCGGTGGGGAAGGTGTATGAAAAAAAGGCTAGTAGGAAGAATTCCGAAAAAAATTGGCCGAAGATGGGTGGACAATGCCCGGAAAAGCCCATGTTGAGAAGTCCCCGGGGGGGACTTAAGAAAAAGATCAAGCGCCAAAATAGAAATGGGGGAAAACAAGTATGGACTATCCCCATAAAGTTCAAAAGCAAAGGATGCAACCACGCAGACGGGGCGCGAAAAAACTGAGGGGATCCGGCAAGAATGTGGCGAGCTATTTTTCAAGGGGGATGTCACAAGTTACATAAATAGGCAACCCCTCGGGGAAAATGAATTTCGGATTTCACAGAAACGCACGCCATGGAAGATACTTATTGAGGGACCGGGGTTTCTGATGCTGGGAAAATCCTAGCCTGTTGCTGCGCGAGAAGCAACAAAAGGCGTCCTCTCCTGTGGGAAGTGGGGTGCTCAGCCGTAGACAGCCGTCGATGTGGGTGTACCCCTTGTAACGGGGGCACGAAAAAAGCGCTATCCGACAGTACTGAGAAAAAAAAAGACGCACAGACAAAACCGGGACACAGGCCTTGGCGAATCGGGGTCTAAAGGGGGGTAGAAGCGGGAGCACCTGATGTAGGACGCGTAGTGTCAACAAATTTCCAGTCGGAAAAGGGGTTTGGGGAATGGGGGTGGGGGGGGGAACAAAACCCAGGGGAAGATAACGGGTGCTGGGAAGGGATGGGGGAAAAGGGGTGGGGGCGTTGGTGCCAGCGAAAAAAATCCGGTCTTTGTCAACAATAATAGCGTACCTAAAAAAAAAAAAAAAAAAAGGGCCAACGCGCAGAGAGAACCAGCCCCAGGGGTTGGTGAGTAGAAGTCGTTTTAACAAAAAAAACGACAACCAATGCGGGTCCGAATGGGTTATGGGACGGTTTTAAAGGGACGGAAAAGTCCGAAAAACCTGTCGGGAGGGGGGTAAATGGAGGGTGGGGCAAAATGCGTTCTAAGACCAAGGTGGCCGTCCTTTCCAAAAGGTTCGAATACGTTCTAAGTACCTGGAATGGACGGGGGGGAGTGGGAGTCATCAGGTTGGGCAGGCAAGGGCAGGTTCCCGACTGAACCTTGTGAAACAGGTGGCAAAGGAGAAAACAAGTTGCGACGGTTCATCAGAAAAAGGGGCGGGGGGGAGTAAATCTCAGACCTCAAAAAAAAAAAACGGGATGATGAAAAAACGAAATCTCCCTAAATATAGGAGAAAGTAACCCCAAATGGGGGCGCCAAGACAATTGGGAGGAAGGACGAAAAAGCGGCCGGCCCACAACCGAAGGACATAAAATCAAAAAGAAGAAAATAGCAACTTATCGTAAAGTTGAAAAATACGATGAACAGTGGTACCAATCCCGCAAAAGGAAAAAAAACCCATCCCCGTAAAACAGCAAATAAACCCTCAGGAACGGAAGGGACCCACAGGGGTTAGCAAGCATAAACGCAATAGAGAAAGGGGAAATACGAGGGGGGAGGAAAAAAGACGCAGAAAAGGCGTAGGTGGTTGAGGGGGGGAAAAAGGGGCAGGATTTCCTAAATAAGAAAATCATAAAGGCGAAACAACGGAGGGTGGTACACACCAAAACAATAGGAATCGGGGGGGGAAAAAACGCCAGGAAAGAAGAAAGAAGCCCGATGCAAAGCCTTCTGTATAATGGGGCATCGAGAATAGAGGGAAAATGGGGGGGGGTCGCGCAGGGTCAAAACACACATGAGCGGCCAAAAGTAAAAAGAAACAAAAGTAGGCCCATGAGAGTTCAAGGCTATCGGTCCAAAGGGAGAAAAGCGTCACGCCCGCAAGAAAAACCCAAGCACTGATGAAGAGAAGGGAGAGGCTCGATGAAAGCCCAGTGAAACAGAGAATAAGGAAAAGGGACACCACAACACGCATAAAGCGACAGGCACCCCTAAAGGATAATTCTGGGTGGGGAAGAGAGAGGGGAAGACAGGTCAGAGAGGTCCTAGGATAAGTATGGAAGAAAGAAAGTCAGGGGCATTCAAAAAAAACTTCAACTCTCATCAACATGGGACAGGGGCAAAAAGGGAAGAGCCGAAACAATCGACTCCGCGAAAGAAACTATTAAAACCACAGCCAAAAAAGAAGGGTTAACACGACGACAACCCATTTCAAAACAGCACGCCTGGGACCGGCCCGAGGCAGAGGTGGGGTCAGGGGAAGCAACAATGCAAACTCACAAAGCCCCAAAGCTCCCCGGGGAAAGCCTATACTAAAATATCCAGGAAAAAGTTAACTGCGCAATACTGCAAACCCGTCAGCAGGGAGGTCTGGGAAGGGAGGGCAGACAAAAAGGCAAAAAAAACTAAAAAAAACGGTACAAAAAAAACCACCACGATAAAGAACCCCTGCCCGGCCAACAAAAACGTTCAAAAAATCGGTAGGGAGAATTGGACATCCTGATGGGCGAAGGTAGGGGTCATGGCCCAAACTCAAAATGGTTGGGTGGGGGGGGAAACAAGTTGAAAATAAAAAAAACATTGAACCAACGGAGAGGGAGAGCCAGCAAACATAATGCCAAAAAGTCCACAGATGAAAATAGAAACTGGGGTAGAAGGGGCCGGGGAGATACCGAGAAAAGTCGCCCATAGCAAGGAAACAGCACATCAAAAAAAATTTGCAAGGGGCGGAGGACCTACATGACAACGGAGGGGACACGCAAAAGCCACAAAAAAGCAGGGGGAGGAAAACAAAAATAGTGGAGCACTCTGGACGATGAGGACGGAGGGGGTTTCCCAAAAATAGTGACAGGAGGGGGGGGAAAAAAGTGAAAAACAGAAACCACAGGGGGAGACTCCAAAAAATTGTAGTTCCACCGAGCAATCGGCGTGCCAAGAAAAAAAATCACCAAAAGAAAAAAAGGTGAAGACAAGGGGGGGGGGGGGGGCGCGGAGGCGGAAAAAAAGAAAAATGCAAGGGCGCTCGCAAAAAAAAAAAAAAATTGTTGTCCACCAGGGGAGAACTATTGGGGGGCACAAACAAACCCGCACACAGGGGAAGAGACAAAAGAGGGGGCACTCAGGGCTTGGAGAAATTCCCAATGGGGAAATGTGTCAAGGAGGGAACCTCAAGAAAACACATCCTCGACCCAGAAAAAAAACAGGGCAGACGCGACGAACGGACAATAGAGGAGAAAAAAACGCCATACAAAGAGGCACGCAAGAGGGGAAAAAAACCCCAATTGTAAAACACCAAAGAACCCGCGCAAAGACGAAGGGGTCCAAGGCCAAGAAACCGACCACAGTGCAGACGCAACGCCGAAAAATCAGTACCATAACTAGTCAAAAAATAAAACTTGGGACACCGAAAAAACCAGGAACAACGGGCACCCCACAAGGAACACGGCTATGCAGAAGGAACCGCCAGCAAATAAAAGACAGACTGATTCGGGGTTCAGTTTTAAAACCAGTCTGACAAAAGGGGACCCAGACCACGTGAAGAGACCCTAAAAAAACAACAACCACCGGCTGAACAAACCCTCGTGAAAAAAACGGCCGGCACAAGCCAAAAAGTCAAAAAGCGCAGGAAAAAAAAAAAACTCCAGCAACACTCAACGAAGGGGAAAAATCGCGAATACGGGGAAGAAAGCCACATCATGACCATCGAAAAGATCAAAACCAACACAACACAAAAAGCAAACCGGAACCCAGGCCCGCCAGAGAAAGAAGCCAGAAAAGGGAAGAAAAAACGGAAACAACTTTGTCAACCCCAAAAAGGAAAACAACCCGGAAATAAAAAACAACTCTCACGCAAGCAACAAAATCGTGGTGTTAGATCGCCGCTGGGGGGGGGGAACCAAAAAAGGGCCAACTGCAACATTGCCATTAAGAACGGGGGCTTCTTGAGAAACGAAAAAACCCTCCAACAAAAGTTGGATGGAGAAATCAAGGCGGTAGATCACCAACGCAAAAACAAACTTTCAAAGGAGAAAAAAAAAAGGATATTCAGAAAAAAGAGGCATGGGGCAAAAGGAAAAAAAAAAGATTAAAATGAAGAGGAGCGAAAGTGCCGTCTACCAGACACCTGACAATGAAATCTTCTGGGAAACGCCACAGTGGAAAAAAAACACATAAACACAACAGCCGGGAAAAGGGGAAGGTGATTACAGTGGGGAATCATCCACCCAGATAATCATGAAAAAAAAAAATGGGAAAAAATACACCCACCATGGCCGCCAGTTGGAAGGGGAAGCTTGGGGCTACCCCAAATTCCCACAGAAAACCGGAGGGGAAGCTATGGGGAACTCACTTTCCGAGGGCTAAAAAAAGGTTTCAGGGAGTGACACGGACATCCACGCCAAGAAATGGGAAAAAGCCGCCCCCGCGCCAAGGAAAATCCAACACAAACGATTCACCACTCTGAAAAAACCTTCCAGTGCGTTCAAATAGCCAAGGCGTCCGCCAAAAAGGGACCTGTTTTGGCCACAAGACAGAAAGTTGAGAGAAGCGGGGACAACTCAAAAAGCCGCGAATGCCACGCAAGACCTGAAGACGCACCCAGACGCACGGAAGGCGAGGGGGGGGCCGTGAACCCAAAAAAAACTTCAAAAGAGGAGGCTCAATCTGTCGAAAAAAAAAAAGCGAGAGCAACTCAAAACACCAAGGAGAAAGGAGAGGCGTTGCGGTCGAAAACCGAGGGAAGGAAAGAACGCCTTGGAAAAACCAGCAATGGTGCGGGAAGGGGGGGTATTAACCGAAGGAAAAAACCTTTAGACAAAGGAAGATGATCAACCCGGCACACGGTGGGGGAAAAATCCCGAGTCATACGTTATGGCGACGGCCCAGAAACCTCCAGGAGGTCTAAAAGTGCGCACGAAGGAGGAATAAAAACAGAAAAAGAAAGGGCCGGGGTGGTCTTGCTGAGGAGGAAAATAAAATAGTAGTTTTGAATTAGAGGAATGATGATCTGCCGGGGAAAAAGAGGCGAAGGGGGTAGGCGGCGGAAGGTGAAAAAAAGAAGTCCCCTTGAAAAAATGACCGAAACCTGAACGGGAAGAACGAGAAAAAAAACGGAGGCGGAATATCAAGAAAGGGTTTCTGTGGGACACATCCCCAATGCGCCAAGAAAGACAATCAAAAGGGGGGCATGTAACGGGGGGAAAAAGGGGCTACTCAGCGAATGAGGGAATCGAAAGGGTCAAAATTTGAAAGACAAGCGCGGGCGGGGGGGAGGGATGTGGTGGCGGTGCCAAAGGGGGCAGAAAAAACGCAGAAAGGGGAGTACAGTCCGGTCAAGGCACCAATTTTAACGTGCCGGCGCGGAATCCTCGGGAATAAAGGGGGGGAGCTAATGCTTGGGGCTGCAACAAAGGAATGAAGTGGGGAGGGTAAAACCCGGAGGAATGGGTAAGGCGCCGGGGGAGGGGGGAAAAAAGGGCGTGGGGTTGAAGGGTATACGAGGCAGAGCCGTTTTACAACAGAAGGCCTTGGGATTTGGAGTTGTGAGATAACCCACGGGGGGCGAGAGAAGCGGGGGCTGGGTGCCAAAAGAAGGGGGAGAAGGGATTCCACCCACGATTTGGTGGGGCGAAGGCTACTCTTGCCCGGGGTGTCGGGCTCCTGAGGGGCAAACCAGTTGGGGGAAGGAGGACCGAACGTTAAAAGAGAAATCCGGGGCAAATTCTGTGGCGGGTTGGGAAAAAGCTCCCGTGTTGGGTTGGGTGAGTCGGGAGGGTGGGGGATGGGAAACCGTCAACGGAGTACCGGAAAAAAAAAAAAAAAAGACACGTAGGGCGCGATCAGCCGCGAGCTTGGGGCAGGTCTGTTTTCTGGGGGGGAAAGAAAGGCGGGGAGTGGCACAACAAGCAACGGGAGGGGGGCAAAAAGGTAATCCGGGATGAAAAAAGCACGGAGATACTCAGAGAGGGTAGGTGGGTGTTTTGGGACAAACGAACGAAATGAAATGTGGTTACTGGTCGTCTTCACAGAGACCTTTCCGAAAAAGAACAGAGATGGCCGGGAAGGGGGGGAAAAGAAAGGTGGGGCAGGTGGCCGTTCCTGATTTACAAGGGGCGGTTCTTGCGGTTTCTCGACACTAGGGTGACTTTTTCGCACAAAGGGGAAGGAGGGCAGTGCGGCTTGCAACATCGGGGGTGCGGAGTGCTTCAGGAGGGGGGGGCCCTCAGTAGGGAGCGGGGGGGGGGCGGGGGGTGTCTGTGGTTTTTCGCGGCGGGGGGGGAAAAGCGGGGGTGGTGGAAAAAGACCTCTGGCTAACTAAGGGAAGTGGGACCTCAAGGGTGAAGGGGAAAAAAACTAGTTTAGGGAATGCCCCGGGTCAACGGCTACCGGGGGTAGGAGGGGAAGAGGGGAAAAACCGGGGGAAAGGGCTGAAAATTCCCAAAAACATAAGAGAGACCTAAGGGGGAATACTCAAGTGTGGCGGAGGGATCAAAACCTAACCACTAGACGGAAGGGGCGCGAACCAAAAGAAAAAGTGGTGTGAGCGCGCCGTCGGGGAAGTTTGCTGACTTACGCCCAAGGGACGGAAAAAACAGTTGGAAGGAACGGAACAATAATCAGGGGGTGGAAAAGAAAAAAAGGGGGGAACAAGGATTTGAGAAGGGGAACGCGGAGAAGAGAAGGTTGCTGGAGAAAAGAAGGGAAATCGGGGTGGGAAAAATCATTGGGCAACAAAATCACAACAAAAAAGGGGGAGGGGTAATCGCCGCTCAGGGACCCGGGGGAAAAAAAAGGAAGGGGGGGGGGCTGAAGGGGGAAAGGGGGGGGGGCCTAACCACGAAGGGGGGGGGGGGGGATTGGTAGGAAAGCATCTGCACGTTGGGGGGCTGGCTTGTGAAGGGCTTCCGGGGAAGATGAAGGGGGGAAGGCGGGGGAGTCACAGGGGAATTCTATAAGAGGGGTCAATTGGCAGTATTATTCGGGGGGTGGATCGACCCGGGTCACACGGAGAGGTTGGGGGTCCGGTAAGTTGGTGACAATAGCAAGGGGAAATCGCTTGAGTTTTGATTAGGCAGCTTCTGAAAGCCGTCCACAAAAGAATGAACATCCTGAGGTCAAAAAGGTGTATTTTTGGGAAGGAAGACATCTCCACAGAGTGCGGAAATAGGAGGGAAAGGGGGGGGCAAAAATGGGTAGAAATGCTCAAAAACGTTAGCAAAGGCGGCCCAAACATGAGGGAAAAAGGCCAATGCCAATACCAACCAAAAGGAGGAACAAAAAGAGAATGGAGTAAGGAGCGCTTCAGGGGTAAAAAGGGAAAATTTGGTGCGGGCAAAACGCGGTGGGCAAAGGAAAAAAAAGGGAAAGACAAAGAGGGATTCTGGGGCCTGGTAAAGGCAAAGGGGGTAAGTGCAGGGAGAAGGTAAAAAAGAACTGCATGCCGGGGAAGTCGGAAAGCAAAATTAACGAATACTCCAAAAAGAGTGGGACAAAATAAACGAGCGAGCGCGAGGGAGGTTCGTCACACCGGCCAGCACGACGTTCCTGCACAGGGTGAAAAGGGCTAAATGAGCAAACGGGGAAAAAAAGCCAAGTCGAAAGATAAACAAAAAAAACAAAAAAAGAGGAAACAAGCAAAAAGGATGACATAACTGGAATACGCCCGCAGAGGGGAAAAAAGCACTCGAAGTGCGGTAGTCGGGGAAAAACCATGGGAAGGGTGGTTGCACAAGAAAAAGGGAGGGAATGGAAAGGGATACTTAAAAAGGACTACAAAAACTACAAAAAACGACTACGGATTTTGCAACTAACCGCAACATGAAGAGACGTTATGGGGGCCTGGGGGAAACCCCAAAAGACAAGTGGGGGGGGGATGTCAAAAATCAAAGCCAACGCGGCAGCAGAATGGTTGGGGGAACATTGGAAAAGGTAAGAAAGACCCAGTACTTAAAGTGGACCAACAGGGAAGGCGGGCCAAACACAAAGAAGGGAAAAAGCGAACAGGCGCATAGCTAGGAAAAAGAGAGAGGGGGGAGCCGCGTGCGATAAAAAAGATCAGAACCGGAGGCCGTATAAAAAAATGGGTGTTAATCGCAAAGGAATCACAATG
>Ga0179593_1349361_pt1 | contig 14272 bp, 9 predicted proteins | sample CZODoug2_1_08_16_FD_185931 | JGI IMG/M metagenome (GOLD analysis project Ga0179593, IMG submission 185931) | Vadose zone soil fungal communities from Angelo Coast Range Reserve, California, USA - CZODoug2_1_08_16fungal (PacBio error correction) | ecosystem: Environmental > Terrestrial > Soil >...
TGCTCGATAACCAGAAATGCTTCGAACCACTGGGGACAAAAACAGAGGACGTGGGAAAGTACAAATGAAAAAAAATTCGTGTATGGAGGAAAATGCGCAAATCGTAGTAGGAGAGGAACGTTATGCAGCAACGAAGCAACACTATCCCACCACTGACGAGAGTACCGGAACAAAACAAGAAAAAAGGGGGATGGAAGAAGAAAAGTGCCGAGCGGTATGACAAGGCAGGCAGCATTATCGGAGGGGGAACGGCGACGCTGGAAACGCGGGGATAGAGACCATCTGGTAGGAAAAAACAAGGGGTGTCCCTGTGGGTATAGCGAAAAGGGTGGTTTGCGTCGTGCCGCTCGCCGGTTGTGGTGACGGCCGGCAGGGGACGGACTAGCGCTGGACTCCAGGGGATGCTCCGTGAAAGCTGAACGTCGCTGTTCCTTTAAGAAAACGCTCGGAGCAATGCCTCGTCGCGATGAGTCCGATTCCTCTTAGTATAGGAGCCTTGTCGAAACAAAAAACTATCTGGAGGAGGGGGTCGGGTGGTCCAATCTACTCTGGAAGAAGAATCTCTCCGGGAGAAGAAGGAACCCCTCGGGGAAGCAAGAATCGGGAAATTTTATCCCTACTCAAATGAGCAGCGAGTATTGTTTCGATTGAGCGGGTAGGGAGAACGTTCGAGAAACAGCAATGGGATAACACATCTAATGGGAGACGAGGCGTGCTAACATCTCGTGACACCCCTCCCAACCAGACGAGGGAAGAGCCGCGGGGAGGGAAATAGCGCGAAGTAAGGGGTCGAACCTTGTCTCAATATGACATACGTCGCGCACAGCTCGAGGGGCATCTCTTATATACCAACAACTATGGCAAAGCCGGCCGCAATGGGGGGGGCAGCAGGTCGGGCCAAGTAAAAAAAAATAAGACAGCCCAAAAGAGGGAATGACGGAGCAATTTCTATGGTCGAGCCGCAGGATCTGACCCAAAATGGAGGCGCTCAAAAACCAGAAAGCCTACGCAGAAAAAAGTATATCATACAGGGGGAAATGGGGGTGGGGCGATGAGGTCGTGTTCGTCTAAAGACTTTCTTGCTTAAGTAAGAGGTGAAAAAAGTAGGTGATTCTTCTTGGATAGTTGAGCACCGTGGAGGCTGAGGTTCACTTGACCAAGACCTCGGGAGTGATTGCTTAAACATTAAACAAACGGGCACGACCACGAGAATCACGAAAAGAGAAAAGGAGGGAACGTTGGGAGGTGGTGGGAAGAGAAATTTGACAGGGGTGCTGGGGAAGAAGAATGTGGGTGATGTCTTAGAAATAGGTAGCCGCTGCCTCATCTAGAAAAGGCGTGCAGACATCCGACAAGAGGAGGGAATCCTATCAATCACAAGGATAAGAAGGGAAAGTGAGAGAGCGGCTTAATTACTCTAAGATCAGATAAAACACAACAAACTTAGATTATTAAAAGAGATAGATTGAGCAATCCCGCCGCAGGGGGGGGAGCAGCTTCGGAGGCGATGCTAGAGGGGGGGGGGCCGCCGTCTTTTCCTAGAGCGGACGCCTGGTGCTCGTGGGCAGGGAGGAATGACCGTACTGGAGAAAAAGAAAAAGAAACAAATTCAGAGGAAAACCAGGGAAAACTACCAGGAAAAGGAGTCGAAAAAAACGACAACGGCGCCAGCCTGGTGGACTTGGGAGGCACTCGATCAGAGGGGTTGAGAATCGAGTGAGGGGCTAAGGTGGGGGAAGATCAAGACGCCTAGAGGGGGGGGGGTGAAGTAGGCCCTCTGTAAAAACGCAAAAGCCGGCACTACTTCTAAAACACCACCCCTCACGACCTGTGTGGCAACACGGGTGGGCAAAGGACGTGCCAGCCGCTCGAGGAACATCACTAATATCATTAGAACACAAAAGAGGGAATCAAAAGACGTTGAAGAGAGGAGTCTCTCCGGAAAAAGGCTCCAGGGAGTTCTAGCTTCTGATCACGAACCTCGAAATGCTACACACAGAACGAAGGATGGGGTGCGGATTGAGTGGTGGCCTGTACTGAGGATTAGGCTGAAACAGAAAGGAAGGTGCCCTAGAGGGAGAGAAAAGCTAACTAGAAGAGGGAGAGGGTTCGGGCTCTTCGGCGAAAACATCGAACGCGTCTCTCGCCGAAAGAATAGCGATACGGAAATAGAGAACGCACGTGTGAGGGGGTACAAACTGGTGAGACCTCCGCGCGAGCACTTAGAAGGACTAAAGTGGGGAAAAGAAGCGTTACGGAATACCCGCTCTAGAACAGGGTGTCGCGCTCCACTTTGGAGACGCGGATAAGGGAAGGGGCGGTCACCGAGGTGTAAGGTTGAACGGGATACCTAGAGATTGGGGGGGAAGGGGTAGTCCGCGGCGATTTTCAACCCTGGCAAAAGGCCTCAAGAAGACATGTGGGGATCCTACCAAAAAGCACTTGCTAAAAGGAGGAGAGCATAGTACCAGAGCTCGGACAGTTCTACTATTCAGGGACTTAAGTAAAAACATAGCCGAATTAAGAATACGGTTCAACATTAAGCGTGGATACATGATGGCAACTGTAATCACAGTTGGACGTTCAAATACATCTGCGAGCTGAAAGGCATCCCTGCTGCAGTGAAACCAAAAAAAACCATTTGTGGGAGAAAAGGGGGTCGCTCAACAAGGGATGGTCAGCGTCGCCCCTAATGGCACAAAGCTATCAGGCACCTGTCATCTGGAGAGAAACCCGAATCGGAACAGGCGTATGAGGGAGGGAGGTGTCGATCTCTTTGGGGGGGTTTTAGTCGGTGGCTGATGTGGAGATAAGCCGCCGCTGTTCGGCGAATACCTCCAAAGGGCATAACTGGTTGTTAAAAGAGGCCGGGGAGTCGTGGGCATGGTCAGGGGACGAAGGGGCAGAGAGAATTAAGGGGAAAACCCTTCTCACAAACCGGGTCAGGAGTGACAAACCTTGCTCGGTCCAAGTATAAGCACACATGAAGGGGCCTAAATGGGACCTCGGAACACGGAAAGGGGAGGAGTCCGCTCTTTCAACTTACGGCTCTTCTCGTCACGGTGCGAATTAGGAGTGATGTCGCCCCGTAGAAGTTGCGATCCTGTCCTGGAGTGGCGACCAGGTGATAGGCGTCGGGAGCGCGCGATCAGGTCACCCTATCTGGGGAACGGGATAGGACGTCGAATGCTTGCTCTGGATCTGAACTGAGGAGCTTCTAGGGTCAAGAGGAAGCACTGACGATTCGTAGGCCTTCGAGCCTTTGCACTAGACAATCGACAGAGCGCAAACCAACTGCTCGCCTAGCAAGGGTAGCTGAAAAGGTCAGAGACATGTCGTATGCCGAGAAAATACGTTCGAGTCCGCAGTTAAAGAGGTGGAGAGGGCAAACTGGTCGAAGAAAGTCGATCACGATCTTGCAGCGCATCTTTGTTGAAGGGGGAGCACTCGAGGAGAAAGAGACTTGCAGACAATGGTCTAATCGACGCTCCTAAAGGACCATGAATGAAGAAAATACTCTTTTTGCGTGCAAAAATCGCGCGGATTTCACTGCTAAAGAGCAACATCGGCCACTCGCGAAGAGTCATGGTGTCGTTGGGGGCGGAAAAACACGAATACAGGTGAAGAGGTCGTTCAGCGTCCACACTAGGAAGACACGCTGAGAGTCGCGCAGCCACTCGAGGTAAAGGGAAAGGTCATCGAACCTCGGCGCACGAGGTAATGGAAGAAGCCCAAAAGAAGCCGCACCGAAATCCTGACCCAAGAGGAAGTCAGAGAACTAACTGTCGACAGAGGCAAGACTTTAGTTACAAGCGTCAGCAGCTCGAAGGCGTCGCTTAGAGAAGGGAAGTTATAGGCTCTGAGGGGGAAAGGCCGCATAAAAGAATCGGGCTTGAACGTCTCAGGGAAAAGGGTGAGGTTTTCGTGGCGTACATTTGTACGAGGGAAGGTCAAATCGTGTAAGCCCGAGCTCAAACGAAGCTCTAAAAAAAGGGAGTATAGATAGATGGAAGGGGAGGAGAAAAAAGAAACAACCTATAAGGAAGAAAAATAAAAACAAGACCGGCTACCGCGAGTGAGAGCAAGGAGGTGTTCTGCGGCCTGTTCAAGGATCTATCACTACAGAGGACCAGGATCCGAAAAAAGCGAGAAAAAAAGGAAACGCACGAGCGGTTCTGGATACAGAGACCAACGAACGAGCGTTGGTTCGTCTTCCATTGACAGCTTCTTGGGCACTGCTTCACATTGATCATCGTGCGCTAAGGAGTCTCGAGAGCGAACAACCTACGGCTGGCGAGATGCAACGAACGGGATAACTAGGAAGAACTACTATACAAAGGGGTCGGAGGGCACACCACTACAGACCCTACCCATCATCAGCTATTTGGACCTAGTTGAAGCCGATAATCACGACAGGATACAGATAGAAAGATGTCGTAGGAAAGGATAATTCTCATGGGACAGAAGAAGGGAAAAAGACCGGGATGCAACTACTGGTCCGTCCGAGAGAAAGAAGGAGAACTACGACCTGCAAGAAGGAAAGAGAGCACGAACTTCATTCGAGAAGCTGAAGATCAAGAACGCTACTCTCGATCGGGACTATCTTAGCTCAGACCGAAGGAAGAATTCGGAGACTCGAAGGAGAGGAAAGAAATGCTCGCCTCACATATCAAGGGAAGCGCGGGCAGATGCAAATGTAAAAAACCACTAAGGAAGGAGCAGAAGAAAAAGAAAGGAGAAAGGAGAATCAGATACGAAAGGTCCCGCTCAAAAGTACAAGCCCGATCCAATAAGAGATCGTCCTGATCCGTCTCGCGATATAAGAAGAGGGGCATAAAGCAAACGGTTTCGCAAAGTGGGAGCGCGGAGAGAAACGCACAAGCGCAAGCTGCTAAAAAAGATGAAGGCAAGGGAAAAGCTGTCGTCTGGAGTTTTCCGCAGGATTGTGACCTTCACATGAAGGTGTTGCCCTGTGATACGGGGGGGACGAAGAAGCCTAACCATACCCAGGTCGCTTGCCCTCATGTGGCGAGAAGTCAAGGTCAAAAAGATACATTCTCACTACAACTTGCTCCCAAAAGTGCAGTACAACTGCTCCGAAACAGCAGGCTGTCCGGCTAACATCAAAAAAAGAAGAACCCTCGGACTCTGGGGATGGAACCACCATCCCTCTACTAAAAGAAAAGGAATACGGGGATCCATAGACAGCTAGGAACCGTTTTTCGATTGAAAAGATTAGAAACACGAAAATGTTAGGTCCCAAGGGGGAGGAAAAAACACGGTTTCCCGGATAGGTCGTACTTGGACGCGTTAAAAGTATATCCCGTGGGGGGGGGGGGACCGTCAGGGAACCCACGAAGGAAGTGCGTCTGGGATTAAATTTCATAAGAAAGGGGGGGGAGTGGCCAATCCTCTGACGGGGTTTTGATTTACTCACAGCTATAATGACGAGAGCTGGGGATGCATGGGTCCAAAGGATAGAGAAGGAAAGGATTAGAAGTCACACCCACATCTGAGTCGTCGGTCTTTTCGAGGGACTATGAGCCAAAACTACCCGGCCGGGAGGGGAAAACATAAATTCTCCCATAGTGGGGACGCCACTCGCCAGAGAGCTCCAAATTGGGCTCGATTACAGGTTTAGAAATATATCGATCTCCATCGTGAAGCAAAAAAAATTTGGCTGGATGCGGCTGAAGAGCGATCGCTGGGGCAGGGAAATCTCGTCGCACCCCCTCAAGATAACGGGGGATTGCTCTTCGAGCCTCTTGCTAAAAAACACGAAGAGAGTAAGATGCTGACGAGGTGTAACTAAGAAGGAAACAGAAAAAGTAAGGCCGAAGAGAAGCTTCGCGGTATATGAACAAGGCGTCACCCAGGCGGAATGGAAACGTAGTCAGCCGAAGAGAACAACCAAAGGAAAAAAGATTACACAGCCGTGCGAGCATGGGAGATTCTGAGCCGCCGATCGACGAAATAGAAGGGGGGCGGTACAACGGAGGACCAAGGCGAAACCCGAGCAGCAGTAATAGGTTGCAGGCGAATTAATGCGGGGACAGCATGACAGGAGGGACTCCGTACAGGACAGCTTTGCACACCCGGAGGCCGTCGTGATCTGGTTGATAGAAGGGGTTCGCTGTGCGGGTGTCCGGGGAGGGAACAAGTAACTATTTAGGGATTGACCGGAAAAGACAATGACATAAGCGCCACGGACACGATTAGAGAGAGAGCAACAGGACAGCAGGAGGAAAAGGGGTTTCGGCTGTGATAGATCTAGTTAGTGGTCAGCTTGGGGAGAAGGGGGGGGTGATAGGAGCGAAAACAGAGGCGGCGGCCCATGCCAACGAGATAACAGAAGGCGCTAGGAAGGAACCACACTTCAAGGACGAAAGAAAAAAAGCTAACACCAGAGGGGGGGGGAGGGACTCATGGACATCTCTTCTCAACAATCAAAAAAAGTAGAAAGAGGATCGGCGACTAACAAAACAGACGAGAAGAAGGACTTTGACCAAGACGACGTGGCTGGAAAGAAGGCATAAGGGGCTCGTTCCGGAAAAGAACCTCCGATCGAACTGGAAAAGAACGCGCGGAAACTACACTAACAGGAGTCTGTCTCTACACAACCGACAAGGGGAGAGGCTCTTGTCGTGAGAGAAAAATGGGTCTTGGCGACGAGGGTGAATTTCCTAAGGGTACGAAAAATAGTGCCTGATTGCCCTCGGAACCCTCAACAGGACCGCAGTTTGATTATCGACACGATCCGGGGAAGGAGAAACGATGGGGGAAGATATTTGATGGCATCCCGCTCACGGGGAAGAAAGCCTATAGAGGGGCGAACACACCATCGTGACACACAGATCGGGAGGCAGGAGAGGGAGACGCGATGGGAATCTTCCTGGGATCTTGGAGGAGTCACCATAGGGTCGATAGGCAGGAAAAAAAAAAAAAACCGAGAAATTGGCTAAAAAAAAGAAAAAAAGTTTCACTGCTGTGAGTGGTGAGAATTGACTTCGGGCTCAAAAGGGGCCCAAGACGGAAGGAGTTGCCCAGCTCTCCACTAGCTCTCGGGGGGGATTGAGAAAGGAGGGTCGCATGGAAGAGAAAAGAGCACTACTCTGCTCTTCGAACCGAAGGCTAGAACTAAAAAGAAGGGGAAGGGGGTTTCAAACGAAACAATGTTATCACGCCCTACTCTAGCACTGAGAAAAAAAAAGCGACCTCTCGTTTCATCTGACGAAATGGGACGGAATCGCTCGAGAAAAAACTGTAAGCGCACTCCAGTGGGGAAGCCTCGAGGTGACTATATTCACCTGGGTCTGAATCCCGTCCTTATATTGATGGGGCAGGAAGGGGCGATGTCCATCAAGCCCCAAGACTGCAAGCCGGTGGTGTGGAAAAACTGAAACTTAATAGAGAATCTGACTCACATACGCGAAGGGTAGCGAGCGAGATAAAAGTCAAAGGGCGGCCAGAGAAGTGCGCATGAGTGGCGAAGAGGCTCTGGCCGGTCCAGTAAGGAAGCACCTTCCACGGAGAGTCTGGACGCAGAGAAACACGTACAGCCCTACATTTCCCGGCACACAGGGGTGGGTCGCACCGCAGAAGCCGGATCATGTTGGCAGCTCGAAATCGTATTAAAGTGACTCGGCAGACGACAACATACGATACTTAGAAAGGGCGGAGAGTCCCCTATGATGCACTCAAGGACGTAGGCTGCGGGGCTGTGTTCGACGAGGTTGGGGGTGGGGGGTGGGAGCTTGCTGATGTTCGCGCCGGGGGAAACCGTCTACTGGCACGGCCGGGGCTGAGAGCCCACGGGGTGGGGACAACAATGAGAAGGGGTAAGAGCTGCGAGGGGTCAGGTACTGAAACCGGCGAGGGACAGAGGATTTGCCTGTCTCCCAGGGGGATTGAGTAACTACCCCTTACTCCCATGCTCAAGAAAAAGGAGGAATCATAAGCGGGAAAACGGACTTATACCTGAAAGAGCACTCGCTGGACGCATAATTAACGGAAGGACCCGGCATCTGATGATGAGAAAGTGATCAGGGGGGGGAGAGTTGACTTGATCGGAGGAAAGAGTGTAGCACCACTTTGGCTATAAAAGGAAGACTTGACGTAGCAAGGATAGACTAAGCCAACGCCGGACCAAAGGAGGGGACCGGGACTATAGGCGGGAGATACAGTCTTATCTGCGGGAGGAGCAGTCGAGGGGAATCTGGTAAAAGGTTGACGAGGAACTGCCATGCAGGGTCATGGACTTGCGGAGCGTAAGGCCCTTCTAAGGGACGGGGGGTGGCACGATAGGTAGGGGGAATGCCAATACTGCAAGGCAATCTTGCGACTTGAAAGTATTCGCACAGGATGGCAGAGCTGGGGCGAAGGCTGCTTGTGAAGTACCTGTGACTGCTGCTAGAAGCGAGGTCCGGATCTCACGCCCTGGGTGGCGCAAGTCCGTGCTGAACAGGGCCTAGGGGGCAATACTAGAACGTACAAAGTCAGAAAAGAAGTGGATCAAAAGAAGTGCTAAAAATACTACTGCTGGAAAGCCACGCTGAACGTCAAGGGTTTGCTAGTTGGGGAGGTCGACCGACTCAGAGTTTGGGGCGCGAACCGCATATGTCTAATCGGAACGCCACCTGGGGAACACAGGCTGTGAGCTACTCGAACTACTGAATGGAATGAGGGTTACCCTCTCCCATTGTTTGTGCATCCTTATACGTGAGCACTTTGTCGGGGATCAGTGCTCTGGCTTCTCTTCGGTACGGGCATGTCATTCTTGCTGAGGGGCCGTAGGAGGAAGGTAGACCTGGACCCAGGGAAACCAGAGTTGACGGGGGAACCAATCGAGTTCCGCCAAGTGGCCAGTTCATGATGGGTGCCACTAGGAACGAGAAAGAGGATCGGTATAGGTGGATAGTGAGTCAGGTGAATCTGAAAGCGTGGCGAGGGGGCCCTTTGATGGAGTTAATGCTTGTGGAAACATTCGGACGAAGTTCTTCACGTCGGTTTAAAGTGCAAACTCGGACTCCGAACCTCAGGATGACAGCGGGAGGAATAGAGAGTCGTTACTCTCGAGAGAAAGACGAGAGCACGATGGGTCCATGTGCAGACAAAAAGAACTTAATACCGGAAGACCGACCCAAGTGTCTCAGATGGCCAAACGAGTGCTCCCCACGAAAACCGGAGTCTGTCAGCGTGCAGAACTTCTCGAGAGGGGCGGAAAGGGCGGGGAATCAGGGGGAGCGTCGAATCAGAACTCGCGGGAACAGGCCCCGAAAGACAAGAACATAAATTCTTGACCTCGCAGATAGCCTGGGTGGATACAAGGTTCAGGGCGACACAGTGGTAGGACGATTCAGAGAATCGACAATACACTCTAATTATACAACAAAAAACAAGGAGGTATTGGGAGATGAAGATGAGAAACGCCTGAGGAAAAAACGTCAATTCCGCCCACAAAGAAAAAAAGGCGACACGAGGGGAAAAAATAAGGTGGGTCGGAAAGGTCACCCTATCAGGTCCTAACAGAGAAAATGAGAGAAGAAAAGGACTCGAGAAAGAATACAGCTGAGATACGCTGCGCTTGGACAGGTGGATCCATACCATCGGAACGGGTGGATGATCAAGTCAGCTGGGAAGGCTAACGTGAAAGAGGTAAAAGACGGGGTTCTCGGGAACAGTCTATTACTACCGAGGAAGCTTCTCGCGTACTAATGCAGGAGCGGGAGGTAAGGAAGGGGGACTACGGGGCGAAAGAGAAAATGCAACGTCAGTGCAAAAACACGACAATGGAACAAGGACCAAAGAGCTCGGTGGCCGAGTAGGGACGATAACCTGAATCGCGCCGACGAGTACAGAAAAAAGAGTTCAGACGTGACAGGGGAACAGGTGAGGTGGGGGAAGTCGTCCGCGGACAAAACGCTGGAGTACCATATCTGTCGTCGATAGTGAAGCCACAAAAATCACCTACGGACCTGCAAGCGCCGAGAGCATGCAAGAAGGTCTCAAAAAAAACCAGCACTGAGGAAAGGCCTCGGCGAAACGCGTCGGCTCGACGAGGGCATCGGCCTACAGGCAGGTACATCGGGAATATCTGACATCAAAGAAAAGAAGCGACGGCTCGCATGGAGACTGCTCGTTAACCGGCGAGCCGAACACCACCAGGGCAAGCGCTGGACAGTAAATCGAAACGAAAAGAAGCGCTCCAGCATTAAAGGAACTTCCCGATCACAGCTGCTAGAGGGGAAAAAGATACTGGGGGACGCGGAGCGAGAAAAAGCACGTCATACCGCAAAAGACTCAAGTGCTACGCGTCGTAGGAAATCAACTCAAGCTCAATCGGCTCCAAGGAAGAAAGTGAAGTCAAAGAAGCAGGTGGGGAGGGGAATTTAACCCAAGGGAGGGCCAACTAGTGCTCGGGAGCGGTGGCGTCAGAAGTAAGATGACACAACAAGGAAAGGACCAAGAGGAGAACAAAAAAAAGTCGTCCCAGGACCCGGAATAGAGAACAGCAATTCCGGTAGCAACACCCACTTGGAACAGCCACTTAGACAAAGGGCGGATGCGTAACGCACCGACCAAAGGAGAGGTGAGAATCGCAAAAAAGCAACCGGGACGAAATAAAGGGAGATCGTTCGGCCGCGAAAAAAACCAAAGATCGGATTTAAAGGGGCGGACTCTGAACGCACTCGGTGGGAAACAAAAAGAGACTGAAAAACGGATGAATCAGTACAAGTGGTCGGAGAAATGTCTTCTTGAAAAGTACGACGGGAGCAGTGGCTTTAACAAGGAAGTACAGGGGAACCGTCCGAGACAAGGGCATAAAGGTTATTCTAAGGGATTCTTCCTTAGAGGGTTTGAAAGGGATCATCAAAGGAGACGCGAATTCTCAAGATGAGCCCTGTAGTACAGATGACTGCGTAATCGATGTCGCAGGTTGGACCCACAGATTAACGCGTTGCGGCAGGGGGAAGTGGGGGGAAAGACTCCTCTGTCTCAATCAATCTCAGCCGTTACCGCAGTACAGTCCAAGCTAAAAGGGGAAGAAAGACCTAAATAGACCAAGTGGGGGAAAGGGGAAGTAAAGAAAAGGCTCGAGCGCGGGGGTAAGCGCCAATCTTCAGCTCCAAGGAGATGTCTCTACGTCTGAAAGAGAGAGTAGAGGGAGAACTCGTCAGTGAAAAAAAATAAAAACAAAGAACATCTCTCCGTCATTCGTTAACAGAGCCGACGGGCGGTCAGTAGCGGTCGGGAGAAAAGAACGTCAAGAGGAAAATCGAGCCGCGATCTAGAAAGGAGCGTATAAGAACCGAGGGAAACAAGCGGACATGAGGGAAATTCAAAAACGAGTCCAGAACACACTCACAAAAGACCACATCTGCGCCGGGAGAGGACATTGCGGGACTTTTCTTGACACGACGATCCCCGGACCCTGGAGAACGCGACCCAGGAGGGAGAAACGTGCGGCCCGATCAGTCAAATAGGTACGACTGGTGGGAGAAGGGAATCTGGACGGATCGGACGGGGGAGGAAGGAAAGAAACACTACAACCAAGCAGTGGAGAAGGGACCTGGGCAGACAGACGTGTAAAGAGGGAGTCCCTGTCGGGTGAAAGAGGGACAGCAGGAAACTCCTTTCGGGGGCAGTGAGGAAAAGGAGGGAAGAAATGAAATAGAAGCAGATAACAGAAACGAGAAAAGGAGGAGAAAGTTTTCAGGTGGTGATATCGGTAGGTTTCAGGTGTACGCGAAATGGGGGATAAGAAAAAAAATTAAGGTAAGGTCGCCTAAAACGAGCACCGAGAAACTAATTGGCACGCGGCGCCGAAAATAACCAGAAGAAGAAGAAAGAGGAAGTATTACGGGACAAGCAGCAATAAACAGAAGGAAAGGTGGAGAAAAGAGAAGATCTGCGCGAACTAAACGAGAGCAATCTTCTTCGCGTGATGACTTGCTGCCGCCATTGGGTCAAATTAGATCGAGGAAGGTACGAGTAGGCAACCGCCGTCCTGTGTAGGGCATGGAATAAAAGAAAAAAAGGAGGCTTCCCTACAGGAGAAGCTTCACAAAAAAAAAAACCGACACGGTCAAAAGACCACTGGTCTCGCTCTGCTAGAAAGAGGTCGGTGTTCGACTCGGAGTCGAAGGGTACCGCAAAGAAGTAGGACTTAATACCAAGAGAAAAGAAACCTCAAGGAGAGCTAAAACAGAAGGAAGCTAAAATAAAGGAAGGAGGATGGGAAGGAGCCAGAAAAAGAACATAAGAATCCCCAACATCTCCTCTGGGCTGCGAGGTTCGAAGTCGTCGGGCTCGCGCCGGGGAAAGCGACAAAAAGGGCGGTCGGGTCTCCTGCTCAAAGAAACCTAGAAAAGGATAAAAGGAGCAGAGGGGAGGCTGGGATCCTGACTTACTTAGAGAATCTGTCCTTACGCAGAGGACCGAGGCGGAGACTACCTAGACTCTAAAAAAAAAGGGCGAGGGATCGAGAGATGCGAATAGGCGAAACGACCGCGCTCGAGGGAACCGATTCGATGACTAGACACAAAGGGTCAGAAGATCTTTCGCAGAGGAATAATCGGAGAAAGGAGAAAGGGCAAGGGCTAGTGACGATTGCATATGAGGAGAAAAAAGGACTGCGAGATCAATTGTTGACACGCTCGGGGAAAGGTAGAGGGCTTCAAAGAGGGGAGGAAGGCGTCCGGCCGGGAATTAGGTCGCCAGACGAAAGTGCCAAAGAATGGACAAAAAAAAAGGGCACTGGTTGGTCGGGCACCACGGAGGAAGCCGAAGGCAGAGCAGAGGAACTCAAAGAAGAGCAGGGCGTCGTCGGCTATTGCCTGACCGTAACTCAAGGAAAAAGGCGGAAGAACTAGAAGTTAGAGAAACAGCAAGCTCGGAAGGGCCATGAAGGAAGGAACCACTTAGCTGCTGGGAACGCGAAAAAGACAGAAAAAAGGAAACTGGCCACCAGGGTGGCGACTCCCCGCTGGTAGGCATGAGAACACAAGTGAAAAATTAAAGAGGAGCGAAAAGGCGCCAAAGTGAAAAGCCGGAGTGGCGGAATAACGAGAGAAGTGTCGTAGTCACGGCTGTGATCGCGGTGGTGTGTCGGTATGAGAAAGGACTGCCTGCTTTCGGCAGGGCATTGGAAATGTTCAGGTAAACCGCAAGGAAAGGACTAAAGGTGCCCGCAAAAATGCGAGCCATCGAGGAAGTAGCGCTGGGACTGAGTTACCATTCAAAAGAGAAAAGCTCCAGCAAGCAGAAGATCCTTCTTTGCACTTCTTAAACCAGAAAAGTCGGCATCCTCGGGCGTGTGCCGGATGTCAGGAGATCAGGGAAGATGGGCATAGAATGGGCGTGGTTGTACGCCGCACGGGGAATTTTGACGAAGTGGAGTACGTAGGGGGCGGGATCGAATCGAAGAAAAAAATAAGGGGACACAGTAGCGCTGGATAGGGAAAGTCGTACTGCTGGAAAAATGGGTATCTGAAGGGGCGTCTCGTCATCGCTGGGGAAAGATGTCTAACTTCTGGAGGGTCCATCGCGAAAAGCGTAAAAAAAGGACTATCCGGAGAAGCAAGGGGGGGAGACGAGCATGAAAGAAGGGCCAGAAAAAGGAAACAGATCGAATTCGGCGAACGAATAAACGAGTTGCGTCGACTTCAATGTACGAATAAGTCGAGCAAAAAAGGGTGGCCAAATACAGTCATAGGGGAATCGGAGCCCATTACTGGAAGCGAAATAGCATCCCGGTGGGTGATACTGAGACGAGACGGGCAAAATCTTATCCATTATACTGGCGACTAAAGCTGGGACAGGCCAGGGAGGCCGTATTACGGATGATGGGCATCCGACGGAACACGCACGAGGGACGGGACATGTAGTGGTGGGTCTGTGTCAACCTCGAGAAAAATGCGTTCAAGGGGAAAAGAGGTGAAAAAACACAATCAGGACGTCGTCCGAGCAAAATCGATGTCGGGGAATCGATGGATAATACCTCGGACGCACGAGGGGACATAGGAAAAAAACAGTCTCCAGGAAAAAAAGAAACCCAGAATGCCGAACACAAAGAGTAGCTCAAATCTCTTGTTGATCCCACTGAAACGAGGGATCATCAAAAGAGCGTAGCTTATCTAAAAAAAAAAGGTAAGTCAGTGGTTAGTAGGCGGGCCAGACGGGAACAGCCGAGGGAGAAGAAGGACGATCGTTAGCCTGTGAAGGGTTCGTTTTAGCAGGCAGCGGGGAAGGTAAAAAAGGGAAATGCTCTCTC
>Ga0179593_1376131_pt1 | contig 14272 bp, 15 predicted proteins | sample CZODoug2_1_08_16_FD_185931 | JGI IMG/M metagenome (GOLD analysis project Ga0179593, IMG submission 185931) | Vadose zone soil fungal communities from Angelo Coast Range Reserve, California, USA - CZODoug2_1_08_16fungal (PacBio error correction) | ecosystem: Environmental > Terrestrial > Soil >...
TTCAGTTTAAGCGGGCGTGCTCTAACAAGGAAAAGAAAAGCTAGGAATCTTCTGCGGAAGGAACTCAATGAATAGGAAAAAGGGAAGGGCACGGCACCGCGAAATCGAGACGAGGAAGGTACAACGGGAAAGGTCATATCGTCACGCCGATACAGAGTTCTTACTTAAGGTAACACGATGCCTCGGAATTCCCGCAGGGGAAAGGTGAGGTCAAAACACGGGGGGGGCCTTGGACTCTGGCAGGAGGAAAGTAGAATCGCAGAAGATCCTCATCCAATCGGACTGGAAAAGGTTTGCGTGCCGACCTGAAGTCCGGCGAAACGGCTGGGGAATATAAGAAAACGCCACCTACGAAACCGAAGAAGAAAGAACAAGCCAGAAGGAAAGGAGAAGTCAAAGGCTGTCCTAGGCAAGCACGCGCTCAAAATCACCAACAAAAACCCGGGGAGAAGGGTACGGGATCTGGGAAGAATATATTGCAGGGCAACACCAACCCGAGGAAAACAAGAAAAAGCACAGGAAGAGGGAAGATCAGAGCGCTTTCGGGCCAGACGAAAAACAAGATCAGGAAGAAAATGAACAAAGCTCCAAAAAAGCCAAAGAGGCAAGAGAACCGGGGTACTTTCACACTTATTCATTATAATAGACTGGGGGGGGAGAGCGGAACATCAAGGAAAGAGGAAGGAGAGGCTAATGGGCGCCGGACAGGGGGATGCGGCCTTCGAAAAAATTTGAGGGAGAAAACGTCGGTTTCAAAACGCCAGAACTGGGGGAGGGAGGACGGATGGAGAGTAGGCTAAGAGCTGACGCGATTCACGAGAATTGGCTTAGAGATCAAGGTCAACAAACAACCAACTTATGAGGGAAAAGAAGAGGGGGCATACGACTTAGAAAAAAGAAATGGAGAGGAAATAGGGAAGGCTACAAGTTAGAGAAGCCTCGAGAAGCACGTACCAGCAGGGTCCGCAGCACGGCTGGGTGACGAAAGAATCCTCTGACAGGAAAATCGCCCTTCTCAGAAATCCGAGGGATAAAGGCAGGGGGAATCACGTAAGTACTTTGTGGAAACACTAGAGTAGAAGGTGCCGTAAACAGTTTTCCTGCCATGGTCAGAGGACAAGAGGGAATTGGTCGTAAGGAGGGCGCCTATGCCAGGAATGTTGTTCCAGAAAAAAGAAAACTGATGATCTGGGGAAAGGAGTGACCAGCGTATAATGGGGGGCAATCCTGAAGGTGGGCCTCCATAAGAGGAGAAAAAAAGGGAGGGGGAAAGAAATTAACCGAAGGGTTGGATCTGAGACGGAAGGTGCCGACGGAGGGAAGCAACTGGGAGATATAGCTGCGGTCAGAGGCCGTCGAAACCGTCTAGAAAAGAACGGATACTAGAAAAAACAGGTGGATCCTCACCAAAAAAGGAAACAGACTGGGTGGAAAAATGGGCCAAGGTCTTAAAAGAAAAGTGGACCAATTAATCCGGCAAGGGGGGTTGACTGAAAACATTCAGGGGAAAAGACAGAGAAAAAAAGGCAGGAAAGATCTCTTCGGCCAATAAAGAAAGGAAAGGGGACGCGTGTTGAAAAAAGGGAACCGGGTCGTGGGTTACCCAAACACCAGCGGTGCCGGGGACTGCAGTACGGTAAGGTGTTAGCTTTCCGGGGGGGTCAAAAACGAAGAAAACGGGCAGCAGAGCTTCAGAGGTACTTAAGCCCTCGCACGAGTTGGAAACGTCCCGGACTTCAACGCAAGGAGGGGGGCCTCACGAAGAGGGCCATGAGGCACTAGGTACGCAAAAAACCGTGTTACACGTGCCGAAAAGCGGGGATGTTCTCTAGGGGGATGCCGAGAAAAGGGGAAAAACCACAATATCTCTTGAGACGGGGGAGAAAGGGGGAACAGCGGTTCGTAAAGTCAGGTTCGGGGCGTGTCAAAAAGAAATCAGGCGGATTCTCCCCGGGGAACAAAAGGACTAGGGACTGATAAAAAGGTTTACTCCAAAGAAACTGAAGAGGGGAGCCCGAAGAAAAGTAGACACTCGGAAGTGGGCCCAAGGAGGAAGGGGGGGCCGCCGCGACATTCCGTGCCGCCTGGGAGAGATGCGAAAAACAAACGCGACCGGGTTTACTAAAAAAAAACTCTTAGTCGGGAGAAAGTTTCGCCATGGGGAAAGGTCGGTCCGCGACGATGGGGCCGGCGCTGCCTACGTGCGCCAGAGTTGCAAGCAAAGTGCGTCCCTCGGCCAGGGCCGAGGGCGGGGAGTGAAAGCACTTCTTCAGTCGGAAAACCTCGGGAGGGAAAGGGAGACTCCCGACGAAAAGGGGGCAGTGGTGGACCGGGGAATGGATCGGGAAAGGAATGTTCCGGGCTTGTATTCCCGCACTCAAAAATGGCGCAGGGAGCAAGACCAAAAAGGGGATTACAGGATCTGGGCTTTAAAAGGGGGAAAAGGAGAGAAGCCGGGCAGGAGGGGGGGGAAAGCTCCGGCGTGAGCAGCAAATGGAAGATTCGGCAGATCGTAGACACCAGGAGCCCCAAACCTCCAGGGACCTGGACGGTCGAAAAGGTACGGTACGGACAAGTGTCTCTGAACCTCTTCCTCAAACCAGGCGGGAAAAAAGAGAGAGACGTTCACCCAGAAGCAGGAAAAAATCGACGATCTGGACAGATAAAAGGAACGCACCCTCATGTGGTACCGCCTCATACTCGTCGCTCACTGGACATCTGCTAAGCGGCCGGAAAAAGGGAGACGTAAGAACCAATGAAAGATACAGAGGATCTCAAAACAACCCAGAAAAAAGGGGAAAAAAAAAGGAGAAAATTACAACAGCGGCAAACCTCAGGTCCGTACCTAATGCCGCTAGGAGACGGACGTAGACGATTGGTGAGGATTACGGGTGATAATCCGGGGAAAAGACACTTTAAGGTTGCATCTCCCAGGAAGGGGAAAGGAAAGCGCCGATTTTCAACGGAAAACGGAAGAGAGTCAACGAGGTGCCGCTGGGCACACCACGGAAACTTCGAACCGTCCAGGCCATGTGGGAGACGGAGGAAAGAAAACAGGCGCCTAAATCTGACTAATCATAGAAGGCTCATGGGGAGAGAAAAAAAAACTGGGGTTGGGGGGGAAAAGCCGTAGAAGGCGAAAACAGGGAGATCAAAATGTCCACGTGGAGCTTGCTTGGGGTGACATCCTTGCCCCCACAAAGAGTGCGACTTCTTTCGAGAGGACCGCGCAAAAGCGGTTGAATAAAAGGGGGAAGGGTCCAGAGAAAGAAGAGGGGACGAACGTCACACAAGGAAATCCTTGCCATGCAGGCCAGGGAATAGGAACTAAAGCCAGCAGGTCGGCCCAACAAAAACTGGTTCGATAGGAAGAAAGACGGAGGGAACCTGTGGCGGCATACGGAGAGGGGGGAGGAACACAGCAGAAAAAAATCTGAGCGCTCACGACCTTCAATGACGCGACTGCGCCTACAGGAGTGGGGGGGGGGGAGGGCCGGTTAAGACAAATCTAGGGTGGAGAAAATCGAAAGGAGGGGAAAACGAGGGCGGGAAGTGCGGCCATTCCTCAAGGGGAAAGAAAGCATGACGCTGTGCTTACGGGGATAGGCCTCGCCGGCCATGGAGAGCGGGGAGGAGTACACCAGATCTAAGGGAGGGGGATTCAAAGGTATCATCGCCCGATTCGAAAAAACCCGAGACGGCAATACCGCGACAACTAGGTGGCAACCGGGATGAGACAGTGGCGGGGGGCGCGCCTGATTATTCCCCTAAAAAACGAGAAGAAAGAGAAAAAACCTGGTTGAAAAAAGGCTTGGGGACCACAAAAGGTTTCGGCGCAGTTGGGAAAAATTGCATCAAGTCCACCTGCGCGAGTCCAACAAAGAAGCCCATCTTCCTTTCGTAGGGAGAGAGGAGAACGGGGATTAGGCGAATCTGTTAGGGGCGCAATAGCGTAAATGAAGGGAATCTAAAGAGAGACCTGGACGGCATTGGTCGCCCGAATGTAAAAAGGGGGAAAATGGAAAGGGACAGGAAGGAGAAAAAAAAAGTCCGCAACGAGAATCTCGAGGCAAATGGATTCCCGGAAAGAATTCCAGGCGTTCAAAACGGCAACGTTCGAGGGCGTAATCACTTGCGTTATCTCCTAGTTCAACATAAAAAGGGAGGGAACGGAACGGGGGGCCGTGCAAGGAAAAGAGTCCAGGGAAAGGGTACGTTTGAGCATGCAGAACGACACGAAAGGGGGCCTCTGACGAGGAAAAATCTCAGATAAAGAAAGGCATCCCTCGTCGTCACTTCGCGACAGAGAACAACCAAAACCGGCTGCGGGGAGACGGACACCAAGAAGGTGCCAAATGATGGCGTGCCAACCTGCCGGAGAGAAAAAATGTACGTCTTTTAATAACGGGGAAAAAGACGAGGAAGGGGAGAGGGGCCAAATAACCATCCGTACAACAGGACTGCAGGAGGCCGCTAGAACATCCAACCCTTAAGCGGAAAACGCGACAATCCGCCTTGGGGATAAGTGCCCTTGAATAGGAAATAAGATGGCCGGGCTGGGCGCATAGGAAAAGGATCGCCTGAACGTAGCCGCTATGAAACCGGACGGCTAGGGAAGTGACGTTTACCGGGGGGCAACAGTCAAAAAGAAGGCTTTGGGGGACTCGTTGTCGGCGCCGTCGAAAAAGGAAAAGACTCTCCCTCCTTAGCTCTGTGCTTATACATCGCTAAAAAGGGAAATATTCTAAGAAAAAGGAGAGAAAGAACCATGAGAGGAGAGAAAGCAACGGAAAGGGCCACGCGAAGACACACGCCATGGGATGAGGCGCAAACTCCGCACTGGTGAGCCCGAAACAAATGCACCGCAGTAGCCGCAGACCGGCGTCGAAAAACCCTTCATGATAAAAGAGGGGGTAAGGGATGCACAAAACAGTTCTATATGTCCTCTTCAAGAGAACACTGTTACCGACTGACGCTCCTTGGGATCTGTTAGGGTCAGAGGAGACGGAAAGTTGAAGTTGTCCATTTCTAGAATCGCGGAGGAAAAACATGTCCTAAGAGATGAATGGGGGGGGAGGACAATGGAAAAAAACAGGAGATGTCCGCAGGTGTGTCCCGACGTAGCCGAGGTGGGGTTCATCTGGAGGGAAAAGAGGTAAGAAGTTACTGAGATCTTCAGCTGGCGGTAAGTCTTCGTCAGTCATAGGTGAAAACGGTTCGGCTCGGCAGGGCTCAGCCCGTAATACGCGTGTGCACGGAAGAAGTAACACCACCCTTTGAAAGGAAAGAGAAAGTTGGGAAAGGAAAGAAGGAGGAGGGACAAGGGGAGCCACTCCTCGGCCCCGTTTGGGGTGGGCACGAATGGACGCCGGTCAGTCCGAGACCATCGTTCAAAAGCCGAAGAAGGAGAGTGAGGAAAAAAGTAAAACGACAGGAAAAGGTCTATCCCAGCGGGGAAGGGGTCAACATGCCGTAGGAGAGGCGGTCAGGGGGGTAAGAAAAACCATGTAACCGCAGCAAAGCTTCAGAGGGAGACTCAGACAAGCAACTTTGAAAAAAGGGAACGCGTCGCCGCAATGGCACGTCGAAGTCGTGGAAAAGGATGAAACTCGAAAACACCAGACCACGTGGGTGGTTAAAAGTGCCGTGGCTCAAAAGTCGGGCGAAGCCGGTGAGAGAAATTTGACCAAAAAAGGAAGGACAGAGGAGAGGCTAAACCGGGAGAAAAAAGGGGGGACGGGAATTGCTTAAAGGTGGGGGCGTGTCGAGATCGCGGACTAATCCACGTTGAACGCCCACATGAGGAAGGAGATGGAGGGTCCAAGGCCTACTACGGGGGGGAAGATGATCACTGAATCGCAAAAAAGTATCTCGTGTAAAAAGGGATAAAAAAAAAAGACGAACATGCCGTGGGGGGGGAAAAATGGCATCTAGAGCCTCAAGAAAGACACCGTTGGACGCTGGAAGAATACGGGACAGTCCTCCAATACTCTCCTTGAATGGAGCAACTGATGGCAGGCAGGGCTGCCGGAAAATTGAAAAATGAAAAAAAGAAGGGCGGGAGTCACTTCACCAGTGCGCCCTCGCAAAATGCCGCGGAATATAAAAGAGGGACTGAAAGGAGGAAGGGGACTACTGACTCCGAGGATTTCCTCTGCAAGAGGGGGCAGTGGTGAAGGAAGAGTCATGCGGCTGAAAGTGGAGTCTCCAAGTGAGTCCCAGCAAAAAAAAACAAGGGAACGGACTCGGATTCGCACCAGACACTATGAAGACAAGGTGCAGCTGGCGGTTCACCAAGAGGGAAATGACTCTTAAAAGGACAAGGTCGACAGTCTGTTGTGAAAAACGGGGGAAGAAAGGAGGAAAAGCCATTGATAGCAGAGACTCAAATAGCCAGAAAAGGAAAAAAAACCGCCCCAAGGAACCGGTCTCGTCGGGCGTGGTCCCGCACGGCGAACAGGAAGGGGACACGGCAGGAGGAGTCCGCGCCTATGCATCGAAGACTCTTTCCTCATGAGAAGGAAAAGAACGAGCCCTGGGAAGAGGGAGCCGTACTGTTCTACCAGGAGGGGCGCACCCAATGTGGGGACGCTCATCAAACGGTCGCGGGAACCTACGCTCATCATCCCAGGGGTAGAGTCATTCGACTTACGACAACAGGCAAGTGCCGCCTGTGTAAACTCTCAACCAACAAAAAAAGAGGGGGGCAGAAAGAAAGGGAGAAAAGCTGAAACCGTCCGTCATGGAAGGAGGAAAATTAGTGCTAATGCAAAGAGAATGGACGGAGCGAGCTTCGAGCTTAAAAGGGAAAAAGTCGTGCAAACCTCCGAAGAAGAAAGCATGCAAAGATAGGCGACGAAAAAAACGGCTGCCCGAAACCCATTACTTGGACAAAAAGCGAGAGTTTAGGACGACCAACGGGGAAACTGAAAGGGACAAGCGCCACCTCTCGAGGAAAAGGACAGCAGGAGGGAAGGGTGTAAGTTCACTCTCCTGGGACAGAGGATAGAATAGGCGTACAATTGGTGGGCTCCACGTGGGGTGTTAACCCAAACTCCAGAAAGCCGCAGATCTAAGGTCCAGCGTGGAAACAGTTAGCTTTACGCTTTCCAATTCCTAAAAAGCGTGCGACGGCAGAGGGCCCGGTAGCCATGACCTAGTAAAACCTGTAATACAATACTGGGCTACTCAGACCTAGAGGACGAGGCCCCTCAATGAAAAGGGCAGCACAGTCAGGAAAAGATCCCAGGCGGCGGAAAAAAACGCCAGAAGTAATACCCTGTGATATCGCAGCGCGAGGTCGAAACTGGTTCAGAGGGGCAGTAAAAGAGGGGACGCCAGTCTCCCTCCGGGAGAGAGCAGACCGCCGAGAACTTGCTCCGAGAACAAAGAAAGGGTGCGGTAAGGAAAAAATATAACAGGGCAGAGGTTTGGAGCCGACAGGGTCAGGCAACTTCATTTTCTCTTCTTCCGAAATCAAGGGGAACGAGCGAGACCCGGGCATAAGAGGCAGGAAGAAAAAACCAACGAGCGGCGGTCAAAAATTCGCGAAAGAGGACGAGGGTGGGGCGTTCACACGTAGAAAACCCCTACTCAACGAAAAAAGAAAAAAAAAAAAGGGAAAGCCAACAACACTGAAATAAAGCGAGGAAGAGAATGCATTGGGCTGGCGGGTCCTTCTCCGGGGCCATCTAGGAGAAGAAACCTTGGGAAAAAAAAGGGTAAAAGACAGTGAGTAAAAGTGACCGAGTTTGCAACCATCGACTAGAGCCAACACAAGCGGCCGGACAAGGTCAAGCTTACTTTCAACGTGCAAGAGGGACAGAGGACAAGCTGCTGGGGGGGGACAGATATAAACGGAAAGCTCACCATACCTGGACTCGGTGCACGGCACCATAATCGAGGTACAACGACAGGGACCGGGTCAAAGTACACCTGAGGGGAGGAAAAAATCGCGTACTGGGAAAAAAGAGGGAGGGAGGACAACTCAGGAGATGACGTTCAAAGGCCGATTCAAAGCTAGGGTGCCACTTTGATGAATCTCCGAAAGCCAAGCACAAGGCGGGGGGAAGAGGGGCTGTGAACCTATGAAGAAAGGGAAGGGTAGCATAAAAAAAGATACAGAACAGGCCCTCTAAAAGCAAAAAACGGAGAAAACAGCTAGTATTCAGCGTAGACACTTCCCTAGGTCAATATCAACACCCCCGGCCGGGATTGTACTTAAAAAAAAAAGGGAATGGGGAACAGAGTAGCGAAACAAAGAGGGCCCCCAGGCACGTACAGGATCCAGCGGTCAGATCCTCCAAAACTGGCGGACATCACTCCTTAAACAGGAATAGAGAGGGCAGGAAACCCCAACCCTTAGAAAGAAAAAAAGGAACAAAAGGAACAGTTTCTAAAAGAAAACCGTTGCGCCGAAGAAACGAGGGGACAAGGAAGGCCGACGCGTACTGCAAATATCAGCCGCTGGGGAGTCGACGCGGGGAAGGAGGGGAACTTCTGGGAAGGATTATGGTGAGGGAGACACCCCAAACGCTGGGGAGGTTGCCAGCAGACTGGGCTGCTAGCCGGTCAAAACGCTACCAGGTGAGGGGAACGCTACAAATTCTCGGTACATCTGAGGGGTTAATGAAGACGAGACTCACAACAAAGGAAGGAGAAAATTATTATAGCACAAAAGCACAATGAGAAGAGATCCCAAAAGAAAGGGACCAAAGTAGCCGAGCAAGAGGAAATCAGGCGCCCAGTTGCCTCCAAAACGGAAGGGACCAAAAAGCCGCTCCAATTAAAAAACAGTGACCTGGCGTCGAAGAGGGGACTCTGCAGGACCAGCATGACGCCTGATCCTTATGCGCCCCTCCGAGGAGAAAGGCCTGCATCAACGGTGCAAGGGACCGGTCGCACTTCCCATTGCGGGGCAGGGTGGGGAAGGGGTTCAGTGCGAAGACTGAACAAAAGGGACGGGAGGGTAAGAAAGCGCAAGAACTCTTGGAAAGAGCTACGTGAAGGGGGGGGAAACTTTTCACCCGCCATCAGATTGAAAAAGTGTTTCCAAGGGGACCCGTCACCAAGGTGGGTATTGGAGCGGTCAGTGCAAAACAGGACAACTAGCAGGCGCAGGGGGGCGGTGATCTGCTCGGGGCTTCCAGAGCTTCAAAAAAACGCATAATTGAATGCTAAAGAAAATACTAGGAGGAAGAGAGGTGACAGGAACCACCCGGACCGGAAAAAAGGGCAACTATGCGAGAGGAAAAAAAGAAAACCGAAGCATCGGCGTGTTGAACAGCGACAGAGCAATAAAAATCCGAGGGGTGCATCATTAACAAGCGGGGGCATCCCTGCAGGGGCAAGGGCAAGGGGGAAAGGACGGTACTGTAGAAGAAAGAAAAAGCCCGGGAACCAGGAGTCCAGATGGATCCGTACATGCCGGCCAAACTTGCCGCGCACGCCTGAGAGAGAGGGAAGAGAGAAATCCCCTTGCTGGAAGAAATGAAGGGTTGGCGCGCCGGAAGTAGTGACATAAATTCACGCAACGAACGTGGGGGGGGGGGGGGGTGGTTGACCCTTGCCGGGCGCACCCTCTCGTTCTCGCTTAGGGACGAGAAAGTGACCAGCATATCGCATCTGTAGGGGGGTAAACACCGGTTGGGGGTTTAGGCGGATTGTCAAATGTAGATGTAGAGATCGGCCGTAGGTAACCGTGAAAAACCCCCCCTTAATCTTCGAGTACAGAGGGGTGACCGCACGCCGCGAAAATTGAAAGTTATCCCGAAAAAAGGACAGACAGCATATCGATATCACCGTGAATGGGGGCCGCCGAAAAATAAGTGGCCGCCCCTCTATAGGACTCCCACCCGCTCCAGAGAGGGGAGAAAGACAGCTTAGGGTCTCGACGCCAAAAAGGGATCGCCAAGGAAAGAAGGACCTTTCTTGCTAAGTACTTAACGTAATGAGCCGGAAACCAGGTGAGGAAAGAAAGAACTACTCACGCTCTTAGGCGGAAAGGAGTTTCGGAGGCAGACGAAGGAGTTAGTATCTGGAAGTTCCTCCATGGGCGGCAAGGTGGGAAAGGGAGACAAGGGTGGTTCGGGACGAAGTCTCCCCAGGAGACTGCAAAAGACTGGGCGACCGGTCTCGGTCAGGGTAGCGAAAGCACTGGGACTCTTAAGCTAATATGTTTCCCACGGACCTAAAGAGGACAGCATGAATGGACTGCTCAAGCGGGAAACACCGGAGCAGAAAAAATTCAGTACGCCCTATTAATAAATCAGTCAATTATCCGGACGAAAAAAAAGGCCCCGATAGACAGAAAGGTCCGGTAAAAAAACAAGAGGTCTCCAAGGAGACCCAATGCTTTCGCGGGAAACATCTCATCTCTGGCGGGAAGGCGAGAAAAAGGGGACAGTATTGCATCAGAAAAAAAAAAGGAACCATTAGGCTCACAAGAGGGGGAGACCTAAAACGTCGTTGTACCAAACCACACGGACGGGGGAGCAGCATCGACGAACGAACATGACCGTGCCGCCTGTGTCTAAACAATCTCAAACAACAAAGGAGGGGAGAACATTATGTCGACACAGGCGGAACGTTCCTACAGCCGACGGAACTCAAAAAGCGTAGCACGGACAAGAGGGAAGGCTTCGGCACATTATTGGCAGATAAAGTCCGCTCGATGAAAGACAGAAAAAAGGAACAAGGCCTCCTTCAAAGGTGCCCTACGAGGGCGCGGAAACGAGAATCCCGCAAGCAAGCCGGAGCCGCTTCACCGCACCTGGAAGACTGAGAAAAAATCAAAGGACATTCTTTAAAGTGAAAAGAAAAAAACCTTGAGACCGCCGGACGAGGGACGAATTAGCTCCGTACGTTGCACCGGGACAATAAAAGTAAGAGCAAGAAAAGTGGAAATCTTTTAACATGACCTAAGAAAAAAGGTGAAAGAGGATGAAAAAAAGGACAAAGAACCGTCTCCTGGAAGAGTTCCCGCAACCGGGCGAAGGTCAAAAGACGCGGGGACGGGACTCACCACTTCAAAGCCTGCATGGAGCCAGTGACGCACGACCCCGTCTTCCCTAAGAAGCACAATACGATGTGTGGAGGGACGATTTCAAGAGGACAAAGGAAAAATCAGGGTGAGGCGAATTACGAAAGGGACAAGTACTCGTCACCTCTGCCCGCGGTCTAGACGACCTTCCCAGGCGAGAAAGGGGGCGAACCCTTACGTTAACAACGGGAGCGTTTTGGATAAGCGTCAAAAAGACATGTTCAAAAGGCTTCAATCTCCTAAATGAACAAAGCAAAGAACTGGAGAGTCGGGCTCAGCGCCAGGGACGAGACATTCCCTCTTCAGAATAACCTGTGGCGGTCCACGGGATAATCCCCAAAATCTTCGCGCAAAATCGGGAAGGAGCAAAAAAATAACAAAAGAGGGGAGAAATAAAAAAAGAGGAAGAAAGAAGTGGAGGGCGGAGCTTTCAACCGGACCATAGGACTCTTCACGACAGGGGCGGAATCAAGTGGGTAACAAACTTTTCGTAAGCACGGAGTGAGCAATGGACACTACTTACCAAACTCACGGACCGACCCCCCCCAAAAAAAGGGGGACATGAAGGGAAGTAAAGCGGGCTCTTTATACGCAGCTTGCTTAAAGGAGCGGAATGAAAGAGGACTCACATGAAATTCCCTCCCCGAGTGTAGAAGTACAACGAACAGGTCTGTCAATAGATAGAGGGAAAGAAAGAAAGAAGAGAGGGCGGAAGATACACGATTGCTAGGACCGCCCTCGGCCGCCAGGAGAAAAAAAGACGGAGGGCAGAGAAGAAACACGGGGGGATTCAACGGCAAGATAACAAATTCGCGTTCAACGGGTATTCGGGAAAGAGTATGAACGAAAAGGGACATAATTAGGGGGAAAGAAAAAGACCCTAACCGGCCATGGACAGAGGAAGAAAAAAGAAAACATCATCAGCGCAAGTCTAACTTGGATGAAGTGGACAAGGTCCCACGAGAAAAGAACCCACCCCCTGTCGAATTTGAAACGGGACACAAAAAGGCGGGATCGACACTAAAGGAGAGGAAACCTCATTACCGCTACATGTTAAAAAGATATAGGAGGGGAATGAATGGCATGAAAGACACACCAAAGGGACGACTCAAAGAGCCAACCCGTGAAAGCAAAGGAAAAAGGGGAAGAAAGTTGTACGCTTTCCCCAGGGATTATTCAATAATAGACATGAGTGGGGTTGGACATCAAAAAAGCAGTGAACATGATAGCCGCCGCGGAGGGACTCCGGGGGTGCTGGAAGGCAGGGGGTCAAAGATTTTCGGACCCAGAATGTGCGGCCAAGACATGGGCGTCTACAAGCTACCGAAAGACGCAAACACTTCTCCTGTCAAGTGCATCGAGAGAAAAAAAAAAGAGGGAGGAGGTAAAAGATAGCAACATCGTCTACTGAGATGAGGGGACAGGCGTCGCGACAGGTAGGCCGCGATCAGCAGCCCAGTTTGCTGGAAGAAAAAGCCGCATGGGGTTTTAACAAAAAAGAACCGAAGGAGGAAAGAAAAGATCCGCTTCTTAACTGAACAGGCGATCGCAGGCCGCGGACGGGTGCTTAAAAGCATTCCGTGAGGGCTGCAGAATGCCGTAGAACACGGTCAACTGAATTTCCGCGTGGCCGGGAGGGTGGGCTTTAGTCTCCTCCTACAGTTTTGGGAGAGGCAATCGCAAGCGAGAATGATCTTGGACGAAGATTCGTTGGGGGGGGCATCCAAGGTGTGCAGAAAGAAGGAAAAGGCATCCAGCAAATGGGAACTGGGAAAGGTCCTTCCCTTGGTTGGGGGTCTAGGCGGGAAGTGGACCGGCTTTGGTGGGAGTAGGCAGTGAACAAACTGGGAGGGTGGGAAGAAAGGATTCTGCATAAAGATACTATCGTCTCAAGGGGACTGCATGCTCAATCCCGTATACTACGTAATTGCCAGCACAGGACAACGACCGAAGGTGGAATACCCGAGGACAGGGAGAACGAGGCTGGGACTCCGAAGGACGGTGGGAACGCCGGAGCCGAGGGCAGGTAGAGGAGCGAAAGGCCGTGCGGACCGTCAGGTGGGGGACCAGGCTGTCTTGGGGGGAAAACGCGGGGGAGGGGGAAAATGAAGGCGGGCCATGTAGCCTTCCGTCCAGCCCTCCGTTGAAAAAAAGCGCGACGGGAAAAGACCGGGACCTGCAACGCCCGGAAAGATGCGGCCGCCAATGTGTTTGGAGCCGAAGTCGGACCAAAGGGAGGAAAGAGGTCAGCCTACGAACTTGTTGTTGACAAAAGTGAGACGGAAACCGGAGGGGGTGGCGGGAGGGGGGCAGACTCCCGCCAAAAGATCTCTGAATCGTGGCCCGGGGGGAAAAAGCGTGTTCGGCGTATTGCAGAGGGTTGGGACGAAGTGGCGAGAGCAACGATTTCAACCGTTAACAGGAAAGGACGAGATACAGAGGGCCAGGAGACAGGGGGAAACTTGGATCGGAGCAATCCGCTAACGCAACAGGAGAGGCCCGAAGTTTCCGCAGGCACGCAAACTCCAAACGCACTAGGCAATAAAGAAAGGAAGAGAAAAAAGGGAGGAAGCAAGAAAGGTTTCTGGAATGTCGTGCCCGGATGCAAAGAATGGAGGGCCGTTGAAACCAATTTCGTAGCAGCAGGACAGGTGCCAGCCTTCAAAAGACAGGGACGGGAGGGAAGCAGGCCACTCGTGCCGGGCTTTAGACTCCTCAAGAACGCAAAAGGAGGGAAGGGGGGTGGAGAAAGTGGGCACTCGAGCTGATCGGAAGTCGCCCCAGGGCGTGTATGAAACTCGCCCCGCACTGACCAACTGTCGACCGGAAACAAGTGGGGGGGAGTGGGCAGAGCAGGGCAGAGAGATTCACATGGACCCGTTTTAAGCAGGACCGGGAAGTCCGCGACGCTCACCAAGGTGCTAGGTCCGGCCATTTTACCCCTATGGAAAATCAGGCGGCCGTACCGGGAATCCCCGTCCCCGCACACAGGGGGGGAAAGGGGAAGGGGCTCGGGTCGTTCTGCACAGCGTATCAACATTAAGGCACGGAAGAGAGGAATCGCAAATCGTCGGAACTCCAAGAGTGATAGAGGCAAGCCGGACGAGAGGAATCTGACCGAGGGTACGGGCCAGGAGTCTCACCTAGCAAAATAGGGAGAGGGGAGAGAGAAGGGAAAAGAGAAAAAAGAAATCATGAGACGTACGGCCCATTCTCTTTTAAGACTTTTAG
>Ga0179593_1392344_pt1 | contig 14272 bp, 18 predicted proteins | sample CZODoug2_1_08_16_FD_185931 | JGI IMG/M metagenome (GOLD analysis project Ga0179593, IMG submission 185931) | Vadose zone soil fungal communities from Angelo Coast Range Reserve, California, USA - CZODoug2_1_08_16fungal (PacBio error correction) | ecosystem: Environmental > Terrestrial > Soil >...
AGAGTGCAGAAATCGAACCGAGGCCGGGGGGGCGGATAAGAGGTCAGGCAGTCAAACCATTCACAAGAGAACCGGTGACAAGGAAAGAAAAACACAACTGAAAAGATCCTCTATAATACAAGATAATAATCACGAGGTGGAGAAGAAAGGGGGGTCCAAAAAGTCATCGAACAGTCAAACCAGTCAAGAACAAGGGCGAAGGGTTATGTCAGGGCGGAAGGCATTTAGGGGCTGGTACAAAAGAGGGTATCAAGAAAGGGGGAAGTGGGGGCCATCGTACGGGAGTGGAGTCTTCTCACAAAGGCGTTTCCGGCGAAGGGACAAGAGCCGCTGGGCACACCAGCCCAATCGGAAACTTAAACTCGACATCACGATGAGGAGTGGGTGCGTGCAGGTAAAACTCAGAAAGAGAAAGCTTGGTAGGAAGTGTGAAAGTAGGGGGGGGAGAGAAAGAAATGGAAGAACATAGCATAACAGCATTAACCGAGGCATATATCTGGGGGGGAGGGGGACATGACAGGGTTAAACCTATGAATGGGGAAAACGGAACGGTGCACTGACTTAAGGGGAACGGTTACGTACTCGTCTTGGGGTCGGGTTGTCTATGGTCGCGGGCAGAAGGAGGGGGTCTCAGGGTGGGGGGCATAGAAGAGGGGAGGCAAGGGGGTTCTAGAAGAGGGCCTTTAACTGAGGTTCTAGATGCATGACGCACGGTGCAGGGTTGTGTTAGCTGCAATTGGCTGGAGCCGACGGTGGGTAAGGAGGGGGGGGGCCTCGGGTCGATTCAAGACTTATTAGCGCCCAAATATGGCTTATGATGAGGCAGGGAATCCTTCATTGACTACTTAGTAAATGCGACGCGGCTCAAAAAACACTTCGGGGGAACTATCATCAAGGAGAGACATTTCGAAACTCTGGCAAACGAGGGCCCAGAAATGGAGAAGCGGGGGGTTTGTTACAACCGTGTTTTGGGTTGGTGAATTAGAGGGAAAACTGCAACGGTGGCTAAGCGAAAATTACTATGAGGAATCGGTCCGGATGCTTCGGGCAACGGGTCAATAGGGATAAGGTTGCTTTGTTGGCCTCTGAGTGGGCATATTGGCGCTGTTTGATGGGAAAGCGGAAGGAGTATAGCAAAATCTACTTAGTGGAAAAGTCCAAAAAAAGGGGGGGGAAGAGAATGGGAAGCTTCCCCATGGACGAAAAGAATAGTAGCATTGATAAGAGACTTTCCTTTTGAAAATCAAAGGAAAGGGGGGCCTGTTCGTGCTGGGTTGGGGGGGTGGAAGAGGGCAAAGCAGGTTTCAGAAGTGAGCGCGAAAAAAAACAAAGGTGGGGGGAGGACGAAAGGAATGTTGGAATCAAGCGAAACAGGAAAATGCCCTAGTGGTTCCTAGTGCGGAGGCAAGGAAATAAAGGGGAAAATACCGAGGTAAGAATGACCAGAGGGGGGGCAGAGAGTATTGAGAAAGCGGGATTTAACACGCCAAACGAGGAGCTGTTACGAAGTTGACATTTCGCCATAGCGCAAGAAAAAAAACGAAGCGAAACGTGAAAGCTTCCCCAGTAGGAGGACGGAGCCATATGGTCGAAGGGGGAGGCAGAGAGGTGTGTAGTAAATAGATAGTCCTTAAAAAATTTCTGAGGAACTAACCGAAACCACAAGCTGATAACACACGATGGGTACGAGGCTAAACGGAAGACGGCCATGCCGATTGGCGGTGGTTCTGGAACATATGAAGAATGAAGCTGGAATACACGAACCAGTGAGGGAACGAGAACCAGGGGGGGATCTAACTAAGGGGGAAATCCGGGGGGTGTTGAAACTAAAAACCGGCTACTTGAAATGGGGGAGGTAGAGAGAGGAAAAAAAATGCCTGTGACTAGCGAAAAGGCGAGAAAAGGCATCCCAAGTGCAAATGGCAAGCAGGATCTCTTTTGAGCATAGAGATCTTGGGAGGCGGGGTACCTGGCAGGTGCGAATCTGCTAAAGCAGGAAAGGGACGTCGACGAGGGGGAGAGGGGGATGGGGAAGGGCGGGGGACTGGGGTTCTACTTTCTCGAGTGAACCTGAGAGGCGTTCCGACATTTAGCCTTGATGATTGGGGTGAAAGAGATAAAGGCAAAACAAACTTATTATTAGGTAAAAAAAGGAATAGGGTCCCAATCAGAGCGAGAAGTGCATGGAGATTCAAGGAAAAGCGGAGAGTAGCAAGGGGGGTAGCCCAGCCAAAAACGCCCCCTCCGGGTCAAGTAAGTAGAAAGACCGAGCAGGAAACGGCGCCAACCAAGAATAGAGACTAGAAAAAAGAGGAATCAAGGCCCTCTGGGATAAAGTCGCCCGCATCGAGTAAAAACAAAGCCTTGGAAATCTTACTCACGCCAGAGTAAAAAGGGGTGAGGTTGTCAACAAAATCATAATCTAGGAAAATTAGAGTATAGGAACACCTTGGGGACTCGAATAGACTGGTTCGTATGGGGACCGGTAATCAAGGGAATCTTTGCAAACACTACATCGCATCGGCCGATTTACGCGGGACCCAAACGGGGGTGCTCGCTTTGTTGGAGAGGACCGCAGGGGTTTCATCTCATTATAAACTCTCCACAAGAACTAATACCGCAAGGAAGGGAGAATCGTATTCAAGACTAAGGGGTCTAATCCCGGCAGAGTGTGCTTTCGATGGGGCGACAGGGGGGTTCATGCTACACTCCACGGGAAGGGAAACTTGCTGACGCCAAGCGCAAAAAATTACGGGGAAACTCCGTCAGGAATCGTCCATTGCCGTAAGGAAAAGGCAACAAAAGGCAGACAGGTACCCAAGATCCCCAAGGGAAAGGGATGCAAGAGAGTTATTGGAAACATGGGCGTACCACTCGGAAAATGAGTAAGGATTGGGGCATATGACAGGGGGAACTGAGGAAAGCAGGGGGGCACAAAATCAACAGCAAAAAAACAAGGCAATTGAATTGAGGGAAAAAGTATAAAGGAGTAGCTCGTGTCGTCCTGGGACACGACATTAAATAAAACCCCATTGTTGGTGGATTGGTACCCGATAAGAAAAGGGCTCACTACGCACATCAAAAAAGCGACCATCGGAAAAGACGGCAGGGGGAAACCAAAAGGGATCAACTATGCAAAGACGAACACTAAACGCTGGGAAGGGCTACACTTGAAGACGAGGGGAAAGAGGGCACCGTCTTCATCACGCAGAACCTAAAGAAAAAAAAAAAAAGGAGGGCCAAAAGGGGATCAAACGAGACGCATATCTCTAGATAACGGATGTAGCGAACGTTCGCGAGACGTTGACCCATATTTGTTTGGAAGCAGCGGTCTCAAGGAAAGGGAATAGTCGGATCATCCGCGAACAAGAGGGGGGACGATAGGGAATGAAGGATGCGACGACGCGACCTAAGTCAGTCGTGTACGGAAAAAAGAACGCAAAAAATATGGGAAGAGAATCAACTGCAAACGGAAGAGAACCGCGAGCACGTTTAACGGTAGAAAAGTGAGAGCTAGGCGAGCAAAATTCCAGGCCGAAAAAAACCGGACATAGCCAATGCAAATGAACGTCAAGGCCCGAGGAGAAAGCAAGAAAAGGTACCTCTTCCCAGCCCGCCCACACCCAAACACCCAAAAAACCCCCCATTCATTTGAGAAGGCAAGGGTGAAAAGCATCAGGCATAGAAAGGGGTTAAAATGAAGTGAGCACGCGACTGGGGAGGGGGACACTAGGCAGGGAATCCTAATGTGTCTAGACGGAAAAATTCCGAAGGGAAGCGAAAAAGAGACAAAGGATAACAGAAAAACAACTCATCGCTGAATCCTCGGGAGGAAGAAAGCCGAGGCTTAAAATAAACGGGAAGAAGAAAAGTTTCGACTGAATTAGAAAGGAAGACTTTTGATTAAAACAAAAGCTAAGAAAAGGACCGGGGGGAGATTAACATTGATTCAAAGGGAAACCTGGACAACCTTGGCCCATTGCAAACCATTCCAAGTAGGTGACTTCTCGATTGGTCAAAAAGAGAGAAACGAGAGGAACTACTCCTCGTACGTATCGGGAGGGCTCTCAAAAAAGCTTGATGGGGGAGAGGGAAGAGTACTTGAACACGTCATCTGAAAGCGGACGACCAAGACACACGCGGGCGATAAGAGAAAATAGAAAAAAACTAGGAAAAACAGAGAGAGAATCGCTCATTGCAGACCCGCGTGCAAAGGGGAGCGCGTGCCGCTTCCGTGCAGCAGAGCACGCGCCCGAATTTTCACGACTATGAAAGAGCATCCAGAGAGACCGATAGGAAAGTATCAGAGGGCTTTTAGAAAGCTGTTGAAAACAAAGGGAAGCAGGACGTCACAGCAAGAGACTGAAATAATTTTGCTCAGGGAGAGAAGGGGGCGAGACGACAGTTTTATGGACAATCATGCATGAATCACGAAAATAAGCCGGGGAGTGGTATGAGGGGCTGCTCAAAAACAGGGGGCGGCGGCGAGATGGGGGGGCTCAAGCGAAGGAACAGCGATTCCCTCCGAAGGCATAAAAAAAAAAAAAAAAAAACCAAAGAGGAGCTCTAAAGCGAGCTATTATTAGGGGGTTGCGGCAAAAATTTCAAGAACGAGAATAAAAAAAAGGGCCGGCAGAAAGGAGGGCTAGAAGGGGACCAGAACGACGCTATCAGTCAAATGAAAGGAAAAGAAGGTGAGGGAGGAGTGACTATACCTTCCTATTACGAGGGGGGGCGCAAGGGGAAGTCAAGGCTGGTAAATCGGCGGTGACGTATCGATGGTTTTTGGCTATGAAAAACTCGGAAACTAGGTCTGCCTTTCTGAGAAGCAGAGAGGAGGGTCAAGTGTAGAGACGGTCAACCGGTCGAACGCGTAATCATTACTCGTTGAATGACTTCGACATCGCGGGGTTGCGGAGAGGATGTACAGACGTGGGGGCCTGCGGGGGGACCCGGTAGTTAGGTATCCGCCTTAGTACATCTCCAAAATATTGGAGGTCTCTCTGCGAGGCCATTTAACCTTGAGAGTCAAACCAACGGAAGGTAAACAATTCTGGGGGGAAATAGCGCACGTGACGGAAAAGGAGGGGAGACGGCATCTATCGCTCGGTGCATAAGTGGAGAAGACAACAACTGGTTGGTTGAAACCGTTTTGTGGGGGGGGTGACCGTTTACGGTCACTGGGAACTGTCCAAATTTACGTACTGAAGAAGTCGAAATATAAAACGGGGAACTGAGGGGGGGAGTAGTCTTAATCTTCAGGGAAAGAAGTGAGGGTGCGCTGAAGGAGTACATGGGCTCTTGTTAAAATTGCAGAGCTGAAGGGGATCCCATGCGTAGCTCTGAGTAAAATCCAAAAACCTGGTAATCGGGGATTAGCTTCCCAGGGAAGAAAACCTCTTCTCTTCACTAAAAAGAAGGAACTGTTGCCTCATTACCGGTGTTTTTGGGAAAGAAAGGGAGGCAATGTGGGTTGGGTCACAGGAAACGCAGTGTCCACTCAAGGAATGAGAGATTCCTAATGAGAGAGGGGGACGAGGGGAGAGGATTGCTCAAGAGAACAAGGAAGAGAAAGAAGAGGGGTTACCAGTGTTTCTGAGGAAGAGCGGGGGTCTGCAATGAACTATTTCAAGAATTAAGAATTTTCAAAGGTATGGTGCGATGAGGGTCAAGAAAAGGGTTAAGCCAGCTGGGGGAATACTATTACAGGTAGCCGATAGAAGGTGCCGTGGGCGGAAAAGACATCGAACGCTATGGAAAGTCCTGTCTGATCCGGGGGAGAAGCCGAAGGAGCGGACTTTTTGGGATCACAAAAGAAGAAGGGAGGTCAGGGAAAAGTCTTTACGCCAAGAGGAGAACAAAAAATGGGGGGTCCCTCGCGAAGAGACGGCTAGATTGGAGTTGGGGCTAACAGATGGGCAAGATAAAAGGTAACAACTGCTAGCGAACCATGACCTATGAAAGGGAAAAAAGGGTGAATCTAGAGTAAGGGAGGAGCGAGTACTCCGGGTTGTTTAAAAAAAAACGGAGTGGGAGATGGGAACATGAGGGTGCCGTCTACATACCAGGGGGGGGTGATTGCACTGGGGGATCCCACAGGCACTCTTGAGAGCGAGGGTACAGAAGAGGAAAAAGCGAGACGAGGATAACGGGACGCAGGGAAAAAATTGGGCGAAAAGAGGCGAGCCAGCCATTGACGTCGCACTTCTTGACGGGTCAGGGAATGGTTCAGGAAAGGCTTAACATTTCAAAGGTCAAGGAAGAAAAGAGTCCTCCGGCGAGGCTTGGGGAGAAGGGGTGAACCTAGGGAAAACCAACAACGAGGATGAGGGAAAAATCGACTCCTGTGGCCGAAGGATCCGGGAAAAAAGGCGAATTGGACCTGGAAGGAAAAAATGACACGAAATGAAAGACCTCAAGAAAAAAAAAAGTCAGGCTTCTCATAGAGAAAGAAAGGAAGACGCCCCCCCCGCGACGAATAAAAAGCTCGAGAAAAGCGCTCTCATCCCCTGAAAGGAGGGGAGAAAGTTCATACCGCCTGGTTCTAGTGGACAACAGAAGGGGGAGATCGGAGGAAAAAGGACACCCATCAAGATCAAAATTTATCCAAAATTATACGAGCTTGAAATGAAGCAAGTGCACCTGGTCGTCATAGCCTTTCTCAAAAGAGTTGAAAGGGGATTCAATAAGTACAGATGTGGAAGGAAAACAAAAAAAATCTGCCTTGGGGAAGGAGGTTGAGCCGGAAAATGGTTGGCTCGCTGGTTTTGCGCGCTCAGTTTAAGACTCGGAAAAGCAGGATCAGTCCTCCTAAGTACCATCCAGAAGGGGGAGATCATCGATCAAGTCCTCAACTGAGCCAATCAGACGTCAGTCCCTTGGAGGGTCACGCAAGTGGGGCGAAAGCGGAGTAACAAGTCCGAATGCGTGGAACTTTCTTAGCCCGCTAAGAGGCAATAACTTTCATCTGGCAAATAAGAGGAATGGGAATCGGGGGAAAGAAAGAAATAGGCAACTGAAGACAGAACCAGGGAAAAAGATGGATCAAGAGTGTGCTTCAGTGAGACTTGAAAATGAAAAAAGGAAGACAACTTATCTGGCATTGAGTTGAAGGGAGAGAAGGAGGAAAACGCAAAGGGGGAAGCAGGGCCAACAATGCCCAGTACCAACCAGACCCCCCCATTGAAATGTGATTACAATGTAATAAAGCATATGCAGGGATTTGAACTAAGCTCCCAGATCGTCACAACATTTTTTGATTGCTCGTCAGCGAGCGTAAAGAGATAAGAATACCAGAAGAGCACAAGAGAAGAAAAACTGCAAAGAGGACTCAAAGCTCAAAACCCTCCAATTTGGGAAGAAAAAGGAATTCGGAATAGGAGTGAAGGGATGAAAGGGGATGGCAGAAAAAAAAAAAGACAAAAAATGCCAAGACACCAAACCCACTCGGAACAAAAACGCAAGCAAACGTTATTACAGAGAGGTGACAGAGAAATGCCGGAGCAACCTAACGGACAGGGGCCAAGAGTGTAAAGCATCACGGGGGAGCAAAGCATATGGGTCATGGGCCGGACGCATACAGCGGAGTTAATAAATATTGCAGATAGAGGAGAACGAACGCAAACGAAGGAAAAGTCCGCGACGAACAAAAAAAAAGGGGCCATACCCTTCCAAGCAACTAGGTAAAACGAGCAAGGGAAGAAGCAAAGGGAAACAAAAACTAAACGTGATCCAGCGAACCACAACCGAAGCAATAAAACGTAAATAGAAAAAAAACCTGGACGCAACTCTTCAATCCCAAGGAAAAGGGGCATGCAAAAAACAACAGTGCAATTCTCCGGGCAAAAAAAAACCTCATATCTGCCGTTTGACGTATATGAACTAAAGGTGTGATGGGGTCCAAATTCTGTGCAACGCGGTGTAGGAAGGCGGAACGGCAGGGGAGTCATTCTCGGCGAAAAATCAAAACAGGATCAGCAAAAAAAAAAATAAGAATCCCTATCGGAGAAGATTTTCAAGACTGAGACCGGCAGTCGGCTCGTGGCCCACAGATAGCCGAAAAAACGGTTGGACACTCAATGAACACTCTCACAGGCCAAGTGCTGGGGGAAAACCATTGAGACTCAGTTCACCAGCAAGAATGTGCAAGAGGGAAGACCTACTTCCGGGTCCCAGGTAAAAAACAGGTCTTGTCATTTTACTTAGAGCATTGGGGGGGGGCAAACTTCGAAGCGCTGGAGACTCGCAGGATAGAGATCTCTCGCAAGGAAATAGTACTTGAAATAAAAAGTTGAAACCGTAAAGGCGACCCGAAGAGTGCAAACGGCGGTACTCGAACCCCCCTGAGGGGGAAGAGTCTAAAAACGAGGAGTAGAACGCGTACGGGCCTGCTCTTCGTTTCATCATAACCCTAAAGAACCGATTGGGCCCAAGCCATCAGCGAGGATCCGAGATACGTAAGATTAGTATTGTGGAACTTGTTGGGGAAAAAAACGCGTCCAAGGAGGGGGTTGAAAGGGAGAATCCCTGATACCTCTTTCACATTGAGGGCGGAATGCTTCCAGTACAGATGGGCAAGCTGCGTGTAGGGGGACGGCCTGGGTCAATGTCGGAGGGGGGGGTGGCAAGGGCAACTAACATCCTTCAATTTCTCGAGAATTCAACCCCCTCTTAAGCGCGCATCTACTACGAGAAGGTAGGGTAGTCTAATTGTGCAGCTGAACTAAAAGAGTTAAGGCAGGGGGAAAGGAAATCAAGGGTTCTATGTTTTCTCGAAGGGAAAAAACACACCTCATTCATCATCAATTAACGGCGATTCGGGTTGGAGCCTTCTCGAAATTCCCCTATGGGGGACCTGGTTGGGCACACGGTCCAGTTGAAAGCATGAATTACCGCAGGCGTTTAATTACTCTCTTGTGGGGACGCAGGTGTGTAGGCAAAAATCGGGGGACGAAAGCGGGGGGCAGGAGCTCTTCACTTGGTGATATCGAGGCTAACCGCGGAACCGTATCGGACTTTTCCGGGGAAGGGGATCTCTTGTTTCCGTTCGGGGAGAACTGGCGTGGGAATTCTGTGGGAGAAAAGGGTCGCGGGGGGTTGCCATCTTATTACCATAGGGACAAAGGGGGCTTGCTAAAGAACAAACGGCATGCGTCCGCATTTACTATTCTCGTCAAGTCCCAAGAAGGAAAACGGAAATCTGGGGAACGTATCGAGTGGCTAAAAAAGAACGGGGGATTATTTCACTGGGTCAGGGACATCACAAAAAGGGACACGACGTGGTTGGAAAAAGAAAAGGGTGTTTTGGGAAGGGCTGTTTCCGTTTCTTTACGGTTAAATCCGAAAGAGCAATCGTCAAGAGCGAATGGGCTCTTCATCACTTATTCAGGGGGCGGGTGGGCGCGAGAAGGGGGAGATTGTGTCGCGTTTGGAAGGGAGCAGGAACTGTAAATCATGACGATTCAAAAACTTTGGGAAGCGAATGTAGGAGTTCCAACAGTAAACGAGCCTCTCGAGTTCTACGAAGTGAATGTTGGTACAGACATTGAATGGGCCGGTGTGGTTATATTGTCGGTTGTGGGAAAGATGAAAAAAAAACTACATTTTTCAAAAACAACGTCCTTTCTGGGACATGGAAATTAAAGGAAGACTGGGAGGGCGAGGATGTTGGGGTCGGCAACCACGAAGCAAGTAAGGGGGAGAAAGACGGTGATGAGGGAAAGATGCTGCTTAGGATACTAAAAAATCTGAAGTTGCAGAAACCAAAAGAAGGAAATTATGGAGTGGAGGGAGGCAACAGCCCAAAGGGGGGCTTTTACGGGCCCTAGACGTCGAATCCGGAGGAACGAAGACTTCCACGGGGGGAGGAACGAAAAGAAATGAGGAACGGGAAGCCGATGTTAGATACAAGATTCAGGAAAAGGGAAGGAGGGAAAAGGTTTGGGCCAGAGATAATCTACTCTTCTAAAAAAATGATGCGCAAAAAAGCACGAGACAAAAGAGGGGTGGTCCCAGCGAGCCACGAATGGGTCGTGGGGGAAGAGGCATTAGCGTCAACGCGAGCAAACCATTCACAGAGACCAGGGACTAGTATTTGTAGCAGAGCGAATTTGGAAAACCCAGAGGGAGGGGCGATCTCCAGGCTTGTGCGGCCGGGGGGAAAGGGGAAAAGGCAGGGGATGAAATTTAATCACAGACGGGAAGCACCTTTATCGGACTCTTTCCTCGAGAGGAGGGGATCGGAGGAGGAGAGAGGACCTTTCTCCGACTCGTAGCAAGAATTGACGTTGATCAGCTGGAATGGAAAATTCGCCGGTTGTAGAGAAGAGAAAAAAAGAAGTGAACTATCTCTCTCACAAAAAAAAAGGAGGGATAGATAGCATCCTGCAGCTGAGAAGGGGGGCATCGACAGGGAAGACCATGGGATCCTGAACCAAAAAACAACTCGATCAAAAAAGGAAACGTGAAGGGAAGATAACCGAGGACGCCTCGTACTCTCCGGATATAGACTAGCCCGGAAATCAAAGTGCAATGCACGTCGGGGAAAAGCAGTGGGGCAGAGAGGCCAACATCTATTCAACAAGAGCCGGTTGGGTTTTCAAAAACAAATTATAAAGAGAAGGAAAAAATTGAGAGATAACAAAGGGAAGTAAATAGCAAGTTCGTGCTAAGTGAAACAGAATATAAAAATCCATAACAAAACAAGAGGGGCAGAGCTTTCCGGTCGTCTTTCGCGGGAACAAAGGTTGTGGCTCTCTTTGTTTGCGAAGTCAAAGAGCGCATTCGCATGGATCATCCAAAAGGCACTAAGACGTAACGAATCAAGAAGAATTCACTTAAGAAATGGGAAAGCCAAAGAGCCCAGTCTTGAGGTTAATTCCGTATTGGCGAAAAGTCAAATCCTACCACAAGATGGAGGGGTGCGCCTCTCATCTTGCATAAGGAATAAAGCTGGTACCGCTGTACATAGTAATTCGGGTGAAAAGATTAAAACAAAAAATAGCGAAGGACTGCTTCCGGTGAGCTTGGATGAACATTCAGTCCCTCAAAAAAAAAAAATTCGATATTTTTATAAGAGGAAGGATAAGTTTCATCGGTGCCAATCAAACAAGCACGGCCAACCAAAGCGGGTTATGAGGTAAAAGGGGAACGTCGTAAAATCGGAAGAAAGGGCTCGGGGGAGAGGAAACCGGAAATATACGACAGGGGGGTTGTTAAGCGAAAGCTAATAGCGAACTAAGACCGACCCCACGAAGAATGGAAAAGACGGGCAAAGGCGCAAAACTTCCTAATGGTATCATCCAGAGGAACGGAGAAAGAACCAAAAGAGAACGTCTCATTGGGTGTGTGGTGGGGGGGGGGGGGGGGGGAAATTCATTGAGGACACCGGGAAAAAAAAAAATAACACCAAAAGCAAACAGGCGTGCAAAAGGTTAAAAGCGCGCAGAAAGAACTTCAAGTAGGAAGAAAGAAGCAACAAATGGTTTCCGGGGAGAGAGGGGTCACGGGAAAAAGCATCGCGGACTCATGCCGCGAAAAAAGGAAGCAATTTTGCCAAGTAAGGATGAAAACGCGGAACAGCCCAAATTCCCGGGGGGTAGTAAGGCAGGCCGAGGGCACCACAGGGGAATGCGCGTGAAACCCTTACGCTAGAGGAGAAGAACGAAACCGCAGGGGAACTATGGAACCTTCCAGAACAATACCGAAGAGCAGGGGGGAAGGACACCATGTCCTAAAAAGGTGCGTAACGGGGCCAGGAGAAGCAAAAAAGGGACCTGTCCCACCCCCTCCTATAGGGAAGGAAAGAAGCCAGCACATCCATGAAGATTGGAGATACTGTGTGGAAGGTCAGGGGGGGAGAACGCTTCATCCCAAAACGGCAAGTAGAGGCGCGTCTCAGCGAAATCGAAAAAGTCAGCAACAAGAAGCACGGGAGAAAGAGATCTATGCCTTCTGAGGGAAACCCTTTCGGGCGTCGAGGCCACCCACAGCCTTAACAGCTGGAAAAAGCAGGGTACACGACAAGCTTGCATAGACGCATTTTCGCGGGAAGAATGTAACGGTAAAGAAGGAGAACCCTTGAACCCCAGGAATGGGCATGCGATTGCAACACCTCTCTGCATGAGAGTAATAAAGGTACGGAGGAGAGAGGATGCTTCAAAAAAAGATGGCTCGGTTTTTGAAATGGAGGGGGAAGGTTCGGACGACGCTCCCGGCACAGAGGGTCGAGGGAAAAAAAGATAAACAACAAAGTAGGGGGAGAGCGACTGCATATCGCCCGGGTGCACGGAGCGTCGTCCAGTGGGCCAGAAACGGCACAAGCGAATCAAGAATATTCCAGAAAATCCAAAAACTTGAAAGAGAGACGAAATACGTAGTAGCGAGTGGAAGCGTAAAAAAAGCGAACGCAAGCCGGAGATGGGGGCAGGGATAAGGAAGCACGGCTATCGATGGCCATTTAGAGTGCGGATCATGAAAATGGGTATGAGTGCCAGCTTAGGAGGGGTGTAGGGGCTGAAAATGCGGGGAAGGGCGAGATGGGGCCAATCATCGAAAAGAAGGGAAAAAAAAGTGACCTCCACCGGATTAGCTCGCAAAGGCGTTCCGAATGATAGGTTTTTCTTGAGGGAAACCTGTTTCATTAAGAACAAGAAACTAACTTCCTGGTCCGAAGGGGACGATAAAAAAAAAAATGAGCAAGAAAATACCATCGGAGAGAATCGCAGAAATTACACCAATCTGCTTTGATTGAGGGGGGGCAAAAGAAAAGGGAAAGGCCCTATGAACGTGAGGGGAAGGAAAAAAGTAAGGGGAAGGCTGAATAAGGTGAACGTACGATGGGGTTTCAGGAAGGGGCTGTGGAAAGAACAGTCTGTCCTGACCTTTCTGGAGGGGGAAGAGGAAAGGAAGAAGGGAAAAAAAAGAGTTTACAGGCTTCTCGTGAGAGATAATGACTCTTTAATTTTGAAGTTTGAAAAAGGGGTTTTCATCTAATGACAAGGAAGGGGGCCTTCGGTTAGCTGGCAGTTTCTCCATCCTTATACGGATCAAGGGTTCTGAGCAGGGAATTCAAGGCCGGGAATAGGGAAAGAAAACCCTGCGCCGAGGCTCATTAGGGGGAGGCGAAGAAGGAGAAAGGGTCTTCTACATGGAAAAGCTGGGGAAAAACAACATCGCTAGGACACACATTTGGGAGAACCGGGTGTCACTTGGGTTGGTGGGTACTGGCATGGTCAGAGGCGGAGGGGGAACGGTGAACTAAATATTACCTGAGGAGGAAGAATCGGCGGATGGGGCGTGAAGTAGAGGGCATAAAAGAAAGGAATGGGCAGGTTTGGGCAGGGGGAGATGGGGAGACGCTGTGTTGTGTGTGCGAAAACAGAGCCGAGTAAAGTCACCTGGGTAACAGAGGGAGGAAATCACCCCGCCGAAAATCCGAGGTCGAAGACCTTGTACCTCCAAGAATGAAAAGGGTGAAGGGGGGGTCTTTGGATGGACTCTGCACGAGGTGTCCACGCACTGCGAGGGGACAAAAATGAAATTAAATTGGAAAGAGTGACGAGGAATAAAAACAGGAAGGAAAAGGTCGTCGCCATCGGGCTGCAATAGTGTTCTGACAGCCAAGAGGGAGAGGAAAATGCACGGAGTTGCCAGAGATGAATTTTTCGAGGAAGGGATCGAAAGTGTAAAAAAAAGAAAAAGGGTCTGAAGGTAGAACAGTAAAAGAAAAAAACGCAAAAGAGAGGGGGCCGCTGCAGTGGAGAACGTTAATGAAGGATTTAAGAAACGGGAAAGATTGACTGCCTTTATTATGTGGGAAAATACAGAAAACGGAGGAAAAAACGTCGACCGCAGGGGAAACACAAACGATGGTGGTTGAAAGCGGAGTCTACGAAAAAAAAGTGGAAAAGGTGGTGGAAGGGGGGGGAAAGATGCGAGATGAAGGTCCAACAACTGGAGAACGAAAAGTAAGAAGACCGTTATAGAGTACTGGTGGCATAAAGATTCTCGGGGTGAAAAACGTGAGAGAGGGAAACTTACCCGTCTTTGGTTGACTGTAATGCAAGAGGGATTGGGGTGACTCCACGAACATTGGCTTCTCTTTTAACGGGGGCGCTAGAGGCGAAACAGGTCACGGACTGTGCGACGGGCGCTGGGACAGGAGGCCAGGAAGGGGCGGGGAAAAAGGGGGGAAATAGACAGGGGGGCGCATTGTCCGCCGAGGGGTCCCTGATAAAAGAACTTCTCACGGGGAAAAGGAAATGAAAGATTG
>Ga0179593_1621715_pt1 | contig 14271 bp, 19 predicted proteins | sample CZODoug2_1_08_16_FD_185931 | JGI IMG/M metagenome (GOLD analysis project Ga0179593, IMG submission 185931) | Vadose zone soil fungal communities from Angelo Coast Range Reserve, California, USA - CZODoug2_1_08_16fungal (PacBio error correction) | ecosystem: Environmental > Terrestrial > Soil >...
GGCTGGGGCAAAGCTAGTCCGACTCTTCGGGAAAGAAAAGAGGGGCGTTTCGGCTTGCTTGGGAAAAAAAAAAAAGAGGGACTAGAATAAAAGGGAGAGGGGGAAAAAAGACGGGCTGTTCTAAGCAGGGCAAGGGAAGTAAGCCCCCCTAGAAAGAGAGGAGGGAAGTAACGCCGTACCCCTGGGAGAAAACCGCCTGAAGGGAAGAAAAAATGCTCCTTTGTATGTGCTGGTCAAGGGAGGGGCCGCGCTGATCGTTTGTAAGAGGATATTTGATCGATGAAGAAAAAATTGGGGGAAAAGAAGAAAAGAAGCCTTTTCGCCGAGGGATTTCGAGTTTCAGGGGGGGGAAAAAAAAAAATCATGGCGGATTTCGTAGAAAAACGGTTCCAAGAGAGAAGCGAGTATCTTTTAAAACCATCGATCCTGACATGGGGAGGGAGGAATTTTTCCTCGGGGAAAAAAAAAAAACTAGAAAACCGGGAGGGAAGAAAAAAAAAAACTCGCCATCCAGGCTCAAAAAAAAAAAAAAACTTCGTCGTCAAGGGAAGGGATTGAAAAAAAAAAGGATGCTAGGGATGGGGGGAAAAATTACGCAGTAAAGACAACACTGCTGCTCAAAAAGGAAATTTTAGAAATGGCCCGGGGCTGAAGATGCAAGGCCGGTCATCTTGATATCACTATGAAAGAAAAAGAAGAAGCAGTTCGGACTGTCGAGTAGAAAGCAGGAAAAAAAAGGAAGGAAAAGGCTCCGATAAACAGGGGTGCGTTCATTCTTGAGAGGCGTATCCTGTCGATCACAATCAAAAACTAGAAAGGGGAGAAGGGGGAAGAACTTCTTCATCAAGTAGGGAACACTGACAGTACTCTGGGAGAGAAAAGCGGCTCCTTCTGTCGTCCTCGGGGGGCGAAACGGAGGAGGAACACATCGAAGGACTGCCGCTGACGAAAAGGAAGGATGCTTCAGTAAAGGAAAAAAAAACAAATCGGGGGACCGGGTACGGTGAGATTTCGGTTGAGGAGGCCATTTCTAAGCGAGAAAAAAAAATCTGATGCGCTGCTTATTCGGGAGAGAGAAGAAAAGGGGAAGCGTACTTTTGGGGGGGAAAATAGCGCCTTCTCTACCAGGCGGGCTCATTATCAAGTGAAGAAGGATGACGAAGGAAGGACTGACCGAAAAGGGGCCTTCTCAAGTTCTGTGGGGGGAGGAGACGTAACTCATAGTCGCCGAAAAAAGGACTGCCTGTGATGTTTCCAATCCAAGAGGAAAAAGGAAGAAAACTGAGGAAGGAAAGAGATCTGGGGGAAGGGATTGAATATCGTCTATGCGTTACGGAAGGAAATTAAACAGAACCTTGAGCGCGGAAAAAGATCGCGCAAATCAGAAAGAAGTTCTCGATGAACTGATGAAGGGAGGCCGGCGCCGCTCTGCCAGTCGCAGAAGGAAAAGGGAAAGGATTCTCTCGCCCCTGTTCTAACGCACCAGAAAATACGGGGAGAAGGGCATCAACAAATTGAGGGGGAAAAAATCTGCACCGGATTCCGATTTCAGCGAGAAGGGGGGAAGCGCGCTTGGCGTTCAAAAAAGACGAAGAGGGTGGAGAATCAATTTGCGGGATGATTTCAGTGATCTCAGAAAAGGCAGCTTCTCGGGAGAAAAAAAAGGGAGCAAAATACTAGAAGAGGGTCTTGTTGCTGAGAAAAGTCCTTTACCGTTATCGTGCGGAAAAGGGAAAAGAGGGAGGCTACCCATTCGTGCTTGGTCAGAGAGGGGGCATGCAGCGGGGAGAGAAGAAAAAGCTCTATCGGCGCTGTAAACAAAAAGAATGCGAGTCGCGAACTGATTCAGCAGAAGGTCATAGATTATCTCTGCAGAAGAAAAAGCGAGAAAAAAAGGAACAGAAAAAGCAGAGTGTGTTTGTGTACCAAGAAAAAGCCCCGTATCCCATCCCAAAAGAAAGAAAAAATCCGTATAAAAACAGGAACAAGTGGGGAGGGACAGGAAAAAGGTCGTCGTTCCAATTCGGTGGGGGGAAAAAAAACACGTTAGCACGATATCGGCAGAGAGAAAAGAAAAGGACAGCGAATCGCAGGCCTCTTCTGTAAAAAAAAACCAGGAAAGTAAAAGAGGAAAGTAGAAAAAACGTACGAATCGGCATGACTGAACGCCTGAAAGGCGCAGCCCAGATGCCGCGCGATTTGAGGGAAAAAGAAAAAAACAGGCCGAGTCAAAGGGACTAAAAAAGTAAAAGAAATCGAAAAAACCGGACGAGAAAATTCAGGCTTTGATGAAATCGCGGTCGCGACCTAAAAAAAGAACATTTTCAAGGTGAGGAAAAGAGGAAGTGAATCATCCCGTAGGAAACCCCATACAGGGAGTTGCAGGAAGCAGAGCCGCCTTAAACGCCGCAAAAAAAAAAAAGCGGGGGGTAAGAAAAGCCGCTCCAATGCGAGAAATGAACCGTCTTGCTTCGTACGGATTTAAAAAGGGGGGTACGAGCGAACGAGGAAATGAGATAGAAGAACAAAAAAAAAGGTTTCATGTCGCTGGGGAAAACAGGATATCCGCTGCACGGAGGAAAAGGAGCTCACTTGGGCCGCAAAACGACGTGGGAGGGTACAAACGCGTATCTCCGTGCCCAGGAGGCACGTACTGACTGGCGTAAGGGAAGGAAGGAAAGAAAAGACCTTGATGTTGTTTGGAGAAAAAAGGAACAACAGAAAGAGAGGGGGTTGACCGTATTAGTTGGATGGCTGGGGGCATTCCACAACTGATCACCGAAAGAAAAAACTAAGGCAAAAAAAAAAAAAAGAGTATTTTCCGGCCGCCGCGGCCCAAGGAGCGAAGACCGCCGGCAGAAAATGGGGAAAAAAATTCCCCACACCAAAAAAAAAAAAAAAACAAGGAAAAAAGCAAAAGCCGCTCCGGGCCGCACTTGTTCGGGGAGAAACGCCCTTTGTCAGAGAAAAAAAAAGTTGGCCATCCGGAAGCTTCGGCAGGGGGGGGGGGGGGGTGAGGGAAAATCTGATGGGAGGAAGTACAAAGGGGCGATCGACTTCGGCGACGGAGGAAGAGGGGAAACATGTCTGGCTTTGCGCGTCGCGGAAAAAGTAAATCACCCATGTGAATGAAATGGCCGAATCGCGAAAAGGGGGGTCGAGAAGGAGGGGTGAGGTCCGCGTATGTTGACCTGTGAGAGAGGACGGCTATGTAATAACCTGAATGTAGTTACTCATGAAAAGGAATGTATTTCCCCGTTCACATCGATTATGAAAAAAAAAAACATGTCCGAAGGGCCAGAAATTCGAAGCCGCGAAAAGGGCGGTCGCTGCCTTCCTTTTTTGGGCGCGAAAAAAGGGGAGGGTTGGTGATCCTCGTGCTTCGAAGGAGAAAAGCTCCCGCGGAGAGGGAAAAGGACGGAAATATTCGTTGACTTTAAGCTGCATAATGAAGGAAAGGGAACAACACTGAGAGAGGAAAAGAGAGAGATTGAGAAAGGGAAGAACGATTTTGATGATATGTGGTCTTGAAAAGAAGGTGAAAAATAAAGGACAGGATACCGAACTCAGATACCGTTGTCATTACTTTCGGGAAAAAAAAAAACAAAAGGAAGGCCAGCGCTTGAAAAGGGAAAGATGAGGCTATTCTCGAAGGACATGAGGAAGGAAAAAAGAGGAAGAAGGGGTCGTAAGGGACAAAGAAGAGTCATGAGTCAGCCTCCTCCGTTTATCTCCCAGAAAAAAACAGTGGAGCGCTTTCACAGGTCACATACCGGGGCGCACACAAGGCGTGCGAGACAATGACGCCGAAAACCGGACGGGGAAATGAAAAAGGGGGAAGAGGCTGGCTAACGCCGCCGGAAAAATGGGCTAGTCGGCCGAAGGAGAATGGGTACTAAAAGAAAAACAAAAAAAGGCAGGAAAGACGGATTGGGCAACTGTTCCGGGAAAGGGTAGCCCTAACAAGTGGGGTCGCGGGCTGACGCGAAACTGGTGGGGGGGAATGGGGGGAAAAAAAGGCCGATTTTCTGCGGGTCTTCGAAAAAAAAAGGCCGGCGGCCGGAAAATACTGAAAAAAAAGATTGCGCTTAGTTATTAAAATAATCAGAAGAGGGGGGTGGGGACATAAAGGGTGAAGGGATGCCAACACGTTCAACCTAAATCAAAAAAAACGCAGAAGGTAAGTATGAAAAAAGGAAAGGGGCAGCAACAACACAAGCAAAAGGAGAAAAGAAAGGAAGGAAAATTGTTATCTAGCGGGCTACAGGTATTAACGACACCTGGTTTGGGAGGAGATCTTGCGTGGCGGGCCCAAAGGGGGAAGGGCAAAAAAAATCCTTTCTACATCGATGGTATTAAGGGGGAGAGAAGAAAACCCAAGCGTGTCTCTTAAAAAAGGGGGGAAGAGTGGCGTGCGTTCTCAAAATGAGGACTCGAGGGAAACCGGGAAGCAAATGAGGAGCATTCGGCGTTGGGAGAAAAAGGAACAGGAAGCCCTTACGTCCGGCCTGGGGAAAAAAAAGGGGGGAGGGTGCGGCTTGCTTGAAAGAAAAGCGAAACCAAAAAAAAAAGGAAAAATAGGATGGAATTAAGGGGGAAGTTAAGAGAGAGCAGGAAAGCTTCTGGAAGCAATTGCTGCGTCACCAAAAAAGAAAGCGCAGAAGAGAATGTGCGGAACGAGCTGAAAAGGAAAAAAAAAGAGGGGCGCTTGGGGAAAAGGAGTTGAGGGGATTCGGTAGTCCCTTTGAAAAAGGTTGGGTACGGAGGCATAAGGAACATAAAAGAAAGGAAGGCGCCTCTGATTATTTCAGAGGGGGGAAAAAAAGGAGACAGGTGAGGGGGAGAACAGAAAAAAACGCACGGCTATTATCTAGGAACGATCCACTGAAAGGGCTGGCGCTTCGTGAAGGGAAAAAAGGAAGGCCACGAGGAAAAAAAACGGGAAATATTGGAACGCGCTCCTGAAATAATCGCCATCAAGAAAAAAAGGTCCCGAGTAGTTGATGGCGGGGGGAATAAAAACACTTTGGGATGGAAAATTAGGGGGGGGGGAAAAAAATGCTGCCCTGAGGCATTGGAGGAAAAAGCGCTTGTTCGAGAAGGGCGAAAAAAAAAAGAAAGGTCATCTATGAAATAAATCGCCGTCGGAGGACGGAATCGAGAAAAAGGGAGAGGAAAAAGCGTGAGGCCTGATTGAGGAAAAAAGATGGCTCTACTCCTTGCATCGTCGGGAAAGAAAAAAAGACGTAGCCGGCGATTGAAAGACCGGGGTAAAGGCGCACGAAGGTAAAAGGTCCCGTATCTCTTCAGCAACAAGAAAAAATCACGCCAGAGCGTAGGGCGAACCCTCCTGAAAAAAAAGGGAAAGGGCGAACTCATCGATCAAGCAAATTGAAAGTGCCGAGAGGTAGTCGTGATGCGTCAGGACAAGCTCTAGCAGAGGAAAGGGGGGAAGAGGCTTAATCGTATCCCGGGAGACGTGGGAGGAAAAAAGAGGGGGACAGAAAAAAAGAGAAGAAAAGATCGTGGTGGCTTTATTAAACCGGTGAGAAAGATTCCTTCCGCGTACGGGGGGGGAAAAAAAAAAAAGGCAAGGCGCGCGCAGGAGAGCAAAATGCTTAGAGAAGACAAAAAGAGATTCTGACCTACCCGTGGCGAGAAAAGGTCGTCTGCCGCTATTACGACGGAGAAAAGGGCAGTGATGTTTCCAAGCTCAAAAGGGAGAAAATAGAAGGGTGGAAGAAAAAGCGGCGATCGTTACTTCGTACGAGAAGGGGGCCGGCCTCGCGCCCCCCGGTAAGGGAAAAAAGGGATCGCGAGTGAAAGGAGGCGAGGGGGGAAGGCAAAGGGGGAAGGTAAGAAAAACGTATAATCTCATCTCGGATCTCTCAGGAAAAAATTCAAATGCATCGCACGAAGGAATTAAGTGGAAGTTGGAGGCGCTTGACCGGGAGTCTCGTATCCACCTTCTCACCGGAAAGGGAGCTCAGGAGGTTCAACTGAAAATGCAAAAGGGAAAAGGAAGGAAGCGAGCGGCTTCATTTGCGGAGAAGACATCCGTCACCTGATAAGGAAAAAGGGGCTAGAGGGCGGGTCGAATGAAAAGGTACTCAGGGGAAAAAATAGCAACGATCCTCCGCAAATCCGGGAAAAGAAGTCGGAGTGTAATCGCGGCTACGGCAGGAAAAAAAAAAAGATGCAAGGTTGGCCATGCGAAAAAAGAAAAGAGCACGAAAGAGGAAACGAAGAAAAAGGAATCAGCAGACGGCGATTGATTTCAGAAGAGTCACGCAGCTCTGGCGAACCAAGAAAAAACCAATTCTGCGGGTCATGCAGAGTGGTGGGGGAAAAACCATGAAGGGGAAAAAAAAAGCTCCTCGTCGAGGGGCAAAAAAAAAAAAGGGATCGCGACAGTGAGCGGTGCGTGGGAGGGGTTTTCAGGAAGCGCTTGTTCGTCAAGAGGGGATCGGAAGCTCAAAAGAAGGCTCCATTCTAGGAAAAATGAAGAGGAACTAAGGCTCGTGAGTCGTCGGGGAAAAAAGGAAGGTCTCGGCTTCGGAAGAAAGGGGAAACGAAAGAGAAAAGGGAGTAGAAAGGGGGCGGCGCTTCGCAGCCTCATAGGAAAGAAAAGTCGTGTCCTCCGTACCCAACCACAAAAAGAAAAAGAGGAAAAAAAAACTGGATCGGCTTACCAGTCGAGAGGGTCGAGAGGGAAAAACAGGCACTTCAGCTGGATTTCTGACCTTCTAGGGGAAAACCAGGGTTCCCGTGACGTCAGGCGCAATTGCCGCTGAAAAAAGAAGTGCTGCTGCTTGAGCATCGAGAGAAAAAACGTAAACCCAAAAAGTTGGAAGAAGAACTAATCCTTTGCAAACTCCGCAAAAGGCGTCGGTCGCTGTTCGAGAAAAGAAAAGAAGGGGTGCTGGCCTCTTGACTCGCTGAGGGAAAGCAAGGATATGAAAAAAAAGAGCCGAATTCTTCCAATGATAAACTAAATGGGGGTGTTTTCTCAGGGGTTCAGCCTTATATCATGCGCTGAAGAAAAAAGATGTTGAAGAAGGAAAAAGAAAAAGCCACCGCAGATCGACGACGTGTAAAAACATTGGATGTCCGTTCATTACTAAAGGAAGAAAAACTTAGCTCAATCGGTTCGCGTCCAGGAGGTCGAAAAGCAAAAGAACGCTTGATGTTGTTTGCTAGAAACTATATGACGCATCTTCTTTTGGGGGAGACTTTAGTTGGATGGCTTCAAGAGGGGGAAAAAACGGGAAAAGGCCGGGAGAGATAGAAGAGCTGTGCTCAAGTCAGGAAGTATTTCCGGCGGCAGATAGCGAAGACTGCCTCAGAATGGCCGTCGGAAAAAAAGAAAAACAAGGCGCACCCGGCCTGCGCAAGAAAAAAACGCTTGCAAGGTCGGGGAAAAGACGTCACTGAACAGTTGCTCAGAAGGATGTGAGTGCGCCTGTTAATGCCTATGTCCAAGGAAAAAAAGAGGGAAAGCGACCGCCCCAACTCATCAGGAAAAGCACGCAGAAAAACATGAGCGTTCCTAGCGCGCGGCGAAGGGGAAAAAGGGGCGGTGAGCCTCCGTATGTTGACCTGTGAAAAAGGGGGCGAGGTAGATAACGCGGAGGAGGTTACGAAAAGGAAAGAAGATGTAGGGGGAAGAAAAGGGAAGCTACCGCCATATGTCCCTTCGCAGAATAGGCCGAGACGCGGTCCCTTCACCTTTTGTTGGGCTCGAAGAAAAAAAGTAATCTGGTTTGTGGATCCTCAGAAAAAAAGGGAGAAAGCCGGCTGAGAGACAAAAAAAGAAGCTGCATACGAAGAGTGGCGACGGGGAAGAAAAGAGAGATATTGAGCGGTCCCACTCTTAGGGGGGGGATGTGGTCTTGGTGTGAAAGAAAAGACTTGAAGTACAGAGAAAAAAAAGTTAGCTCGTGTGTCCCTTACTTTGCTGTAAAACAGGCGTCTTGAAGCTTGAGTCCGCGGAGAAAGAGGAGCATATGCGTTGCTGAACGAAAAAAAATGACGAAATCTGGGAAGGAAAAAAAAAGCCTCCTTCCCGGTTATCTACCGAGAAGGAGTCCTCACTAGGTCCACATACGGGCTTCAGTGCGATGAGCTAATGCCCGCGCGAGAAAAAAGGGGATTCACATTGTGTGGAAAAGAAAAAAGACATGTACTGGCTTGGTTTGGGGGGAAAAAAGCGCAACCTGCTGCGAATGGGAAAGACAGAACAATTCATGCCGACGTAAAAAAAAAGTGCGATGGTTCAAAGGAGAAAAAAAAGGGGGGTCGCGGCTGACGCGGAAAGGGGGGGGGTGATGTGCTGCTCTTCGAGAGGGGAGGGAAGAAAGAGATTCGCTGCCGCGCTGGCTGGAAAGAAAAAGGGAAAAAGAAAGCATAAAGCGAAAGGTCGCGGAAAACGCGGTCTTCAGGTTGTGGAATGACCTCAAAAGGGTGCAAGACGGTCATAACTAAACTGCATAAAGAAAAATGCAGTGAAGCAGGCAAACAAAATCATAAACGAGGAAAAGAGCAAGGGCCCGAATTGATCTAGGGCGGAAAAAAAGGAACTACCGCCTGGTGTTCGAAAAGAAAAGGAGGCCGCCGTTATGCGCTTTTTGAAGCTCGAGAAGGGGAAGGGGAAAAGGGCGCAGGATGGGGAAGGAAAAATAACCAACGTGGTCTATTATTCTTAAAAGCGTTCGCGCATCGATACCACGGAAGGCGAAGTCAATCGTCAAAGGGAAAAGGGGCTAAGAGAAGGGGGGAAAAATTTCTTGCTTGGCTTGGAAGACGACTCTCATGGCGACGAGGAAAGAGAAGGTACGGGGGAAGAGGGAGTAAAAAGGGCTGTCATTTCATGGAAAAAATTTTCTTCGTCATCACAGAGGGAGGTCTCGCGCTAAGCGAAAGAAGGAAAAAGTGGGCGTCTTGATCTGCAAGGGGATTGCAGCGCGATTCTGTTTGGGGGAGTCTTCCATGAGGAAAATTGTGATAGAGGGTGGAAAAACATCAGACTCGCTGGGAGAATGGTTAATGCGCCCGATTAGGGGGAAAATCAGGTCATAAAAAGGGAGGGGCTGATAAAGGAAAGGAAACTCGAGGAAAAAAAAGTTTACCCTTGACGACAGAAGGGGTGCTGTCGCTCGGGGGAAGAGGCCTGCTTCCGCCTTGCTAAAAGAAAAAGAGGCACAAGGAAGAGGGAGAAAATCTCATACGACAGCTCACCCTGAAAGTGATAGGCTTATTTGCCAAAAAAAAAGAAACTTGGTTATGGGTATACGGAAGAAGGGGAAAGGGAGGGGGAAAAAAAGACTGGCTGCCTCGATGCAGAATATGTTCGATAAGCTGCTGGAAGGAGATGCGATCGATCTATGAAATCATGCGAAGGAAGATGTGCGGACAGAAAAGAAGGAGGAAAAAAAAAGTTGAGTTCGCTGATTGAGGGGTAATGCGCAGAAAAACCCTTGCCATGCGTCGGGCTCAAAAAGAAAGGGGCGTAACCGCGATCACTAAGGAGAAAACGAAAGGAAAGAGGGAACTTCACAACAAGACCCGAAACCTGGTTGTTGCTGGTTCGAAAGAAAGCATCGTGAGAAGAAAAGGGTTATAAATAAGGAGGGAAGCCATCTCGCTCTTGATAGGATTCTAAGGAAAAAAGAAATCTCAGTTTGCAAGAAGCGAAGAGGAATCCGTACGTGCAATTTTGGGAAAACGCATCCACGAATACTAAACGTAACTTTGATGTCGCAGTTCTCTCGGGGAAAGAGGGGTCTCGCCGCGTACGTTTGAGCTGCGTCCGGCAAAAAACATCAAGTTTCATCGGGAAGGAAACACGAAAAAAGAGAAAAGGAGTGCGCAAAAGAAAAGACTTTCGCCCGAGTACAGAATCGCCGAGCGGCCGAGAAATGGGGGGGGCAAAAAACCAAAAGAACGCAAAGAAAGAATAAATCGATATCTGGTTGGGTAAACATCACGGAAGCTCGGGCGAGCGGGGACGGGCAGAAACTCAGAAAAAAAGACGATCAGGGTCAAAAAAAAGGTACTCTGCGATTAACTTGAGAAGGGGGAGCTGCTAGGCCGGCGCCGAAGGGAGAGAGCGGCAGGGCAGAGAAAAAAGGACAAACCGACCAAAAAAGGACAGAAGTTCCGTTGTAGGAAAAGGGACCTGTCAATCAAAAAAAAGGGAAAGAAAACGTCTCACTTCGGATTCCTATTTGAAAAAAATTGTCAAAAAAAAAATAGGAAGAAAACGAATAACCTTTGTCGTCTTGGCGCGAGGGAGGCGCTAGGTCAGAGTGGGAAAGCGCTCTTCCGTATCACAGCGGGCAGAGAAAAAATAGGTATGAAAAAGGGGGGGGGGCTGGGAGAAAAAAGCTCTCTCCAAATCCTTGACCGTGGAGGAAGACGCGGCTACGCCTATTCGTGAGAAAGGTGGGCGCATGCGCACATTTATAGAAAAAAAAAAAGAACAGCATGAAAAAAAAAGAGTCGAAACAGGGCAGACTGCGATTGATTTATAGGAAAGGGGGGAAATTCTTCTAACTCAAGCGTACGGTCAAAAAAAAGAAAAACCCGCAGAGTGTGGGGGAGAAGGAGATGGAAATAAAAAAGATCTCATCAAATCCGCGAGACGGTTCGTGTCGTTGAGTAAAAAAAAAGCGTTCCAACTCGGTGTTGCCAAAAAGGAAGAATGCAAAGAAAGACTAAAAGGGCACAAAGCGCATTTTCCGTCCTTTCCAAGGCCTCGGGGGAGAGGCTTGAGGTCTCGGGCTTCGAGCTAAAAAAAAAAATCGCCATGAGCGAACCCTGAAAGCTCGGGAAGGAAAGGAGAACCCAGAATGCTAGAGGGGTTAAAAAAAAAAAAACAGGCCTATCAGCCAAAAGTGACAAAAGGATTAGCCAACGATCGCGAAAAAAAGGAACCAAATTAGCAATTCCAGTCCTGGAGGAAAAAAGGAGCGGGACGAAAAAGGAAATGGGAGGTCTGCTTTTCCTGCTGGCAAAAAAGAAGTGGCTTGACCATTCCCGTATTCAACAGCAGGAAAAAGTTGCATCGTCGCCATGGGAAAATGCGAAACAAACGGAAAAAAACAAGCCAGGCGTTCGGGGGAAGAAAAACCCCCAGCCTATCGAGAGGCTAAAAAGGAGGTAACGGATCAACAAGAGTATTCATTACAGAACAAAGAGCCTCAAAGGGGAAAAAGGCTCTATCGTATTGTTTGAAAAAAGAGGAGGCGACAGGTATATCCCTCACAGGAAAGAGGGGAGAGCTGCACTTGGCCCGCCGACAGGATAAAACACATGGAGAAGAAAGGAAAAAGCTAGATCAATCGGGGCGTTTAAGAAAAATCGCGTCTCGGGCTCGCTGGAGAAAACTTTGTGTCCCATGCGAATCTTCAGGGGAAGGGGATGGCAAGTTAGTGAAAACAGAGAAAGACCTGGCGCTCCCCTCAAAAAAAAAACGCGCAAAAAAAAAAAAAAAAAAAAACCTGCGCCCTAAAACCAAAAAACACCCGCAAAGTGGGAAAAAGCTCTCCTTTGCTCAGCAGAGTATGGGGAAACCTAGGCGGGCGATTCGAAGACCGGCGCAAAGAACATCCCGCACATCTCACCCTCAAAAAAAAAGCATGCGGGTTCAAAACGAAGGGAGGAACTACCCCCTGGGCTCGCCTCGTAAAAAGGTTTTTTCTTCACTCTTTTTTTTAAGGGGGGGGTCGTGTGAGGAAAATCCATCGGGAAGGAAAAAAGAATGCCAGTTCACATGTCCGGGTTCGCGCGCAGAATTCAGTCCTCGGTCATGGTCGTTGTCCAGGAGCGTCATGGTAGATGCGTGAGCCGCGTATGTGGAAAAGAGGGGGACAGGGGGCCGGGTCGGAAAGCAGATGTTCTCGCGATACTGTAGTGCCAACTGCTGGCGTCAGCAACGCATATGTCTAAGAAGAGAAGGCGGACTAAGCTTCAAGCGCTTAAGGAGGGACAAAGAAGTAAAAGGGGGAAAAAAAAAAAACGGCCTGCTTTTTGCATGTACTCACAGGGATCCGGTGTCACACAAAGAGCTAGATATGCAAGAAAGTACATAAAACATGGGAACGAAAACGGAATAAAAAAAAAGAAAAAAAGGGCGACGTCATCTCTCTCACAACAAATCGCCCATCTACTCTTCGTTGCACTTTAAAGGGGGGGTCTTTGTGTGGACGAAACCCGAGGAAGGAAGGTGAAACGAGAGATTCGGAAAAAAAAACGTGTCATTACTTTCTGTAAAGAACAGCGCTTGAAGGTCTAGTCCGCCTTCGAGGTGGGGAGGAGGCGTTGCTGACAGCAGTGTAAGGACTAAGTTATCGCGAAGAGGAAGAGGAAAAAACGCGACATCGCGCGAGACCAAGTGAAAAAAAGACTACCATTGTACGAACGGCAAAAAAAACGCGCTAGGAAACGATCTGACCGACGGGAGAAAACCGTTGAAGAAAAGAAGGTTGGGCTTGTCGCCGAAAAAATGCTCTAATGGGACTATGAAAAGGAAGAACCACGCCCAACAATTCATAAAAAAAAATCCGTGGGAAAGAAACGAAAAGAAAAACAAGTGGGGCGCGGGAAAAAAAAAGGGGTGGCGCCTTGTTGGGGGAGAATCATTTTCTATCGGCCATTGGAGAAAAAAAACTGGCGGCAAAAGCAGAAAGAAAAAACGAGCGTGAGTCGCTGAGTTAGAAAGAAAGGAATGTGTGGAATGACGATCTTGCATTGAAAGAAAAAAGTCATAACTAAACGCAAATGAAATTCGTCAGGGGGGACAAAAGCATCGAAAATGGGAAAGATGCTTTAACGGCCTCGATTGAAAAAGAAAAAAGGGAGAACTTCTTTGTATGAAGCGACCGAAGAACCGTCGTCGATCTTGTCGGGGAAAAAAGAAAATGGAGGCTCTAGAAGGGAAGTCTGTATATCCTTCGCAGCGGGAAGAAAAAACACTCTACGCGAGAGAAAACCACCAAGCGTGTAAAAGGGGTGACTCTCATTGCGCGTTCGCGCGCTAAAAAAAGATGGCTCGCCGCTGAGGCAAAAAAAAAAAATTCTATTCTGGGGGGCTGCTAAAAAAAGCTTCATGGCTGAGAAGGGGCGGCTTGCTTCCTCCTGCAGAGGAAAGGACAACTCGCTAAGGAAGAGATGTTCTAATTCTAGGAAAGAATCAGGAAGCCGGACAATTGGCTGAAAAAAAAGTTGAGGACGAGACCGAAAAGGGAGAAGACTTTTATTCTGGCAAGGCGGGCAGATGCCGGAAGGAAGGAAGGGTTATCTGCCTGTGGTGGGGAAATCAAAGAGAAAAACAAAATTCTAATGCGCAAAAAGATTCATCAGGAGAGGCTGATACGCTCTCGAGCGAGAGAAAAAAAAGAGGGTACGGAAAACGAGAAAAAAAAATTCGGTTCTAGGAATTTTTTCAAAAAGATCGCTGCGATCTCGTACGAAAAAACGATTGTACCCGCGCTCCAGGAAAGAAAACACGCGTCAAAAATAAGGGGAAAGGATTTGCTTCGACGAGGCGAAAGTATCGATCGGCTTGAAAAGGGGGTATCACACAACCCACACTCTGCGGAAAGGAAGGCAACCGGAGCTGGGGGGGAAAAGAAAAGGACTCTGAGATCATCTTGAAAGCAAAATGAATCAGTTCGGAGAAGAAGGGAAAAGGGAAGGGCTCGTTCATCGGGGGGAAGGTGGTAAGAGAAAAAGCATGTCCAACCTTGTCCATAGGGAAAAAAGCACGATGGCGTGCCGCGAAGGAAGAAGAGGCGCACGATAGACGGTCTAGGTTGTGGGGAGAAAAAAGAGGAACAGAACAAGAAAGGGTCAGCAAAAAAGACAGTTGTCGTGTTGTTGCAGAAAGAAGGGCCCGTGATGCAAAGAAAAAAGACGCTCAGGCGAATGAAGCAAAAAAAAAGCGCCGGGGAAGGGAAAAAAAAGCTCTAGGCCAAATCTCAGTTTGCAGAAAGGCTGAAATCGGAAAAAAAAGGTTGATCCGGCTCCTTTTGGGGAAAGAAAATAAAAGAAAAAAGAAAAAAAAGAGTGATGCGCGTTCGTATCGTGTGCAAAGAAGTTCGAGAGAATCCGAAGATGGGGAGGGAAGGAGAGTTTTTTCTTCGCTGGGAAAAAAAATACCGTCTAGGCTAAAGAAGAAAAACTGTTCTGACACGAAAAACTGTTGCCGGTGAGTTGCTCCGGGGAGGGGCGGTCAGGAGAATTCCATCGCCTAAGAGGTTTCAACTCATG
>Ga0179593_1306464_pt1 | contig 14270 bp, 20 predicted proteins | sample CZODoug2_1_08_16_FD_185931 | JGI IMG/M metagenome (GOLD analysis project Ga0179593, IMG submission 185931) | Vadose zone soil fungal communities from Angelo Coast Range Reserve, California, USA - CZODoug2_1_08_16fungal (PacBio error correction) | ecosystem: Environmental > Terrestrial > Soil >...
TGAAGTAATGGAGGGGAAGGAGTTCCACCTTTGAGAAGAAAGAGTAATCCAATAGGCGAGGGGGCCGGGGGTTAGTGCCAGGACGGCGTCACCTAGATTTTAAAAGCATTGCGGGTAAATTCAATCCGGGGGGGGGAGATAATTTAGGGACCCCCAACGCGTTAAAAGTGGGGGGGTATTTATGAAAGAAAAAGAGGCAAAAGTAATGTCGGGGGCTGGGCATGGTGAAAAAGCCGAGACCAAGGGACACGATGTCAGGGGGGCGCGCGACGAAAAGGGAGGGGACCGGCGTCGTCGGCCAAAAGGAAAAAGGAACATCAAGAACAATTGCCAAGAAGAAGTCAGGTCGACCAAAACGTAGTCCGAAAATGGAGAGCGAGCAATGGGGGGAAAGGAAAGGGGAGGCAAATCCCACGGAAACTTGCGACAGACACGGGAATCAGAAAAAAAAAGTCAGGCAAAAGCAAACAAGGAAGCGCACATGAGGCCCGCGCCATGAACGCATGCCGTCAATCGAAGTCGGAGGAGAAAATCAAAAGAAAATACGGAAAATAAAAAGAAAGGAGCAAAAAGGAAAGAGACAGGTGAAATTGTAACGTCCAGCCGGCATCTGAAGGAAGTACAAGTGAGAAAGCAAACAGAACGACATGAGGAGATGGTAAACGGGCAATTCGTGCAGGAAAAGGTTGGGATGATTGGGGGGGAAAAAAATCATGACAGGAGCGCGCAAAAAAAGAGAACTTCTTAGAAATATCAACTTGGGCGTGGGGGAAATAGAGTGAGGTGTGGATCGGAGTCGGGGTGCAATACTTAACCGGGGAAAAGACGATTCAAGACAAAAAATTGCACTCCGCCGAGGTTGGCACGCATGGGGGGAAAAATTTGACTTTGGTTCAGGGGAAGGAAGAGGACCAGTTTGCCGCAGACTAGAATGGGGGACCAGGGTCAAGAGAGGGAGGAATACTAAGCAGAATTCCAGACTCAACTCGGCACCAAAAAAGGAAAAGGACCGGGTGAAGGCTGGCAAGAAAGTACAGAGAGTTATCGGACAGAGTTTAAAGGGGGGTGCGTAAAGGAAAAGGTAACAGCACAGGGGATGAGATTCAGGAGGGATCGAAAAAAAGCGAAGCGGTGGGGATGGAAGACATTATTCACCAAAATGCGGAGGATGGAACACGTCACGAAATGTTGTGGGGGGGGGGGGTTGGGAAAAAAAAAGAAGCACCCGGCAAGGGGGGGGTGGTAAGAAAACCAGGTATTAAAAAAACAGAGCGCCACAAAAAATGTCGGACAGGGGAAACCTGGACGACGGGGCAAAAGAACATCCAGCCTTGAACTCAGTAAATACTGCAACCAGGGGAAAAGAATTGGGGGTACCAATGAACTGTTTTGATATTCTGTCAGGGGGGGACAACTTCCGGCTAAGAATATGGCCATTGGGGGGCTAACCCGATTTTTGAACCTCTCAACGCTAAAAAAAAAAATCAGCAAACAAAAAACCCGCCAAAATGGGAAAAAGAGGGTTGTGGGGCTTGGGGGGGGAGGAAAAAGAAGACAACAAGTGAAAAAGTTTCGGGCTGCTTGAAACTGGAAAGATCGGGAAGTGATAAAAGAGACTACACGCTGGTTTAAGAAGATGGGGAGGGGTGTGGGGTCTAATCCCCGGGGGGTTGGAAAAAAGGAAAAAGCAGCCAACCCCAAAGCCTCTGTGGTGTCCCGGGTAAGTCCGCACAGTGGTTGAGGTAAGCACTGGGGGGAAAACGTTGACAATGGTAGGAGCCCTTTTCAGGGTAAGAGCAGGAAAAATTCATTGAGGGGGTGCCGTGGGACAGGGGTCTAATCTAACAGGGAAAAAAAAGGAAGGGAAATAGACAGGGGCTAAGAAGGCGATGTTGGAGGAAGCCAGACAGTTTTCCTTATGGAAGAAGGGAAGAAAAATTTGAGGGTGGAGAATCAGAAAGACTGTGAACCCCAAGAAAAGTGCCGAGGAAGAAAAAGGTAAAGCTGATAAATGGAAAAGGTATTGACGGCTGACCGCTACTCATGAGGGGGGTAGAAGTGCGAAGCGCGTGAACCAGGGTGTCAGAAAATGTGAATTCTCAAAAAAGGCACCCGAAAAGCCAAAAGCGCCCCCGACAAAACACCTTTCAAAAACTTGGGGTGGGTTCTCGAACCTGGGGGAGAAAAAAATAAACGGCTGGACAGGAAAAGGTGAAGGAGTGGCTTCCAGTTGACTGGGGGTTTGACAGGTAAAGGGGGAAGAATGGTAACCTTCAGTTTAAGGACCTAGGAAGAGCAAAAGGGGGGATGGGGAGACTGAAAAGTTTGCAACAGGCACCATAGATCAAGGAAAAAGGGAAAAAGCCAAAAGGGGACTCGCTTAAACGAATAAAGAAAGGGAAAAACGAAGGTGGTCGTGATGGAAACAGAAGAGGCAAGATTCAAAGGAGTTTGAGGGGTGAACAGGACGGAGGTCATTCCGCTTTGGGGAGTCTAAAAGACGAATAAAAGGGGGAGGGAAAAAAAATCAGGTACCGTGGAAGGGGAGGGGGAACGACGGGGGGAGGGCGGAGCCCTTTTGTGACCAGGAGATAAGCATGAAACGGTCGCGGCGAAACAAGAGAAAGCGGGAAAGCGGGAGTTTTGGCAAAGAACGAAAGAAAAAAAGTGTGTCTTACGAGAAAAAAAAACGAGGTAGGGACGCAAGAAGAGAGACAAAAAAGAGTACCGTCCGTAACTAGGGCATACATTGTGGTCTGGACAAGCAAAGTTGGGGGAAGGAAGTCAAGAATCCAAGTGCCGGAGGGGGGAGAGATCTAAATCTTCAATCAACCACAACAAAGAGAATGAAAAAAGGAGAAAATCTTAAGGCAGGGCAAAAAGGGATTTTTGCAGGTAAGGGGGCAACGGAAAATTGCGGTGGACTGAGCGAACCATCAAAAATGGGGTTAACCCTTGTGCACTTTTGGAAAAAAGAAAGAGGAAAGGACGACACCGCGGACTGAAAAAACGCGGAAGTGGACGCCAGTGCGGCTTTTCTTGAGGGGGAACAGAACAAACCTGAAAGTACCGATCTCCGGAAAAAAAAGCCGCATTTCGAGTGAAGCCGCTCGACGAAAAAAAAGTAAGATGAGCGCAACCGAAGGAAAAAATTTTTCAAAAACTTACAACGCGCCTGGAAAATTCTACCGTACAGAAGGAAGATTTGGGGCTCACGCCAGGGTATCATGGGGGGGGGTACGTGATCGGGCAACAAAAAAATACAATGGGAAAAGAAACCCACAGCAAAAACAATAATAACAGGGAGTCAGGGGGGGGGGTCAATGAAGGTAAAAACAAGCCACAGGACTGAAGGTTGGTGATGGCCTAAATTGGGAAAGATAGACTGCAATTGTGGGGGTGGAAATAACTGAAAAAAGGGGGGGGAACAAGAAAACCCGGGCCTGGTTGAAAAAAGATACAAGAACGTGGTTTTTGAAAACTAAAGGCCGTAAAGGAAACAGAGGGCTGTCACTGTGAACCAGACAAGAATGATCACTGTAGGGACCGGGGGGCATACCGAGTGCTGGAGGTACCCAGGGAAAAAAAAATCAAAAAAAAAAAAGAAGAAGGGGGGGGGCCCCTGACTCGCGCCAGACAAACGGAAAAAGGGGGTCAAGGGTGCCGGAGGAGACCGCAACAGGGTAGCCAAACCCAGGGCAAAGAAATTGGGGGAAAAGACGGTCGAAAAATCAAGCGGCCTCTCAGAAACCCTAAGCAAATCCAAGGAATGTAGGAAAAAGAAACGGGGTTCCTCCACGGAAACCAAAAGGGGGGTGGGGGGGGGGGGTGGGAAGGCTTGGACCCGACACCACTGTCAAAGGGGACACTACTCCCTCAAACTGGTAGGGGGATAAAAAATGAACCAGGCCAAAAATCATGAATATCCACGGCCAATGGCAAAAGGAAATGCTAAAAGCAAGGAAAAAGGGATTTCCAGAAGAACTGGGGGCTCGTGTGGGGGAAAAAGGAAGAAGGGAGATTAGCAACACCTAGGAGACGGGGGGGACAACGCGAACCAAGTTAAGGAACCTTGGACCAAGAAAAATAAAGAACGGGGGGGCAGATGCCCTGAAGAAATGGGGGGGGCGCAAGTACCAAGGGGGGAAAAAATATCTGTCTTAAAAGGGACCAAGAAAAAACAGGATACACGAAAAACCTGGAATCTTCGTAAAAGAGGGTGTATGCCTACTAAAAGAAGCCAGGGCAGTAATAAAAGAGAAGACTCCCCTATCTGTTGGGACCTGAAAGCTAGGGTTGAATCAAAAAACCAAAGGGAAAAAGAACGCCCCATGGGGGGTGGGCGGGGCTTGTGGGGGGGAGTGGGGGGGGGTAAGAGAGGGCAAAAGGGACAGGAAGCCCATGAAGAGAGGAGTCAAAAAAAAAAAAAAACCGGATGACCGCCAGATCGGTAAGGGGGAGTGAAAAACCGTGTAACAGTTAACGGGGAAGGGAATGAAATTTCCAAGGGTAGCACCCCAGCCTCAGAAGCAGGGGGGCGGGGGAACGAGTCGATCGGGGTGAAAAGGAGGGGGGGGAAAGAACACCGCGGGGGGTGCCAAACCCAGGGGCCTAAAAAAAGGGGGCAACAAAAAAGGCTGTTTCGCAAGCAAAGACCGGGGGGGGGACCCCTACGATTAAAAAAGAGTGGTCCATAAAACAAGCAGGTGGGGGGAAATGGATCGACGAGGGAGCGGGAAAAACACGTGTGGCAAAGGGGGCTTTGGGTACGCACACACACAAAGAAAGTAGGGGCAAGGGTAATCGCCTGAGGAAAAAATCGAAGGACAGACGGAAAAACGCAAGGAAGGTTTACAGGGGGGGAAACAGAGTGGGCGGCCACGAACGAGCTGGGAGATGTGAGGAACGCCAAATCGAAAAGGGTAGAATGGAAAAAAAAAACGACAAGGCTCTGAGAAAAAAAGGAAATGGACCGCCGCCGCCAAGAAAAAACAAAAAAAATGACCTTCACACAAATGGTGAGGGGGGGAGACGGGGACTAATCTATTACGGGGGGGGGTCTATTGGACCAAACTATGGGATCCAAAAAATCTATCACGCCCGCGGAAGATTAAGACGAACTCCGAACGGAGCGGGGGTGGGTTAATAGAATCCATGTCTGAGGAAAACCATAAAGAAAATTCAAGGCCTCTCGAAACTCGTAAAAATCGGGGTGCAAAGAAAACGCTCGTCCTCTAAGACTGGGGAGGGGTTTCAAGGGGGGTTTAGGGGGAAGGAATATAGAGCATAACGCGAGCATAAAGAGTAAGGCACTTTCTATGAGACGACTGTTGGGGTCTCACAACCGCAAGTAGCGAAAGAATTTGTCCTTTGGGCCAGAGGGGGGGAAAATGCTAGAAGAAACCCCGACGAGAAATCCAAATCTTGTGCAGTAAAGTCAATGTACCGGGAAAAATTCCTTGTATTTCCCACTAATAATCCGAATCTCGATCTAAAAATACCCTGACTGGTGCTAGGGGGCAAGCCGTCAACGCTAAGCGCTTGTTCAATAAAATTGGGCCGGTGGAGGAAAAACAAAAATTAGACAGGTGGAGCCGTCACGAAAATGGCCATGATCAAAAAACATTGCATGGCCAATTCCGCACGGCCGCGAATCGGGAAAGGGAAGGGAAAGAGGGGAAGTTTCAAAAAGGGGGAAAAAAAAGGGCCATTAGATGGATGGGTTAAGAAAACCGCGGAGTACGGAACGGAAACCTTCAAAAACCCAAAAAACGAAAAAAGAAAGCAGGGGCAAAAGGAAAGAGAAAGGAGGCTGAATGGGTGGGAAACCCGAACAAGGATGAAACATCATGAGAGACTAGGCCCGCGAATGCCAGGGACAATCATCCGGGGTTGAGGACAAGAAGGCTATGTCACGCGGGAAAGCCAATAATGCGGTGAATGACAAAAAAAATGTCGAAAGTCACTATAAAAAATCCCGGCAGAAAGATGGTTTTCACGAAGTTAAGTGGGGGAAGAAACGAACATGGGCGGACATTGAGGGAAAAGAAAGGAAGATTGGGTCAAAATGACAATATATGGCTCCGGTTTCTTTGGGAACACGACCATCACAACCAAAGCAAGCGTGGGGGACGGGTATTGGGTAACGCACTTCGGCAGTCAGGGCAGCAGGGCAAAAACCGAAGGGGGCTGAAAAGAAATGTGCAAAGCGAGCAAGAGGGGTTAAGGGCGAAAAAAAGTGAGGAACGATTTGCACCCAGGTCGCACTTGGGGGGGAAACATCTCGACAGGGAAGCGGGAGAGAGAAGGAAAGGACAATTAGTCGGGTAAAAAGTCTCACTAACAGCCGCCAGTTGGTTTAATGCAAAGAAGAGCAGGGAAGCAAAGGAACCACCGCAAGCCTCCATGCGAGAGGCCGGAGAATGAATAGTGTTATTCCAAACACGACTCACTGGTCCGCTGAGCAGCAAAACAGTGGGAGGCCAGGGTCTAAGAATGGGGGAAGTTCAATGGATGAAAAACACTTGGGGACGCAAGCCACAGCCATTTAGGAGGGGGGGAAAAGTTTTACCAAACAAAGAAAAAGGAAAGCAGACCCATCTGGGGGGGGTGGCTGCTCATTACGTGAAAAAAAAATAGAAAGGGGCACCTACCCTCTAGAATTGGTAAAGGCACCGCGGGGATCGTGAAAAAGGGGGTAGGTTGTCGGGGGTCAGACGGGTGGTGGAGGGGGGCCAGGTTGCGTCTGGAACGTGACACCATAACGCGTCTGGATAAAAAGAACAGAGGGACGAAGAAAACAGGAGGAATCCGCTAAAATAAGGAGGACCACTCCAGCGCCGTAAACCGACTTACTATCGATCAGTGTTGAAAGTCTCGGGACACAAAATAAACGTCTAATAATAGGAACGAAAGGAATCGAGAAGGGTGGAAAAGTCCTACCATAAGAAAGGGTTCCTGTGACAACGTGACAAGTAGAAAGGAATCGAAAGGAAAGCAAAAAACAGAAGTGCAAAGGAAAAAAGAGTCACCGGCAGAAAAAAAGGGGAAGGGGTGAAAAGACCTCTTCGTCTGGACAGGGCAGAAAAGAGAAAAACGCCGACCGGGGAATCTCCAGATCCGTGGGGTCGAAAGCGGGTGATGACGCACACAGACTTAAGGTTTAAATAATAGACGGGGTCAAAGGGAGGGTGACCAGAAAAAACAAAACGAATTCTACCACTAAAAAAAAAAAAACACAAGGAAAAAAAAGGGGGAAATGCAGAATCTCATGGGCCTGGGAGCAGGACTGCAACAAGAGGATTCGACGACCTGAAAAACAAGGGGGGAGAACATATGTTGCAATGGACAGGGCAAAGGTTTCGGAAAAAATCAGGGGAAGGTCAACGAAAATAAAGTGGGGGCCCAAACACGACAGTGAAAAAAACAGGGGGGAATCGAAGGGTGTCTAAGCCAGGGGCATGAAATTGAAACTCGGCAGGAGGGAGCAAAGACAAATAAACACGAGATAATAACGAAAAAAAAAACAGGTTCCGAAAATGAGGTGAGGCAGAAAGAAAGTCAAGTTTGGAAAAAAAATGAGCGTCGGGGGCCGTAAAAATTGGGGACCGACACGGGTCCTTCGAACGCCAAAAACGCAGAAAAGGGATAAGGTCTGGGCAAGACACCAGGACGAGAGGGGGGAAAGGTAATAAGTTAGACTGGGCGTGAAGAAAAAAAAGGGGGGGAACCGCAAGAAAACCAGTACCACCCACGAAGAACGAAGGGGGTGGGTTTTTAAGGGGGTTAGAGAGAAGCAGGGGGACGCCGCCGAAGGACCGGGTAAGGAGCCCCCCTTGGGAAGGAAAAAAAGGTCAACCTTTGATGAAAGCAGGAGGGAAAAAGGTGGGCAAAAGTTTGACGGGTCGAGGAACGTCGAAAGAGGCTACGGGAAATTTTGACCAATGGCGAGGAAAAGAAGATAGGGACCCGCAACCAGTGGGAAAAAAAAGGTTTGGAAAAAAAAGCCCGTGGTACGCATAAGGTGGAGAGGGGAAGGGGGGGCTGCCCATGATTCGAAAAAAAGTTCCTACCCGGCAATTCGGGGAAAAGACGCAAAAAGACAGGTTGTGCACAAATCCCTTCCCGCAACCACAAAAGAAAGGGGGAGGGCGACGCTGACATGAGTTCATGCAGAAAACAAAACAAAAAACAACAACAGAGGAGTGTGGGGGGGATGAAAAGAAGGATGGGGTAAAAACCATAGCCAACGGGGGAACGAAAAAAGTCCTTTGGGTTGGAGGAATAGGTGAGAAAAAATGATGTGCGTTGGGGCGAGACCCGAATGGAAAAGAAAGGTTACTTGGAAAGCTGCGACAAATAAAATCCAGGGGGAGGGTACCACTACTTCCAAAGTCGGAACGAAAGGAGAGGGGGAGAGGCTGAGCGGGGTAAGTGGGGATAGGAGGTGTACAAGGAAGTGGGGGGGTGGCGGTGGGCCAAAGAACCTCGTCAGGGAGGAGGCAAAAGGATGTGTATTGGGGGGAGGTGCGAGGGGGGTGGTGGGAGTAGGAGGGAAGAGGAGGGGGGAAAAAGGAAGAAAGGGGACGGAAGGGGCATGGAGAGGGATGGGGGGGAAGTGGGAGGGTGAGTGGGCTGGATCGAATGAGTGAATGTGTTGGGGCCCGCGGGAGGGGGTGACCTGCAGGGGGGATGCGGGGGGGGGGGGGGAGAGGATGGGGGTGGCTAGAAGGGGGAGGGGAGTGGTTTGATGCGGGTGTACAAAGGGGGGGGAAGCGGGCGAAAACCAGGAGCGGGGGACCAGGGATCTTAGTTAGTTGTCTGACGAGGTTAACACGGGGAAAATGGGCAATGACCGGAGAAGAAGGGTTCGAGACAAGTAGTTGGAAAAACTACTTTTGGAAAAAAAATCGAGCAAGATCAGGGGCTTCATCAAAAGGTAACAGTTCCTAGGAGTTCACGTGTAAAAAGGCGGGGCATTATGTAAAAGGGGCTTTCAGGAAAGGGAAACAGCCAAACCACCAACGAAAGGGACTCCCTGGGGGGGGGGACTGGGGGGGGGGCGATCCAGTGGCGTTAAACGGGAAACGGAGAACCTGCTTGCAATGCAAAACGACCAAAACTGGGAGCCCCGGCAAAGGAGGGGAGATGGGGGGAAGGATCAGGGGGGACAAAAGAGAAGTTTAGAGAACGTCTTTACAAGGAGAAGGGGAGTTCCCGAAAGGAACTGGGGGAAACAAAAAAAAAGAAAGTCTGGGGGGTTGGGTTGGGGGGCAAGGGGGAATTGGGAAGGAGAACGGGAGGCCTAACATTCTAGAAGGTAGACCAAAAAGGGTGGTATTTTTGGGGGTGATGACTACTAGTAAAGCAGGGGGGGGCAAAACCGGTGTTGAGGGGTGGAACCGGTAATGAAGAATCCTGTGGGCGGGGGATTAGGGAAAATGAAAGATGGGAGGGACTTTAATTGGGAGGTAACAGGGGAAATCAAACTGGTCCCCAGTTAAGTACTAAGCAACACGGGGAAATGTAAAGTCACTTCCTAAAAGGAAGGGGTCTGTTGGGGGGCAGAGGGAAGAGGAAAACTCCTCATGAAGAAAAGAGACATGGACAATTACTGTACGGGGGGATTACGTAATGGGTATGTGCTTCAAAATGACAATGGCGGTGCAATAAACGCCGCTAACCTGGGGTTACGTCGGTGAAAAAAGGGAATGCCAGGAGCGAGACGGAGGACTCGATTTAAGCAAAAGATGCCAGGAATGGTGTCGGGGGAAGGGACCAGGGCGGACGGGGGGGGGGGAACAGCCGTGACAAGAGACAAAAGGGAGAAATCGGCCACCCTGTTGGGCAGGGGAACCGTTGAGGGGACGAAGCAAGGGAGGTTGAAAAATAGGCGGCTGGGGAACGGTCACCCGGATGGGGAGGGAGCCTTCAGGTTTTGTAAACAGCCCAGTAAAACGGGAAAAAGCCCGTCGAGGATGAAGAAAAAGGAGAGGCATACGACGTGGGGAACACAGTTAAGACAGCATACACGAAATAGTTAGCGAGGGAAGGGGGGGAGTGGCGCCAGCTTGTGAGGAAAATCCACGGGGAAGAAAGAAGGTGCAGAGGGACATGGTCCCGTTTAAATCGGTCGGATTTGATGTGAAAACCAATACAACCGGGGAGCAAAACCCCACGGGAGAGCCCTAAACAACGGAAAGAAGCCCGATTTGGAAAAGAAATAACCTCGGTTTCCCGGAACCTTTCAATGGGTGGGAAAGAAAATTATTGCAGGCGGGTCACGCAAAAAAAAAAAAAGAAGACGCAATCAAATGGGGGGTGGGGAAACCCCCGAAATCAGGTCAGAAGAAAGAGGGGGGGGGTGAAAGAATCGTTCAAACCGGGGGCAGAAAGAGGGAATAAGCGTCGGGGCGAGCGAAGTGTGGGTTCAAGAGGAAACTGGGGGGAAGGAAAAAGAGCCGACCCACGAACGGGGGTTAAGAAAGCTCACAAAATCGACAAACCATGGTAGAGGGGGGGGGGGGGGGTAGCTGAAAAAGTGGAAGGGGGGGGGGGGGGGGTGAGTGAAAGCATCGGACATCGGCAATTGCAACCCGCATCTAAAAGGGGGGTGTGTAACGATCAGGGTAAAACGATCAGTTCCAAACATAAGGTAAACGCGAAGTGAAAAAATAAAAAAAAAACAAGAAGAGCACGGGGTACGGGGGGGGAAGCTGAAAAAAAAGAAACCGAACCCATTGGCCCTCGGAGGTTTCTGATTAAGGAAGAAGGAGAAAAAAAAATCCTGAGGGGGGGCCGAGCCGAAATCGTTGGTAAGGGGAAAAAAAGGACGAGGGGGGAAAAAAAGCCGCCCTTACGAAATAAAGAGCTGGCAAGCAGAACTGGGCTTGGGTGGATGGTTTCAGTCCGAAACAAGAGGAGAGTTGACAAGATAAAAGGGAGTGAAAAAGGGTGGGGGGGAAAGCCTGATTAGTTGGACTAAATGGACACTGGGGAAAAAAGAGCCCTTACCGCCGTCGAAAAAAAAGTATGGGAGTCGGAGATCATGCAAGACATGTTGGAAGGAATCAAGAAGGGGAAGGGCTGCAGGAAGGAAGTTCTAAAGTCTATTAATCTCCCCAGAAGGGGACGATTTGGACCTCGTCCTCGGAAAAGGAAGGTCATCGAGGGGAAGGCCGGGGTTCGGGTCCCTCAATCAAAAAGAAAGTACCTATGGGGTTAAGGGAACTGGGCGGCAGTCTGGTTAGGGGGGCAAAGAAGCGGGACAAATAAAGGGAAAAAGGCGTAAGGGAAACAAAGGGTTGGGGAAAGCCAAAACCCGCAGGACAGATGGAAAAAAAAAAAAAAAGGACACGCGGACGAGAAGGTGATGGGACCAAATCGGGGACGGCGTCATTGGGAAAAGGGGAAATACAAAAAAAGACCTATCGTCGCGGGTGAAACCGAGGATCAAAAAAAAAAAAATAGTCCGGTGTCCAGAGGAATAAAGGAAGGCATGAAGCATTCCTTTGAAAATAGGGGGGGGGGTTGTGGCTGCAAATTACTGAATAGTTGGTGACGACAACTCCTATTTAGGAATGGAGTACTGGTAGGAGGGCGTGAAAATGGCCCCTAACATGGACCAGAATCATGCGAAAGGTGAAAAAAAGGGATACACTGAAGTGCGGGAGGAGGGGAAATGTGCAACTTTTTTTGAAGGAACAACGTGGTTTATGAGGGTCAGGATTCCAATTGGCCTACGAAAACACGAGCCCCAAACTCAAGCACATAAAGGGAAAAAAAGTTGGGGTTTGTTTGGAAGAAAATCCGGGGAATTGGCGACATAAAGTCTGAGAATGGAAGAGAGGAAACGAGGCAAAAAGGCACTCTGTGGATGAGTAAAGAGGGCGACTTTTCTGGATCGATTGAGGTGTCTCTACAAAAGTCTTGGTAAATAAGACGAACCTTAGACTCACGAAGTTCGAGTCACTATTGGCGACAGACCTAAGGGTGGGGGCAAAAAAGGGTCCAATGTCGGTGGGGGGCAGGGGTAGTTTTCGGCGGAGGGGCGGAGGGGACAGGCTTGCAAACGAAAGCAAACGAAAGAGATACCTTGGGGAAAGAATGCCTAGCGAGTGCTGAACAATTAAAACGAAAAAAAAGGTGACCTCCTATCGACCCACAATAGTACAACGTCACAAGAGCCAGGTCCGCGGGGGTCGGGAGGAATAAGGGTCCCTCGAGTATCTTCGGGGGAACTAGGGGCAGGGGTTGGTTAAAAATACCAGCACGGGGGGTATTTACTCTTCAGGAAGGAGGAAAACGGGGGAAATAAAAAGCGTTGTTGGATTGAGCGAGATCGAATGAAAGACAAAACGAAAAGAAAGAATCGTTCAAGTAAAAACACAAAACGGTTATAGGGACGAAAGGCAGAAAAAGCGTGGGGGGGGGGCGGAACGGAAAGGTTCGACAAAAGGATCGGATGTCACCCCCTCGGGAAGGGGGAATCCGCCGGGAAGTGGGATTTGGCTTCCCGTGACAGGGAAAAAAAAAGGGGAACTCCAACATTAAGGTGGCCAAAGTTTAACTAAAAAGGGGAAGGGGGAACAATGGGGGGGGCCTTACTAGAGGGCGGGAAATGAAAGGCTCCATCAATGAAGGATTGTTGCCAATGGGAAACGGTTTTTCAGCAACATCGACTCGTACAGGGGGGACAAACAATCTTCAGCACAAGAAAAAATCAAAACCGCACAAACATGGAGGATTGTTTGCTTTTGTGTGGGAGAGAACCAGAAAGAAGGGGAAAATGAACTTCGGTCCCTTAAAAAACGAGGGAAAAGGAGGAATAGGGTCTTTAAATAGCGCAACGGAGTGAAAAGGACGGAGGAAAAAGGTTAATAACCAGAACGGAGGAATAAATTACTAAAAGAGTTAAGTAAAAACGGCCAATGGAACGGGTGGGAAGAAAGGGTTGGGGGAGAGCAAAGGCGCATAACGAATCGGGGATGGGGGAATGCCGGGGACGGAAAGCAAAAAGGTGCGGTAAGCACTGGAAAAAAGGATTGGGTAAGGGGGGGACGAGGAATTAAAGGGTCTCTAAACGAAAAGTAATTCGGGGGGGGGACAGGGGGAACTGAATTAAAAAAAAAAAGTAACCCTTGTGAAAACAAGAGAAGGGAAATAGCAACAAGGGCTGGAAGAGGGGACGCCGGGGATGCAGGTGCAGAAGTACTATAAATGGGTGCCGTGAGGGGGCCGTGGCAAAAAAAGAAAAATTTCTGTAGAGAGAAAAGGACGGGGGGGGGGACGAAACAAGGGGGCCCCCAAGAGGTCGGGGAGAAGAAGAAGAAAAACTCCCAAAAATGCCTCTCTAAAAGGAACAGGCACCGGTGGGAAGGGGGGGAGGGAGTCACGTCAAGATGCATTTGGAAAGTGCGAATCAGGGAAGGGGGTCGAGAAAAAGGATTTGTCAAAATAAAGGGACGTCACAACATGAACTGTGACACCCGAGAATAGCAACCGACCACCGGCCTTTCATTGGGGGGAAAGACTCAACCTTTTAACCAAACACCTAACCGGGGGAGGCAGGGGGGGAAAAGGGGGGCCTCCATCTACGGACAAGGGAAAGAAGGGATTCACTTGGGGGTTCAGCCTGGCTGACAGAAAAAGAAACCAGGTTGCTTGAGAAAATGAAAATGGGGCACACAACTGGCCCAAAAAGGTACTTAAGCAAATCACCTGGGCTCGCATAAAGAATAGCGAAAGTATCAAGAAAAAAGCCCAAAACTGTGGGCGTGGGAGGGCTTTTAAAAGTGGAAGCAACTATCAAAAAAGGTTATCAAGGAGGAAAATGAATTCGTGTGCGCGGGGGGCATGTGGGACAAAAGGGAAAAAAAACGGTAGGTGGGGCGCGAAAAGAAGAAGGACTGAAAGCCAACAGATAGGCCTTGGGGAAGGGAGGCAGACGGAGCGCTATGTGGGGAGGAAAAATGGTCCTGGCCGCGATCAAAGACTGACAGAAAGTTCAGAGGCTCTGAAGGTACGCGAAAGCGGTATGGGTGCCGCAAAAAAAAAATGACCTCAGGGTGGAACAGTGAGGAAAAAAAGAAACGAAGCCAGAAATGACGGTCACCCGGGGGCGAGCAGCGGGCGGAAAGTCCGAGGGGGGGTAAATGTTACGAGTTAAATGGGGGCTCGGGGACCCAGAAAAAGGGTTGGGGCGGGTGAAGGGTACGGTCAATAACACATCGTGAAACACGGGAATAACCGAATCTAAAACATCTCAGAAA
>Ga0179593_1330666_pt1 | contig 14270 bp, 11 predicted proteins | sample CZODoug2_1_08_16_FD_185931 | JGI IMG/M metagenome (GOLD analysis project Ga0179593, IMG submission 185931) | Vadose zone soil fungal communities from Angelo Coast Range Reserve, California, USA - CZODoug2_1_08_16fungal (PacBio error correction) | ecosystem: Environmental > Terrestrial > Soil >...
GCCTAAAGAAAAAATATCGCGCACGCGCCAGCTGGCCGCCTTGGACAAGGATGCCTACTAGAAATCAGGCGTGTCATGGGCCGATTAAAAAATAGCTTGCATCATATTCCATGAATCATAAAGGTAAGAGTTCCGGGCGTCAAAAGAGAATGTCCGGGGAGACTTACATTTGGGGAAGGGGACTGAAGGGAGGAGAGGCGTTTCACGAAGAGCACATGCAATCTGATGAAGAACGGAGGACAGCTGCAGAGCAGCCAGGTCCAGTATTTTAAGTTGAGTCAAGTAGCATGTGATAATATGACCCCAATCGCCAATGCATGGAGACATCTGACGGGGGTCCGAGGGGGAGGCCTAGGGTGGGGTAAGATTAGGTCCCGTCACTCGTAAAAATGGGCGTCTTGATCGAGAGAGATAGAAGCAGCTTTCCATGAACGGCATCTTATAAAGCTCCGGGGGGCAGCAGAAAGAAGCGGGATATTGAGTAGCGTTCGACTGAGCAATGAAAGAAAAAGGGGGGTGGCGACCACGTTAAGAAAAGAGGATACCCTAATGGACTGCGAGCCGGTCCCCACCAGGAACTAATGTCGAACCTAGACGCGATCGGACGAAGAGTAGATATAACAAAGCATCACTTATATCGGAAAACCCCGAACAATTGGGGACAAAGTAGAGTTGACGTAAGGCGCCATTCGCGGGAAAAACAAGAACGAGACCGACAGTAGGTCGTCCTCAAAAACACACATACTTGATGCCGTGAGGGAGAGGGGAGAAAGTCCGGGTCATTGGGAAGATCGGCCCAGAGAAAACTCAAGTGGGCTGAAGCTTCAAAGGGGGCTCCGTGACACGGACTTTAACTACAAGGTAGGGAATAACATAACAGCATCAGCTGGGATAAAGACAGGGAACTAAAGACATGGTGTGACCAAACGCGAGGCTTCTGATCGGACATTTCTAGAATAACCCTGAGGAAAAGTTGACCTCCCGCTCGAAGGGGCGATCAGTAACAAAAGTCAGGGTGGACAGAAGTCCGCACTCAGGCGATAAAAAGCAAACGTTCCTGATAAGAAGCTCCGAATCCAGGCACTTAAACCTCGGACTTTACACCGGAGATAGAAGGGGTGTGCAAACGGAAAAAGTCCGGCCTGCCGCTCAGGAACGGACTATAGAGGCTTGGTCTTGAACCCTTAACCCGTAGCACGCCCATCCCTCTAAAATAGATGTCGGTGGTAAGAACTAAGGGAGTGGAGGGAAATGGAAAAAGGCGCCTTATGATGCCCGACCTAATAGTCAAAGGGGGAGACTAAGGAGAACCCGTGGTGTAAAAGGAAAAATCGGGAGAATTTCCTCAGGCTAATCACGGGCAGACAGTGACTGGAACAAAAAAGAACCAACGTTAATCCCCTCGCAGCGGGAGCCAGAACATACTCCAGGTTCGGAAACACCAGTCCGAGGCTAGGAAATGGAAAAGCCCTCGTGCGGGAACGGTCGGTGGGGAGCCACCGGACGGACCGTGATCAAACTCAGGGGGGGAAAACAATTACCGACAAAACTATGTCGCACTCAGGCAGAGGGAATGTTTTTCCGGCGTACGAAAACCCCTAGTTGTAAAGGAAGGCCATGGCAAGACCAAAAAACGCCAACCATCAATCGGACGCTATGAAAGGAGGGCAGTCAGGGCCCCGACCGCGGATTGGGAAGGGACCGCTCCCTGTGAGTGTCACAAGGGCAACAAGAGGGAGGAAGGAGTACGAACCACCGACCGCATAAAATGTGGAGCGTGGCAGGTGAAAAGAACGACAGAGAAAGAGGGAGCGCTGTTGGACAAAAAGGCGTCAAATCAGGGTCGACAGTTTCAAGGTAGCGGGGAGTAAAGGCATGGTGGAATGTAGGGGAAGAACCGAGCAGAGCAGGCGTGCCGTGACGGGAATTCCCGCAAAACAGACAAGGACAAGGTTCCTCGGCAGGGAAATCGGGGGGGGACTCTTAATACGTTGGAGGGTAAACGGGCAAAAGGAGTCTAAATGCACAATGAAAAAAAAAGTAAAATCAGGGGACGCTGAAAGGGTAAATAGCAAGGGGAAACAGCATTGCTCGTCCGTTGGGTGGGACAGGAGAAGTGGGCAAAGGGACTTTAACCGGGAGATGGGGATCCCGGGGACAAAGACAACACCAGCGAAACGAAACCCCAAGTACTTGCCAATCATAAAGGTCATCGCCTAGACGAGAGTGGAAGTTGACTTCCTACGAATCGGAGAAGGAAGGCTACCGGTGACCAAACTCCAGGGCTGGTCAAAGGGGCTAGACAGGGGGGGGGGCAACACTGAGGTTGGCCATAGATCCGGATCGAAAGAAAAAGCAAAACAAAGGGGCGTCGAAGTCGCTTCAATGGAGAAATTGGTGGACCTGGGTCCTCCGAGTGGAAAAGGGCCCTTTACCTAATCATAATTTCGCAGGACGGTCGAATAAGAGCGAAAACGTGAAAGGGAGGGACTAAATTCAATAAACTGAATCCGAAATCTTATATAGTCAGAAACGTCGAGATGCTTGAGATCCTAGCTTGATAGAGAGACAGCGGGGAAGAGAACATGCGCGGAGGCACATTGGTAACACCCACACAAGTGCTTTTGGGACGACCAACCAAACGAAGGGTAGTCTGGCGGGTAACACATCACCCAGGATCCAGACCTGGGGTTGCCGGGCACTAGAATAACGTAAGCGTATCCCGCGTAAAGAGATTAAGACAAACACGGAGGGGGAGGGGAAAAAAGAAAGAAAGAGAGGGACGGGACGCAAAAAAGTCACAAGGTAGAAAAGAACTCTGCACGGAAAAGAAAAAATGGGGAGGGGTGCAACATACTAACAGACTTTAGGTCTGAAAAATCACATCTCGGGGGGAACTGGAAGCTAGCCGGCCGAGAAGGCTCATTGACGAGTCGAAACGACTCAGGTGAGACAAAGAACTTGGGAAACGTTGAGCCTAAATACAACTGAAGAGGAGAGGAGGGGAACGTCGAAACCTATTCACGGACGATAACGTGAAGAAAAAGGAGTCAGGGTAAATTTCATGAACGGAGACCCATCGACATCTACATATCGAAAGGAGAGGAACGGGAGCCGAGGAGAGGGGGAATTGAGGGGTCGTGGATCGCGAATCTTCAAAAAGGGGTAGGCGTGGGGGGTAAACCAGGAGCTTGGGCCCAGCCGGAGGTAAAGAATTCGAGAAGAAGGGCGCGAAAAAGGAAACGACGAAGGGACGGAAAGGTAATGGTGAGCTTGGAAGGGTTGGTTTTTAGGAAGGCTGTTTTAATTCACTAACGCCGTAAAGGACCAGGGGGGCCAAAAAGGGAAAAAAGACAGGGACGAAACGGAAAGATCCCCTCTTAATAACGGGGACCAGGCAGTCGACAGGGGGTTAGAACACAGTTTTGTTGGCATGGGCGGAAAGCGTCGCGGGAAACGGGGGGGTTTCATCGAATTGAAAAGAAAAAAACCCGGGCAGCGAAGAAGGGGGAAATAAAGGGCATGGCGGAACCGGGGAAAAACTTCCTCAAAAGGGAAGCAGTAGAAGAGTCAGTGAGACATCCACAAAAGGAATACTGGTAGAACCTCGAAATTGGAAGTACAAAAGGGAGTGGAGCGTGAAAAACGAACTTCTCATAGGGTAAAACGACATTGGGGGGGGGATCAAAGGGTGGCGGGGGGGTCAAGGGTGGGTGTAAAAGACTTAAGCCTCTTTTTTGAACTTTTCAAAGAAAAGGCAGAAAAGGAAAAAAGACGCGAGCAAATGACGGAAAGGGGGAGGAAGAAAGGGGGGAAGAAAGAAGGCCGTGAGGTGGGGGAAGTTGGGCGGCGGGTTGGGAATCGCCGTTCACAATCGTAGGGGGGCGACAGGAAAAAAAGAAAAGAATCTAACGACGGGGAAAAAACGACGAGTTCAGTTATCAGTGGTAAAACTGCGGAGACAGCACCAGAACCGTAATGAGTGATTTACTTAACAACTTACCTACTCAAGTTCTAAACATGTCTATCCTCTAGGGGCATGGACTAAAAGGCCGGCGGTAAACAGGGAGGGGGGGGGAAATAAAGCTTGCGAAGAACTAGAATGGGGGGCTGCAGGGAAACTGTTCCTCTTTAGAAAAAGATCGGCCGGAAGGTAGAGGGCCAAAACGTGTTCCGAGGAAGGAAAAAAACGTTACTAGTGCTATTCGTTCGGGGGCAGCAGCGCGAGCGGACGAAAGAAAAGCAGGCGAAATGTCTTCCACAAGAGGCGGGGTCAGTAGAGACAGAAGGGGGGACAGTTCCAATCCCCACTACACTAGATCACTCTCGAGTACGAAGGAAAAGGCGCGGTGGAGGTGGAGGTAACGAATGAGAAAGAGGCCTTTTAAAAGGGAAAAACCAGGGGTAGGAAGGGAAATTACGCGAAGGGTTAATCTTAAAGCGGGGCTGCCAGTGGCACTGAAACGGGGGCAGTATCTAAAAGGGGGGAGAAGCGGAGGAACATTCACGACTTTGGTAAAACAGAAAAGGAAGGAGAAAGACAGGACATATTCCCAAGGAGGGAGAACCACTTTATCCCACGGTTTCTGGAGAGGGGTTCAACTGGGATCGACAGCTGCTGGAAATAGAAGGAGAAGGGGTCATTATAAAACGCGAATTTAAGTGCTGGCTAATAGGAGGAAAAAAAGGGATTGGAGAGCAAAACGGTGTGTAGGCTTCATAGGTTCCAACTCCTGAGGGACAACTAATTACTGTCTGGACAGGCAACAGAACAGGAACCAAATATAGAAGAAAAGAAAAAGAAAAGAAGCTAACTTGGAAATATTTGAGGGGAAAAGATCCAGGGAGGGTATATCTAGAGTCGGAAAAGGTCGAAGGCGGGGGATGAAGGAGGGGAGGGGCACAAAAATTTGGTGATGAGAAGAGCACTCACCTTTGAGGGAGAGGAAATGCTAAAGTGGGGAGGAAAAAGAAAGGGTCTTGGAAAATAGGGACCGCTGAAAGAGCCCGAGGAGTTGTCCTTCCTAAACAGGATAAGTCACGAAACATTTTCATTACCTCTGTAGGACCAATCAGATGACTGAGAAAATTGAAAACCAAGTACACAGTGGACAACGAAGGTAACACAATAGGGAAGAAAAAAAAAGGCAAGGAAGAAGAGAAAGGCGGACTGGGAAGAGGAATGGGACAATAGGGTGTAAAAGAATCACAGATCCTGCGCCAGCGGGGAAGTCGCCGGAAGGAGGAGAGAGCTGCAAACAGAAGGTCGCTTGAACACAAGACGGGAAGACGTCGAAGCTCAGGACCGCGATTACGCAGCAGAAAAAAAGGTTTGTCCAAAGGTTAGAGACCCTACACGTCTCGGTCTGGAAAAAAAAGATTAGTGTGGGTAGGGGGAAATGGACAGACATCTGGGGTCGAAAAACCAGACATCCACTGCAGGTGTAAACTAGAGGAGAAGTAAGGACCCACGAGGGAGTTGACGAGAAAAGAGGAGGGTTGCTGTAAAGGAACATTAAAAGAGCTCTCACACAACAGTATGATGTAGAGGAGATAATGCCAACTTGCAAAAGCCTATATGCAAAAGAAGCCCTACGGGGACCCGCCGTTAACCAGAAGGGAAAAAACATACACCGCAGTACGGCGGAGGGGCAGGGGGGAACCTAAAAAAAGGGAGAAAGATGGGCCGGCACGGTTGGTACCATGAATCCATCATAATAAATGCCGTTCCAAGAAGAGGTACACGGGTAGACGAAAAATTGGGGAAAGGGCATAGGGAGGGAAATCGCGTTTGGCAAACGGAGACATCGCCGTATATCATCTGTTAAAAAAGGCGAAACGCTTGGGGCCAAGCTCAGAGATACCAACCTGGGGAGAGTATTTCGCTGGCGAAAGAAAAGGAGAGCGAAAAAAAAGAAGGAAATGCAAAAAGAATCATATCGCGGGAAAGGTCCGCGTGGCAAAGTCGGGGGGTTAGGGGAGGGTCCCAGAACGAAGAGTCATCAAATCATTCTCAAGGAAGAGGGAGCATCTCTTTATGAGAAAGGACGGAGTATGGGAAACCGTGGATAGCCGCAACCCGCGCGTGAGGGGAGGGAAAATAGGGAAGTGAAGATATCGGGGGGAGATGTTGGGGTAAAACACATAAGGAAATAGGAGAAACCCTAACTGGGGAGGGGGGGGCAGAGAAATATGGCTCATCCCAAAAGGCGAAAGAGAAGGGCCGACGAAAAAATCAGCAGCGAAAAAAGAGATTAGAGTAATAAACCAAAAGGCAGGAGAGCAGAATAGCGCCCAAAGAGGCCATAGAAAAGGGGCTGAGCGATGGGCTGGTTCCAAGGTAAGGGGGGCAAGATAGGCGCGACATCATTGCTGTCCGTACCCTGACTTGAAGGAATGAGAGGATTTTGCTAAGGAAAGGTCCTTGGTCAGGATACGTCGGGGCCAAAACGAATGGTGAGGAACACGGAGACGGCTGGAGAAGCTGGGGAGATCAAGGGTCAGGGAAATAAAATTACCGAAGTTAAGAACTGGGTTCGAATCGCTGGGGGTGAAATACGGACATGAAGGGAGGATAGAAATTCAAAAAAAAAACAGCAAAAGAGATAGCGATAAACCCGCTGGGGGCGGAGGCATCTGCGGAAGACAAGGGGGAAAACTGTCAAGAGAAACACAATCACGCTCATCAAGTCAGAAAAAGGGAAGAGAAGAAATGCGCGGGACTGAGAATAAAACTCACGGAAAAAGGGGGAACTAAGGTGACGCTGAAAATATAAGGGGGACAAGTCGCTAAAAAATAAACGGAAAGTGCCTTCAAACGACACAGAGCGCGCATAATAGGGAGGGGGGGACTTGGGGCCAGAAGGAAAGGAAACCCTCCGAGAGCCTGAGTGAGGGGGGAAAAATTTCGTCCTATGGGGGCAGGGCCCGCATCGGCGCCTGCTGATCAAAAAGGGACATCTCAGAAAAGAGGTAAAAGGTGGACGAAATAAAATAACCGTTTAGAAAAATCGTGCATAAAAGCGTCGTATTTCTCAGTAGCAACGGGCACCAAGGAAATCAACCCCTATAAGGCACCGCCAAGCGTCATCATGAAACGGGAAGAATGGGTCGTCATCAAACCAGGGACATCGAGGAAAAAGGGCACGGTGAAAGGCGGGTGTAGGGAAGGGAAGGGTGCATACAATCAGCCGGAACGGGAAAAAGGGGTATCTAGAGTCAAATGATGCACCAAAAAAGAACCGAGGGAAAGAGAGCTCCGTCGAGGTGATCTTTTGTACTTCAAGCAACCACCCGAGGGGGTTCATGGATTAAAAAAGTAGGGACGATTACGGAAAATCCCAAGACCCCCATCTTCGTGCGATCCACAGATAGAAGAATGTGAGAAAGGAAGGCCCACGAGCGGGATGTTTTGAAAGGAACGCTTCCAGTGTCGGGACCATAGTCAAAAGTAACTTTCAGGAGGAGGGAAAAAACCACCTACAATCGACTTTATAACCGCTTTAACCCAGTTAAAAACGAAGTCGAGAGGCGAGCAATGTCGAGCGGCGGGCCAGGGGCAAAGGGGGGAAGTCCTTGACGAGGGGGGAAATGAGGGAGTCGGTATTGATTTGCCGAATCCATGGATAGGAGGGGAAGGTTCGGTGGAGGAACGGTGAACAGCATTATTCGAAAGAACGCCAGGGTGAAGCGGAAAAAAATAGGGGCCGTTAACGGGGGCGGGATTACAAACCTTGCCTAACTAAAAAAAAAAACCGACAAAAAAGGACGGAGAGAGAGGGGGAGGGAGGGAAAGTAAATCTCCAATAAGAGGGGGGAAACAAAAGCCCGAAAAGAGGGAATTTGTGGTATGCGTCAGTGTAGAGGGGAACCAGAAATTAAAGACGTTAGTGATCGTTCAGCACAAACTCGAGAAAAAGTAGCAAGAAAAAACATGAAAAGAAACAACAACGTCTTAAAAACTCTACACTAGGCAAGACCAGAGACAACGCATGTACGGTAAGGGTCGCGACTCTTCCAGAACCTGAAGAACCGAAACAAAGACGGCTGGGTCGGCAAGCTCGATTGTGGGCTTGACACATAAGGGGAGGATGGCAGAAGAAACGAAGATGAAAAAACCGAAAAAGCACTGGTAAGCGCTCTGCGGATGGACAATAAAAGCTTGTGCGTAGGTGCAGGAACAGGCAAGGGAAAAACAAAAAGGTCGCGGAGAGAATAAGAAAGGTAAAGAGCTGACTATAAATCACTGAGCGAGAAGGACTATTACTTCTTACAAAATTCGTGCTGTACTTGGTACGTCGACAAGGAAAAAAAAGCTCTTACAAGAGGTGAAAAAGTCCGGCAAGGAAAGGGAGCATTTATCCCCCGGGGATCGGCTTTGGGGAAGAACACCGAATGTCGTCTGCGCATCCAAAATTGGGAGCCAGTGTCTGTGGGAACGAGATCCCAATGAGGATACAAGCGGAGTCGACTATCCCAAAGACGAGAAAAAATGAGAGTGGCAAAAATAGAGAAGAATGGCGGGGTTATCGGAAAAAGGCTTTCGGGTACTAGTGCGCATTCTGAATGAACTCGGGCACCCATACTGAGAAACTTGTTAGGCGACGAAAGTGAGTCTTCAAAAGCAAAGGAGACTGGTCAACTTGGAAGATGACTCCATTACTTTTTCAGTAAGCTGGAAAATCGAGAGAGAAAAAATCTATGGGGGAGAATACTAATCATGAAAGAGGGCATTTATTACGGCTGAGCAGAAAAGACGGGAGAAAGACGTCCTGCGAAATGTGGAGCTGTCCCGCGGGCATGACACGAACTCACCCTCTGGCGTCCAGGGCAACCATTGCGGGCCATAACGCGCGAACGTAAAGGGGTCGTTTGGAGGTGGGCGATCAGCGTTGGGGGAACGGCACCAGGGCGCTCGTGGGGCGTAAGAAAAAGGAGGCGGGCCCAAACAAGGCCGGATCATTCGAGTGACGTCATATTCTCTCCGTAAACAAAAAAAGTCTGTAAGCGGCTGAAGTGCAATTCCGATTAAAAAAGAGGGGGGGGATCCAGTTGGGGCTGGAAGAGATAGCCGCCGGAACACAGAAGTGTCGGGCACCACACATCCAATACTGTCGATACCAAGACGAAGCCCCTGGAGGGGGATAAATACCCGCTTTGGAGAGTTACCATGTGTCCGACGACGGAGGGGAAATGGAAGACGTACACAATTTAGTAGTGGGGCCCGGCTGGAATCGGCTCTGGGGCGCCAGGTTTTCACTAAAAAACATGGGTGGTACCGTAAATGAAGGAAGCCGACGAGGACTCGTAAGGAGGGAGTTTCGGAATCCAATGGAAACAAACGTCAGCACGCCTGCAAGGATCCTATGGGATGGCAGTGAAATCCGCACAAGCCGTGGATGGCGGAAACGCATGTGAAAAGGAGTACATAAAAGATGTCCATCTTGAAAAAGCTTCCTCTAGGCGAAAATCAAACCAAAAACACCCCCCCCCAACCCCCCAAACACACCACCCCCCACCCCGGAAACAAACCCCCCAACAAAAAAAATCCCAAAAGAAAAGACACAAAAAACCCCCCAAAAAAAAAAACCCCACACCCAAAACCCAAAGAAAAAACAAACCCCGCCCCCCAAAACCCCCCAACAAACCCAACCCCCCCGCGCCACCAACAGTGGAACGATAGTATCGATAGCGGTAGGGGTCGGGTTGGTGCGAAGGGAAACAGTGGACCGGTTATCAATAAATGGTAGGACCTAAACTTACCGCGCGGGCAAAGCTCATTGAAAAAGGAGGGGAAGAAGGGGGACTCCGAGAACGAGGGGGACGGTGGGATCTCTCACAAGAAGGACGCCTCACCTCGGTTAGAGGAACGAAAAGTAGAAAGGCGATCCTATCTGGCCGAGGCTAACAATCGCAGCGCGGGGTTCATTGGACAAAGGGGGAAATCTCACCGTGGACCGTCATGCGGGGGAAGGAGGACCTGACGACGACCAAGCTTGCGCCACGCAACGCGATGTTGCTGTCCCGGAGCCGGCGGGGCCATGGAGGAAGCTTTACGTGGACACTATTAGGGTGTGGGACAGGAAAACCGTTCCCGTGAGGTCAAAGAAGAAAAAGTGCGCTGGAAAAGTGACCTGAGGAGACTGCGTGACGCATTCTACGGTCCACGAGAAGTAAACGAGGCGGCATGAAGAAGTCTGGGACGACATTGTCTTCAAAAACCGTACGCTCGGTATAGAAAATTAGGGGTCTACGGGTCATGGCAAACAAGGCCTCTAGATGCCGGAGAGGGCTCTTGCACAAAATTCACTCGGTGCTTTGAAACTGACAAAAGGTGTTCGGAGGTGAAGGTATCGGGGGGGGGGCGCACTCTGTGAGCGCGGGAAATCCAGGAAGCGATACGCAGGGAAACTATCGCCTGTATCCTACTCTGCTAGGACCAAAGGGGACTAGCGAAGACACGGTAGAACTTGCAATGTGGCGGCAGAAAGTGAGAAGAAAATAAGATCAAGGGGGTCCAAAACGAGTCCGACAAACGAATGTGTAGACGAAAGAAGGCTCAACTGATGGTCTGTTATGAGGGTGGAGTTTTGCTACAATTTACGAACAATGCAGAAGCCATAAGGGAAATTCCCGCCCAGTCAGGTGCATGGCCGACTCAGCATAAGACGACCCGGCCTTTGCGATCGCAACCTAACTTCAGAATACCAGGTCAACTGACGAACTTAAGGGGGACAAAAAAAGATAGGGGACCAGATATAGAAGTCATAGCGCTCAACCGGGTGGCCGAGGGGGGGGCAGAGCTCTAGGCTGGTGGGTCTCCGCAAATTACCGGGGAAGTTAAGAGCGACGGATGGGCGGTCGTTGGGAACCAAGAGAAAATCCGTGAGGTTGTCGGGACTGCTACCCTTTTGGAGCCATCCACTCTATGGGTGGGTTTTCTTGCGCGACGAAAGAATAAACACTCCCCGAGCGGGGTGCTAGATGAAAAGGAAGGACAGAAAAAATGTCAATGCCGGAGTCCTCAAGAGCCTGAGGACGAGGGGGTGGACGCGAGGGAGGAAAATCAAATAACACCCACAGAAAAACTCCACCGCAGCCCCACGAATCTGAGAGAATGTCAGTGGCGGGGGGGGGGAGATCACCATTCTAGTCACTCCCGGCCAGTACTCGCCGCGTGAAACACCGGGATTCTCTGAAGCAAAACCGCCGGTAGATGGAACAGAAAAAAGCACACACGCATGGAGAGTCGTGCAAGAGAGGTGGAGGGGCATCAGGAAAAGGGGGCCTCAAATTTTGGATCTCATCTAAAAAGACCAGGCCGGTAGGGTTGAACGCACGGCAAAGCTATAATGGACTTGGGAAATTAATTGTAATCAACGAAGACCAAGTGGCATCAAAATTCTGGACACGAAAACCAGAAAAAGGAGACTCGGCTCACGACAGGAGACCCGATGTAGGTGCTTCTATCAGAGTGATGCACAGGTTGGACATGCTATCTACTTACAAAACAACACAACTGAGGGGGAAGGGGGGGGAAAAAAAAGGATAGCGATAAACCCAACTTGCCAATCGCTCCCACCCTCAACGGGCCGCCTGGACAAGGAGAAAGGAACTGCAGGCTGCTGAGGGGCGTGGCCGCGGACGAGAGAAAAAATGGCTGAGGTGTCACAAGTAAATCCAAATTATCGAAGAGGTTTCGGACAAGCCGATCCTTTAAGACCAAGTTGGCCAAAGGGGCAAGGAATAAATCTCGTGTGAAAGAAGACTCAACGTGCACCGGTCTGCTGCTTAAAGTTGGTAAGAAAGAACTCAAGCTAAGAGCTAGGGTGACGCTAAGAAGAAAACCCAGGTGTCACTGAGGATTTCATCTGAAAACAAAGGAGGACTACAATACGGGCAAAGAGCCCTGAGCTCAAGAGGAGATTCCTGGCTTTGGAAACGGGTCTACTTCTGTGGGGTGTTAGCGTAGGGGGACTCACGCGGAGGAAAAAACTCTGTCTCATCGAAAACGAGACTGACAGCCTGAACTGCTTATTGGGAAGATCCGGAAGAAGAAGCAAAGATCTAGGTGGAGAGGGGGATGAGGTCTTGCATGCAAGAAAGCTTTGGGTGTATAACCAACAGTTATAATAAAAGACCCTCAGTTCGCAAAAAGTCATCCCCACAGGAAACCAAGAATCGCAAAAAATCGCAAAGAGAGGGATTCCTAGCACAATCGGCAGAGCTCTCCCCAAGAAGAAGGTGCAAGGAGTTGCTTATGCGGCGGCATCTCAGGGGCGCGACCAAGAAAAAAAGGAAAGTACGAAGAAGGAAGCCCTGACTTGAAAAAAGAGGGGTGCTATCGCAGAGGTCCTGAGCCTGAATCGGTCTACCAAATACATGGGGGGAGGGAGATCAGATCCGGCTGGTGCCAGCGTCGACGAAATAAAAAAAAGAAACAATTGGATAAAGGGGGGGTCGAAATCTCAGGGGGGGACCTCTGGTGTGCCTGGAGTACACCGATGACAACTGACACCTGTGCATGCCAGCAAGAGAGAATTTCTACCGCTGCAAAGTCGCTACAAGTCCAAACGTTTGGAAACAAGCTCCGCACTCATAAAGTAAGCGCGTTTTCAAGGGGGCAGCACGCATAAGGGAGCGTCAAAAAGGAAACCTCTATATAACCGGTTCAACGGAATATCCTTGTGCTCGCGTAACGCCCAGCACCTTCATGATGAAAGCACCGAGCAAGAGAGGAAAATCAAAATAGGTCTGGGGACTGTAAGACCCGTCGCCAGGAAAAAAAACCATAACGGAGGTCGGTGTTAAGAAATGAGGACGGATGTGTATTCAACAGTGCTGGGCGCGAGCCCAACGACTCGAATCGGGAAATACTGTTTTGACAGATGAACCGTTTGAAAGCGGAAGATCTGCGGGGTCGACTCACTGACAAAAGGTGACCTGAAAAGAAAACCCAAAAGATATGTCCTTCGAAAAACGTAAAGCGAAAAAACGCTCCGCACATTTCGCGGGGAGGCGGGGACACCAGGACGGCTCGTGACGTGGAGACAGAGGCGGAAGTTCAGGGGGTAACAGCCATCAGCCGGACGAAAAACGGGTGGAGCTTCGGATGCACCACTCATGCGAGTGTCGCGATCTCAGGCAATGGGCACCCTGTTGTCTCGGGCGGGGCAGAAACGAGGTGAGGGAACCATTGCAGTGAAGCTCCCACGACAAAATCAACTTCTTCGGTAGGCCAGGAAGCCGGCAATGGTAAACGGGGAACGGTAAGCTGTATGTGTGTCTTGGCTTTCTAAAAGGGGAAGGCGTCAACCGGGAAACCGAGGCTCGGGAGGTTAACAAAAACGAAGAAAACGTGCGCCTCGGTCGTTGAACCATCTGGTCATGTCCTCATAGGTTTGAAAAGCGAAAAAGAAGTGGGGGAAATGTCAGAAGTCGACGTTGGATGCTGGTTGTGGATGGAGAAAACGAGGATAAGCCTCCGTCTAAAAGGGCCAATGAGGCCTCAAGGTGATCCTGAAGGTCCCAAAGGGGCGTGGAGAGGGAGTTTTTCGCTGACAGAAACATTGCCACTAACGCGTCCGTGGGGTGCGCGCCTCCAGTCACCCCCACTTGGACAGGATGCAGTCTAGAAAGGTCAATCTCAAAGAGGGGGACAACATCCAGGGGAGCATAGGGAGAAATGTCGCGGGGGGCCCAGGACTGGAGTCTGTATTGACGGTAAGCCCAATCACCGCCGCGGGAAGAGACACACGTCGTGTGCAAAACATCAAAACACGAGACGAGGATGCGATGTCGTAAGGTCCGGACTACTTAGCGCAGAATGGACATGTGGGAACGGTGATGGGGCAAAGGGCGCGCTTCTCCAGGGGCGATGGGGGGGGTGAAAAAAAGAATCCGTGATAGGAGAAGTCAGCCGGCAATATCAAGAGAGGCGGGCCGCGAAATGGCGAACTGGATGTGGGCCGATGGTGAAAAAACCTCATTCACGTAAAGAGCCGAGGGGTCGTTCTCCGGAAAGGTCAGATCGGCCTTGGAACGGCAAAAAATTCTCACTGAATCCTGTAATTGTATGATTCGTCGTCAACGTAAAAAATATTGTGTAGCCTAGCTCTCTCCTCGAATGAAAAAGGGCCTGCGGCGGCTTAGCCCCGATAGTGCGTTTTGAAAACAGGGGGGAACGAAATGTCGTCTGTTGAAAGTACCCAGTGCCAGTACTGGTTCCGGAGGATCGCGTGCGAGAAAAGGGCGCTGTGACACACAAGGAA
>Ga0179593_1704209_pt1 | contig 14270 bp, 14 predicted proteins | sample CZODoug2_1_08_16_FD_185931 | JGI IMG/M metagenome (GOLD analysis project Ga0179593, IMG submission 185931) | Vadose zone soil fungal communities from Angelo Coast Range Reserve, California, USA - CZODoug2_1_08_16fungal (PacBio error correction) | ecosystem: Environmental > Terrestrial > Soil >...
AGGGGAAGGTTCGCCTCTCGCTTCAAGAGAAAAAGCCTCTGCCCGGAAAAGGAGTTCGTCCGCGAGGGTCAGGGAGAAAGGGAGAATGAGACCCCGCGTAAGAAAAGAGACCGTAAATAGCAATACTCGAAGTTTGTGCTGCGCGAAGACCTGACACGGAGATGGAGGAAAAAAAATTTTGCAAAAAAAGGAACGCCTTCCGATTCTTGCAGGGGACCGAGAGAGATCCCCGAAAAAACCTACGGTTCGAAATCAAGAGCACTACCTGCGAGGCGCTTACAGACCTCTTCAAGAGAGGGAAGGGGACCTATCCCTTCCATACCGCCTCGTTACGGGATTTTGGGGGCTCGAACAATTCCCAACCTTGAGATCTGGAAAGCGTCCCCTGCCCGAAATCCCAAGAAAGGGAGAGGAGGGGAAGCTGGCTCCTGGGGTGCTCAGGAAAAGCGCACTGCGGCGAAAAAAGGGAAGTCCCCCCAAAAAAAAAGGAGAAACATTCCATGACGAAGACCTCACACTTTCTCGAAAAAGAAGGGGAAGCGGTACTGTTCTCGATAAGACACTGCGCGAAGCGGAGACGTCCGGGAGAGGGGGCTTCTATTTTCCGAGAGAAAAAAGAGCCGCTCCAGGCCCTCGAGAAAGGGTTTGCTACCAGGAACGAAAGGGAGAGAATTCCTGCCCTGGAGGCGGAAGGGACCATATCTTCCCGGCAGAAGGAGGGAAAGGGTACATTCTGCCGCGAACGTGAGAAAAAACGGCAGGTCGGAGGACGTCAGGGGGAGGGTGTCAGGGTTCTCACCCCTGAGAAAACTCGGTGAAGGGAGAAAACTCTAAGAAAGAAAAAAGACTTTTCTGTGTCATGAGATCTCACCATCCGAGTTCTCCGGAAAAGGACCCACTTTTCACTGAAAAAAAGAAAAGGGACGAAAGGTACGGTCTCCCGTGCACCTCTGGGGAGCGGCGATGATGCCGCCGGGAGAGTGCGGCTACTTCATAAGAGAGTTCTGCATGGGAGTAAAACAATTCTCCTAAAGCCAGAACAACGGACGCTCTTTCTTAGCGGAGCAATAGTCTGTCAAAAGTCCATCATAAAGGCCTGTGCGGGACGAGGGGGCTGGCGAGCGCAGCCTGGGCGGAAGAGGGAAAAACCGATATTGCAGTTCAGAAAGAGAAAACGGCGCCTAGATGGGGACACGGGACGTCTGGACTCATAATCTCCTGACAGCGCCTCGCGCCGGAAGCGTGTGCTCCTAACGAGAGTCAAGAAGAGCGTCCGGGGCGGGTGGAGGAAGGGAGAAGGAAAGTGTCCTCAAATTTCGGAAAAAAGAGTCATCTAGGTGCTGTCGCGGGGGGGTGCGGAAAACGTTATGTAGTGAGTAAAAGAGGAGAGGAGAGGGGGAAATAATGACCGGGGGGGTGGGCGGGGTTGTAGGAACCTAATTTTTCGGCCAAAGAAACAATCCGTCGCGTGTGATGGGCGTTGGAGTGGGGAAATGCGCTAATGGAAAAGGTGAGATCTACAGGAGCTTGCAGTGTGGGGGGCGTTCAGGGACCGTCCTCGGGTAAAATGCTCCGAGAGAAGTATATGAACTGAAATAGGGTGTTCACCTCTCAAAAAAGAGATTCAGGAGGCTGGGGCGGGCGGAGAATCGCGTGAGGGATAGGGAACACGCGAGAGATCAAACAGCAAGATCACGGTGGCGTGGGGGGTGATATCAACTCGTAGGAGGAATATAGAAAAAACGCACCCTCGAAAACTCGTTTGGGGGGAATCAAGAGGACGGGGGCGCATGGCGATATGATCCAATAGGAAAAAAGAGTGGAATTTAATTAGGGGGGGGGGGCGCGCAAGAAGGTGGTATCTTGTTTTCCACTTTCAAAAGAGAAGACGTCGAAATGTGTGCTCTCGAGCAGCGTCCATGGAAGAGGAAAGTGCGCGACCGAAAAAAGGGGGAGAGAGGGGGAAGACATCACGGAACCCTTAGCAGACCAAAGGGCGCGGGCGGGGCAAAGTTTCGCGGCGGCCTGTTCCTCCGTTTGACCGAAAGAAAGAGCCGACAAAAAAAAGAAAGGGGGCTCAGCTGGGGCAGGTCGCCCAAAGGGCTCGGAGGAAGGGGGACTCTCTTAGAGAGCACTCATCTCCCCAAAGGTAAAAGGGGGGGGGGTCTCAGAATTGGGGGGGGGGGGGGGGGGAAAGGTTCAGAGAACACAGGAAGGGGGGGGTCGCAAAAATTAGGGGACGTCCGTGGTAGGGTGCTGTCGAAGGTCCTTTACTTCAGGAAGAGGGGTAAAATTGTTTTAAAGGCGGCAGTGGATGGGCGCCGGAAGGCTAAAGGCGTCACAACATCTGCGAGATCCGAGGGGACTACCTGAAAGTGGGCAGGGGAACTCCAGGTTGGGTGTGCGAATCGCCCCCAATTCTCAGGAAAGGGAGGGGGGCCGCAAGAAAGAGCTGGGGAATAAAGGAAAAATCTCGTGTCACTAAATGATTTCTCACCGGGGGGGGGGGGGGGGTGGGGGAAGTCTTCTTAAGTTGAGGTAACTCGCGGAAGCCGGAAGAAGACCTTCGCCGAGGCGTGGGTCAAGTTAATTAGATAAAGTAGTTGCTCGAGAGGGGGGGACTAGGGGGGGAACGAAGAAGGAGATCCGCAAAAAAAGGGGGGCGCAGTTCCTTTAAGGTCTGAGGGAAGAAATCAATCCCATCTTGAGAGGGAGGATAGCCTCAAGGAAAAAACCGGGCACCCTCTTGGATCTCAAAGAAAAGAGAGGAAAGGAAAAGGGAAGGCGCGGCCTCTCCTTCATGGAGAAAGAAGAGGTAAAGAGGACCACTGGAAGGACGAGACCGGAAAAAAAACCGTCGTAGGGGGGGGGGAAAAGGAGAAACTTCTTCGTCTAGCATATACTGGTGACTTCGCGTCACTCACCGAAAGACAAATGGAAAAGAAGCTGCGAACCGGGGGCTATGCGTAAACGGGAGCGAAGAATCTCCCGTTGAAGACAGTGGGAGAGCTATACTAGTGGAGAGCAAAATCCCAGCTCCATTAAAGGGGGCCACGAGAACTGGTATGTTTAGGTTTCTCGAGGGAAAAACTTCCCAAAGATCGGGGACAGGGGCGACAATTAGGGCGAGAATACGCACGAGATAACAGGGCCTCCTGAGAACTTAATGTGAGCGCCTGTAAGGAGAGGAAATGCTACCACAAAAAAGGATAGTAAAAAGCTTAAGACAAGACACCATGGAACTGGAGCAGAAAAAAAAACTTCAGGGGGGATTTGGCTCATCTCTTACAAATGAAGAAAAGACTTGAAGTCGATGAGTAGTGACAAAGACCGCTCAAGGGCTAAGGGAAGTGTTTTCGACTTGATTTGACTGGGGTCACGCCTTACGGAAGATAACCTAATCCCTTAAATTGGCCTCGTAAGTGAAAAGGACTCAACCACACATTTATGGAGTACTGGAAACGGGGAGTCCGTTATGAAGTGGTTTCTCCCCTCCCATCTCCATATTAACAGCGCTCCGTAGAATTTCGGGGGGTTCCGGGGATAAATAATCTTATCAGTTAGAAGAAACTTTCAGAACGATCTAGAAGGCTAATTGAAGACTCAACATGATGCGACTTCCCGGCTGGGGGGCACGAGAAGAAGGATCGCTCGTAGGGAAAAGGATTTTTTCTGAGGGGGGGGGCAGGAGCCAAGAGATAAAGGAAAAACAATCGCAATTTCTTAGCTAGGTATCATATAGCGGTTCTAAAAGAGGACTCTCTAGGAAAGCTTTACTATTTTCTTCAGAATAAATCCTCAATCCTGCCCCCGTATATGGCAGGTGGAAACATATACAAAGGAACGAGGGAAGATCCGGGCCTTACTTATGATGACCAAGGAATCGACTTACCGGTTCTCAGGGGCTCCAGTTCGAGAGCTCACTCTATTCAAAAAAACGTAAAAAGGGACAACTACGGTAATGCCTCAAATTCAGGGCCCAAAGACAAACTTCTAAAGGAGAGCTAACAAAAAAGGAGTAGAGGAAAAGATTTGTGAAGAGAGGATAGGTCTTCTGTCCCTTAATGAAAAAAGGAGATTATCAACAGCTTGTTTGCTAATTGCTTCTAGAGGAAAACGAGGGGTGAGAAGAACCAGTAAAGTTCTTGCATCAGACGTCCAGTAATCCCAGAGCAGAGGGAGGAACATCTCGAGGGCCATATAGGGGGGTTAAAATCCTCCCGGACATCTGGCGCAGCAATCGAGTAACCATGTCCCGAGTGGAATTTTCTCAAATGATGCTTCTAAGCTCAAAGAAAGGTATCAGATAGGCTCAGGGTGCTAAGGACTTCAAGAAGATCCTCCTCGGAACCACTAATGGCGAGAATCAGAAGCCCTGCGGAAACGTCTCCTACAATATAGTCGAACGGGGAACAGTTTCAGTGAGAGTCCCTAGAAGCAGTAGTACGTTTCCACGTTCTCTGTATAATATGGTACGGGCAGAAGTAGGTTTTGCCCAGCAAGAAAAGCTTAAAAACTGCGACAGGGGAGCGGGGGGCTCTGGATACGAGAGACACTCCCACTTACATCAGGGGAAGCACGTCAGAAGGGTGCTAGGGGAAGGTCCTGGTACGGGACGCCTTTTACGGGATACTTGAAAACTCCATCTATTTAAACATGAAAAAAGGGAGGAAGGCTCCCCAGACTAGCAGACGCCTATTGAGCGTCGAGGGGGGGCTATCGAGAAAGACACCAGCGCAGGAAGGGAAAATAGGGAGTACCTTAAATCCAAGTTCTCGTAAAGCCCGTGATTAACTTCCGAGGGTCCGAAGAGGGGGGTTCTCGAAAGGGGGGGTTGGAGGCCCGTACCAGGAGGCGGCCAAGAAGTGATACTCCATTCGGGGCAAAAAGGCTTAAAAGGGAAAAGGTCTCGTTGCTGAGGGTCCTACCCTCACAATGGAAGGGAAGGGGGAAAAAGATCTCCGTTTTGGGCAGGTACTCGCTTCCACGACCAAAAACCGGAAATCTTATGCCGCGACGTTAACATATCTTGGAAAAAGGGCGAAGGGTAATCCGAAAGTTGCTCTGTTGCCCCAATTCTTAAAAAAGAAGGCGGAGGGAGAACGCCCTCATCGCCGAGAATCTTCTTTTTCAAAAAGAAAACGGGAAAAGTGCGCGCAGCACAAAATGACGTCATTTAGGGGGGGAAAAAGAAAAAATCGCAGAAAAGGTGCGCAGAAGTGGAAATTGGCTCTCTCCCCTCAGCAAAGGGGAGAGGGTCCTAAGAAGGAAAAAAAAAGCGCACCTTGCCCTCACGGGGGAAGTCTTCAAAAGCAACATTGTATATTCGAATTTCAGCGGCATAAAAAAAGTAATTTATTCTATCCCTCCAGGGGGATGTAGGGAAGGGGTCTCCGGGGATTCACTGCGCAAAAACGTCTAGTTCGGGCTGAGGTGATTGAGAAAAGCATATAGAAAATCCTCACCGCACTGAGGGAGTTACTACCAAACCTTGGGGGGAAACAAACCGGCCGAGCTGGAGGTGAAACTTGCAAAAACTAGGAAATGAAAGAATGGTATGCCAGAAGCGCTTACAGCTACTCTTCCCAAGGGCACGAAATTCATCATAGGTACGATCAGGCGGGGGTTACATTCCCAACCTGAGAAAGAGGACATCTGCCCCTTCAGAGAAAAAGGGGACGCATCCAGAAAGAAGAGGGCCGCCTTGGGGCGGAGAAGAAAGTCAGGCCTGACTTGGAATCAGGGAAGGGGGGGACCACAACAAGGGGCCTCTGACACGAATCCATCCTCCTCACTGTGAAAGGAAGATGTAAGGGGGAGAGAGACGGACTCGGAAACGGGGGGAGGCCGATTGTCTAGAGCACCGAGATCCAGTCCCCTCTTCTCAGGTGAAACTTCAAAAAAAGCCTGGTTCCGGAAGGGATTCAGGCCAAAAAGAAGGAACGGGAAAGGAAGCCTCGAACTTCTCCTGAGGAAACCGGCAGGTCGGAAGAGGAGGGGGGGTGATGTCCACGTGGGGGTGACTCAACGAAGGAGGAGCACACGCCGAAGAGGTGCTGGGCATGATCTTGATCTCACCATCCTTAGGGACTTATTGGCTAAGAGAACGTGCCCATTCACGAAAGGGCGAGGAGGGAAGATCCAAAAGACAGCGCGCCTCTCTTGATCAGGCAGAGGATGCCTCCGCCTTGAAAAGAAAAAAAACCCGAGTGTTGAGGGCTCAGGTCGGGAAAAAAACAAGGGTTCTCAGACCACGCAGGGCCGAGCGCGAGAAATGGCGAGGCGCCATCCGGTTCGATAACCATATCGGAGGAGGGGGCAATGACTCCTCTGAAGTCATCCTTCGTAAAAGATAGAAGTCATGCCAAGATAGGCCCGCGGCCGTAGAAACTTGAAAAATTACAGAAAGGGAAAGCGCCGGAAACACATTTCCTTTCGCCATGGATAAAGGGAACGCGAGTCCCCCCCCCCCCAAAGGGGCCCCCCCCCGAAAAAGGAAAGAGTGCTCATGAGCCCTTGCCCAAGTCATGAGGGACAACGGGGAGAAAGTCGTGCATAACACCAACAACGGATGAGGAGGAAGAGGCCTCATTTGGGAAGAAGGATTCGGCCCTGAATGGAGGGGCCAAGGCTCGACTCCAGAAACTTTTTGCGGAAAAAATCGCGTTCTCTCTGATGACTGGGCTAAAGGGAACGACCGTCACTCTGAAAGGAGGGAGAAAGGGAGAAAGAGTCTACCGGAGAGCTTCCTGGAGAATATAAAAAAAAAGGGTTTCACCAGATCACCCAAAGAAGTCATCGGATCTTCCATAGGTATCTCTTATGGGCTCCAAGAAAAAAGGGGGCCTAGAGATCGACTATAGAGCAAAGATCTCCCTCTTCTTTGAGACGGCGGCGCTTGGCAAAAAGCCGGAAGAAAAGAACAGCAGAAGAGCGCAATGCTAGACCGGCGTCCTCCTCTAGGAGAGGCGCAACTGAAGGGCGTCCTTCGGACCAATAGCGTAAGGGGACGGGAGAGTAGAATAAGGTCTACTCGATCCGAGTGGTGAGATACAAGCCTGAAAGCCAGCAGAAGGGGGCGAGCCACTGGGAGAGACCTTAGTTGGAAAAAATTCTGAAAAAGAAAAAAAAATCACTACGCAGTACTCCCGCCCCTGCAAGGCTTAGCGAAGTGCGGCGAGGAATCCGGTTGCCTGATAAGGATCCTACAGCAGCCCTTCTTGCAGGCGCCACGATCTCGCTCCTACTTGGGAAAAAAAGCGTACAAGGAGGAGAATGCCGAAAGGGAAAGGGAACCACCCTTACCGCAAGGGCCCGTCCGTGGTCGTCTCCCGTGAGGGAAAGAGAGTCCCCGTGAGACTTCTCCCTTGGGGTTGTGGGATCGGCTTCAAAAAAGTCGAAAAAAAAAGGAAAAAAAAAAAAGGCGTCCAAGGAAGGAATGGTCCTCCGGGCACGAAGACGGGTTCCGATGACACGATCCTCCAGGGGGGAGGCTCGTCCCACTCAAGTCACGATTATGCGGGCTCCGGAACGTTAAAGACTGGGGAAGACTCGCTGGGAGAGAGAAGGGGGGTCTTCTTTACTGACCGGAGATGGGTCGCTCGTCCACTCCATCGCGCGCGCTTGGGCAAAAAAAAGCTCCGTTTCGGTGATGTCCAATCGAAAAGATGAGAGGAAGGAAATCCTCACCAATCAGACGCATTGCCTGTAAGGTCTCTCGCAAGGTCGAATCCTTCCCATTCTGGAACAAATCGACTCCATGAAGTCTAGCCGAAAAAAAGGGACCAACAACAACTGATGATGAGGAAATAGAGAGATGCAGGATCAAGGGGAAGGAAAACCGAGGGGAAAAGGGCGATCGACGGCCCTAGGAAACTTCCCAGGTGCGCTATACCTTAAAGGACCCCGTCTGTCGGCGAAAAAGGGGGAGTGAACTTCTTACGTAGAGCGAACTCCCGGGGGGAATTCAGAAAGATACGGTATAAAAGGGAGGAGCGGTTGCCCTTTTTGAAAAAGAAACCGCGCTCTCCGTGCCGATGCGTCACGTGAAAACTAAAGAAAAATGGAAGCAAAAAGCCATCATCGGCACTACGCTAGGCGCTTACCCAGAAAACCCTTTTAAGCCGAGACCCGTCCTAGGAAGGGGGAGGGGGGGGAGTTTGGACACTTCCCAACCTTTAGATTCGGAGAAGGCGAAGGCCCCGGAGTAAAAAGGGAAACCTCCGAGATCGCGCGCGACGGGAACGCAAGGGGAGTAGAGGGAGGAAAGGAGGGGTTAAAAAGCTATCGCCGCCACAACACATGGAAAAGAACAAGGAGTCCCTCTAAAACAGAAAGCACGGGCGCGACCGGCAAAACGGCTGAAAAATGAAGTAACGAGAAATCGGTCCGGGCGGCTGGGGGGAGAAAGAAAAGGCCTAAAGTGGTGGGCGACCTGCGACGACCCCGGTTTCAATGGATGGCGTCGGAGTCAGCAAGGGACGGAAGGGGCGGCCAGAGAGCCGCGAAACGCGACGCCTGAAAAAAAGCACAGTTCTGGAAGGCCAGGGGGATGGGGTATTGTTAACCCCTATATAAAATGAAACCTCGGGAAGTGCTACGCACGAAGGGGATTGTCATTTCTGGGATCACCCAGAAAGGAAAAAAAGGGGCTCTATGGAGCCCACTTTTCAAGGCCGATCGGGGAAGAATGGACGATCCGCAAAAAGGAAACGGCACGCTTGAGCCAAAGGCTGATTATGCCGAGGGATCAGCCTTGGTCAGAAAAGTTTGCGGGGGGAAGGATTCCTATTCAAGCCAATGCGCCTAGCGAGCCCAACCCGGAGAAGAGATTTAGTATCGTGGGGAGGGGAGGAAGACCCTATAAATGTAGTCCTGGCTTTACGGTTTCTGGGAGCCAGACTTTAAGCGCAAGGTTGAAGGGGAAAATATTCAGGTAAGTCTAAAAGGAGTTAACTGGCGGCCAGGTTGAGAAGACGGCTTATGGAGAAGCCTGACCGTCGCGGGCCCCATTTCAGAAGTTCAATAAAAAAAAAGGGAAAACAATCCTGGCAACCACTTAGGGCGGAATAAAGAGGAAAAGAAGGGCATCTCAGGGGGAAAGAATCACCCCAAAACGGAGGAGAGAAGAAAGAGATTCCGAATTTGTCCTAGAAAAAAGTTGTCCTTCGGGAAAAGGGAGCCAAATGTCTCTGAGCATCAAAAGGGGGGTTTTCAAAGAGGGGGAGTTCCGAAAGCCTGATGCACTGGTCGATGAAATGTAGGGAAGCGCTGGGGGCTCTGATAAAGGACGGGAAAAGAAAAAAAAGGCGCCGCGAAGAGGGGAAAGATATGACTGCCATATCGGGGTTAAAAGAACCGTCTTCGCTAATCAGGAAATGGAAGGAACTAAGTCGCGCTTGGTTCTCGTGGGGGAAGAAGAAAGAAAGCTCAGCACACGCAACTAGAGAAAACTAGAAGGGGGGCATCAAAACGTCTCCGGGGGAAGTATATACTTCAAAAAGACAGCACGAAACAGAAAAGAGCCGCAAGGCCGATCATCTCAAGGAAAGATGAAGGGGAACACGAGAGAGGAGGATCTTCACACTTCTGTAGGATCCGATCTGCCTTTCAACTTGGGCACAGAATAGGACCTCTATCAAGAGGAGGAACTGCCTAGGGCCATCACGTCGGCAAGAAGGGTCAGTGGGGGGGAGACTTTCTAAGCTCCCAGGAATCAAGACCCGCTAACTGACCGGCTTCTGGAGGGAAAGTACTATTCCGTCCGTTGAACCGTACGTTGAGAACTAGGAAAAAAGAAGGGTACCCATCTTCAGTTCGCCCAAAATTCTCGGAGGGGCCTGGAGCTGCTAGGAGACGCACCAGCTCCTTAACGTATCAAAGGAGGTCTAGGGAAGAGGGATCACACAGAAAGAAAAAATACGAGCCCGTGATGAGGAAGGGGGTTTCCCTAGTGACTGTCAGAACAGATAATTTGTTTGAAGAAGGGAACAGTGACCTGCGCTCCCTCAGGGAATTAAGGCTGCAGAGGGAGGGACATAGGGCTTATGAAGAAAAGAAGTGATCCGTGGGCCGAGGAAAGGACCAGGTTTGGGTACGGGAAAAAACCGTCTCTTCAAGATATTGCCGAGGGGGCGGTAAGAAAAAATCTCTTATGTCTACCACGTCGCTGAAAACGGCGAGGTTAATCTTAGCGCGGCCAGAGAAGGAAGAAGCGTCTTGGCAAAAGCCCAGGTGGGAAGAAGAAGAGAGGAAAAAACGTCATGAAAAAAAAAGGGAGGGTCTTCCTCGCACGAAGAAGAGAACTCACCCATCCCCTAAAGACGTTGGGTCGGAGGAAAGAAAAGGGGGGCGCCCCGCGGCCGAATCATCAAGCTGAAACTTATAGAGGTTCCCTCAAAACAAAGGATTATTAGGAAAAGAAAAGAAAACGAGGTCAAGGTGCTCGTCCGTCGTTCCAGAAGGAGGGGAGGCCCGAAGGGTCGCTAGACCTTCCACAATGCTCACAAGGAAGGGATAAAAGGAGGGAGATCCAAGTCTGGAGTCCCTAAATTTTGTGAGTCGCGCATACCGACACGTCTAGGGAAGGGAAAGCCAACAAGAGGGGGATGGCGTGGCCTCGAGAAAGAGAAAAGCTAAAAAGGTCCAAAATGATCAGATGCGAGGCTCTTAACAAAGACTCTTCAAAAAGAGGACAATGAAGGGCTCCTTTGTGGATGATGACCTTTAGAGGGGAGGGCCCCCTTCTCCACTGAAGATTAAACATCCGCACTATATCTTAAAGGGAAGGCATGTTTTCGAAGAAGACCTCCTTCCGTCCGGGAAAAACAACAAAAAAAAAAAAAAAAAAATGTCAGAGGTATAGAAACAGGAAAAAGGGATTACACGACCTCGCCTAGAACGGGCGCTACCGGCAAAGAAAGGGTAAGGGTGGAAACTACTGCGAAACGGAGAGGTCAGGTTCTTCGATTGGACAGAAGGGACCGATCCTCTCCATGCCTAAAGTAGGGGTTTCGAAAGGAAGCCTATCCTGTGTTCATGACGTGGGGGAGAGAGCCTAAAAAAAGCTTCAATCGTAAAAAGAATCAAAAAGAAAACGTCAGGTCGATTAGGAGTGTAGGGGTTCACTCACCCCTAGACCTCACCTCGAAAAAAACAGGGGGGAACTGTGCAAGAGGCGTACGCTTCGCTATTCGCGATAACGTGCAGCAGAAAGTGCCGAAGGGAATAGACAAAGGGAGAAAGTGGGGGAAAGCTCTTGTAGGAAGAGGTTCCACTTGAAGCGGCACCACCGATGTTTTCTAAGAAGTGTTAAAAGTCTCCAAGCCTATTTCGCTCCTTTCGGGGGGATCGCAGGACCAATATTGCAGGAAAAGAACTCTCTAGGCCGTGTTAAAGTGGGCTCAAAAAGCAGCCTGGCGGAGCTGTGGAAAACCCCCAATATGTCCCTTTCCTAGGAAGAGACACGAAGGTCTGCAAATAATGTGCCGATCCTAATGCAAGGAAGTCAAAAGCCTTACCGGGAAAAAATTTCCTTCTCGTCCATTTGGACGCACGCGAGTCAATTCCTCACAAAAGACTCATGAGCAAAAGGTTCAAGGGCCGAATACATCGAGCTCGAAAAAAGGAGGGCATAGAGAGAGTATTGAAGGGGAAAAAAAACGGGAGTTTTGTCCGAGATGAAAGGTCTTCGTGCCCTTATTAAAATCAAACTCCGTGTGTACAGCTTGTGGGTCCGTCGCTCCGGATGAACTGGCGAAATGGGCGCGCGACCGGGGAGAGCGGCGGCGAAGGAAAGAGCCCCTTCCCCGGAGCGGCCGCGGCCAAAGCGCATTAGGGGGAAAGGCCAAAGAAAGGGGTCAAAAAAAAAAAGAGGACAGCGAGCCGCAAACTCGTCTCCGAGCATCGCAGACAAAACCGATTGGCCGCGGAGCAAGAGAAAAAGCGCGACTCGGCCTTAGCTGGCAGAGGAAGGGCGGAGTCCTGAAAAACATCCCTCGGAACACTGAAAAAAGAAGGATAAAAGAGGATCCTCGCCGCTGATCCCAGAGGAAAGTCGCCGAAGGCGTTGTCGGGAACTGCAAAAGACGGCCGTCAACGTGGCTGTATCGGAAATAGGGACATGAGGGAAGCCGCATCACCTCTTCTGAGAAACTGTGTGCCTACCCGGGGGGAACTCGGGTGGAGAGAACTACTACCCGCGGCCTGCCACTGAAAAAAATGAGGGGGGGGGAAAAGGAAGCCTGCCAGGGGGAAGGTTACTATCCTTTAATTAGGCCGAAGAAACATCCAGGGCCGAAAAACCAGGACTCGCCCGTTCGTCCTGGTCAAAAAGTCGGAAAAGAAAGTCTAGGAAAAGAAAGACGCACCAGCTCCAACACTAGAGGCCCCTCTTCGGAGAGAACCTTCAAGGGAAGGGACGTCATTTCGCTCCCGTGATGAGGATCCTGAGTGTTTACGAGGAAGTTTTAGGGGGTAGTCGGAGAGAAGAAAAAAAAAGAACGGCCGCAGGCTGACTTCAGGCTGCTCAAGAATCTGTCGCGACTATCTCTTGCGGGAAAAAATGGAGGCCGGGGAAATCTCCATGTTGTGCAGGTTGTCTCGCAAAAATAACACCTCAAAGAAAGGGGGCTCTTCAGTGAAAAAGCTTGTGGCAGGTCGAGCGGAATGAGGAAAGTGCCGATGAGGGTGGTTGGTGAAAAAAGGTGAGGAATCTCCGAGGGGAAAAGGACTTCTCTCCGCGTTCTTTGGAAGCCCGGTATTCACTCCATCCTCCGGGGGAGAGAGAACCCTTAGGAGATAGTGATCCGCCAGCACCATCCTCTCGCGTACGCAGGGGGTGAAAGGCTCCGAGAAAAAGAGAAAAGGGAGAAAAGCTGTTCATCTTGCCTGAGAGAAGCGACCGCGCACTTGCCTCGGGGAAAAAAAAAAGACTGAGGGATAAACTAGAGAAGGAAAAAAGGCCTCTCCTTCATGGGTATGCAAAAATCAAAAAAAGAAAGAAACTTGAAAGGTCCAGAAAGGGGCACTTCTCCCCCCCGTCTTCGATAGGATTGTTTCTAGGGACTATCAGAGAAAAGTTTTCTTATCTCACGAAAAGACTTGAGATCTAAAGGGGGGAAAAAATCCCCGGCGCGCTCTTCCCGATCTGGCTTGGGAGGGGCTAAAAAAAATAAAAAGAACCCAAAAAAAAACCGGTCATGCCGAGCCATCATCGAATAAAGAAATGGAAACGAAAAAACAAGATAGGGTGGAAGAGGCCGGACCATCCCCTCGGGGGAACGGAGATTTTTTCTGTGAAGGCCCAAAAGGGGGGTACATCTTCCCCGAAATCGTTCTCATTATGGACCTAAGCGGCTCGAAGGGCCGAGAAGAATGAATTAGAAGGAAAGAAAAAGACTTCCGGCTATCTCCTGAACAAAGTGATATAACCATTCAAGGAACTAACGGAATCCTCTCACGAGAGACAAAGGGAGAGTTTCTTCCTCTTCGACTACTGCTCGAAGCTGGATCTTCCTTTCTCTTGCTTTGTACGGGCGCTAAAGGAAAAAGCCGAGATGTGGGGGGGGGGTCTGAAGAAACCTGGAGCCTTTTTCCTGCCCCGGCTGGGAGAGGAACTAACTTCACGGTCAGGAAAGACAGTCCGCCGTCTCCCTCACCGCCCTTCAGGGAGGAAGGAAAGAGTGTAATTAGGGGAGTTTTACTTTTTCCCTGGGGTCCCCAAAGGGACAGATCCCCTCGGTAAAGCACAATTTCGGCCAGATGGAGTTCTGTTATTTCAATCCTGTAGGAGAAAAAGGGAAAGTTCTCCGTAAAAAAGGAAACCTTTCAAATTCCTCTCCGTTGACAGAAGATCCGCATGAGGACTGCCGAATCTCTTGGAAAGAAGAAGACCGCCAATCGCCTTTAACCCCGGAAAGGAAAGAGGGCGGCATGGGTGACAGGAGAAAGGTACTCAAAAAAATAGGAGACTGAGCTTTACGGCTACTCATCGGAATTTCAAGAAAGAACGCTTATGCCTGGAACGAGTTGCTGGAGGAAATCGGAAGGGACTTTCTTTGCGTGCCAGATTTCATGTGGATCTCTAACCTCCTGACGGCCGCTCCCCCTCGGGGGCCTAGCGGGGGGTGGGATGGAAGTATTAACTCCAGCTTCATCGCCTGGGCAAAAAAAAAACCTTTCGGGGGGAAAAGGGGAAAGGCGAGTCAATTCCGCAACAAGCGGAAAAACGAGATTCTCTGAGGAAGGAAAGTTCACCAGAAAAACGATGC
>Ga0179593_1416614_pt1 | contig 14269 bp, 17 predicted proteins | sample CZODoug2_1_08_16_FD_185931 | JGI IMG/M metagenome (GOLD analysis project Ga0179593, IMG submission 185931) | Vadose zone soil fungal communities from Angelo Coast Range Reserve, California, USA - CZODoug2_1_08_16fungal (PacBio error correction) | ecosystem: Environmental > Terrestrial > Soil >...
CCGTATTGAGAGGATAGGACCGGGAAGCGGTGCGACTCGATACTTGAGGGTGCCAGGGTCGCGGCGGAGGGGGGTGGGGGGCTTCCGCTCCTCGAGCGGCTCGTAGCAGAGTTGCGCGGCAAAGTTCCTGTCAAGTCGGGCCAGAGAAGGCTCCAAGAAAGCCGAAGGGTCGGGGGAAGAGGAATTGAACTCAACGGACAGAGAAAATAACATGTCGTTGTATCAAACCAACGTTTAAACCTACAATATGACTGGAAAGGAGGCCGGGGCGGGGGGTGTCAATTGTGAAGAACAAAAAGAAAAGTCTGGCCTGGAGGACGGCGTGTGATCGTCCACGGGACGAGGCAACTCATTGCAAAAAAGCGGGACGGACGCAGCAGACTACGCGGAGGGGCCAAGGAAAAGGCGACGGGGCTAGGATTCGCCAATGTTGCAAGCAATACTCAAAACTTAAGACGAACCTAAAAAAGCCATGCAATCTCGATGCGCGCAGGCACGGATCTTAAGCAGGTCCAGATGGAAAAAATCAACTGAAAAAAGATTTCAAAAGGGGGAGAGGGCCGTCACAACAGAAGGACCGGAACTACTTCACACATGGAAATAAAAAAAGATCCAAGTCGAGGTGGGAGGTGTCCTTGAAGGGGCCGAGCCAGTTGCCGACAGTGGGCGCTACTATTCAGCTCTGCGGTCGGCGTGTGGGGACAATTTTGAGAATCAGATAAGGTCTGGACATCAACCCCCATGAAACTCTGAAATTTGTGGCGGAGGTCTCCTTCGTTCTGACTTTCCGTTAACCCAACGGCGCCGGTCCTCCGCGTCGCGTTCAAAAAAGGTGAAAGCGAGAGATGAAACTGACGACCGCTCGCTGGAAAACCTCAAGTTGAAAAAGGGGAGTCATGTCGAATCATTAAGAGTGTCGATTCTTAGATAGGGGTACGCGGTCCGGAACCGGGGGGGGAAGCCTCCGTGAAATGAAAAACACCTGGGAAACAACGTCGCGTTAAACCCAAAACTGTTTCAAAAGACGGTGGGAAGGGACCGAAGTAGGCAGGGAAACGGGGACGGGGGCTTATAGGCAGAGCGGGGGGCTCGGCTCGTACTGCATAAGGAAGAGAGGGACGTGTTAACAATAAAGTTGCCGGTCGCCGGGGAAGAGGCAATTCTAAAGAAGGGGGGGAAAAAAAATCTTAACTACGGACCACGAACGGAAAAAATAGACTTAAAAAAGTTACGAATTTAATCAAAATCAGGGCTCATCAGGAGACAAATCTTCACTGACTGTAAAGGCAGAATGCCCGCAACTATCTTACCAAGGACGATTAAGACCAGGGAGGGTCTCCTAAGAGATTGGGAAAAAGAGGGGGCACCCGAAGCAAAAAAAAAGAGAAGGAAAAAACTATCCTGACCTTCCGCAGATGGGCAGCAAGAGCAACACCAAGCATGGGCCATACTGGAAGGCGGGGGCGACAAAATCAGACACACGAGCACACTCAGGGGTACTCTCTATTGTGTATTGAACCGCACATACGCCCGGATCACGCTAGGGCAGAACCGGAGAAGGGGGGGGGGAAACGGAACAAATCGGCTCAACGAAAAAAGTAGGGAAGAGATAGACCGGGAAATGCCTGTCTGGGTTCAAGGAAAGCCAGACTGCACGCATGTCAGGAAACAAGAAAAAACCAAAAAACCAAAAGCCACAAAAAGGCCAGGGCCACAAACGAGCACAAGGGGGCAACCCGGAAACCCCCAGAAAAACCAAATGGGTCCAGGGATCCACACCAACCGACAAAGAGAGCCAGGGCAGGAGAGCGGGGTGTGGGCAGGGCTGGGACCAGTCGGGGAGACCGACCCCCGCTGAAGCCTCCGGCACAACCAGGGGCCAGAGCCCGGGGGCGAGCAGAGTGCAGGCGGTAGTAGGAGGAACCCGGGGTCACCAGCTTTAGGGATGGGGGCGGGGGGGGGAGCGGAGGGGGGGGAGGAGGGCAAACGGCGCCCAACCAGACGCGCCAATGCGTCAGATGGATAGAAAAATCGAGAGTCTTTGACGGGCTACAAACTTCGCCACGCATTAAGGGGGAAGGGACAAGCTCAAAGGGGGGAACTTTTATAGTCGAGCTAAAGGGAAAGATCGGGGGGCATCGACGATATTCGAAACCAATGGCGCCTTTCTAACGCAGTGGAGGCTCGTCGTGGGCGCGGGCTAATGTCGTGATCGAAGTACGTAAAATTAAATCTCTTCAGAATGGAATGATCGAGTAAAGGTCGACACTGTGAACAGGGAAACTTCAGTTGCTCCCGTCGGACGGCATACTAAAGCTATACATAATTCGCGGTGCGGCTCTGCGCAGAGAAAGGGCAACAGGAAAGAATACTCTCGTTAGCAGATCGACGCATCGAACAAGTACGGGAATCTACATACAAGTTACCAGGGGAATCAGTCTTAGAGGAGTGGTGGATTCAGGTCGAACCGGGAAGGGTTTGAAGCTACGCCCGAGCCAGTCTTGTGGTCATTAGATGGCTTCTGCAAAGTTACCAGCAGCATACCAACGCCACTAACCAACTATAACATTAAGAGTCCTGGCTTTTTCAAATGAGGGGAGCTGTCAGAGGGGGAGTAGGGAAACATGTGCCGAGAGGGTAGGAATACGGGAAAAGGACAAATCGTCGGAGAAAAGGAAAGGGTGTGGAACCGTCAAAAAAATAATGAGACCGCAACTAGCAATGGGGGAGTAGAGGGTGGGTTGTGATGGTGTCACTCAGGAGACAGGCATATTCACACGAGAAAACCGAAGAAACCATCAAGTTTAGATAGAAAGTTCATTAAAAACTTGTCCTTAATGCGACGTCAACCGCCAAATCTGCGCAATCGCTGGGGAAGTGAGCAAGGTTAAGGAGCGGAACGGTCGAAGGGGGAAGGTGGAGACTGGAGCGATTAATTAACGAAAAGACTCAAGTGGGTGGGGGGACTGCGATGATATAATCATTACTGGCGGGAGCGTATTCAAAGTCATTGCGCAAGAAAACAAGAGGAAATGGGAACTCGGGAAAAGAAAAGGGGGGGATGATATTGTCCGCTGAAGGAGGAAGAATAAATTCAGTAGGGGAAGCGAGTGGGTGGCAATCATAGGAAAACCTTGTAGGCGCCCTCAGGGGCAGTGCAACCATAAGCGAAAAGACGCGGGTGAGGGCTGGCCCATTTAAACTCAGAGGACAAACACGCCGGGCGGAGAAATGCCAGAAAAAGAAAGAGGGCTGAGGCAGTGCAACGTGGCTAAAAAAAAGGGCCGCCTGGCAAGGCCCCCCTCGAGAAGGTCGGTGGAAGATGGGACCAAAAAGGTGGAAAGTCCCCTTCGACTGTAAGAGGTGCTAAAGAACTTCCTAAGCGAACGAAGTGCAATGCTATAGGGTGTATCAACTGAGTACAATCCAGGGGAGGTGCATCATGGAATCTTCCATTGAGACTTCGAAGGATGGGAACTTGTCTGCAAGAAGCGTCAGAGGGGACGGAAATCTCTGAACCTGCTCCAGGGGGGAGCAGAGAGAGGTATCTGAGCTTTAAAACACTTTCGGTTATTCGGGGTAAAGGGAGGGACAAACGACGATCTCTTTGGAGGTTTCAATTTGGAGACTCAAGTAAAGAGGATGGCAGGGGTATGCAGGAAAAGTTTGGAAGAAAAAAAAGCGAAGCAACGCCTCCAACTGGCGGCGAATCATACAGACAGCGTCCAGCACCCGTTAAGAGTTGGGTAGGGGGAGGGGAGTTGACAAGGAAATAGTCTACACCCGATAAAGGAATCGCAATGACATAAAAAAAGCAACTCGTAATGACAGGTCATACCCAGTCCGAAGATAGTTGCACAGACGACGGGGACGGTGCCTAGGTCGGAGGGACTTTCAGCCAGAGAGGATAGATCAAAGTGTCGCAAGGGGGCGCCGTTAACGGGGGAAAAAGAGGGAAGCGAAATTGAAAGCCGGGTGAGCTGGCAGGGGACAAGGCCATGAGCGCCTTATCGAGAACAGTGGCGTTAAGAAAGGACGGATCGGAAAGCGAAGCAGGCGCTTTTCGAGGGGAAACACGGCCCCACAAGGCATTAAAACACTCTGAATGGCGGAAAGGCACACGAAACAAAACGATAGATGTTGGAGGGAGGGGGCGGCACCAGAATCAGCTTGCTTTAACTGAGGGCTGTGAAAAAGGTATGACGCAGTCATTCCCTAGAAAAAAAAGGGGGAAAAAATTAGATTCTGTTCTGATTTGCAGTGCGCAACAAGACCAAAGGGGACCGACAACAACTAATCCTTAAACCATCTGGGGAAGGAAGAGGGTAAAAGCCAGCTCTTGGTGCACCAATTACGGGAGGGCCGGAAAGAGAGAATGATTGCGAAAAAATCGATTACAGGGGGGGAACGGCAGGGGGTGACATAATGATTACAGGTTCGTCTAGACGGAAAAAGAAGGCGGGTCAGGAAAAGACGCGGATTCAAAAAGAATCAAAACATCTTGCGGTCAGAGTGGGGTGGAGGGTAACGGAAAGGGTCAGGGCATGGCAGGTTGGTGGGGAGCGAAAACCGCGGCTCGAATGCGAGGGAGCGTTGGCTAAAATAATTAGAGGTAGTAACGGGGTCCAGACGATGGAAGACCGAAAGAAACTCGCCGGGGAAAAACGATGAGCGTAAACTTCTTATGGGGGTTCCGACATTCAACGGGCCGATAAACCGAAAAGCAGAATGAAAAAAAAAGGATGGCAAAGACCGCGGGGCGCCGGCCCAGCGCGCACGGAGGACGTCCTTACGAGGGGTCGACGAGCCCGTACATGTTCTCGACATGTTAAGGGGCTCGTAAAGCTTCGGAGCTACTATGGTCAGTAGAGGAGTCCATGTTCCATGTGAGACCTGTTGTCAGCAAAACCGGGGCTCCCAGCACGGACAAAAAGGGTGAATTTAAATTGGGGAAAAAGACTAAACCAAAAGTGATAGTAGGATCATCGACAACCCCCTTTCTGAAAAGAAGGATAATCGATCAAATGTGTAATTATGGGGAAATTTACACTGGGAAGCACCTTTCTCTGGCTCAATGGGAACCAAAGGGTTCCCGGCAAATAAGGGAAAAACAGAAAACCTTAAACAAAAGCCTACGGTGAATTCACTTTGCTAATGAAAGCGTCCACGGGAAGAGTAATAAACGGATCATAAGGAAGAGTCGGTCCAGCAAACTCCGCTGGAAAGAAGGGGGCCTGTCAGGACCAACAGGGGATTTTTCTGTAAATCGGTAATTGCGGAAGACAGCAGTGCAGCGATCTGTTAAAAGGGAGAGGGGAATACCAGGCAATCGTCCGGGAAAAAACCGAGCGACTCCTCTCTAGCAACTTCGCCTCTCCCTCTGTAGCAGAGTCGAGCAAAGGGGGGGGACAGCATCCCGAAAGGGGAGGTCGGCCCAACAGTATCACCCGCAAAAACCTACGAAGAAGAATTCTCTTGGGGGGGATCGCGATCAGGGAAACGACATTACTTGCACAAACCGAACAAGGACGGCAGTCACTGAAGGAGCAGCTAGCCGAATCGCAGAGGGTGGAGGGAAGCACCTCATCGTCAATCACTCCCGAAATTGTGTGGTAACCGGAGAGAGGGCAAAATGGAAAGAATTCCCGAGAGCCAGAATATGGTTTTGGAGTGCAGAGGGGAATAGAGCATGGGGGCGGAGGTTGAGAACGAACAGAAGAAAAAAAAGAGGACCGTTGTTTGGTGGGGAGGAAAAGGCTATGCTTGTCTTATCCCGGGGGGGGCACCGAAGAAAGACCAAAAAGCAGGCCTGAAGGGAAGGGGACGTCGCCACACGAGAGGGGGAGCAGTGCCTTGGAACCTACCCATCATTAGGGGTTTCATGCGCGGTGGGGGTGGCCCGGGGGGCAAAGTAAAAATCTCCTGCGGACGAAAAGCTTATAATAAAGACGAAGGGGACCGAACTCCAGTGGCAGCGACTGGAAACTCGCAGAGGGCATCACAGTGACGCATATCCTTTCTTCACCTATCTGCAATTGGGGACACGTGGTATGCCGACCTAGAAAGAATGGAGGGAAAAGCAGCGGGAAGGAAAAACAGGCAAACAAGGGACCTCGGCTCTGAAGAGGGCGAAGGGACAGCTGTGGACTGGTAAACGGGCTGGACTGGGCCAGCCGTGGAGAGGGGAAGATAAGGGGAAAAGCTACAGGATTTCCTCGCGCAGAAACCTGTGACACCAGAATCAACAAGTACCACTCGGGGGCAACGGGTGTAGGAACCAAGAGTAAGAGGGGGATGTATCAAAACAAAAACTGATGCGTTTAAGGCGGGAATGGGGGGAAAAGAACGTAACGCAGTGGGGCAAAAGGGCCATACTTAAATGACGAGAAAAACATGGGCGACCACCGGGGAAGAACGACACGCTGGTCTTTCCCAGAGGACCCGGAAAACCGAGAGGAGAAAAAGCTTCAAAAGCATTCGGAGTTCGTCGACGGGAGAGGAAAAAACAGTGGGTCTGTCAACGACATTGCCGGTCCCGAGAAATAAGCGGGGGAAAACAGAAGGAAATCCTGCAAACTTGAAAATCTCTACCAAGAGGGGACGGGAAAATACAACTGTATTGTCGACCGGGCGAGAGGCTGGTTCAAATCGTGTCGATCGAGAAAGGGCGAGATGAAGCTGAGTGCGGGGTACATCGTATCTGAAGGTGGCCCGGAGAAAAGAAAAGAATGTCACGTACTAGGAGCTCTTCAGACGGAAAGAAGCGCGAAAGGGGTAACAAGAAAACATCCTCAGTCACATGACTGGGGAAACCAGCGGGAGAAGGATGAGGGGGGTGGTATTCAATTAACCAACTCCACTGTCTTGGAAAACTGGGCGCGGGAAACTGAGCCCGGGACTTAACGGCAGTGAAAATTGCTGGAACGTGGAAAAGAGGGCCCAAGAAGTTAACGCTCGCGCGGCCCACTATCTGAAGAACGGGGTGACGGAACCTCTTTTCTCGAATGTTCATTCCTGCTCGAAAATGCAAAAAGGTAACAGTACACTGAAGGGGAGAAAAAGGAGACAACGTAGGTACTGAATTGCAGTTTACTGGAGAAAGTGCACCCAAGTATCCTCATATCTGACCTTTCTCAAACTTCAAAAAAAAAAGAAAGATGAAAGAAAAAGAAAGGGCCTTGGGGGGACAGCCGGAAAGGTTGGTACCACTGTCGCGCTAGTCAGCACTTCTAATTTAACGATGAGTTAGGTAGGAAGAGATCATGGGGAAACTCACCCCACCTCTCAAGAAGTTGCTTGGAGGCGTGATCATAAGGAGGTGCGGTCATTTCAACCCTTCTCCTATGACAATAGCAAGGGGGGAGTGAACCGACTGAGAAAAAAAAAAAAAATGAAAATGATCAAAAGGGACAAGAAAAACCAATCATGGAAAAAAGCGCATGGGGCTATGATTTGGCGCTGTTCGGAGGCGCGGGGGAATACTGGGAAAAAACTGTTGAAAAGGGGAAGTCAACAGAAATAAAGGGGAGCGCGGGCGGCGGAAAAAGAAACGGGTGGTGAGGACCCTACTTTTAAGAATCAAAGAAGGGGGGCAACGGGGGGAACGGGAGGAAAAAAGAGCGGTTCGAGGATTCGATCTGACGAAAAGAGATCGGGAGGGTCCTTGGCTGTGCTCACTGAACTTGGACCGAAACCGATCGAAAAATCGCCTTTGATGGTCAGCTGAAATGAAAAGAGGGGGGAAAGGACAGGGAAGAATTCTACAGGGTTTTTTTCCGGGTCAGCCGGGCAGAAATAAAAGGAGCAATCGCGAAAAACGCAACTGGGACTTTGCGGCATGAGAGGCCAGGCCTCGGCGGAAACTACGAAGGAAGGCCGGCCGTGGAAAGAAGTGGGGAGACCATGGTCCAAGAGGACAGGCCGAGATAAGAAAACTGAATTGCCCTGCAGACGAGGTGTGTGTCGCACACGGCGCTAATGTCAAAAGTAACCTGGCGGGAGACAAGATGAAAGCATGACAAAAAAATCTCCGATTGTTATATGGCCGCAGCAGAAAAAACTTTGAAAGGATCACTGCTCGGGCAAAGCTTTTACCACAGGGGGGGGAGACTGGGGCCAGGAGCATCAAACAAAAAAACAAGGAGAGGAGGGAAAAGAATATGCCAAAACGGGCCCAAGGCGTCCGGGCACCGTCGCCGGCTTGGGCAAGATGATACGAAGGACGGCGGAAATTCAGAAAGACGGTTGGAGAGAAGGCAAACACGTGGGGGGGGGGAAAACGCAGTCGGTACTGTAAAACGGGCGAGGTCTGCTCAGACTCGAAGGGAAAGGAAGAGGGGAGAGCTTGCTGAGACGGAATAAGGGGCCAAAGGGAGACAGTCTTCTCACGCCTTTAAGTCGTCGGTGTCGATCGTGGAAGGGAAGGTGCATGCACCGTTGGGATCTAGGGCGATAGTGGAAGATCTGCCTAACAAGGGGCGCCGCACCTTCACGTCTCTCTTGCGCACGTGACGGAAAGAGTTCAGATATACCAGGCTCAGGGCTACTTCTGGAGGGACTAGAAAAAAGGGCAGGAGAAAGAAAAAAAATATCGAGCGCTCACAGAATGAGCCCTGGGGTCCACTCTCCCATCGGTACGACTCAAGTGCAACAGGTGATATACTGAAGAGAAAAAAGTACAGGTCATAACAACGTTGCGTGGAAAGAAGACCAAACTGCCAGTGCTTTTGAAATGTCAGCTTTAAAAAGTGGAAACTAAAACAGATGTCGATCATCAAATATACTCCCAGCACAGGATAGGGGACCTGCGCAGGGTTAATTATCTTGGGCGCTTCGGTAGGAGCTGGTAAGCTAAGCGAGGAGAGATTTCGAAAGGAACTCTGGAGGGAGAGGCGCAAGGGGAATGACGGACTTTCTGAACACGAAGCCATTAGGGGGGGGGAGGCTGGGGGGTGATTGGGGGAAATCAGATCTTTAGCCTAAAGTCACGGGACCACCAAAGCCGACCAGAGACTGGAATACATCAAAAGTCACAAAACGTTAATCCCTGCGCCTGCACCAAAGGACACTGCGTCCTTCGAAGAGAGGCCTGGTGAAATTTATCTAAGGGCAGATAGGAGGCGCCCACTTAAAAATCTATGTAACATCCTGGAAGCGTAAACGCAGAATGGCTGGCGCCTCGATAGAAGTCATTTCGAAGGGAAATCATGGAGAGCAAGGAATCGGGGCCACATTGGAGAAACGCTTGTCAAAGTTCCTAAAAGGGTTTCGCGCCGCGACGGGGGGGGAAGGAGCGGCACTGACGGGGGCAAAAAACTTCCCTCCGGGTAATAGAGGGAGACACTCAAACCGCGGACCAGGCAAAAAAAGGAAGTGGTCTAAATTGGTAATAGAACACCACTGGAAGAAACAATGTTAAAAGTAAAAAAAAGATTCCTTAGGATAAATGTTGGCGTGTCTACCCCTACAGAGCTTTCCTCGTACAAAACATCGAGAGAGACAGGGCGGGGACGATGGGCAAAGGTCCAGATGCACGCCAAAGGTACCAGCATCGAAAAGAGCACTCTAGAGCGGACGTGAATGACGCAGGATTAGGAAATCCCTTACTAAAATTCCAAAAATGGCGCAAGCTCCCGCTGAATTGACAGCGGCAGAAGTGTCCATGTTCTGACCGAGGAGTGGACTCTGTTACCGAGGGCCGGAGGTCGGTGAAAGAGCCAAGGGGGGAAGCCCGCGCGAAGAAGGGTCCTGGAAAGTTACTAGATGTTTCGGGGGTTCTTCTGGGACGGGCTGGCCCGAGGAACCGAGAGGAAAGCGTGGCGAATGTTCCCGTCAGCGTCAGGGCGATGGGGGGGACAAAAATGGGGGGTTAAGGGGGCGAAGAGGTTGGGAACCCAAGGCAAAGCATCCAAGAGGGAATTGAGTAACGTCCGAAAGCTGACAAAAAGGGTACGAAAAGGGACGACCCGCGTTTGGAAAGTGTTTCCCAATTTCAGAGAGAGGCACCCAGAAAAGAAATGATAACTGGGCGGGATCTTAACGCTCCAGCTTGCCATGTGCCAGGACCCGTTCAGGCAGGAAGGTGGTCGCACTGCCTCTCGTGGAGTCCGGGACGGTCCGGGAGGGATGCAAGAGTCGATGGCTGGGAAGAGGCGTCTCTTACATGGGAACAAGAACAAAAGAATGCTGATTGCGAAGGCCTGCGACTGGGGCAGGAAAGTCCGAAGCTAAAAAATGACGTGCGTCGAATGACGGGGCGGTCGGGAAGAAGCGGGGCGCAGGACTTAGGGGGCCTAGGGGAAAGGCTAAACAACCGCGCATGAAACCAGATTTGCGGACTTCAAGAAGCAACACGTCCGATAGGGGGGCGGTGTTCAGAAAAGGCCAATCAGCCAGTGAAAAGGCCGTGAAGGGAGATGGGCCGTGTATTAAAGCCACCCTCCAAAAAGGTTGGGAGGAGCGTTAATTAGGGTAATCCTTGGGAGTCGCACTAAGACCCTGTAAGGGGGCTAGGAACTCGGAAAAAACCTTATTTTAGCAGGATACGAGCTAGGTGAAAATTTAAGCGGGATTGGCTGCCGCCATCGAAGAGGAGGGGAACGAAGAGAAAGGCTTAAACGCACTTGTGAAGGAGAAGGGAAGGGGAGTTTCTCGGAAAAAACCAAAGAGGGGTTAATGAGAAGCGACAGGAAACAACGTTATCACATTCAGGTGCGGGCAGGAGGATTGGGGGGTTGGGAGGACTCCGGATGATGCATGGTGGACGCAAGAGCGGGATACGCATTTGCGAGGGCGTATTCGGGCCTAAGGAGGAGGGTGTCGGGGGTTCAAAAGTACTATTTACCGGCCGCATTAACCTCTGGAAAGGAAAACAAGAAAAAGGACGGAGAAAAATGTCTGCTGGTAAGCAATGAAAAATGTAACAGAACAGCCCTTATTAACGATTCTCCGAGGGCAGGAGCAGGCAAAAGCGAAAAGATGCTCAGAATAGAACATTTCGAAATCGGAAAACTCGGGAAATTAAGTCGCTTACCTCAGGCAGGCAGGCTGGACGATGAATTCGAGGGGCATAGGGGGACAGGGGAACAGGGGGGGGGGGGGCTAAAGGGACACCGGATCAAACTTCGTAAAAGTGTACACTTGGGCCAAATCCGCCCCATTATCTATTAGAAAAAAGCGCAAAAAAACAACGGAGGGAGGAAAAAAAAGAGAGAATAAAGGATCTCGGATTAACAAAAAGGGAAAACTGAATCCGGGCGCCGTAGAGTGTTCGCACTTTGGGGATCCAAGAGTTAAGGGGGGGACCAATCAGGGGAAAACGCGAAAACAGGCACAGGGCGCGCCTGTAGGAGAGAACTGTCTATAAATCTTCCCGGTGCAGACGAGCCAAGGGGAGAAAGAAGAAAGGAGCGATCAGGGATTCTCCGTCGCGGGCCTCCTCAGGAAAGCCTATGGAAAAAAGGGGGGCAAAACAGCAGCAGGGGCTCCGGTTTCCTTCCGAACTGCCCGCATCGGACTCTAATAAAGCATCCGCGAGGGAGCCAAGGAAGAAGAACTGGTCGACGACTGCGGAGGCGTACGAAAAAAAGTTAAAGAGCAGAACGGGAAAAAGGAGCAAAAAACTCCGTCATTAACCCCACGCTGAAAGGCACGAGAACGCGGAAAAGGGAGAACGACATCGTAAAGGCCAGGGGAGACTCGGTCCTGTAAAGAAGGGCACCCTGAGCCACCCTGCGAAGCCCGAAAGAAGCATGTGGGAAAGTCCCGCCTCGCTGAGGCATGCACTATGCCCGAAAATGTGGGAACCAACGGCGAGTGGGGAGGTGAAAACGAGACACCACAGGGGGTTTTGCAACTTTCTAGTGTAATTGGGAGGTCTGCTGGGGTGGAAAAGGGAGACGAAGACGGAATAAAATGTGGTGGCTAGGGAATTCTGGTCTGGAAAGAAGGGGCAATCCGCCGCACGTAACGCGGAACCTGAATTACGCCAGGGGAGCAAACAGCGGAGTCCAGGGAGGTCGTGGGAAACCGGCAGAAAAGGCTGGTGACCTGACTGGGTGCCGGAAAAAAGAGGGACAATGTCGAATGGGACAACTCTACCAGAGTAAGAAGCCGGACGCAAAGGGTCATAGCGACTGCGGACATGGCGGTGCTCACAGTGTGCAGGAGGGGGAGGCAAAAGAAACAGGTGGAACTGTTCAGGGCCAAAAGGAAGAGGGAGAAAGCTGCTGCGCGAACAGCAAAGGGGGAAAATAGGCTCAGTCAACAACTGAAACAGTGTCAGCAGAGGGCGCGAACGGGGAAAAAACTGACCTGCAAGGGAAGAGGGCAGACAATAGCAGAGCATTTCTAGGCCGACATAGGGAACAACGCACCACAAAGAGGAACGCAGGGTTACAACAGGCGTTCCAAGGGCGTAAGCTGACGCGTTGTAAGGAGATCCATACGAAGGACAAGGGGGAGCGGCAGGGTGGGGGGAAACAACGGCAATACAGTGCAAGCACCTAGAGCTGGGTGCGAACCTGAGAAGGGGGGGAAAGCAAGAGGCGGGACGAGTTGGGTAAGCCTTATAAAGAGAAGCGAAAAAGGGAGAAATATCAGCAAGGGAAAAAGCGTGAAGGCGCAGAAAATGGCTCTGGAAACTGAGAAAGGGACTCCAAAACAAAAGGGGCGCATACAATGCCCTCCTGGAAGGGAAGAGGCAGGCAGCGACCAGCGTACAAGCAAAATGGGGAATGGACCTTGGCCGATGAAACCGCGGGGGCGGCAGTGAACAATAGTGAGGAATATCGGGTAACTGGCATCGGGGACATTTTACCCGAAAGGACCATCGTAAATTGGTGCGAAGAACACTTCCGGAGAGCATGAAAAAAAAGGCCAGCAGCGCGGGCGTTGTTAGCCAAGGGGAAAAAAAACTGGAAAAAAGCAATCACCATGACTGAAATCGCTCCTATGCAGGTTTCGCAGGGAAGGGGGGGAAAGAAGAAGTCAGTTCTTTTTCAAGACCTCGGGGGAAGGCTGGCGCCGATATGGAAGAAATTACGGGAAACTCTTTGCCACAAGAGGTTCCGCGGCAAAGAATTCGAGCAGGCCGTCTGGACAATATCTGGCGGACCGCGTGAACATGTGGCCTTCGCGGCAGGGGTAAATGAAAAAGAAACGAGACGAAGAAAAGGCATTCTAGGGAGAAGACGGAGAGTGACGACGGCAAATGGAATAAGTCAGCCGGAACTTCGGAAGAAGGTAAAGACAAGGAAAAAATGGGACACAGCAGAAGCTGACTTAAGAGGCGATGCGTTGTTTAATGGCTCGGAAGACAGGGTTGACTAAAGCTGTCGCGGCGATGTCCCGTAAAAAGTTGGAGAGACCGGGTGGAACTGAAGATTATCCGGATCATGGAGGGAAAAGAACAAAAAAGCACCTCGTCCCAGGGGGGATGTTAGGGGCTTAGAGAAAAACAGGGGTACGGCAGGGACACACGTAACCTCGACCAATAAAAAAGGGAGGGGCACCAGACTACGCGATGATGAAAAAAGAGACTCACAAGGGGAAGCGGCGACAATGACACAGAAGATATGGGGCGAGAAGGCTGAGGTCCGTTAGGGTACTAGGGTGAGGGAGAGGAGGGGAACCTGTTAAAATCTCAATGGAACGGCAGTAAGAAGCACGAGTGGCAAAAAAAAAAAAAAAAATGTTGTGGGTTTTTTCCACCCACCGAGGGTTTCGGAAAACAGCGGGTAAGCAAAGAAAGTGGGCATTAGAAAAAAAGGGGTAGGATCGCTGCGCCGCGGGAGAGGACGTTAGATAAACCTAGAATCGGGAATCAGGAGCCTTAAAATGGACTGAAAAAAAAGGAATTACGAACACCCAGCTGTCTGGTGTGAATTCTGAACAGGGAAATCCCGACTTAGCAAAGGCTAGAACTCTTATGTGGAGGCAGTCCATAGGAACGCTCAAAAGCGCGACAAGAGAACAAAATGACTTGTAGGGGACCTTCAACAAAACTGAACAAAATAAGAGTCCTACAAGGGGTTTCTAAAAGAAGAGAAATTGAAAAAAAGGCAGCACGGGAGAGGAGGAAGAAAACCCTGGCCCCTTCGACACAGATTGGGCAGAAAAAGCAACATCAGCACCGGAGAGACACCGGAAATGCGAGGGAAAAGAAGAGGGTGGGAAGGTCCGCATCACCCAGAGGGATCTCGATTGGGGATCTGGCTGCCTCATCAATAGTAAGATGAACGAAAGGGCAACGGAGAAGGAACCTGAATCC
>Ga0179593_1704044_pt1 | contig 14269 bp, 15 predicted proteins | sample CZODoug2_1_08_16_FD_185931 | JGI IMG/M metagenome (GOLD analysis project Ga0179593, IMG submission 185931) | Vadose zone soil fungal communities from Angelo Coast Range Reserve, California, USA - CZODoug2_1_08_16fungal (PacBio error correction) | ecosystem: Environmental > Terrestrial > Soil >...
TAACGACGAGAAAGAAAGAAGTCAAGAAGAAGAGAGGAGAATCCTACTCAGACCACGCACTCCCGTAAGAGAAGTAATTAGACACGGGGGCACACCGTGCCGCCTCGAAGGGTGGGGGAGGAATGGGAAACTACAACCAGAGGGGAAACAAGGAAAGCCGGTCCAGAGGTAAGTTCAAAGACGTAAAAAGAAACGGACCTGGGAAGTGTGCAGGCGCCGAAGATGGGGAGAAGAGCAAGGCAAAAAACGGTGATGGGAAAGCCAGAAAGCCGCGTCGGACTTTCCTTACTTCAGGTAATAGAAACGGAGGAATCGAGTCGGAGAAAAACTCCCCCGAAGACCACCAAAGCTTTCCGACCCAAAAAAAAGGACGCAACGACAGGGACACCGAAGACTCTCAACGGGGAGGAACCGTGACCGAAAGAACGTCCCCCGATTTGTCCTGGATAGAGCCCACAATCAGGTTCCACCTAAGGTAAAAAGAAAAACAGATCCGGGTGGTAAAACGGGAGAAACGAAGAAACCCCACATGCCATGTACCTGGTAAAAAAAAAAAGAAAGGAAAGGGTCATTGGTTCGCTAGCGAACTACTTCTTGAACACGTCAAGGAAGACCACAACATCAACATCACTCAAAAAGGAAACACGTGTACCCACGTAACACCATGGGCCTAGGAGGGGAAAGGGAAAGAACTTCTGGAAACCCCTAAAAGACGTAACAAGGGCAACACCGTGGCAAAGTGAGTACAGAAAGACCGGACACCCGCCCAGCACGGCTACAGGAGGCAGAAATTGAAGAACAGGACCGAAACCTGGGGAAGGTTGCTCTTCAAGAAAGACGCCTGAGCAAACCACGCGAGTCACCACGACGACAGGCTATAAAACCACGTCAACGCCACCCTGAGAAAACTCAAGGAAAAAAGGGAAAGAAAGGCTCGGAGAACCGAAAGAAACACACCAGCCGAACTTACGCCGATCCCCTCAAAAAACAAAGAACCAAGGAAGGGAAACGCACCTTCCGTCCAAAAGGGCCCATCTAACAGAAAAGAGAAAAGCCCCCAAGCTCGGAAAAAAACCTAAAAAGGTGCGCGGGTGGATCAAACCCCGGGAAAAAAAAAAGGGATCAGAGGAGAAAGACAAGAAAAAAAAAGGCAAAAACAGGACAAGGCAGAATTGGGCCGAAGGGCGATTTTTGGGGCAGGGGGATCACACGCCGAAACAAAACAAAGCACGTGTTGGCGTCGGTCAAAAGGGGAGGGAAACAAACATGGGGGTTGGGCCGCCCGCAATGAAGGTACTAAAAACCAACCCACCAAGGAGGCGGGCTGCGACAGAGGAGGGAGGTGGGTCCGACAAACAAGAGCTAAAGGTTCAAATCGGCCCTGCACCAACTGGTCAAAAAAAAAAAACCCTTTGAAAAAAGGGGGAGGCCCCGGGGGTAAAAAGCGAAAAAAAGGACAAGCTGCAGACGAAGAAAGAGCAACAAACGCAAAACAAAAGAAAAAAGGTCCTTACGCGGGGCTTCGGCCCCCGCAAAGGGCCAACGAAAGAGTGAGGGGTCACCCGATGCAACCTGATTCTGGCCCCCAACGGGGGGATGAAAAGTAGGGCAAGAAATTAAAAAAGGAAAGAACGAAAAAAACCAACCCGAAGTGACGGCATCCAACTACTCAGTGAGCAGAACGGCAGTCAGGAACAAAAACTTGAAAATGCTTGAACGTCGCCCCTGGTAAAAAAAAACAGCATCGAACCGAAGATAAACGAGGCCCACGCCCCCTAGTGGGGAAGGGGCCCAACAGGGGAAAACGAACAAGACGCCCAACAAAACAGCGGAGGCATGGCGTCCTTGACCAAAAACATCGGGGTTGGCTCCTCCGGACGCCTGGCCCCTGACCCATCCAACCCCGCAGCGGCGGTGGCGAAGGAGGGGGGTCGCCAAAGACAAGCTTGGGAAGGCCAAAAGTGCAGAACCCCGTCGCAAGCACGGGGAGGTCTGGTGGGAGTACGCAATGGGAGGGAAATTGGGGGTGGCCGGAAGAACAGTCGTTCTCGGGAGGACAGCGGAAAAAAATGGGTTGGGGGAATGACCCTCCGGTGCGCCCAGACATGTCCAGGTGCACTCAATCGCCATCGAAGGCCTTTACGGGGGCCGCCGGACGGAAAAAATGGCAAACTGAGGGGAAAGACCCAGCCGGCTGGATGTACGAAACGCCCGTCGCCGGGTAGGGGAACCTGCTCCCTAAAAACGAAAAAAACATCGGCACGGGGCTAAAATCCCCCTGTAAAGTGGGGCGTGGAACCGCCAGGTTTTTGGGTCAAAAAATGAGAAAACGCCTCAGAAAAGCGACGGTACGCTGCACTGTCTGGTTGCAAAGAAAACCACGGGAGAAAAAAAAAAACAAATTGGGGGCCGCATCCTCCGAGGACCCAAAATAAAAAGCGTGGAAAAGGGCCGGAGAAAATGGGTGTTGCAAGCTGGAAAGGCAAGAAGACGCTAGACAGGAAACCTCGCAACTGCTCACGGTCATCCCAGCGAAGCAGGCCACAAAGAACGCGGAACGGAGGAATAGAAGGAAACAGAAGGGTTGGTCGAGACGAAAATCCTCTGGGGACGAAAAAAGGTCTAGGGGCGTAACGCCTGATAGTACGCGACCGGCAGCATATTGACGAGGCCCGCCCCTGGGGGAAAAAAAAAGGTAAAACGCCTTCATTCACCAGAAGGGTGCACATGCCGAAAAAGAGGTTAAAAACACAAGATGGGGGGGAAGATGAAAGAGAGAAGAAAGGCTTAAAGCAAACTGCTCAGGTGTTGAAGACGGATTAACGCGAACCGACAACATCTTGACTATTCGCTCGACCTCGAAAAAGAGCACCAAAAGAAATGGGGGCCGCAAAAAAAGCGACATCTTGCCCTTCCACGCGGAACGGCGAGGGAGTCCGATGATTCGACAACGAGCCAAGGCCGTGCTACAAAAGAAAGAGCTAACAAACCAACGTGGGATGGGGTTTTCTTCGAGGGGGCTTGGAGAATCAAGCGGAACCTCTGCACCGTGGCGCGAAGCCAATGAAAGCCCGAAAAACTAACCGAGGGGACTCCTGCCCCCCGGGGAACCAACCCTAAAATAGGTGAGGATGCCGCAAAGTCCACAGAACCACCGGGGCTGCGAACCGTGGCAAGGGAAAAAACAGAAAGGAAAGGGGGTCATCGCTGAGAGGAAACCAAAAATCAAGCGGGGGGGGGACCTCCAATGTCCATAAAGACGCGCAGAAACCAAAGAGCAGAAGAATGGAAAGGATCATAAAAAAGGGGAGGAAACGGTCGGTCCCGGTCCTCCGAGGGGGGGGTAGTCCCACTAAAGAGTCGGTTGAAAATTCCCATTTTCGAAACGGGGAAAGACCCGTAAGGCACTTGAGGGAGGAACATACCACAGTCTCAAACGCAAAGGGGAGCGTTGGAAATAACTCTCTGATATTGTCCACTACTAACTACGTGTTAGCCAACAGCAACCCGGGTGGTCAATCTGGGGTACTCCCAGCAACAGAAACGTGTGGCCACCTTGTTTGATTTGGGGGGGACCATGAAGAAGTTCGAAACTAAGGAAAAACCACGCCAGCAGCGGCCGAGGGAGAAAAGAAGGAAAAAAAAAAAAAAAAGAGTAAAGGGAAAAAAAAAGCACTAAACGGGGCCCAACGATCCGAGTGTGGGGGAATTGGGCTTGGAAAAAGTTTTTTGCCAAGGTGGGGGAGTTTGTGTGAGAAAGTAATCTAGTCAATCGTCCACCAGGAAGTTTTTTGGCTTTCGAGCACTAGCGTAAACCAGACTACTTCAAGGGCAGAAAAGGGGTGACAAGAACGCCGGTGCGGAGCGAAGGGTTGGGATACGAAAGGGGGGAAAAAAAAAGGGGTCTCGAAAGACATGTCTATGCTTTAACGAATTTGGCAGTCGCCCCAAAAGAAAAGAAAAGGGAAGGCATCCGAGGGACGCCTGGCGAAAATGAAAAAAAAAAGAAGGACTCGGCCCTGGTCAGGAATTTTTTAGGGCCGGGGTTGTTTGTCGGGGGCGTCCGCCCAGTGGGAAAAAAGGGGGCGGGAAAACCCATCTTTCGGGGAAAAAAGGGGTGGGGCGATGAAAAGGGCGGCCGATCAACGACGTGGGGGACGGGGGAAAATGGTCAAGTTACTGGGACCAAGGTCGCAAAAAGGCAAAAACAGGGGAAAGCGGGTTGGAGATTGCTAAGCGGCGTGTCCGTCAGAAAGGAAGCACCAGGGAAAACCACTGTGTGGGGGGGTGGAAGGGGGCGTGGGAGTAGAATGCCCACCGCCAGACAGAGCGAGCAAAACGTGCCTGTGAAGGGGGGGTTGGGGGGTTGAAGTGGTCCTAAAAAGAAAAAACTTGGGGTCAGGGTGGCCGGGGCGCTCCATCCACACGAAAAAATGGAAAAGACGGTCGTAGCCACGAGCTTTGGGCTCCAGCTTGGTAAACGGAAGTTTGGACGGAATTTGAGTCGGGTCCCCCAAGGAAAAGGGGGGAAGGAGGAACGATGTTGGACGGGGCTCGGCGTTGAGCCATGTTTTGGCCCTCTTTTCAAGTCGGGGACCGAAAAGGGGTAAAATGAGGGTTGGCCGCGGGGGTGTGGCGTTGCCGACTGAACCCGGCAAGGGAGTGGGGGGGGAGCTGACCGCCCGGGTTTGGGGCCGCGGGCCGTCAGGAAAAAAAATTTCCCTTGGGCGCACTAGGACCAAAAGAGCGCGACCTCCGGGGACCCCGGTGGCCGAAAGAATAAAACAATTCGCTGTAGGTGTACGACGCGGGTCCCGTTGAAGGGGAAATGTACGGTTAAAGGTCAGTGAGGCCAGTAATGAATAAAGGGGGGAATGAACCCTGGTGTCGGGGGAATTCTCACGCCCCCCGAGTGATGAGAAGGGGGGAGATCGAAACGGAGAAGAAACTTAATCAAAAAACAGAACCCCCCCGGGGAAAGAATCCTGGAAAAACATGTAAAGATGGGTGGGGGGGACCTCTTTCTAAAGACAACAATGGAAAAAGTGCAGGGGGGTTGGAGGTAAGTAGGTGCGACGTAGAAGGGTAGGGAAACAGGACGGGGCCGGGCATCACTTCAGAAGAACTTTGGAGAAGAGGGTAAAACGGGGGGGAACACCGGACCAGAAAAAAGGAGGAGCAAAAGGGATGTCGTAGCCCTGTTGGGGGAGGACGCGGTGGGGGGGGTGGGAGAAAACCACAAGAAGGAGGGACCTCTTCGCTGGCCCGGGTCTGAACCCTACGAGTCACAGGGTTGACCCTGTGACGGTTCATCCTAAAAAAAGTTAGACCGCCTTTTCATCAGGCAAGGAAGTTGAAAAAAAAAAAGGGTTTGGGTACACCCTGTCGTCAACCTTGACCAAGGAAAAACGACACAGCCTCACCGGGTCTCCAAGAAATTGTCCCGAACACGCCCCCAAAGGAAACAGCTCCAAGAAATACCGTGAGGGGAAGAAAAGTACGGCTGAGTGGGGAGAAAAAAAGTCCCGCAAGGATCAATTCACTTCGCTTGCGAAGGGAAAACGTCGTGGAGATTTAAAGCTTCGAACCTCAAGAAAACTGAGGGAAAAGTGGAAGACGGAAAAAAGAAAGAAACTGGAAGGGGAGAATCCTGGCGAGAGTCAGAAACACGCCGACCGTGAACTAAATCAGCGCATTTGCCCTGGGAGGAAAAAAGCAAAAAAAAAAAAAGAACTCAGAAGTGGGAACGGACAGAATCAGGGCGGCGAAAAAGCAAAGTTCGTGAAGGGCAACGCAAACTCTACTTGTTGAACAAACCACCTGGGGGGAGTGGCCCAAGAAAAAGCGAGCAATGCACCCCGGAGGGCGGCAAAAAAGCCCGCGCGGTCGCTGACTACGGAAAAAAGGGAGTCCGGCAATGGTAGGGTCCTGGTTGGGCGGAACCCCAGAACGAGCAAAAACTCAAGAATCAGGAAGACAGCCGAACAACGTGAAGGACAAGAACAATCACGAGGGAAGGACGATCGCCTGCCAAAAAACGAGGTGGGAGGCCGGGCTAACTCCAACCACTTAACCTAAGTCTGAAACCTACGGGAAGACAGGCCCCCTGGGTAGAAACGAGCCCCACAAAAAAAAAGGGAAAAGGGGAAGATCTTCCAGGGAAGGTGGTCATTTTCAGAATCAGGCGAACCTAACTGAAAATTCAACGAAAACCGACACTCAAAAAAAAACCTTGTCGGGCGTGAGACGGCCCAGGAAAAAGGGGGGAGATGGGGAGACCACAAGAAATTACCACAACGCTAATGGAATGGGGGGCAAACCCGTGGGGTAAAAAAAAAAAGAGACGGCGAAGCCCGCCTCGGCAACGAAAATAGCGTGGAAGCCGGTGAGAGGGGCACCTTCGGCAAAAGTTAAAAGTTTCTTGGAGCCCGGACCTGCCAGGGAAAAAAAGGGGGAGAGAGTCACCGACTACCACTCCCCATATCCGAAAAGGGAGGACTGCCCGAAGGAATCACATTCCTTCACCGAAACCTTGGAAAGGGAAAGGGGTCAAACAGACGTACTCCCTAAAAAAGAGGGTCGACCGGGGGTGGAAGAAGGCCGAAGCAACTTCCCGAAAAACCGTACAGAAGCGGGAAACAAAAACAAAAGTGAAAAAATTAGGTGTCAGAACGTCAGCCGACAGGGGGAAGAGAAACCCGAACACACAAAGAAGAATCGGAGTGGGTGAACACCGTAAAGACCAAAGACAAGGGCGCCGTCCGCCCGATTGGGAATTTTGACATACTACACGCCCGACATCAACCAACACCACAAGACCAATGTGGGAAGGCAGGAGGTTCAAAAAAACCGACCGAACTAAAGGGAAGAAACGTCCCACCCGATTTCTCTTCGGGGGGCGGACCGTCAGGGAGGGGCTGGGATCAAAGAAAGATCCGACTAAGAACTGTTCAACCGTGAATCGGACCCGCAACCCAAAGGAAACAAGAAAACCAAAACGCTCCGGAAGGGTGGTACGTCCAGGAGCAGACAAAGGGGAGACACGCCCCGGAAAAAAGGGAAAAAAAGGAAAAAAAACATGACCGGGTCTAAACGGTCGGGCTAGGGGAAAAGAGGAAACCCAGCGTCAAGAAACCGCGAACCGAGGGACTGGGCCCCCAACCTAACATATGGTACAACAGGGCGTCAAGGGAAAAAAATCGGACGACCAGCACCATCAAAAAGAAAGTCGGGGGCATCAAAGCTTCGAAAAAAAAGTCAAAACTGTGGCATGAAAAGCGCCCTGTGCGGCAGCAAAAAAAGACAGCAACGAAAAAAAGAAAATTGCCAGGGGGAGAGAACGAGTCAAAAAACAAAGGGAGTTGGACTGAACGCACAACTGGCCCCACGAAAGAAACGGCCAGGGAAAAAAGACCCACCGAGGGGGGGGGGACTTCCCGACGCCAGGAAAAGTAGTTCTAAATAAAATTGAATCTCAGGCTGCAGGTCCAAGAGGGGGAACCAACGGTGCCGATTACGGGGGGGAAAACACACAGAACATTGCCCCTCAAAAGGTGCTCCCACAAAAAGAGTGATCAGAAAGGGGAGTCTAGGAGTACGGCAAAAAAAAAGAAGAGTCGTGTGCTTGTGGCACCATTCGAATAGCCTCTGTCGTCCGCCGGTGGCATGAGGATCAAGGCACCCCCCAAAGGGGGGTCCGGAACGCCCGACCTGAAGGCAAGGGGTAAAAATCAGAAAAAAGTACACCGACCACTGTCCTGGCAAGCCAGTCTTGGGGACCCTGGGGCGACCCCAAAAGGGGAAGGGGGAGGAAGGCGTCGCCCCGCGAAAAGGGAATACCTAAACTGTGGGCGGGCACCTTCGCAGAGAAAGTACCCTTTTCCCAGGCGAACGGGCACCTCGCAACGCAGGGGGGAACGAAAGAAAACGCGAGGAACAGCGAGGGACCCCTTGAGTCGGGTGCAAACAAAGGCTGTGGGAAGGCCTGCAATCCCCAAAGAGCGCAACTAAAGGACCCGGGGGTGCAGGAGCAGGGGTGGGGGAGGACACCCGTTCGCTTCGCTACCCCGAAAAAGGGGCCTGCCTCAGGCAACCAAAAAGCCGACCCTCGACCTCAAAAACCCAGACTAAAAAAAACTTCTCAAAAAATCGTCACGGGTCTATGGAAGACGCTGGGGAAAAAATGCTCGCCACCGGGAAGTGTCGATAGTTAAGTCACAAGGGGGGGGGTCTAGGGGAGGAAAGACAAAAAAAATCGACCGACGCACCGGACTCGTGAAGGACAATGCCGGCCTCGAACACCAGAAAATGACAGGTCCCGTCTGTCACAACTTCTCCGGTTAAAAAGCCATAAAGAAAAGCCGACAAAAAAAAAGAGGGGAGAGAGAATGGGAGCGAAACGGCCGCCAATTGGGGAAAAACCTAAAGATGAAACCACGAAAGACTTCCGAACTTACGTAGAAGGGGGCTAGCTTTCACGGATCAAAGGGGGAGACGGGACGGGGCGTTCAGACCAACTACGAGGGCCGGAAAAAGGAGGAAGACTAATCAGACCACCAAGTCAAACATAATCCCTGCCGATGAAGGAGGAAAATCAAAAAGAACGGCGCGGCCACGTTGGAGGATGGGTGTCTGCTATTTCCGAAGGGGTAGAACACCTTTAGAAACAGTGACCCCAAAAAAGAGCGTGGGCCGCGGAGAACTGTGCGGCCCTGCGCGAACAGCCCTGTGCATAGGAACCCCTTTACAACCTCTAAAACTAGGATATTGGGAAAAAAGAAAAAAGCCAAATACCGTGGCGGGCAGAACAGGTGGGCATTGGGCTGGGTGGCAGTAAAGTCTCTTTCCTCCTCGGGTTGGGTCTATTGACCAAAAGCAACGAAGGGGGTGCCACCTGAGAAGTGCCCAATGGAGAAGGGGCTCGGGGAAAGCAAATAACTGTCACGTCCACTTTAAACAATGGCGGAAAACTAGGGAAGAAGGATCCCCTTCCACCCGAGGGGGGAGGGACCAGGCCTAAGGGTCAGTCACCAGGTGTGTTCTACGTTGTCTGGGCGAAGCAAAAAAAAAAACAGAATTGGCAGGGAAACCCAACCGAGGGCCCTTTGGGGGGGGGGGAGAACCTATAACCTGACACCAAAACGGCGAAAAAAGCCGATATAAACACGTAGACAAAAAAAAAAACCAGCACACGTCTTTTCACGGGGGGACCGTACGAACAAAATCCCGTTCGGGGGGGGGACCAGGCAACCGGGTTAGTGGGCCCGACCCTGGGAGGAGGGCCGACCACGGAATTTCCTCCGCCCGCCGGCCAGAAAGAGCGATTGACACTACTTTCAAGCTGGGGGCCGTCCGGGGGGCACGACAACAGCAAGAACTCCGAGGGGGCTTTCCGTTTTGCACACGTTCTGGTGCCCTGTGGGCGGTTGGGTGCGGGGGAAAGGAAAAGGAGGCCTTTCCGGGGTACTCCGTCCCAAAAGAGTTAGGGCTGACGCCAGGGCCCTAACTGGGCCGAATGCAAAGGCTTTTTTTGACAGGTCGAAGCCCCGGGTTAGGGCCGGGCAGGAATGGGGGGGGGAAATTCGGGGATGGGGGGAAAAGCGATGTAGAAGAACCGGAACGATCCCGTTTACTAAGTTTTCCAGCTGTGGAAAAAAGTGGAAAAGACAGGGGCCACGTGCAAGACGACTGGACGAAAGTGGCAATAGAACTGCGGCCGAAAGGGTAGACACTTTTTCGATGGTGACGAGGGAAGGGTCGGGGGAGCGTGGGCGAAAAAACGGGACTTGAACCAGATTTGTCTAAAAAAAAAATTGACAGCCCAGGGAGGGGGGGGAGAAAGAATCCCAGGGTTGGAGCTAAGCACGGGGAGTGGATGGGGTCCATGAGGGAAAATCGAGGTCCCCCAAAAAGCGCCCAAAGCGCAGCAAGCCGCCCCAGAACGGGGGGGACTGTTTCTGGGAGCAAAATCCTGAGGATCGAACTTTTTCAGGAAAAAGAGACAAGTGAAACACGGGCTTGGGGGGGGGTGGATGGTTGGGGTCAGGGGGGGGGGGAGAAATGAAGCCCGAATCACAATCTACCTCGGTCGGCCGAAGGCACCGTGTGGACCTGGAAAGTTTGGTGGGTAAAATGAATCATCCCAACCAGTATTGATCACCTTTTGGGGGTCGCCACCACAAAAAAGGAGGGGGCAAGGAAGTCGACACGAGAGAGGGTCCTTGTTCCTCACTCTTGTGGTCAGAGGGGAAAAGGTGGGGAAGAAGGTGCTCGGGTTGCACCACTCTTTACAACAATCGAAAAAGAGGGGAAAGGGGGGAGAGGCCGTAGTAACGATTTTTAATCCATGTGAAGGGGGCAAACCCGAGGGGCCGGGGGGAGGGAAGGGAGGGGGGGGACAGGTGCGTTGGGACGGTGATACAGGGGGGAGGAAAGTCCGGCGAATGGGAATGCTGCGCACAAGGGGGGGGGAGAACAGTCGTCATCTAAGGCCAAAAGAAAGTCACAGGGGTTTGGGGGGAAAAGTGGACATCAAAGGCGAGCCTCAAGCCCTATAAACTCTGTCAAACCGATTGGTAGGTGTAAAATAACGGTGGGGTCCACTTGGAACCCGGAAAAGGGAGGGTACCGTGTTGGTCAGGGGTCCAGAAAAAAAAAAAGAGAAGGAAGAGCCGCCCACAGGGTCCGTTTTCAGCTCAAACGCCCAAATCGTGATCTCGGAGCTGAGGGGGGGGCGAAGACGAATCTGAAGAAAAAAACAGAAAACCCTTCGGGGACCATCTCAACCGGGGGTAATTACGGAATGTGGTTGTGCTCGGTTGAACTAGAAAATTGGGGCCCACCGGCGGTTGATTTAGAAAAACAAGAATCCCAAAAACCGTAGGTGATCGGGTGGGGCGTCGGAACGGCAAAGGGGAGGAGGGAAAAGGGGCACGGCCAGACAAGGAGAGTTGACCGGGGGTCCACGTGCCCGAGGAGATAACACCTGATTTCACTGGTGCCCTGGGGTTGGGTGAGTGGAAGGTCTTTTGAAAGAAACAAAAGAGGTAACTCCCTTGGCTTAAAAAAAAGGACTGAATCGAAGGAAACAACGGAGGCGGTTGTCCCTACTGGGGAAAAGGAAAAAAAGCCATTGCTTTCAAAACGGCGCCGAAAAAGTTCGAGCGACGGGGGAACACGAAAGAAGAAGGTGGTTGGTCACCAGTAGAAAACTGGGAAACGACACCCTGCACGAAACGACCCGTTAAAATGGGCCTGGTGTCGCACGAACTGGGCCCTGAAAGGACACACAGGGAGGGGTGACCCCGCAAAACCCAACTCCCACCAAGGAGATGAGCAGGGGGACTTGACGGAGGTGTCAAGGGAAGAGAAAGTCCATTACTCAGGTGGCTTCCTGAAACCTCAAATTGTTCCGGGAAAGAGCACAACACAACTGGGGGGGATTATTAAAAGAGAGAGGAGACAAGATCAAAGGAGAAGAGAATCCTGAACAGTCATAAAACTCCCCGACCCCGTAATGAAAAAAATAAGAAAAGTTGGCCGTGGGAACGGGTGGGGCCGAAGGGGGGAAGAAGATGTGGGGGCGACAGGTCGTCGACAAATGCCCATGTGAGCACGATGCAGGAAGGGGAAGAAAAAAAGAACTCCTACAGGTTTGCCAACAACCGGGGGGCTCAGAGACCTAAGCTTAGGAGAACCTAGAAAATGATCCACCGAAAGGCGCAGCCCCAGGTGCCACCAAAGCGAGAGGAGAGCCGGCAGCCGGAAAGCGTCCACTTAATTAAATATTTTGTGCGGAGAAAAAACGCCCCCAAAAAAAACCAACAAGCGCCCGCTTTCGGCCCAGTTGGAACAACCGGTAAAAAAAGATGAGGACCGATCCAGAAGGCCCCCCTACTAAACTGAAGGACCACAGACCACTCCGAGAAAACGAGGAATGATCGATGAAAAACGCCACGGTGGGACCCCCTGGGGGGGGGGAGACAAACACATGCAAAGTACCTTGACACAAGTTCACAAGAGGCGACCGTTGACTTGCGAGCTACCTAAGAGACGAGGGATCGACTCAACCGGAGCATCACTTCTGTCTGGCACGGGGGGAAACCTGGAAAGAAAAAAAAACTGATGCTTCCCGACGCCTGTGGGTAACCCTCCCTAAATCTGGGACTAGGTCTACTGAAGGGGCACAAAAAAAAAGAAAAGGGAAGACAAAAAAAGAAGCGACGGATCGGAAAACAACGGAACCCGAGGGGAAAAGTGGTAGAGGGGACGAACTGACACCTGAAGGAGACCTAGCAAGGCGCAAAAAACCAAAAAAAAAGGGAAGGGACAAGACGACCTGCCCCGGATATCCGACCAGAATAAACAAGGGGGGAACCCGACACAAAGAAGGCATCCAGGAAGGGCCTACCCTTAAAAGAACTGGTCCCAAAGAGTACCCAAGACAAACTCAAACGACTGGAAGAAAAGCCGTGGAAACCCGAGCACCTTTCCGACCCAAAGAAACTGGGAAAACGAAAAAGCCTAGTTTTCCAAGACCTTTTCAGGAAAGGGGACGGGAACCCGAACAGAACCCGGCCCAAACACAAAAAAAGAGGGGGGGGGAAAAAGAAGGGGGAGGACAAATTTAAAAAACCAAAAAAGACGACACCGAAAGCACGATGTGCGGCAGGGGTTCACTCAGAAGACACCCACAACATACAAACAAAAAAAAAAGCACAAAATGGCGTAAAGGTCTTTCCGACGAAAAAAGGCCGCCAACGGAAGTTTTAAGACCCTAACATGCACCCCGAGGGCAGGCTTGAAGGGAGGGGGGCAGGGGGCTCCAGAACCGAAATCGGACCACTACCTGTTTCAAACACCGGAAACAACAGGTCGCTTCCGACAAGTCACTAAAGGGGATGAACCTCAGAGGGGGGGGGGTACGCCCCGGGGGAAGAAACCAAGGAAAGAAGGGGAAGAACCAAAAAAAAAACCTGCAACGTCAACACAACATCGACAAAGAACGTACGCCCCCGATAAAGGACGTCTGGGGCCAGCGAAAAGTCTCGAAAAAGAGGTTACTCGGCGGGCCCCCCCAACTAGGGAGTAAAACAAGGGAAAATCCGAAAACCCGGTCCTCTACAGGACCAAACTTCAACATCCAACTACTTCGGAAACCCAGAACCGAGGAAAGTACGACAACCACGAAGCTTGGGTGAATGGGAACTTCGAGGGGGAGGAAAGAAAGAGACTACCACCTTCCCGGGGAAGAAAAATAACTAAGGCAACAAAAAATATCGCACACTGCCACACTTCCAAAATTAAAAACGCAAAAAGGACTCAACTCGAAGCCTTGGGGATGGGCAAAACGACGCCATAATGGGAGGGTATCCTAAGGGGGAAAGAAAACTGAAATTCCAAGCTTCGTCTTTGAACAGTCTTTGGAACAAAAAAAAAGCCGCCGCGGGGGCCCATGGGCCCCATTAAACCCAAAAAAAAACGTCAGCCCGGGGGGACCTTCCTCTGTGGGTACGTCAAAAAGCCAAGGGCTGTGAAAAGAAAAGGGGGGACGGGGACCCTGTTCTCGGGGACCTCGTCGTGCGGGTTTGTCCGGCCGGGGACGAACCCCTGCAAATGGTTTGGTCGAAAGAAGTCGCCGCCTTTAAAGGGGGGGATCAGCCGACGAACAGAGTCAAAAAAAAATGAAAAGCCGGGACGGAAAAAACCCCTCGCACTTATTTCTCCGACTCGGATCGCCCAAAAAAGGGGAAGAACTAAAAAAACCGTCCGTCCTGCAACGTGGTCGTGCGTCGCGCCAAAAGTTGGGGAAAAGGCGGGAAAGACGGAGTCTTGCTTGGGTTTGTCCTGCCAAATCGAGGGAAGAAAAGGGCGTTGCCACTGGCCCCAGGGGAAAAAAGCACCACGGACGGGCAATCATCTGGAGCTCTGGGTGGTCCTGGAACCAGTAACCAAGGAGGGGACAGGTGGGAACCAAGGTCAAACGAGAGGAGAGGGCAACGGTGGCCGCAAGCTGCTCACAGGTCTCCAAAGCCCTCAAAAACAACACGAACGCGAGCCTTTTCTGAGGGAAAAAATCATAAGGACCAACGTGAGTAGCATCGAGGGGGGGAAAAAAAAAAGCAACTTCGGAAACGTCGTGCAGTCCGTCCCGGGCCCGCCTGTGAGAAGAAAGCGAAACGCCAGGCCAGCGTGAATGTCACCGTGCCTCGGACAACTGAGCCGGACGGGGAGGAACCGCCGCGACGGGAAAAAAAGAAATGCCGCCAGC
>Ga0179593_1362171_pt1 | contig 14268 bp, 15 predicted proteins | sample CZODoug2_1_08_16_FD_185931 | JGI IMG/M metagenome (GOLD analysis project Ga0179593, IMG submission 185931) | Vadose zone soil fungal communities from Angelo Coast Range Reserve, California, USA - CZODoug2_1_08_16fungal (PacBio error correction) | ecosystem: Environmental > Terrestrial > Soil >...
TTTTGCTCAAATCAGGGGGACTGCAGAAGGGAAAAAAGACGAACGAGGGGTTAAAGGGGACGGACGAAAGGGGGTCAGAGACCTACTCTTGTGTCATCTGGCAGTATAAAGAGGATAATTTAAGAAAATTTTATATACTTATGTCGATGTGTGTCAATATTCCGCTTGCCGCCAGCAGGAGTAGAGCCAGGTGCGGAGCGTTGAGTAGAAAAGCGGGGATAGAGACCGCAGAGGAGAAAGAAGGAGAAGGAAAGCAGGTGGGGAGTCGTCATAGTAAATCTTGGGGTTTTACACAAGGAGAGCAAAAAATAACTCGACCCGCACAGAAAGAACGCAGGTCCGATCCCGGCATCGTCTGGAAAAGACTTTGGAAAAACGGAAGGACGGTGTCGAGGAAAAAGCCGTAGTCTGTGTGAAGAAGAAGGCAGGAAAGGATGGCCAAATCATCTAACGGAACTGTGGGTCGCCACTGTGTGCAAAAAAAAAAACGCTTCTTTCTTGATCGAAAATAGAAAAAGAAAAAGGACCAGGTAAAAGGGGTAAGAAGGGGTGGGGGAAACAAGGCAAGGGATAGGAGAGTCGAGGTTGGGCATCTTCTCTCAGCGGGTCTCGCAAACGGGGGGGGTTGGACCCGTACAGTATGGTGTCATATGCTAATTGTCGAGGCCGAAATACAAAAGGAGGAAGGGGGGAGTAGATCCTTTGGGGATGGCGATTACAAACGTAATGAAGTTGAACAGGGGGGGAGAGGGCTTGCAAATGACCCACGCAAGACTCGCTGACAAATAAATGGCTCTGGTGACGCAGAAGAAGTAGCAGGTTATCGAGAGCGAGGAAAGACCATTGGGGAGGGGGGCCGGTGCCTGGTCAGTCTAAAAATGCTTTCAGACCGGCGCTGTAGCGGGGGGGAAGAGGGTGGGAGAAAGATAAAGGCGAAGTAGGGACTAAGGAACACGGAAAATCGAAGAAGCATCCTGTGCGAGGGTCAAGGCTCATCATGCGAATGATCTAATACTTTCAGGGGTTTAGTGCTGGCAAGGGCAGCTAGAAGTTGACGAAGGAAGTTCCGCGCAACAACCGGCGGCGAATCGGATAGGAAAGAAAAACACGTAGAGTCTGCCTAATGCAGGGAACCGGTCTCGCCCAAGTGGGCCTTGGTCAGGGGCGAATGAACCGGACGTGAAGGTGATACCAATGTTGGGGGGCGGAAAACGAGGGGGACAAAGAGGGCCTTTGGCGAGAAAGGGGAGTAAGGGGGATCAAGATGGAAATGACTGAACAAAAATTGTCAAAGTTTTAAAAAGTCAGAGAGAAAGTGAGGGGCGTACCAGGGGAACGAGTAACACCTCTGTTATGTGGTCGGGGGTGGGGGGGTATTGTTTTCCGCGGGGAGCAAGGTAAGAGAGGGGAAGAGGTACCGTCAGGACGAGGAGGAACGAGCAAAAAACTCTTTGACCGCAGAGATGGGGATCGCACAAGTGGGAAAACCGGTTACTCATCGGCTTAAAGGGAGAAATGAAAAATCGTGAAACGAGGCGACAGGCGGGAGGGGCAGGGGACGTCGCAAGGGGGCGGGGGGCAGAGGTGGCTGGGGGAGTGGGATCGGCGAATCCTCAAGGAAGCAACCAGCATACAAAAGGTTTAAGGCTGCAAAAACCAGTGCCGAATCCTGAAATTCCGCGAAAAATAAGGCGTGAAAAACCGAAGGTCATAAAAAATAAAAAAAACAACCGTGAAGGTAGAGGGGAATTGACTTAGTCGATCTAGTATCTCCTCTGGTGGACCTGGAGCTGCACGCACGCGAGGGCGCTTCTGTGGGGGGGGGTGGAGGGGGGGGGGGTGGGGCGGGGGGGGGGGGGGGGGGGGTGAGGTAATGGGGTAAGAAAGGGGAGGAGAAGTAAAATCCGAGATCGCGCAATTTGCGAGCTTCGGAGTCGAGGGGTTTGCCCGTTCAGGGGAAGCGCTGAAGGGAAAGTAATGCGTGTAATCGGGGGAGGGCGCTAATAAGCTGGTAACTGAGGAAGGGCGGGAAAGAGGAAAAGAAGCGGGATCGCAGCGCGATAGTTCAAGGAAGGGGAGTTATCGAATAGACATTGATAACCAGAAAAAAGGGGTGAATCGCAGGAAAGGGTGACGAATAAAAGAGGAATGTAGAACAGTTAGCTAAAACCGCACGCGTGTGGGTGAATGATTACCTGACGGGGGGAAGAAACCGCAGAAAAAAACCGCAAGTTTTCAGATGGAAGAGACAACTTATAAAAGCGGCGTCATCATATAAATATGGGGGGAAAAGCGGAGGGAACCATGGGGGGTATTCTTGTGGAAGCTGGGGAAAACGGAAAAAACCATATGGGATACGTAGGCACGGAGCAGCGGAAAGCAAGGAAGAGTGAGCGGGGGAGGGAGAAAAAGGAGTCGAGCGAAAAAAGAAGTAAGACTAAATGATGGGGAAGACAAAGCAACCTTCTTCAATACCGAGCCCTAGGGTGCGAGCCCTTCAGGGAGGGGGTGTGGCAGTGTATCACACAAAGCAGGGAAAAAGAAAATGCCGGCTGTAAATCTTGAGAGGCAGAATTCGTAAAGGCCGTGGGGCCTTTGAACTCATATGGCGATGATTAAAGGGGGACAGAGACCTTGGTTTCAGGGGGGAGACTTACCGGCCTTGAGGGCGAGAATGTTTTCTTTAAAGAGGGGCGAAAGCTCAGATGGGGGGGAGTGTGAAGATGAAAATGGTGATCTCCAGTAGGCGAGAGATTTTTTCTCAATTACGTTGGGTAATGTGAGCGGTTGGGGGACACGCTCCGCAGTACGGGACACGGGGGACCCCCATGGTGGAAAACATTGACCGTGGTCTTGAGAGAGGGGCCCTGGGTCAGAGGGCCGGTTGGGAGTGAATCTGACAAAAAGGAGTAAGGAATGAAAAAGGAGAGAGTTCCAACACCTCTCCTTAAAATTCAGTGAGGAGACTCTGGGGGCATCACCTGGATAATAGGGAGGCGTGGCAGCAATTAAAAAGAAGAGAAAATGACATCCAAGAGTCGAAAGAAAACAGGGTATGAAAAGAAGATAAGGTTGCAGCGAAAACATAAAGTCCTATGCAGGCTTGACAAAGGTAAATCCAGGGAGCGAGCTGATAGAGGTATGGCACTAACTATGCGGGTGTGAAAAAAGGGATAGGGAGGAACGGCGCAGAAAAGAGTTAGCAAGGAAAAAGGCATGTTGGTGTTAAAAGACCAGATCATCCCATAATTCTCCAAAAGTGTAGTTGCACGCAAAGGGGAGGGATCTTCCATGCGCCAAAGGTGAGGGGAAGGGGGTAGCTAAGCTGATAGAGAAGCAACTGAGGAAAAGTAGGAGAGGGGGGTGAGGAGAACAGACCGTGACGGAAGTATCCCAGGGGGGACTCAAAAAGGGACAAATAAAAGGGTTGAAGCCGGGGTGGCCACAATAATTCGGAAAAGAATGCTCGTATCTTCATGGTTGCCGGGAGATCGCAAGTGCTGAAAGAAAAAGGGGAAAGTAGTCGATGGAAAAAGGAAAAGCTCTAAAACAGCGCCGTGCGAAAGATCAGATAAGGAATGAGACGGACCTCCACGCGATGGCGGGACTACCCACACCTGGTGTGGAGGGGGATCATCACTAGGGTGCTGGGAGAAGAAGGGGCCAAGAGCAAAAAATGCGGCGAGAAACGAGGCTTGGGAACCGAAGTTCTAACCCCGTTCACGTACAGGTTGGGATGAAAAGAGGTCCCGATGAGTGCTGCAGAGGAGAAGGGTAAAGGACGAAAAGAGTAGGAAAGGAGCGGGATCGCGTATAATGGGAAGGAGGAGCAGTCTCAGTATGACATTTCCTCCAACTAGGAACTCAAAAAAAAGGAAGTGGCGGGCATCTCAAGAAATCCACCAAGTGAATAGAGTACAAGGACCGCAGAAAAATAAAGAAGGAATCAGGGGGGGGGGGAGGAGGGTAGACAAAGGGGTGATTCGAGCGTAAAGTGGATGGATTCCAGAATATCAGCAAAGGGGGGTGACGACAAGAAATATTTTGAAACGGTCGCATAGTATAAGGGAGAAGGATCACACACACGAAAAAACGGTCGGACGCGATTAGAAGGGGGCATCAGTGAAAAGAGCAAGAAGTCGTGACTAGCTACGGGGAATGCCATGTAAGCATAGAAATGTGTAAGAGCAACAGAAGGGCGACAAGAGTTGGGGACTTGATAATACTCAAAAGAGTAAGAGGTAAGGCACAGCGGGATGTAGAAACAAGGGCTAAAAGTAAAAATCAAAAAAGATCAGGAGAGGGGGGCGACTTAAAGGGTGACGCCGACTATCGACAGACTTCGTGTCAGAAAAAAAGTGTCACCACATTTTTGTCAAGAGAAATAAGAGGACACAGGCCAAAGACCCAGGGGAATCGCACAACGGCAATAGCGAAGAACTTACGGACCACATGGGGCAACCTCACCATACCCGTAGGGGTCATGGTAACGAAAAGAACAAGGAAAAAGTTTCAGACAACGGCAGCAGAGGGAGACCGAGAAGACGCGTGGAGAGTTGAAGTGGAGACCGCCCGAGGTGCTGCCGGACATGAACGTGAACCGAACTGGGAAAGGGAAGAAACCCTTAACACAAAATAAATAGGAAAACTTTTAAGAAAGCATAAAACGGCAAACGATGAGCCAGAACAAGCAAGCGCAATTGAGTGATATGAGAGTAGGTGTCTGAGGGGAGGAGGGCGGGTATCCCAACCGAAAAAGGAGGCAACATAAATCTCTGAGTAAAGTGGGGGGCAATTTTGGGAAGTCAAGGAGATGAAAATTCGCCTAGCTCTCGGGATAAAAGGGGAAGATGAAAGAGGGTGGGCTCTGAAAGCAAATGGCCTGATGGGACGACTGCCTAGCGCCACGGGCGAAAGCAAGGCTCATGATCAGAAAAGGGAACGTATACCGTGGTAATCGAAACATACAGGGTGTCGTAGACCAGGGAGACCAGCTTCGTCTTCGTCCAATACTAAAGGCGGGTTGGGTCACCACATAAAAAACTGGTACCCGGGAAGAGGGGAGAGCACGAGGGAAGTCGAAGCGCAAACACAATCGCCGAGAAGGGATAAGTGTCACTAAAAAACAGAACCACCCGGGTCCAGTAAAGGGGTCGGGGTGTAGAACCGCTACGTGATACAAGAAAGAAGGAAGTTTTTTGGGCAACCTTGGTTACGATAGGAAATGGTCATGTTATATTTGTGCGGGGAAGAACATTAGATCGCCGAACAGCGAGGAGGGGGGTCGCGCATGAAGAAAGCATTTCGTTTTGAAATTAGAATATGCCTACTGACAGTGCGGAACGGGGATTGCGGAAGAAGAAAGGGGTGGATCTTCTGAGTGGAATACAACCACTCGATGGCAGACTAAAAAAAGGATAATTCGCCTGAAATCCTAAAAAAGCTCGCAAGGGGAGAGAATCAAACTCAGAAACACCGGAGAATATGGGGGAAATAAGACCGTAATGAGGTCAAAACGGGAATATATGCCCATCTACACTGAGTATCTTTTATGAAGTATGAGGGACCTTGGGGGGGGGGAGCTGCACAGGGAAAAGGGGGAGACCAGTAAGTATTCCCGTCGGGATTTCGTCAAGCCAGGGAAAAAAAAAATCGTGGCTATGGGTGAAAGAAAACTCACGAGAAAAAAAAAAACAAACACACCGGGGAAAAAAGAGAGATGGGGGAGGTCGTGATCTCTTTCAACCATTCCCCGAGGGAGGTGGAACGGCTGGCGTAAGGGAAAGGAACATACTAAATGGGGAGATGCAGTGGAAGAGAAAAAGGGAAGTGTACTGAAGGGGGGGAGAAGAGAGGAGGGGGGAGGTGGGGGGGGGGGCATCAAAAGGCGTTGTATGTAGTTCGGTCTTAGAGGAAAAAGGTGCTCAGGACTTCGAAGCAGGATAGATAGCAAAATTCTATTTGGCGGAAGAAGTAGATAATAGCAAAAAGGGAAAGTCGTCCTGAATCGTGTTTTGATTCCAAAGTGAGCGCACAATGAAGAGACCGCACTCAAGAACAAGAAGGGGGACAGGGACTTCTTCGCTCAAAAGGGGGGTAAAAAGGGAGTTCGGCGGGGAAAGACGTCGCTGTGCGGCGAGGCTGGGAAGTAGTCAAAGCTCAACATCAAGAGCCATTAACCAAGTGGTGGTCGAAGAGGGTTGGTTGGAAAAAAACGAACGCGTCGACTTTGACTTGTCTTTTGTACAAATTCACTGGTCTACACCTATCATTGATACTGGAAAGGGAGGCCGTTGGTGGGATGGTGGGCGGTCTAAGTAGAGGACGAGTCTAGGGAAGGGGGGAGCTGAAACGGGCATAAATTCGGTCGCAAGAAGGTTTCCCCGTTCCCAAAAATTTCAAAAAAAAGGAATCGGGGGTCTGTGGAGGAGCCGGGGAAGGGAGGGGGGAGGGTCGGTGCGGGGGGTGGGAGATGCCATTGTGGGTGGGTGAATGACCATGAAGTGAAAGTGGTGTGGAGGGGGAGCAAGAAAGAGGAAATAAAAAAAGGAAGGGAAAGCGAGCTACCACTTCCCGGCACGTCGCTGAGATCCTCTCTGTACAATGCGGTCCAACGGAGTGATCTAAACCTACAGAGTCTGGGGGAAAAAAGAAAATATCGTGAAAAAAAGAAGAACCGCGTATGCACGAGTGCGTGGGAAGGAAGGTGAATCCCTCTCTGCGACAAGTAATGAGTTGTCGGAGAACGCGGACATCGCTCGTCATGCGTCAAAGTCGCCCGAAGGATGAAAAAGCCAATACAGTCGCGAGGCCGCTGTCCATGAGAGAGAGGGGGGTGGGTTGGTAGTCGGGGGGGGTGCGGGAGAACTGGCGTGTGCGAGGAACCGCATGTGTGTGTGAGGTGTGGCGGGGGGCCGGTGAGGGAGAAAGAAGGGAACGAGCAAACAAAACCGGCGGAGGAACAAAATTCACGATAAAACGTCTGAGCGGAGAAACGCTGCCATCATTCGCAAGGGCAGGGGGGACGGACGAAAAAAACTTGGAGTGAAAAGGGGGAGGAAAAAAGTAAAGTGAACCGGCGAGAAGGTGGCATGGTGGGGCAGAGTTGAGGCCAAAAGCAAATTTTTCGTCAATCGGAACTACAGGACGAGAGAAAAAGCCTTGGCTGGGGTAGGGGGGAAACAGGAAGCAGGGCGCCGAGGAAAATCGGCTTGTGAGTCAACGGCGCATCCCGGTGCAAAGGTTGTTCGAACCGTTGGGAAAAAAACATGGAGCGCGCTTAGTGGACGGGGTCCACCACAGGAGAGTATCGACAGAGGCGGGGCAAGCCTGAGGGAAGACGGACGGATTTAGCGTGGGTCGGTGGTGGATCCGCGCTCTACGTATGAACCCGGGCACCCCGTCGTGAAGGCGAACCAAAATGGGGCCGGGACGAGAAGAAAGGCAAGCGAAGCAAAAAGAACAGAACAAGAACAACCCGATGACAGATTGTGCTTGCTGCGGAGTCCTAGATCGAAGAGATGGAATGCCACGACCGCTCCTAAGAGAGGAGTGGACGTTGGAAGGAAGTCATTCTCTGTTAGAGGGAGGATGCGCGAGGCAGGGGATGGACAATGCACTCATGAGGGAGGGGTCGCTTGCAAGGAAAAAAGGACATCGCAGCATGAATGAGGGGAGATGTCGATCAAAACTCTGCCGGGAACAAGAACGAGAAGAAAGGAAAAAATAGCGAGCTATCGGCTTGGCGCCAAGGAAAAAGCTCCAACACCAATATATGCTACCAAGTCAACAGTGTGAAGAACACCGAGAGGTCAACGCCGAGCCCAGCGTCAATAGGAGACCGGTCGAAGAAAAAGTGGAGAAGGAGGTGTGACATGCGAGAGACCAGTCTTTTCCAACTTAATCCGAGACATGAAGATAACGCGTAACGACCGCTCATATGGGGGGGGGCCGCTGCAACCATGGTGTCTGGCAAGCGTATTGGGAACACTTGGGGTAGGGAGTAACAGCTGGAAGAAGTCGGACGGGCGTGTCTAACTCCTACGAGATCGAGAGAAGGATCGTCCAGGCGCTACAAATCTGTCCGTCACCACCTGGGGAGGAGGCAGAGGAGAAAAAAAGGTGCGAAAAGTCAGGTAACCGAGCTGGGACGGAACTTCAGGGGGAGGAAATATGGCGTGAAAAAAAGAAAAAGGGGACTTGGACGGAAAAGAGATGGCCTGCATTCTAAGAAACTTTCCGGAAAGAAGATGGGGGAGCTTACGGGCATCTCGACGTCGGGTGTAACGAGGGGGGAGATCCTTTTAGAAGGCTTTACAGAGTCCCCTCCTTGGGAGAGGAGGGGTCTTACGGGATCGCGACAAAATCCAGAGCCGTTAGCTGAGGAAGGAGTGGGTGTTTGATTCGGAAGCACGGGAAGGCGAGGGCAGGGATAATTTGCTTGGCCACGCTCTGGGGAAGTTTCGGGACCGGGGGGGAAACCCTCGTTATGAAAAACGATTAACTCGGTAGGGGTCGAAACGGGGAGTTGGGAAAAAACAACAACACGGAGGAGAGGGGGGCAAAGGAAGAAGAGTGATAACAAGCGCTGGAAAATGCCGGAAAAAATCGCGGAGGGAAAGAGGGGACTCACCTGGTACCCGAAAGGCACAGAGCGTGTGAAATTATCCCTAAGAATTTAAGAAAAGGAATCAAGAGTGATTCCTATAACCATCTATGACCTTTGGAGAGCAGAATCAACGGATGCAGAGCACCAAAGGAAGGTGAGACGTAGAAAGCTAAAAAAGGCGATGGAAAAGGACGTCAGCGGGGCAAATATGGCAGGTAAATCCAAAGCTTCTTGAAGGAATAACTACTCGAAAGAGGGGGAAACAAGGTCCGCGCCGACAGGATTGGGGGGGGGTCAATCCATAAAAAAGAGGGCTCTGAGCCAAAATCGGTTGAATGGGAACAACGGAGGAAGGTGGTGGGCCTTCCCAGGGTTAGAAAAAAAAAGTACAGGGGGGGGGGATGGATAGATCATGCCGCCCAAGAAAAAGATCAGGCGTTACTAGCAAGCGCAGGGTGCCGTGGAAGAATCAAAGTGGAAGGAGGGAAAAGGAATATACAAGGACCAAAGGGGAAGACCGTCAACTATGCTCTGGTGTCTGAGGGAGGTCAGAGTCACTCTTAAAGAGGCGGGCTTCGTCGCAGGTCCAAACTAGAAACGCGGGAAGCGGGCGAAGGGGAGGAAAAGGAAGAAGGAAGGGGACTCAAAGAGATTGAGAACTCAACAAGGTTGGGATTGGGAAAGAGAGTGGATGGAGAGATGCCAGACTAAAAAGCCAAAGGGGAGCGCAGACGACTGATGATGAGAAGGGATTGGGCCCAGGCAGCATTTATGAAAAGTGCGAACGGTAAATTATACGGAGATCATAGGGGTTCAAGAGGAGGACGTCGGGAGAACGCGATAGGGACTTTGACAGCGAGCAACAAGAACAGGGAGTAAGGAAGAGAATCACCGCAAAACGCTGCAGACGAAAAGGGCAGGGAGGGGAATCAAGAGCCACCAGAGGCGAAAGAGTAAAAATCAAAAATTCAGATACCCTCGGGGGGGTGAAAGGGAGCAAAAGGTTCTTTGCTGGCGATGCCCTGTAGGGGGAAGGACATAATTCTTCACAGGGGTGGTGAACTTCAACAAAGGGGGGGGGCCGGGCCGAACGGAGTATAGCGAGAAGGGACCTCCAAAAGAAATTCAACGCAATCCGTCATTTCTAAAAACAGAAAGGCACAGGAAAAAAACAACGGGGGAAGTCGAAACCATGAATCGGGCCCATGGGTGTCAAAAGGTGGCAAATAGAAAGAGAGGGAGACAAGATTTTCATTAGCGGGGGGGGGCACAGAATCAAGAAGATAGCAGAGTAGGGGGAGAACAAGGGGGAAAAAAAATACCAGCAACGACAAGAGATTGTTGACAATGGAGAAACGTTTAACCCTCTCACTACATCGTCAGAGGACGAACAGTTTGACAAGTGTTGGGAAAGAAGAAAAAGAGGGGGGGAGCAAAGTCGCCACCTGTATACGCCCAAAGGCTGGAGCATGCGGCTATACAGCAAAACATTGGAACGCAAAAACAGGGAAAAAACACCCAAAAGTAAACAAGTTGCACTAGCCCGGGCACTGTCGAGGGGAAGGAACGCGGGGAGTGAATGCGTAGGCTACGCCCGCCCGGAGCAGGGGAGGAAATGGAAGGAACTAAGAGAGCCGCGAAAAAAAACGAAATAAATATGAACTTTGGGGTAATAGAAGCTACTCAAAAAAAGAACAGAAAAAAGAAAAATGGTTAGGAATCATTCGGAAAAGTTTTTGTCTTAGTAGAGCGTCACGGGGGGGGGTTCCTACGTAATCAAAAAAAACCGCACCAAAAAAGAGGACAGGACGCGAGAGGAAATGCAGGTGGTTCCAAAGACACACAGCAAGGAGTGGAAGGTAAGCCTAGAGATAGTGCTCAACTGGATCCGGAACGGCCGCTCCACTCAGTCAATTGCATGTGGGAGGGTGGGGTGGGGGGGGGGGGGGGGGGGGGGGGGGAGAGGGGGGAAGGATCAGAGAAAGGGCGGGTCCCGCAACATCCGGATCAACCCAACTACCGGGACTCCTGTGGTGGAAGAACAAGGGTCTAAAAAATGAGCCCAACGGGGTATTAGGCCTAGAAAGCGTGGGGGGAAACACATCACTGGTATCAATCAGGGGGAGGAACACCGACTTTGGAAGAAGAACAAAGAGGAAAAGACGAACAGGTGCGCCACAATCAAAAAACAAATTAGTAACTGGTTCGGTTTGCGACAATCAGTTGATCCAAAATGAGAGTTCTGTTTTTTGGGGGGGGCAAAACTTGGTTACGATGAAAGAAAAGGGTTAATGTGGACTAGGGTAGGGGGGAATCACGAGTAAGCAAGATGGACGTCTGCGTCGGCTTTTTGGTGTCCAAAAGACTAACCGCCTGAGCGTCCCAAGAAGTGCCAGAATCAGCGACGCAACGGACGGAAAAGGAAGGGGAGGGAGGGAAAGATGGTGAGAGAGAAGCGAATAAAAACACAAGAAAAAACCTAAACGAATGAGAGAAGAAAAAGTTCTGCGGAAAACTCTCCGTGGGCTATCTATCCAATTCGAACACGCAAGCAACCTGGTCCGGGAGACCGGGGGATGCCTGAAAAGGGGATGAAATTAGCAACGACAATGTAGATAACTTGGGAAGAAAGAAGAAGAGGGGGAGCGGAAAGGAAGCTACGCACAGGAAGGAGGGTTCGCTCGGAAATTTCCAAGCAGTTAACCTCAACCCGACGGTTAGAAACTGGTGCAATAGCCACAAAATCTAAACAAAACAAAAACGAATGAGGAAAAGAGAAAGAGGAGTGGGGCAGGGGGAAGAGGAGGGCACACAGAGAAAACCGAGGGGTGAGTAACGGAGTGACGCAAGAACGGGATTAGGGACTCGACGAGGGGGGGTGGAGATTCCTGGAAGCTAAAAAAAGGACATATACTGAGTCACCTACTTATTTGAGAGGGGGGGAAAAGATTCGCCGGTAGCGTAAGGAGGAGAAACAAAGGTGGAGAGGTGAGTAGAGGGGAAATATATAGACCTTCTATATTTAGGAGAAATAGAGAAATGAGCAAAGGGGGGGGCGGGAAGGGAGAGAGGGCTGGGGGTTGGGGACACACGAAGTCGCCACAATTTCGCCAATCACCGAAAGCAATTTTCCAGGAATCTGGCGATCTGTGAAATATAGTCGTTTCTTCGGAAAAATGCCTCGCTGTGACGGCGAGGCCTGGAACAGTGGGAAGGTATCTCAAATAATAAGCGACCATTCCCGTGTACGGTGAGAGAAAAAAAGTTTGGAAAAAACGAATGCACACGCGGACGGGCGCTGGGGATCCACCGTCATTCATACCCGTGCCAGGTGATTAAAAAATGCTCTTGGGTTTGTGGAGACAAGTAGAGGAAATATAGGAGATGTTGTACAAGCGAGAAGAATACCGGGGGAGAGAAGGGTATGAACGTGCCAGTGGGGTCCAATCCACGGGAACTTAGTCGCAAGGAAGTCCTACTAAATCTGGGATGCATGTCCAGTTATATCCCTTGAAATGTTCATTACCCACCGGAAAGGTAATTTTCTGGGGAATACAGGCTGCCACAGGGAAAAGGACAGGCGAGAGGAAAGGTCGCCGGGAAATGAAAGGACGGGAGCGGAGACAACGAGAGAAAGAAGGGGATTGAGAGCGAGGCGGAAACATTTATGACGTTGCAAGGGCTGTCAAAAGATTCCCGAAGTGGAAGTTTTGGAGGAAGGTGTTGGAGAAGATACCGGCAAAGAACGATACACATTTTGGACGAAAGATCCACCTTGCGCTTGCGGATGGGGGAGGGATCATAGTGGGCAAGGGAAGGAGAAATGAAAATTCAAGAGAGGTGTGGTGTTTCACTGGAGTGCTGGCGAGCGGGGTGTCGGGGCCGTCTTTCCGAGCCTCCGGGAGGCAGGAGCACGAGGGAATAGATAAACGAGGGGAGAGCGTTGAGCCATAGGATGAAAGTGCTAGCACCCTTGGAAGGTTACAGGCGAAAGGTGACCTACGGGCTGTGCGTTGCCAATTGTTGTCACGGCCTAGGGAAGGGATTCAAGTGGGGAGAGCCGGTGATGGAAGGGGGATAAAGAAGTAGGGAACGGGAAAAAAAAGGGTGACAAAAAAAAAAAGGTTTAGGAAGCGCTGGCAGAGAGGAGTACAGGGACGAGGAGACAAAATCTACAGGTCGGGTTTATTGGGAAGTTTTTTCCCTTTTGGCAAAACTCGATGCCTAATTACCTTTAATCTGAGAACGGCGAAGATAAAAAAACTCTTTGCCGGAAGTGGGGGGGGAGGGAACCTGGTGAAAAATGTTACGTAAGCGGGAGGCAGGGAGAAGGACAAAAGAGGATCGCAGGGGCAAGACATGCGGGCTTGCTGATGGAATGCAATTAACGAGGAAGTAGAAGTTGGGCTTGGGTGGGGGTCGGGGAGGACTCACAAACCGGAAGAACCTTCAGGTTTGAAGGCTGCACAACAAGGGTGGCCGAATTCATGGGGAAGAGAAAACTAAACGATAAAAGGAAGCGAAGCACCGCAAGGTGAAGATACCAAGTAAAAAAAAGATGAAAACGTCCTGGCGTTCTGGCGGCGGGACGAGAAAGAGAAGAGGGTTGCGCGGGGAGATCCCGCCCGCTCCTGGGCGTACTGGAGTTTCGCGTTGGCTAGGCCGGCGTAGACTTTGGTTAACACGAGAAACGATACTCTCGGAAGGAGAAGCCTGCAAGCGCGTCGATTGGTCGGGAAGGTCATGAAAGCCTCGCGAATGAAAGAGGGTATCGGGTCGCTCGACATGAATGGCTACTTCAATCAAACAGCGGACCGAAAGCATCATCGTATCGAAGAGAGAGGGGACTTTGCGGAATTGGCAAAAAAGACTCAGGAAAGAGGATAACCAAGCCACAAGGTGGAGCATCCAAGGGAGAGGGGGTCCGAATCGCCCTGAGGAAGGGAGAAACAAAAGTGTCTCAAAAGCGCAACGTTTGATGCCGGAGTTGTACAATGCGAACGAAGCCCGCCCTAGATGGAAGCTTGGGAAGACAGGAAGGAAAGGAAAAGAGAAGAGTCAAGCAAGCTCATATTGGGTTGCCTAGGCTGGAAAACATTTTCTTCGGTATTGAAAGGGGTAGGAAATCAAGAGGGATCCGTAGAAAAGGGGCTCTGGCAATGAAATGAAGGGTGGGAAAGTGGGGCGATGAGAGCTGACAGAACCAAGATGTACGTAACACCGGGCGAGGGAGGATCATACGAAACAGGTGGGGCAAATGAGTAAAGATTGTGCGATAAAAATTTCTGAGATGCTGGAAACCAGAAGGCCCGGAGAAGACTGTGCGAACATTCGAGAATAATGATTAAAGAATGAAATTTGGACTGCCCCGCATATGGGGAGGCAGAAGCGATGGTAATTAGAGAGGAAGGTTCAGGATGGTCAGTGTCAGGGCACATGGAATGGTAGGCCTGTTTCTTTCAACTTTTTGGGCAAACAATTTACGGCCTGCGAAACAAGTAGAGGAGGGGATGGCATCAAGGATGTACGTCAAAGGTCGAAAAAAGAGCATTCGCGTAAAGGGGTGCATTTTGTCAGGCAACTCAGATTCCCTGTTCGTACAAGTGTAAAAAACAGCGGCTCTAGAGGGGAGCCGGGAGTGTAGAGAGGTTGGGGAAGAG
>Ga0179593_1449456_pt1 | contig 14268 bp, 20 predicted proteins | sample CZODoug2_1_08_16_FD_185931 | JGI IMG/M metagenome (GOLD analysis project Ga0179593, IMG submission 185931) | Vadose zone soil fungal communities from Angelo Coast Range Reserve, California, USA - CZODoug2_1_08_16fungal (PacBio error correction) | ecosystem: Environmental > Terrestrial > Soil >...
TAGGGGGGGGGGGGTGTGATGCAAGGGTAGTCCGCTGGGTACATGGGAAAGGTCACTTTCTTCAAGAAAAGCGGAAATGGAAAGGTAGAATTGTCAGGTTGATTTCGGACGGTCTACCTATTGCCCCCGACAACTCAGCGAGTAGCAAGAACGAAAAGTGCAAAGAAGAGGTAGATAACTTAGGGGGATTACATTAAAACTTAGAGCACGGTTGTGTCTCCGATGCCTAATATGGGGGCCATTATAATAGGCGGCAATACGAGACCCGTAAATGAAAAAAGTCAGAACTTCAGGAGGGGATTTCAAGAGCAGAGTCGGAGAATGCCGGACCAAATTTCACGGTGGCGACGAGATTCGTGTCCTGGAATCTTAAAGATGAAGGAACAGGGATCCCCGAACGAGCGGAACGGAGAACGTTAGGCAGGTACTTCCTCACGAACCAGCAGCGGGGGGGGCAATGTTTCCCTCGAAGTGATAAGGGTGGCTGCCAGTAGTCACTGCCCTTTGACCAAATATGTCCCGGGTGTTCCCGGGGTTAGGGAGCATTGCGTCCAATGTAGCGCGCGGGGGCCAGCCAAAGAACCTTAGGGAAGGACCGTTGTGGCATTTGCTATACGCCGGAAGAAGGAGGTGTAGCTACCTATGGGAGATCATGAAGGTGTAGCAAGCCAACAAAGAGTCTTTAACTCGAAGGAGTGATGGGGTAGAATCCGGTCAATCGTGGAGTACGAAGACCTTGACAAAAGACACGCCACGCAGTTCTCCCTTTTCGAGACGGCTCTAGACGAGGAAATGTGATCGTGATTGGGATTCTTGTGAAGGGTCAAGCAGCTACGTCCTCCGTAATGAGGTCGCCGTTCGGCACGGGGGTTCCTGGGTCAATGGTGGAGTCTTATCGGATAAGCGCTACTCGAGCGCACCGGACGAAGGTCTAAACTCAAGAACCGTTCACTTGTACTGGCACGTCGTGCACTACTCGGACAATCTAGCACTGGGAAACAAGGGGCCTGAAGGTAAGATCAGATCAGAAACCCTCGAGCAATTTACAGCGAGCAGACCTAAAAGAAACTTTTAAGAAGCGTCCGGGAATCGTGCGGCCCGTCGGAGGGCAAGATTAGAGTTTAAGGGAGGAAAGACCGGAGAGACTGAACAACCGTACGGAATCCGAGGTCCAGGGATCGCGAGTGCAGAAAGTTCCTAAGCGCTACCGGAAAGTCAACAGAGAAAATACTGTGCAAAGCAGAACAATACAAAGGGTAGTCAAAATAACGACCAAAAGACTGATCACGCTTCACGTTCACACAAAGGAACGGGATCACGAAAAAAGGGGAAAAAGATCAAACGGAACAAACCTGGAGCGCAGAAAAAAAAGCAACGGCCTCGGGGAGGTGCTCCCCACTTAGCGACAGGAAAAAAAAAAAACAGCTTCTTCAGAGAAAAAACGAAAAACTGGGGATGGTGTTGGGCGGGAACCGATAGAGGGCGCAGCAGAAAAAGCAAGGGAAAAAAAAACTAAGAGCTTCACACGAAAACGAGGTCTACGACAAGAAAGCAAAGCACCTTCAGTCCAAAAGAGGGAATCGGCACGAAATCGACCGTGAGGTCAAGGGTAAAACGCCTGAACGACCTGAAGAGAGCGCTAAGCTAAACAGAAGCAGGGAGAAAAAACCGGACAAACTCAACTTTCACCCGAAAAACCTGTTACTCAAAAAAAGGAAAGAACCACCGCGAGAGCCCCTGCCTCAAAGAATATCTCGCAGGAATAAAAGAAGGCAGATAGGCCGTTTGGGGGTCACGGAGGAATCGAGGAGCCTCTGGTGTCAGTTTTTACAGGGAAGCATTCAGGGAAGGAAGATAGACCGAGTACGCAGACACGGCACTCAGCGGGGAAGCTGGCTTAAGTCGCAGAGACAACATTCAGGCGCTGACAAGGGGGGGGGAAAATCTGGGAGACTTAAAGACGCCAACCAAAAAGGGGGTAGCAGAAACCTTTCAACAATGTGGGAACGTTCACGTAAGCACTCAGAGTGTCGGGGAAAGGGGGAAAGGGGGGTTTGAGGGAAAAAAACTTCCCGCGCCTACAAAAAGGTAGTACTTCTTGTTGGCTTTGGGCTTAAAAAGGCCGACAGGTTAACCGTATACTGTGAGGGGCAGAGCCAGGGCTCTCCGACAGGTGGAGAAAAACAGATCGGGAGTGAAGGGAACGAGAAACAGCACAACTGCAGGGAAGTGAAAAGTAAAGGGGGGGGATGAGAATAAGTATGGAAAGGGGGGCAGGGTGTGACGGGGTCAAAAAAAGAGTAAGTCCCTATCTCGAATAAAAACAAGATAAACCGTGATCTCAGCGGGACAGAAGAGGGGCGGCGGGAGGAACAAGAGACACCCCCCGTCAAGACGGGATTTAAAGAGTGTACTGAAAAGAGTAGGTCAGCTGAGCGGAACCACCTCCCTTCTCAAGAAGGACAGGGTGGGATAACTGTGGCAGGATCGGGATGGAATCATCCCTTGTGGCCTTCAAAGACAAGAATGTGGATGTCGGATAACTACGAAAAACGCAAGCCCTGCTATTCAGCCAGAAAAAAAAAAACCTCCAGGGGAAACCGCGTCCGACGCAGCTCACAGAGGGAAAGAAGAGGGCCTTTAGAAAAAAGAAACCCAAAGTCCCCCCGCAAGGGAAACAAAAAACGGTCGCCTAAGAACTGCCCTGCTTCGGAGTGGATGCGCAAGGTACAAACACAAACGACTCTCACCTCAAAAAAGGGACCCAGGTACTTAACAAGAAAAAGTCCGAGAGGAGGCCAGGCGGAAATGAAACAGTACGGAAAAAAGGTTTTGTTGGTCGTTCATGACCATATCTTTGGTACGAGGAAAGTAAAAAAGGGGGCCAAGCAAGAATGCAGCCAGGGGGAGAAAAAACAGGGCCTATCGGTTTGAAAGGCCGCGGAGGTGGTCCTGAGAGGGGACAAAGTCACCAGTACTTTAGGGGGGAGCTTGAAAAGTATATCTCCGGACTTAATCGCCTTCCGACCACGGGCATCGAGAAAGAGTGTGCGTAGGTGACTTCTGATCGTTAGCTTACTTCGAGGGTCCTTCAAAAAGGAAACCAAGCAAAGAAAGAGTCTTCTGTGAAAATCACAAGTCTCGACGTGATCGTTAATTGAATACAAGGCAAGATCCAAAGAGAAGGAGGACCAAGAAAAAGACATCGAATCCTCCTCATTGAGAGGAAAACAGGAGGTGCAGACAAAGAAGTAGAACAGGGGAAAATCGTCATAACAAAAAAAAAACCAAGCCGTAGACCGGGGGAGGAGTACACGAGAGAGAACTCACCGGAGGTAAGTAAAACAGAAGAGCTATCACATCACTGGAGCGTGCGAGTTGTCAGGAGGGGGAAAAAAAAGCTACCCCTTAGGGGAAAAGAGGGGCCCGTTAAAGAGAAAACCGTTGCCAATAAGCCCAAGAAGCCTACCGGAGAACAATTTTCTGTTGGGGATAGACTCAAGGGAAAAGCAGGGAAAATGTAACGAAGGAGCCAGGCAAAGGGGAGGAAAAAGGCGGAGTGGGTACGAGTGCAGCGGCGAAGGTGGGTGACCACGGGTGGTAAGAGAAGGGTGCAAGAATGGAGAGGGATGACCTAGTATAGAGCCTACTACAAAAACGTGGAAGGCTTAAGCCATGTTTGACTCCTCGAACTCTCGAGGAAAGGTGAAAGGGTACCTGATATCGGGTCAAGGAATGTCACCGAGACCGGGTCGCTTCCCACAATAACGGGGTGGCGGCTAAGACGCCACTCGACTTCGACTTCCTAAAGGGGTGGAAACTCCTAAGGGAACGTGGGACGTGGCAACGCGAGCCGGAGGACTTTTTTTTCCGTCATAGGAAAAGTAGGCTAGAAAATATGGGGGCAATCGATCGTCACTACCTCCTAGCGGGGGCTTATCCTGAAAAAGGGGAAAATGTCAAATGCTGAGGACGCCTAGGCGTTACTTTTTATACTCTCGAAAAAAGGGAATAAAGGAAGAGATCCGCCGACATTAGGAGGAAATCCCGGGTCAAGCTCGAGGTAGACTCTGGAAAGGGTGGTGCGACGTAAGGGGGGGAATTCTGACGGGGCAAAGGGAGGCCGAATGCATGTGCGAGGACGGGGAGAGGACCGTAAGGGGTGCGGCGGAGGACTAAGGCCTACTGAGACTCTTGTCACAAGCCTAGACGGGGAGGTCCATTTACGGGCGGAGGTCGTGGGCAACGGGGTGGGACGGCATGACGGATAAGATTCGGCCACGGTAGGCGTGTTGGGGTCTCAGGCGGGACGAACGGTGAGTAACGGTCGGCGGTGAGGGGTCTGGAGAGTCTTCGCGTAGGTGGGGGGCGGGGGGACATCGTCAGGTTATTACTGGACGACGGGGGCTGCGCAAGCCGGGATCTCGGGCATCCTAGAGATCAAGAGGGCGGGGGAGGGGACAGAACGAAACGGCGGTTGAGTTTGGAGGGGGGCCGGCGGTGGAAGAGGGAGACGCCACTAGCAGTGGGGGGCGAGTAGGGCTGGTGAAAGTGAGGAATGTGGGTAGAGTACAACTTCCGAAGGTAAAATTTTTTAAAAGCCTGAGGGGCCATGGGGCAAGGGTGGGGGGGGCGCGGAGGAGGTGATAACGGCGGGCTGTGGGGAGGATGGGACGGGGGTCCTGTTGAGGGAATGAGGTGGAAGAAATACGAGCACGTGGGAGAGCTAGGGGGGGGAAGGGGGAGCAAATCGCTGTGGGAAATCTAGCAAGAGAAGGGCCCCGAGCTCTCTCCCCCATCTAAGTGGCGGCAACGACTGGTGCACGAGGGCAGTTAAACAATGACTAGAGACGGGTAAGGAAAAACTCCTCGTGCGGGGAGTTCAAAAAAAAGCCAAATCGTTAATAACCCGCCAGGGAATTAGAACTAACTAGCTTCGAATACACACCAGAAAAGGGGTTCAGGGGAAGGAATTCTCCGAGGATGTCAGGGAAAACCGGGGAAGGGACGGGGCTTACGATGGAGAATTGGGAAGAGGAGAGGTGCACACAGTAACTGATAAGAGGACTGAAAAAGAAAGGCGGGGAAGTGGCGATATAAACATCTTCTCTCTAGACCCCAGAGGGGGAGTTTTTGGGGGGGGGGGGTCGATGACGGCGAGTGGGGGAAGGGAAAGTCTGTTGAAGAACTCGTCGAAGGCAAGATGGTGAAGGGGGGACGAGAGCTCTTGATGATTGATAAAAACAACCCTATCCAGTAAGGGGGAAAAGATGGCTTTTGAGGCGGGCTAAAGTAAGCTGGGTGAAGAACGAAGGAAGGAAGAGCCGAGCCAGGCAACGGATTGAAGCCACCGGGCTCGGACTCTCTGGCCGTGGCTGGGAAGCACTCTTCCGGACGGCGGGCGAAGAAGAGAGGTAGAACCGGACCTAAAGGGTTCAAGGAAACGGCTACGCGGTCAAGAAAAGATCCAAGTCGGAAGAAAACGATCTTCGGATGAGTTCGCCCAAATGGGCACAGAGAGAAAACTTCGCTTTCCTTAACCGCACCGGGGGGAGAGGGGGAACAGGTTTCTAAAAGCCCCGTGCAGCCCGAGCATTAGTTAAGACGTTAACTTTTTTGGATGGTGGGGGGGCCTGTACAGAGGAGAAGCCCAAGAAAAGTAGATATAAAAAAAGTAACAGGTGATTTCGTGGGGATGGTTGCGGTTGTCGGTGAATGGGAAGGAGGGGCGGCTCTTCTGCGCCGGTGGAAAGGCTCGGAACGATGACTGAGGACAGGCTGGCGCTGGGGAAGGGAGATAAGGGGATGAAAACTTTTATCAAAATGGGGACCCGAAATCTCCTTGTTTTGGACTTTTCCTTCGTGTAAGGGTCTTATAATCAAGGACTGTCACTTGCAAAATGAGCAAATTCCCGGAAAAGGGAGGACAACTCAAAATCCGTACTGGACTTGGGAAGCCACGGGGGGGGTACTGGTGCCAGCTTCGGAGGGAACCAGCACGACCAGTTTATGCTCTGCAGGGTGGCGAAGGACGGGACGGCGCCGCAAAGAGGAAACAATTACCTTGAAAACATCCACGAAAGGAAGAGCGAAAAAAACTTGAAATTCAATTCCCTACAGGGGATTGGGGGGGGGAGCCCTTCATAAGGAAGGGCAGGGGGTTAATACAAGGGTTTGTTCACCCAGGTAGGGGCGACCGGGGGACTTTACCGGGGGGGGTCGTAGTTCGTGGACTGGGAACAACTAAAAGTATGGAAGACTGACACTCGAAAAAAAATGTCCTACAATTTATCAGGACAAAAGGGACAGGAAGGGGGGTCTGCCTCAGAAGGAACACCCGCAAGAGTAATTGTAATCAGGTATGTAAAACAAAATGGGGACACCTTTTCGGCGTCTGAGGGGAGGACTGAGTTCAAAGGAAAAGAAGCAAAAGGGCGATCAAGCACAATTGTTCATTGGGAGACGGAGGAGAAAGTCGCGAGTAAAAAAGAAAAGTTGGGGAGTAAAGAAGGGAAAGGGACGAGAGAATGTAATAAACGATTCTGGCACCCTCACTAGAGGAAAAAGCTGGATATCGAACGCTGCTAAAACTGGGTAAGATAGGGTTCTTTTCTAGAAGGGGAGGAGGGAATATCAGTGGCAGGTGGGGAAAAAACGGGGGGTGGGGGGGGTTCAAAGCTCAAAGGGAGAATGTCGTCGGGCAGGAAGGGGAGGAGGGGACGACTAAAGGTCTTGTGGTTTGAAAGGGAGAGGGAAGGGGGGGGCTGACAAAGAGGATGGATGGAAACGACTGTTCAGTCACCTGGGAGGATAGAAAACAGGGGGACAAAGCGGCCGTTAAATCTATGACTGGCTCGTTGGAGGCAGGGAGAGGACAGAGGGTAACAAAAGCGTAGTTGGCAAAGGAAGAGTGAGTCAGAGGCCCGCTAAAGTGGTGCTCATAACACGAGGAAGGGGGGAGCGGGAATGAAGGAATCGCACAGTTTGGTGAAGGGGGGACCTGACCCTGTGGCCTGATCCCTAAAGGGTGTGAGAGGGTTGTCAGGAGGTTTTCTGTGGGCAGAGGAACGGGGGGGATCGGCTTCACGGGTCCCGCGGGGCACTCGTTTTGTGAGCTTCGTCTGCTATCTGCTGATTCACCGGGTTTCGCATCGGAGGGAAGGAAGACGCAAATTAGGAAAGGTGGAAGGAAGAGATGCGATGGGGCGCGGTGAAAAAGGGCCCGGGGAGTTAAGACTGTGGGGGGATGGGGGGAGGTGGAAGGGGTTGGCATGTCCTGAGTCCGGGGGCTGGGAAAGAAAACCCGAAACAACTCTCAGGAGGGAAAAGGTCCAAAGAACGGAAAACGGGGAAGGCGCATTTCAGACAGTGAGACGAAGTAGCAGGAAATATGAAAGGAGGTGGGCAGGGGTAACTGATCGACGGAGCTTAACGAAAACACGCACGGGTATCTTCCGGGCTGCGAAGAGGGGCGGGGTTAGGACTCTATTGAAAAACCGAAAGACCTGGAGAAAGAACGTGTGTGGGGAGAGCACAGGGAAGATGTAAAGTCTAAGTTAAAAAAAAGGCTGCAACTTAAAAGGAAAAGGTACGACGAACGACCGTCGAGGGAACGTGGAGGACATGGGGGGGGGGGGGGGGGGGGGGGGGGGGGGGGGGGATGGAAGAAAGGACATGGTCAAAAAGACGGCCGTTTTGGTTTCCCAATTCCATACAAACGCTTCTGAAAGAGAGGGGCATGTCGATGGCAAGGCCAGACCATTCGTGAAAACGGATCGCACTTCATCAAAAAAAACTGAAGAGGAGTAAGGAGGAAGGTTGAAAAAAATCAGGTTGTCGAACTTTGCCGGGGAATTGAGGGAGGTCCAAGCCCGAAAGGATAGACGGGTGCCAAGGTCTTGAAGATCACATCTGATCGATTTTCACAGGCCGCTGGGGAAAAGGGGGTAGGAGGAAGCAGCCGCCTGTCCGTCTCGTAAGAGCCTGGGGAGAAATTTAGCCATCCTCTGGGGGGGCAAAATTGGGAGGAGAGGAAAAAGATGGGGGGGGGGGGGGAGTCGTGCCCTTCTGCTTCGGTGGAAGAAGAGGAGGAACAAAAGCAGAGGAAATCGAAAGGTTTCGTGGTACGTGCTTAATGAAAATATCAGAAACTCCTGGAACGATCGAATAAAAGAGGGGGAAGATCGTCACCCGGAAAGATCTCATCGGAGTGAAGAGGAATTTATGAATCACGGTGATCACAAGTCCGCACGTAGGGTCGGTTCGCGAACAGGAGAGTGGCGTATCTAGGGGTATAAGCGACTAAACTAAACTTCACCCCAAGGTACGAAAAAGATTAGAGAAGTCTGGTGCAGACAATGCAATAAAAGGAAAAAGGCCAAACCGGCGCAACAAGAGATACAGCAATAAAGGCGGTAACCTTTCACGCCAAAACAAGACACTTTCACGCAACAGGAAAGAAATGATCAACCGGTCACACCCGTTTAGTGTCACGGCACCAGGTGAATAACACGCTACACAACCCTTCGATCTCAATGCGATTACCCAAAATCTACAGGTAGGCGCCGTGGCGGCAGGAAAAACTTAGAGGGCGTTACCTCAGCTACAAAAGTCACAACAAGGAGAGGGACATTGGAACCATCTGGAAGGGAAAACAAAAAGGAAAAGTCTGCGAGAATGTTGGAGAGCATTTGGGGCCCTAAGCTATAAAGAATCAACCGGACTGTAAGAGTAAAAGGGATCCTCTAGGACCCGCACTTGCGGCCGGGACCTAACAGGGTGAGAACATCAGGGAGAGCAAAGGGTTAACAAAAAAAAAAACAAAACACAGTGCAGTTCAAGCGGAAGAACCGGGGAACGTAACCTACTCATCCCCTTTATTTCATTGGTCTCAAGGGAATGGGAAATGCTGGCCCAAACACGATACGAAACGTAAAGCCCACAACAAGTGCAAAAGAAGGACCAGTTAACTCATCGGAAAAAATAAAGAAGTAAGGCCCGTGGCAACAATAAGTCACCAAAATATGCGTAGAGAGGGATCTGCTCAAAAAGGGGGGAAGTAGAGCACGGCTAGAGCATGCCTAAAACGGGGGTGAGAGAGGGTCGGGAGCGACCTTCTGGTGAGCCGGAGAAGAGAAGCATGGAGAGATAAGCTGAGCACAAGGGGTCCAAGTCATTGTCTTCTTAAAAGTGGAAGCCGCCGGGAGGTCGGTTTGCGACGACGATACTGGCCACAAAACACCCCATTGGGTAAAGGAAGGGGCTCGAAAAAAGAAGAACTGTAACTGTGATACCGTAGAAAAGGGCGTAGGAAAAAGACAGAACTCGACCAAAGAGGGGACAATGTTCAGAAAAAGGTTGGGGAGGGGCAAAGAAAGGGGCAAGTAAGGGGTTAAAGTGGCTAAGAGGCACGAGACACATGTAGACGTCCTTTGAGAACTCATGGAGTAATGACGTGAGTTGGCCAACAGGTCAAAATGCAAGAGAACCGCCGCAGGCGGGTGCGGGAAGAGTTGAAATTAAATGTTGGTGAGAGTAACTTACGCAGAACCCCGGGGGGCGTGGGGGGTGCCCTTAAGGGTTACCGAGGGCCCATCAGTTAACGGAGTCAAACGAAGAGAAGGTCGGCACAGCGTCACACCATGCGTAGAGACTAATTCGAGGGCGTTAAGGGTTCCTAGGTGGGTAATTACATAGAGTTGAACTCGATAATTCCGATCTTACCCTTGCGAGCTGGGAACAGTCAATGAAAACTATCGAAACCGATCTGACGGTCGCTGGGGAATGACATAAGATAATGCGGTATCACAAAAAGGATCTACGCTTTCTTAACGCGTAATAAACAATAAGCATAACCTTTAAGACGCGTGAGAGTGTCGAGGAAATTCATCAGGACTTGGGAATTTAGTAGAAGGTGACCTGGCAGAAGCTGCGCCAATGAAGGACGAATAGCGAGCAAATCAACGGGCCTCAACTTCGACCCGTCTAGCATAGGTAAGATCTCGCGTCGAGCGTACGAAAATAGCTGAGAGGAAGGGAGGTGGCGGGGAAGGGAGTGAGATCGCATCTTAGACTCGAAGATAAACCTAGGTCAACTACCTGTTATCGTTAGAGACGGCGGTTGCGGTTTAACTTTTCTTGACTTCTCGATGCCAGTATGGGGCTTGTTGATTTACGATCCCCGGTAATAACCCCGAAGACAGTATTGCGGTGTGAGACAGCGGATGAATGGCGCTTACGTATTGAACAAGTGATTAGCTGTGGGAGTCGCACTACAACTTCAAAGCTTGGAGGGGTGGTGAACAAGTACTCCCACAAAGGAACATCGGGAAGCGAAAGTCTCGATCGAGAGTGACAAGGATGCGGATATGGCCACGTCTCTGGCAATAGACCGAGTGGGCAGGGACGATAGGCGATCAGGACCGTCTAACTAGAACCTGCAACGGGAGCAAAGGAGGGAGGGGGCAATTAGGGGAGGACCGATAAACGTCTCATGTAAGTCGAGCCATACGTCACCTTAGCTCCATTGTGCTACTAAAGGAGGGATAACACCCGCGACAAACCTGAAAGAAAGATACTGAGTGCATGACCTACTCGAAGAAATAACTACGAGTCTCTCTCTACCTTACGTCCGCTGAGTCATCACACACGCACGAAAAGGGTCTTGGGTTGCAGGGAAGGGGAGGACGGACCATAAATTAGCACTTTATCTACTATGGGGGGGGATTTTCAAATAGTCTGTCGAAATTGCGAGGGACAATGGTGCGTCAAGCACAAAAGAAAAAATTGGAAAAAGTCGAAAACCTCCGAGAAGCGACGGGGGAAAGGGGGGAATCGCCAAACGAGAAAAAGGTAGGGGCTTCGACTCCCGGGGGGTGAAAAAAAGGAAGTGAAATCAAAGAAGCGCTCACCGAGGAGATGCCGGTAGAATGCGCGAAAGTGCGGGCTTCCGGACCTCTCGAAAAAGGTGAGCGGGAGGTGGGTAGAGCAGTATTCCGAGACCAAGAAAGAACGAACCTAAAAAAAGGGGGGACCTGCGAAAACGGTTGCTGCCGAGAGTTGCGCGGCGATTCGGTCTTACGTTCGGGAAAGAAAAGAACCGAAAGTCGGTCCGTCAGGTCATAAACGCCTCCGAAAAAAGGAGAACGGGCGGGTGAAAGAAAAAAATAAAAAGAGCCCCGTGAACCAGCACGCCTGCCATTTGAAAAAGGACGGAAGAGAAAACAAGGGGGAGGGGGAAAGCGAAACACTAAAACACGTCATAAACAAAACAAACCCCGGTACGGGGAGAGTAGCGCCGGGCAACCAAAGTCGAACTCCCGACTAGGGGAAGTAGACCGGACAGTTATCAGCGTGGGAACTGGGAAAGGAAACAGGGGACCAAGAGTAAAACCGGTCGTTGAAAAGTTGGGAAGCCCAGCGATACCAGGGAAGAAAAGAATCAAAGGGAAAAACAGGATGACGGCATGGAGAACACTTGGGGGGGTTCGGGTGTAAGCTCAGTATTCGACTTCGGTGGTAGAAAGAGGGGAAGGCTTGGGTGAACTGAAAATCATATTCGTCGGAGTGAGCAAAAAATGACATCTAAATAAGGGAGAGGATTCCCAAGTCTCTTTGCAAAGAATACTCTCAGGCCGCAAAGAAGAAAAGACGGGGAAAATGCTACTACGACGGTAAGCTGGGAGAGAAAAAAAGGTCGGGCAAAAAAGGAAAGACTCTTCCAAACGGGGGAGAGGAAAGTTTAGTCGAAATACCCATGGCGGTTTGTCAAAAGGGCCCACGGCTTTAAATCCGAATAAGAAAAAGGGGGTCCAGAAGAAAATGGGAAAATGGGGGGAAGGGAAGAGGCAGGACCGTATCTCGTTGGAAACAAGCTGAACCGGCTGGTCTACTCTAGGTCAATATTAAAAGGCCGGGGAAGTTAGGCTTCTGAGATCGGATGGGACCAACTGAGGAGGAGGGATTCCAGAAATCGCGGAGATTCTAAATCACAACGAAGGAAGAGAGATATCCACGCAGAGTCTCGGCTTCCTCCTCCTAATCTCGGAGGAGACACTCGGAGAAAAGAATCTGAAAGAAAGTCAGCGAGTTCGAAGTCATTTGAAAGCGCTCCCGCTGAAGCTGAAAAAAGTGAAGTCAAGACGTCCATCTAGCGGAGGGTCTGATCAGTTCATCAAGGGGCACGTCTGAAAAAAGGTCACCGACCGCTACGTATACGACAACGGTCACGGACCATTTGACGCCTAGATCATTCGAAAGGAGTAAGAGGGCAGGACAATAAGGAGGTTGGCTAACCGAGGGAGTCGGGGGGGAATCGGATAAGGAGAAGGATGAAATCAGCTGCACAAGGGGCGAGAGCGTGTATGCGGAAGAACGCGGAGAGAGGGCGCCGAGCGATTCCGTCAAAGAGCCGAAATGAATAAACTGACACAGAGTCTATCCTCGAATATTCTATTCCGCCCACCATACAGGTTCGGGCAACTGACAGAGAGGAAAGGGCAGGGAAACACAGGGTATTCTCGGGAACGTTCAAACCGGGAAAAACCAGGAAAATCCCGACACGCGCCCAAGCGCACTAATCAAACCCTGTATATGCGTAGGGCTGAAAGTAAAGGGAATCGGCATTCGGTTTCATCCATCGGACTGTTGGGGCAAATCGCCAAGAAAAACCTCAGGCCCCGGGGGGGGGTTCGCGTTGTTTCTGCAACGAGGCCAAAGGGGGCACCTCCGGGTGGGGATCGCGAACGCCAGCCGAATGACAGCAGTGGAGGGTTATCACCTCTCAGAGGAGCAGAAGGAACGAAAAGCGGTTCCAAGGAAACCGGAGGTGCAGGGGGAAGGTGTTTCCGTAGGGAACAACAGAGCTAGGGGGAAAGGTGAAACGAGGGAAAAGAAACCTTTCCAGCCCTTCAATTGAGGGCTCAGAAAAGGCAAAGCCGCGGACGTAGCGGGCCCCGTTGGAATTACGGAAACGCTCATTGGAGGAAGATAGAGCGAAACGTAGGACCCCAAAAGAAAAGCGGGCGTTCTGGGGATCGACTGATCTAGAGTCGGCCAAAGGAGCGCCAAAGGGAAAGAGCAAAACGTCTACGAGGAGTGAGCAAGGGGTGGAGCCAAGGAAATCTAAAACGGCCTGTGGAAAAGGCGAAACACCGTTTAGCTTTACTGGGTGTGTAAATGTTCCCCGAGAAGGGAAAGACGCGGGCAAAAAATTATGAGGGGGGTTGGCGACGTTACATTGGAGGGGGGGAGGGAGGCGGAATGCCTAACCAAGCCCATGGAATCAGTTTCCTTCTTCCAAGGGAAAACTTTTTTTACTTCTGTTGAGGGGTCGTGTTTTCTCTGGGGGCAAGGGACGCCAGGCTTAGATGACTTTACCTATAAACCTGCGTACATGGGGCATGGTGCTGGGTACGATAGGGGTTGGTAAAAGGGGCAGGAAGGACGAAGTCGCGTGTTTTCTTGGACGGACACTGAGGGAGTCAAAGTAACCCATTAGTCACTGGAAAAATTGAGGAACTCACCGGTCTGTAGCGTGAGTTGTGGGGGCCGACCTTCCCGTAGAGACTGGGAAGAAAGTCTGTGGCTAAATCCACTGGATGGGGAAGGGTGAGAAAAGCTGGACCCGTAGAAAGTCAGGGTTTCAAAGGAAAAAACCGCTTTTGAGACGAAAGGGCAGGTGGGATCTTAAGCCGTCTCCCGATAGAGGAAAGGATAACCTGAAGGACGGTTGTGAAAAGTGAAAGGAAAACTTCTGCTAAAAAAAAACTGGAGGAAAAATTCCCCGTTCAAGGATGGGCTGGGTTGGTCCCTTGTGGAGGGGGAATCAAGGACGCTTAAGAGCCTTGGAGTCAACCAGGATTGCCATGAATGTCGCAGGCAAGAGTGGGGTGGTCGGTGCGACTTTCAACCAATTCAAAGGGAGGTCCACCGCCCCTGCAACGAAAAATTCTAAGAGGGGGAGCAATTACGAAAAAAAGTTACGGGTTCTGACGGCGCGCACTAGCTGAAAACAAAAGGTATCCCACCAATTCTACGATAACTCTGTGGAAGCCAGTTAAAAGGTGAGAACCTGGGCCAAGGTTCAATCCACTTTGGGGGGGGCTTAGGGCTAGAGAGACCCTATCATAAAAAAGACTTTCACGGTCTTCGGGCAGTCAGTGGCGGAGGAACTGCTGCTTCTTTTACATGAGATCTCACTCTTCCGGCCACGGCGGAAACAGGTGACCTTCGAAAAGAATTTCTCTAAAAAGATTTCGTGCCTTCGTA
>Ga0179593_1452987_pt1 | contig 14268 bp, 13 predicted proteins | sample CZODoug2_1_08_16_FD_185931 | JGI IMG/M metagenome (GOLD analysis project Ga0179593, IMG submission 185931) | Vadose zone soil fungal communities from Angelo Coast Range Reserve, California, USA - CZODoug2_1_08_16fungal (PacBio error correction) | ecosystem: Environmental > Terrestrial > Soil >...
AAAGTTTCTTACGGTGAGTACCGATCAAGCAAGGGAGATATCGCACCGCCACGGCGAACTCGCTCGGAACTAACTCCGTGGAACGCTATCATTCATCGGGGGGTTGGTCAAGCTTCTTAGGGGAGGAAGGAAAAAAGGGAGAGAAAGGGATTCCTACTGAGGAGCTCGGAAAAAGGGAGGTCTGGAGCGCGGAGGAAATTGCTGTTAAAAGAAAAAAAGAATCTTGGACTCCCCCATAGGAGAAAATGAACTACTCTTTCAAACTCAGGGAAGAAGGAATACCACGGGGAACCACATCGCCGGTGGGGAACTATAGGAGCGCCTGAAAAAATTGCGTTGAAAAAAACCGGAGACCCTTCCACTATCCTCGGAAGCTGCCCCCTAGAGAAAAAGGGGGGATCAGACGGGATCCCTCTAGTCACTAGCGCCGCGCAGTCGCGTTTCCGGACCAAACCTAATAAACTTCTACAGCCCCTCTCCACGGAGCCCGAAGGTGGCTTTGCCAAGAATCGGGAAGACCTGATCTCTTTCTACTAATTATGACGGAAGACTATGAGGAGGTAGGGGATCTTCATTATTTCCTCATCTCCACAAAGTTTCAAAAAATCCACAAAAAGATTTTGTCGACCCCTCCGAGAGATCGAAGATCACTTTCCCCCTCTCACTATGAGTCTCTAATCTCTCTCATACTAATCTAAAGAGACCACTTTGAAGTAATCAAGTCGGTTCGCGAAAAGTCAAAAAATCGAAGGATGCTAGACATCTATACGCAGGGGACTCTCCCGCTTCCTGGAAAGGCTCAAAAAAAGAAAAATAGAAAGGAAAAAAGAAAGAGATAGAGCCGAGAGGAGTATCCAGAGCACGAGCCAGTTCTAAACCGCTGATAATAGGGAAAGGGATAAGGGATAAAACGCGACTGGGAGTTTGACTTCCTATAAAGTAAACAGCCGGCAATTGTGAGAGGAAGTTTTCTGTCATAATTAAAAAGGGGAAACCACAACACAAAGAAAAAAAGCCCCTCGAAGAGCCCTCACACAACGCCCGATCGACTTCTATCACATCATTGCAAGAACTATCCCGGTGGAGATCAGCAGGGTGGTAGGAAGGGAAAATTCAGGACAGCAGTGAGCGGAACCTGCACTTGAAAAAAAGAAACAAAAAGAGTCGAACGGCGGAAGTCGACACGGGGAAGAAAGCGGGCGAGGTCCAGGAATAGGAAAGTTGGGGGACCTGGACATATGGGGATCGAGATCAAGGGCTGAAGAAAAAGGAAGGAGAAACACTTAGCTCCGAAAAAAACCTGTTGCTTGGAGCAAAAAAAATCCATCTCGATTCGTTCACCGATTAAAGGATGCGGACGAGGGGTCTAGTGAAGGTGGGCATTCTACACTCTTCTTTTTTTTTGGGGGGTCAAACAACAAAAAGAAAAGTGACAACCGGCTCGTGAAAAGGAGTAAACTAGCGCAAAGAGCCACCACGAAAACTGGGCCTCCCTCCTAATTGACGCGATAGTCTTCATCGAAGCAATCGGGAGATATGCTTCTAGGGGGTATTTCTCCAAAAGAGTCGAAAATTCATGACTGCCCAGGGCTTGAAACAGGTGAACCCCTCTCGACGACCACGCAAGGAGAGGCGATTCTTCGACGTGTAAATTTCTATGCCTTCAATGGAACAGGAAAGACCTCGTACGAAATGTTGCCGGAAAAGAGCCTTGGGGAGTGCGTAGGTATATTGCAACCTATAAGAACATTCACAAAAAACCAAGAAAGGGAAAAAAACCGTTGGGGGGCGGTCCAGCATCGTCCGACATCAAAAAAGGAAAAGGTGGGGTGCGCTCGCTTTGGCGGTATGTCTTACCCTCAAGAATATAGGCTGCCCTAGGTGTGCTAGGGGAAAGTCGAAGACCCAGCCTCGATAACGTATCAGGCTCGGAAAAATCAGGCGTCCGCCGTCTTGCAGATGGCCAGATTTATCTGGATGACTGATGCTGAAAACAAAACTAAGATCTGTTCGATGAGGGCTCATCATGCAAAAAGGCGTAAGTATGAGGGGAAGTTCTCGCCGCAACCTCCGTTGTGCCTGGGCACGGGGTAGAGTCGGTTGTTCTCACAGATAAGGCCGAGCACGAATCGTAAGCCCCGGTCAAAAATAAAAACTAGGCGGCGCATGCCGAGGGGGAGGTCGGAGACTTTTCCCGCCGGACTACGGAAAGTGAATAGTAGAAGTGGTCCGGCACGAACACCGAAAGGGGGGTGAGCCGTAAAACAGCTCCGGACCAAACTTCTGTCGAAGGGGGAGGAAAAACTCAGGAAGGCGCATTTCTTCAAGGAGGGAGGAGGAAAGACGAGGAAAAGAGCTAAAGCATGGGGAAGTGGAGGAATTTTTCAAAGGGGGCTCCCTGCTCCTTACATGAGCCCAATCTAGAAGGAGGGAAACGGAGGGGTGGGGGAGAGGGGGCGAAAGGGATGACATCAAGGTCCCGGTATGAAAATCTCGGTGAAGGAAGACAGGGGAAACGGCGACACTGCAGATAGGGGACTCACATGGCAAGAGCATAAGTACTCGGGAGGCTCCAGTCAGATCACATGCAGGGTAAGATCAGAACTGGGAGGCACTAAGCAAGGGGGAAAAGGGTGATCACTGAAGAGCAGGGAACTATCAATCTAAAAAGAGGAGAGCAAAGACTTCACTGTCAAATACATCAAAAAAAAAGAAACGGCACGCAAATCAAAACAGGAAGACCGAACAGGCTTAGGCTAGGTGGTTTGAAAAAGCCAGCGCTTAATTCCCTTGGGGGAAGTGACCTCATGGCAAGAAAACATGCAATGCAGGGGCATATCTGAACTCCCTGATGCATGAGGGGGGCTCAATCTGGGAAAAAAAATAACGGTAAACGAAGATGATACCCACACAGGCAGCAGACACTATACCTCGGAGGGAGCAAACCACCCCCCCCACCGCCGACTCCTCCAGGATCATCGGATATATGTCACTCCTCTCGAAAAGGGGATTCTGAGTGATAAATAACGGGGGAAGGACACGGCCTGGGGAAGAAACCTACCATGCGAAGGTCGAGGGGAAATGAAAAGGGTGTTAAGATCGGCAGGCGGGGAAGAGGGAATTAGGCCAAAGGTCGAGGCGGGGCGTATGCTCCTGGAGAGATCCTTTTTTAGACTTAGAAAACTAACTTTGAAGAGGTCGGAGAGACGGGACTCTCTCCTAAAGGCAGTTCGTGGGGGGGGATTGAAATACGGATAGCTTCTCCTCTTAAAATTTCTGCTCTCAGTCGGTTCAAGCAGGGGAAGAGGAGCAACAAAAATCGGAAAATAACGGCGATGCGGGACGGTCGGGGGGTGAAGGGTTCAGTTCACCGTGGTTACGGTGGAAAACTTGTGAACCACGAACCTTCCCCTCAAAAGGAAAGACCGGAATTACCTCCCACTTGCAGGAAAGGAAATAGCGACTCATGAAAAATTTGGGAGATTAGTGTTTCGGAAAAGGCCATACAGCAATAAGTCCGGAAAGGAGCTCAAAACAAAAAACGGAAAGGGATTGAAAAGGAAATGAAACGCGTTTACTCAGAAAGGGAGAAGAGCCACCTATTCTCAAAACAGGTCCAGAGAGGAAGGAAAAGGGAAGGGGTTACGGGGCCCAAAGAGAAGAATTATTGTTAAGAAACTGGGAGCAAAATCGTGTTCTTGTGTTTAATGTAAACTATTTCAAAAAAAGGGTAATATTAATTCGAGGGCAAAAACCCTCGCAATCAATCGACGGGAATACAATCCCCGTGGGGGGGAGTAGACACCTTAATTGCTCTCTCAAAAGAAGAGACATTGGCCAAAGAAACGGGAACCTTAGGGGGAAATCCCGGGAAACTAATCACTATTAGGCCGAGTGAGGAACAAAGCGCACGAAAATTTAAACGGACCAGAGAAAGTTCTATCAGAAAGAGGGAGAAAAAGCACTCTCGAAGGGCTCATCCATTCGGGACCTAATTAAAGGTCGCACGACAAACGTATTAAAATACAGCAGGGATGGAGAAGGCGGACAAACGTTAGCGCGGGGTTAAAAGGAACTACTTTCGGAAGGCGCTAATCGGGGGTCGTATCAAATCGGGCCGTCTGAAAAGGATATTAAGCAGGGTGAGAAAACAGGTATAGAAAAGTAAAGAGCCGGTTTTCAGTCTCAAGATGGCGCGAAATGGGTCGGCATACAAGGGGAGGTCTCGTTGGACAGAAAGCTGTTCTCCATTCCCCAAAGACCGAGAAAGGGCCAAGCAAAAGTACAGCAAAAAAAAAATGAAAAAACAAGCGGATTAGAGGAAGAGTCCTTTCCGCGTCCGATGGCTTCGTGATATCTTTTCCAGGGGGGTGCGCGATTTCAAGGCGAGGGGAATGGAAAAAGGTTGTAAGGTAAACTGCAGGGGATGCCAAATGCGGTAGAAGAAAGGGGAACCAACGTTGGCTTGAAATTTAGCAAAAGGGGGGTCGTATGCTAAGGGTTGATTACAAAGAATAAAACGAATTCGAAAAGCTCGCATTCCAGTATTGATATGGCTAAGAGAACCGTGTGCATAAAGGGCGGCATAAAAAAAATGTTCGCATGAAAGACCCGTTACCATTAGGGGAGCCAGCAATTGCTCAACGGGGGCCCAATGAAATCAGGGGGGGGAAATCCTCAACATTAGCTTAAGAGTAATCAGGGAAAAAATTGATACCCTACATCGAAGGGGGCGTCTAATCAAGCAATCCCAGGCACAGGAAGCAGAGAATCTACTACTATTTTAAGATAGCCTCGCATCATGGGGGGAGAAGGCGGAGAGGAGGAAGAATCACCAAGGAATTGGCGTGAACAAAAAAGCGAAAAGGGTCATTAGGAAAGTAGTAACGGGGGAGGGACAGTACTAGGCCACTCTACAATAATGATCCGAGAAAAGGTACAAAGCGTAAGGCTGAAAGAGGGCGTAAAAGATCTTCTACAGGGGAGAAAAGAATCTCAAATTTAAAACTCCCAAAAAAAAGGTCTCAGAGAAACTAATCTCCATCCAGGGGCAGAATCTTCCTGACAAAGAGAGAGGGGGTTTAAGCTCTTCAAAAGAAGAAACCAATCAACTGAGGCGAACGCTGAAAAACCCTGAACCTCATGGGGGGGCGGAATCATCAGAGAAGAGGCGAGTGAAGGATCTATACCCCGGGAAGGAAGCCGGCAACTCTTGACTCAAAAAAAGGGCCCGCAAGAAGATGTCTAGAGAAAAAAATCAAATATACTGCGAGGCAGGAGAGTTTTAATTCCTAGTCCTAAGCACCGCCAAACAGACGGTGAAGGCTGTCGGTGGAGGTGGGGGGAAGGGGCTCCTCTCTTCCGCAGAAGAAAGAATGGGAGTGAAGGTAGTCAGCGGAAAAAAAAAGAAGCGAGGATTTCAGCTAAAAGGAGAAAAAAGACAAAGGTCGTCTACAGCTCAGAGGCAGGAGAGGACCGGGGCGTTTTCTCGGGGGGGGGGGACTCCGGGCGACGGATTCCGAAAGGGCCGCCCGGGGAGTACGATCAAACCTGGTGGACGACTCGGTACCAGCCTAGCGAAGAGGCACTCTTTCGGAGAGCCCTTCTGCCTCAAGTCAACGTCGGAGAAGGGAGCGCGTACAAGGGTGAGGTCGCTTGATGCCCATCCGAGAAAGGGGCGAAGAGAAATGAAAGCCCTGCCGTTCAGAAGAAAATCGTTCACAGACGCCGGGCTTCCGGAGGGAAAACAAGAGCTAGAGACGATGGGGCGCTCTACCGACCCGAAACAGGGGGGGGACTCAAGGCCGAGGCGGTCCGCCTGAAGCGGTGGTATCTAATCGAACACAGGCTCGTAAGACCAAAAATAGGCGTTCCGCACCTCTCCCTCGGCAGAAGTCTTTCTACGGGGCAGCCGTCAGCCGAGTCTGTGACGGGAGGGGTGACTGGGAGAAAACCATCTTGAATACTCCGAACTCACCAGAAGATCTGGAATCCTCTACCTGGAAAAAGAAGTCCAAGGGAGATAAAGGAAATTTGGGAGCCATCTTACTAAAGAGGTGAGCGGCTTTGTGATGCACTCTAAGTCTAATCTCAGCACGAAGGAGGGACCTTGCCGGCTTAGGAGGCCTGCAAGAATGCAGAGGCAGGGTCATCCAAAGTCCCGGACACCAAATAGCCAGCCTTCTACGGGGAAAGTGGGGGGGGGGGGGGGGGGTGGGGGGGGGGGGTCTATGCTGCGACTGGGACTACTTCGTCGATCGCTTCTTCATATGTGGTGGGAGTACGGGTGGCAGGCAGAGGGAGGGAAAAAGGCCAAGAATTTAGAGAAGATTTTCACATAAGGTCGGAGCAGAAGTAGCCTACGCTTTCAACGGACCGATGCAGAAGGCAAGACCCGCTCTGAGAGAGGGGTGGAAAGAAAGGGAGAGATCTTCTCATCTGGGTTGACTCATTCTTCAACAGTGGGCTTACGAAAAAAAGCTGGGGGACCAATACCGGCGTGGAACGTATCGATGAGGGGCGGACGTGCGTACTGACCCTCCTGCCGGCCGACTGAAGAGCATGAACGACTGGGGGACTCTGACTATCTAAGGGGGAGAAAGATCGTTCAATCGGTTCATCAAGAGAAAACCTGTGAAAGGGGACGCCCGGTCGTTTAAAGGGGGCGCTCGGCTGCGCAGGGTATTTACACTCTTGGGAGCTCGAGTTGCTCTAGTAGACGGAGGGGGAACCGGGAACGTCAGACACCTTGGTGGCCTCACACGAGGTCAGGCCTCCTTGAAGTGGGGGGGAGGTATAAGGTCCTCGTGAGGAGGAAGATCACAGACGGCGACGGTGCAAATGGGCACGTACAGGCGGGAACGGTAGGGAAAAACCTGATCTCATCTGGGGGGGGGGGGGGGACCAGTCCATTCGCTCGAGGGGGAAAGGGCGTCTAAAAAACGCGGCGTGCTCAAAGGGAAGAAAGACAAAGGACTAAAACCGGGAGAGAGTCGCTAAGAATCCCATGCCTTTTCCAGGAACCTCCTCTACCCGCGAAAAGGCCAAAAGGGTGAAAAAACCCGTCTAAAGTGATCTTGGAGAGGGCAAGGAGGCAAAGAAAGGGTTGAGAGCGGGGGGGGGGAGCTGCGCCAGACGATTCAGCTGGGGACGGCCGGGCGGCTGTAAGCCCATGTTCGCCATCGATATCAAAAAAAGATTATTAACAGAGAGTGGAAAGAGGGAGAACCTGCGGCAAGAAGATATGCCTAAATAGGCTAAGAAGGGAAAGGGACACGCCGAGAGGGAAAGAAGGCCTCAAGTTAACTCCTGCATAAAGCATAAACAGTTTTGGGTGCAACCACCGGGTTTGTTCCTAGTCGGGCGGCAGTAAAAAAAGGCCGAGAGGATAAACCGAAAGGAGATCAGGTGACTCGGAAAAGGGGGTTGTACTCAGGGAGGGGAGACGCGAGGGCGTTGTAACCAAGGAATGGACGGAGCTCGAGCAGGGCGACAAAAAATATGATATAAAATAAGAGGTTCGACCGGCAGCAGAAAAAGCCGAAGCGCCACAGGGCTCAAGGGGGGGGGAGCGAACGAAGGCTGAGACTCCTCAGAAACGGGGTCTCTATCGCAGACGGGGAGGATCGCTACCTAACGCTAAGCCACCAATTTGATTCTACAGCGAGGGGGTCCGCGCAGAGGCAGAGGAGCTTTCCATCCCAGAAAAAGGAGCTGACACTTCTTAGAGAAAGGTCAACCAGGTGTCGGATGACCACAACTATAGCGGCTGCGGTGAAGCTCGCAGGGAGAAGAAATGACGTCAGAGAGAGAATGGCTTCACTCCCTTAAAGAAAAGCAGTTCTAACGAATGTGCGGAAAACCGGTGGGCGGAAGTAACTCTCATAAAGACCGCGCTCAACATGCGCACTAGCGGAAAAAAAAAAACGAAAAATCTACCGCGACGGGGTAAATTACGAACGAGGCCGAGTCTCTTTCGAAGGCTATTGCTAACGAAATCTTCTAGCAATTGAGAGCCCAAAGATTGGTTACCCGACCTCTGCAGAGGTCACCACGTCGCCAGAAAGTCAAAAAAACGCGAACGCATTCGGGCTCTTTCCTATCATCAAGAAATTGACTGCTTCCCTTTATATGGGGAATTAGGGAGGAAAAGACCTTCATTTAAGGGACTCTATCTCACGAAGACGACACAAATGGTGCGAGAGGGGGGGTTGACGAGCGAATGAGCGTGGATTTCCCCAGGATCAGAACCCCGAAGGCTCCTCTTCAATCAGATCCGGGAAGACACAAAACCAAATACCAGTATATGCTTGATGCGGCTGGGGAGGCCTCGCAAAATAGGTCACCCAGGTGGAGAGGCCCGAATCGCACGGAGCAACAGCACAGCTTGACTTCAGCCTTACTCACGAGGACAGGATAGTAAATACGGCCTCCATGATTGGGGCCGTCGAGACTAAGGGGGACTTCGCGACCGTGGCAGGCAAAACGATAGGGACGAGAAAAAAAGATTTAGGAAGAAAAAAAGAGGAGCTGAGATCTCTAAGACGGAAAAAAACTCTAGCGGGCCCGGAACGGGAAAGTTCAAAAAAAATGGAAGGCGAACGCTCGGTGAAAAAGCCGCAAAATCGTCGTTCAATAAAACACTCTAAGAAAAGGAAGCCAGTTCTCGCTCAAAAAGGGAGCAGCGAGGTAGGAGGCAATTCCTCATCCACGCGGGGGGTGCTGAGAAAAAGGAGTAGAGAGACTGGTCCCCTAGAGTTAACAAAAGGTTCGTGGGATAGAATAGAAACCCAGGCACGGGGGGCATTGTTGAAGAGTGATCCGAATGCCCCAAAGTGCGAAACCGAATTCTCTAAAAATGAAGGGACTATATTTATACTAGGCTAGTGAATCGGGAAAGGAAAAAATAAAAGGAACTCTTCGAGACTTTGGGGGGAAAGGAGGGGCCGCCGAAGGGGAGGATGGATTGGCCAGGGAGGAAAAAGGGAACCTACGCCAAAACATAAAAGGGAACCTCCATTTTTCCAAGGGTACAACGTCTTAAAAGAATCGCCTGACAGGAATTATATGGTAGCTCGAGAGTATGAGTACATCTTAAAAGCGCGAGAAGCTAGGCGGGAGGGGTTGACCCTCTCCTCTCCCTAGAATCGCGAAGGCTCAAATAAAAAATACTGTCAGGAAGGAAGGGTGAGGATAGCTCATAATTTAGAGGGGAAGAACGGGGACCTAGCTAAAAAAGAAAGGGAGAGGGATGCCGCGCACAAGGGAATGCCTTATAAAGGAAGGAGGTCATCTAGCCAACGTCGATAACGCGTAGGGGGGGGTAGAGATTAAGGGGGTTCTCACCAGATGGAAGAGGGCACAGGAATTAAAAAAGACGGCTCCGTCTATTCACATCTCTATTGTGGGGCTGTGGGCCCCTTCATACTTTCAACGGAAAAAAGGGTTCGCCGTACACGCCAGCTCGGTGGGTGATATTAGGGGGAAACAGAGCCGATTCCCCCGCTTGGAGAGATACGCAACGGATAGACAAAGGATGATCTCCGGACGTGTCCTAAGCCAAAAGAATCGCGAAGAATTGCGAGGAGGGGAGGGGTAGGTGGGTCAACGAAATCAACAGGAATGATCCATGGGCCGAGAAGCGGACGTTCGGGGAAGCGCGAAGGTAGGGCTAAAAAAAAAGCGTATGGAGCAGGCCATCTCCTGGGGGAATAATCCCTGCATGCAAACGGCGGTCGAAAAACAAAGAGAAGCCTAGCGACCTTGCCGGATCGACAGGAGAAACGTGTTATTCTTCTTCCGAAAGGAGGCGCTTATTCAAAGTTCAAGGCAAGTTGGGGAGTGGAGGGAAACGGAGACGCATGGCCGAAAGACAAACGGTCCAAACGAATCTGCACTGGAAATACGCTCGAAAAAAAGGGGGCTCTCCAGAGAAGAAATGGGCGTCTGGAAAGAAGGCCTTAGCTCGACAACCTTTAGGGACAAAAGTCCAAAGCTGAAGGCAGTGCCAGGAACTAAACGAGGCGCCGAGACACAGGTACATTTTGCTAGGAAAGAAAGGGAATGCCTTTTCTCAGGGAGACCTACACAATCAGGGTGCACTGCCAGGGAATCTCTGAATCCCGCAAAAAACAAACGGACGAGTCAAAACCGGAAGAAAGACGCAGGCAAGGGAGGGTCGGGAGGTAGGGGCGGAAGGGCTTCCTTGGACAAATTCAGAGAGACGGTCCTCAATAGCAACCATGACGGATCAGAGGGGGAATTGTTGGGTGAACGCAAGCTTTTATGCAAAACGGGCCCAAAAGGCGTGGCGGTGATGAATAGGAGAGCTCGGTAACGGTCTAGGTCCCGACGAAGGTGACCTCATAGAGGCTTTTCTCTCTACGAAATAGAAGTCAGTCAGGTTTATCTTGGGGTAAAAACAAGGGAAAGGGGGGCTTACGGAAAAAAACTTAATTTCGTTGCAACTGCCATGCATCAAAAAAAAAAACAACCAAGGGAGCGTATTCGGAATAAAGGAGATGATTACTGGCTCGATATTTTCCAGGGGGAATTTCCTTGGGGTGGTTCCGGGTAAAGGTTGACCAAAACCCGAACTCAAACCCGACGCCCAGAAATCGTGGGCAACCGGAAAAGGAAAAGCTCGTAGGAAAGATGGGTGAGAAGAATTTTAACGGTTGTCTCTAGGAAGAGAGGACAACTTAACAATTTCAGCCAAAAATATCAAAAAAAAGGGATTAGGAAAATAGTGAAGAGCTCCTGATTTCAGTGTAAAAGGGGGAATGAAAAAAGCAAATGATGCCCATACAGCCGGTCAGAGGGCTTCCCTGGAACAAGAACGAAGGGGATGAGGGTATTTAGTGTTCCCATCTTGAAGGGGGCCTCTTTTCTTGGGGTCAAAATAAAGGGCAAATCAACTAATTAATGCGGGACATAGTCGAAACTCGCCCAAAAAAAACGCTCGTAGACAGGGATTTATAGAGATGGACGGGTGTTCTCTGGAAAAGCACTCTAAAAACGAGCCAAGAAAGCCTGAAGAAGAAAAAAGGACGTCAACTTATTGTTCATCTTCCATCCGCAGAAAAAAGAAAAAGAAAAGCGCAAAGCTGGCAAAGGAGGCGGACCAAGAATCCCAAGCTAAGACGCGAGCGCAATCAAACCGCCACCGGCCGAAGTGATTAAAACTCAAACAGAAGGAACGCCCTCCAACAATGGAATCTTAAGGTAGGCAGAAAGGGGGTGAATTACGCAGTCACGGAACAGTTAAATTCTGCGACGGGGCTAACAATTCCGTATAATCCTTTAAGGAGTCGTGCTGCGATCGATCCCAAGGCTGTCAAGGTTCTGAAGGCTAGGGACAGTCGAAAGCGTATTGGTCGGGGGGGACAGTGTAGAAATACTCAACCTTGCGGGGGAAGAGGCGTCGCCCTTCGGAAATGGGCGGGTTAAAAGGCGCACACCACCCGAGGAAATTTCCAAGGACTTAAGCCCGCCTGAAGGTGAAAAGAAAGGCATGTCACAGAGAGGAATTTCGCTAAGAACTTGACAGGGGTATTTCTGGTATGGGGACGCATTAGGAACGAACATGGTCGGTCTTGAAGAGGCCATGCGGTGCGGCAGGGAGCCAACGTCACCAACGGAGGTTCACTCCAGGCCTCTTAAAACAAGAGGAAAGTGGGGGGAAGTAAAAGCCCGAACAACCCAAACGACGAAGGGAAAGATAAGAGGAGGTATCGGGGGAATCTTGGGAGAAAGAATGCAGACGGGGAGGGCATCAACAGCGGATGGAAAGTCACTACATGATGGTCGCCATCAAGGGGCAGTGGCCCCCAGACGATTCTCTGCCAAGGAGATAAAGTACGTTCTGAGGGAGGACGGACCCAAACTAAGACCCTCCTACAGCAAAGGCTTGAGCTGATCTGATCCGGAGGGCAAGAACAACTCACGACCTGGGAGGAAGGGGAGAGATTCTTCAGAAGGGGGGGACGTGCGGATTGTAGGTCATCAAAACTGGAGGGACCGGGAGGCAAGGGACCCAACGGCGACCGAAGTTTAAATCGAGACGCGGTCCTTCCGCTCCACCTGACCGTGCACTCTAAAAAATAAAAAAGTAGGATGACCGTGGCAGCGGTCATACTTTTAAAAAGAAAAACACTAACAACAAATAAAAGGAGTGTCCTCCCGAAGGGGCCTCGTCTGACATCCCTCTCTACGAATCGAAGGGGCCTAACTTCACGGTTCCCACAAACCGGCAGACGTCGTGGTGTGAAGATAAAAAAAATTCAACTGCGCTCGCCTGAAAGACTGAGGGGACGGACGTCGAGGTATAGCAGAGAGAGCGAGCTGTGCGCGATAAGGCGGGAAAACAAAAGAAGAGAGATCAGGCGAGGAAACGCTCACAATAAAAAGATACCGTCAGAGCCCACCCTCACGGCCGAGGCACGGCGAGATTAAGTTAAGATTCCTTGACCAAACCGAAAAGGGGAACTTGTGACTGGCTGTTGTCGGAACCAAGGGCTCCGGATCCGACTCATGAACCAGCGGCGGATAACCTCAACACACTTCCGAGCGATGAGTTAAAGCTACACTTCGACCAGGGGCCAAGAAACCTCGTCTACAAGAAGTGCAAAAAAGGGGCGGCGTACGCAAAGGGGGGAACCTCGCGGTCTACGCAAACCTTAATGAAGCAACGTGATTATCTGACGCGGTGACCGAAGAGTGGGAAAGAGAAACCGAGGAGAAAGTAGAAAAACGGCGGTGTAAGATGCAGCGAGGGAAAAGCTGATGTCAAGGAGGTAAGGGGAGGTCTGCTGCTTCCCGATGGAAAGGGCTAATGTTACCTCTTGACAGAAAAGGTCATGCCTTCCTTGTTTCCAGGATTCGAAGACCGGAGGGAAAGTTACCCGAGAGGGAAGAGCGAAGGGCTCAGCTCTCCCGAAGCAACCTTGGTCTCTCAGAGCTGGTGGCAAAAATACTCGTTCTGCGAAGTCCAAAACGAGAAGAAAATCTCAAATCCTGGCGGTCGCATCAAACTACAAATGGCCCCACGCCGTGGGAGGCAAATTCATTTTCACATTCGCGTCCAAAAAAATTAAAACGGCCTCTTTCTCGGGGAACTCACTTCCACTCCGATGAAACCATGGGGTTCGTAGAATAAGCGACCACGTCGCTCGCTGGGGGGATTCAGCAGTATGAGGCATCTGCTACGGGTGGGAACGACCATTCTCATCCTCCTCAAAAAAAGGAGCAGAGGCTGGCTTCTGTAGAGAGGGGCTGACCGAAAAAAAGGGACTTGGGAAACTCAAGACAAATAAAACCTATAAACATTGATAAAAAACGGCGGAAAAAAACTGCTATATTTCCTTGGCTACTAGGATAGAACGCTCTCATCGGTATCGCATGGAAGTCAGGGTCAGCGTCTTTTCCAGGAATAGGTGAATCGTGGGGGCGGCGAGAAATTTCGAAAACTCGGCGCAAGATCGCCGCTTCGACCTTAAGAAGGCAGCAAGCCAAAGCGAATAGGTCTTCTGAGGAAGAGGGGCCGAGTCCATGACTTCGGCCGTGAATCAGACGAGACGAAATGGGAACCAACGAGCCGTTATTCCTAACTTCGGGGGATTGAGATTCTTACCCCCAGCAACGCCGAGCAACACAGAGTTCCCGTGAAAAAGCCCAACGCAACAGCCGCGGGGGTCTGCGAAGCAGGAGGGTGGGGAAGAAAAAAATGGGAACAGAAAGGAGGGAAGATCTTGAGTGGGGAGTTGAGAAGTTCGGGACTGCTAGCGGGGTGGTACCCGGAGGCTATGCTTGGATCGTGGAATTAACCCCAGGGCGGGAAGACAATCTAAAGCGAACCGGGGGGTGGCGCTAGGACTAGGTCTCCGGGCTGTCCCCTCCTCGGTGGATGGGGGAAGTCTCGCGAAGCTCTTGCGCCCATGTCACAAAAAAATAAAGGGTGGCACGGAGGACTGGATAAATGAACCAGACGGCCGAGGGGCTATCCGCCCATGAGAAATTAAAATTGTTTAAGTGCTCTGATGAAGAGAATTCTGGGGACCAAAACCGCGCGTCTCCTATCGCGCCAAAAAAGGGGAAACCAGAGGGAAGCGCTCACTCAATCGAGACTGGGGTACTGCCCGACGATACACGAGCTCGTATCCAGTTTAAACCAACAAGAGGAGTAGTCAGTCGAGAAGGCAAAAGCGGCGTTGAGAGGTTCGGCTTGGACATATAGAGGCACTAGAGATTCCTGGGCCTCTGTAGGAAAAG
>Ga0179593_1530636_pt1 | contig 14268 bp, 29 predicted proteins | sample CZODoug2_1_08_16_FD_185931 | JGI IMG/M metagenome (GOLD analysis project Ga0179593, IMG submission 185931) | Vadose zone soil fungal communities from Angelo Coast Range Reserve, California, USA - CZODoug2_1_08_16fungal (PacBio error correction) | ecosystem: Environmental > Terrestrial > Soil >...
CCTGTTTGGGATTTTCGGGGAAAGAAAAAGGGGAGATTTGCATTAAAATGTCGTGGGGTATATTCCACCGGCCAGAAAGTAAGGGAAGAAAGTGGAAAAGTTTTGGAGAACGCCCAGAAAAAGTTAGGGAGAAGGCTACACGGGCCGATTACAGAACACGTAGAACACCGGATCGCGAAGCAAAAGGCAAGTACCAAAAAAAAAAGGAAGGGGGGGATGATTTATCGAGGAGGGTGCCGTTCTAAATAATTTCCGTTTAATCAGGAAGGAAATCTGGGAGGAAAGGAAAAACGCGCGACAAAAAAAGCAAAAAAAGAGGGGGAAAAGAGGGAGCGGTGTCGATGCGACAACTATACGCAGCAAGCTTTTGCTTAAAAGTCCGTGTGGCGTTCGTGACCTAACTTCAAGGAGAAAAAAAAGAACTAAAGACCGGGGACCTGCGGGACGATCAGGAGAAGGTTCTACGAAGGGGAGATTTACCGAAAACATGGGGTGGTAGAAAAGAAGAGCGCGAATGGTAGGGTCCGAAAAGGGGGGGTGTGGGGGAGCATGAAACAGTGATAAGAGAAAAGCTACGCAGTCAGGGGGGAATCAGGCGGTGGAATGCTGCGCTACCTTGGAAAGGTTAACAATATCTGAAAAAGAAAGGAAAGACGCTATGCGTCGGAACAGGTCTATCACATACTCATAGAGAGCAATCGGAGAAAAGGAGAAGGGTGGGGCGGAGAGGCACGTGGTTGAAAGAGAAAAAAGGTTGGACAATTTCTTGATCCTCAGAGACTCTTCTAAAGCGGGAAACGAGGGGGGATTGTTTGAGGAAGACAAGGATTGGGAGACTCCTTAGGTTACTGGCCGGATTCAGGGGACTTACAGGAATAGGCGTAAATGAAAGGTTCGGACTTTGGAGATGACGCGCAATTAGGGACGTGATGTTGAAATCTGGGGGGGAAGAGGAACAAGACGCATCAGAATGTCGGTGGGGTAAGGCAAAAAAAAAACCCCGAATAGGCATTGTGGTTAAGGGCTCGGTCAAAACAGGACGATCTTTTTTTTGTCTGAAGGAAAAAACAAAGAATGCAGCAGAAAAATTGGCGGCAAAAGTGGCGGCAGTTGAATGTCCTGCCGGAGAATGACGGAAAGCAGAACTGCGTCATGCAAAAAACCCGGAGACGACGTCCTTCAGCGGTTGTGGGTCAGGAAGAAATAGTAAAAGGGAGAGCTAAAAGTTCGTGGAAAGGGGGCCCAAAACCCAAAAGGGGGGGGGAACACCACCACCAAGCCGCCGGCAAGAGGGGGGAAAAAAAGAACAGGCGAAAAACTGGACCAAGGGGCATGTTGAAGGCAAAGGAAAAGCTGCGATAAACTGGGGACGGGAAGGTTGGGGGTGTTGACGGCTACAAGGAGTCCGTAAAGGCGGTTTCGAGCAAAAAGCCGCACAAACACCTGGACGTTTCTACAAAGAGACCACGTGAAGAACGGAGCTGCAACACCTCTACCAAAACGACAAAGCACTAAAGGGAAGGGGAAGAGAAAAGAAAGTGAAGGAAAGGAAAGGTGGGGGGGAACTCTTCAAAAAGGGAGAAAAAGGCAGACCCAGGGGAAACGATAACTGAATATCCGCTGCTTATAAAAAAGGAAGAATCAACGTTTGGGGCAAAAAGTGGGGCACTTACAAAGGGGTTCGAGGGGGGGAAAGAAATGCGTGCGTAGGGGGTTCTGATAGGTTAAAATCTCTGTACCATCAACTGGGGAAATACGGCCTTCTTTCCTCGTTGAAAATACTGCCGGGGAGGAGAGAGAAAAAAGAAAGAAGGACTAGGAAATAAATAGGAAAATGACTCGCAGCGAACGCCAAGGAATCTTATGTCACCTCTGCTCAAAAAAGGGCGGAGGTATGCGGGGAGGAAGCGGCGAAAGAGGGGGGCAGGTTCGAGTTTGCAGGTAGGAAACCTCTCTCTGAAGGGGCAGGAGTAAAAGGAGCTAAGGCGTCGTTCTGAATGCGAGCCTCCAGAGGTAAAAGGTCCACAGATTTAACGGATGGAAATCAACAAGCGGAAGTCAAGAGAGGGAAAAATTGCCGCAGAGGTAGTTATCTCGAAAACAACAACCAGACCGAAAAAAAAAAGGCAAAGAGGGGGCAGCCGCGCTTGTGGATTCCAGAAGGGGAAAAAAGAAGCTGTGGGCCGTACCTGGGGAGGGAAGACGCCTAACGAAATCATTGAAGACTGAATGGCAAAAACATCCTTAGAAAAAGGGGATGGGGGGGAGACCCAAAGCGTCTACCCGACCTCGACGAAGAAAAGAAGCATACCAAAACTAAAAGGAGCACTGTTACGAACGACGCGGAACTACGCATTACTCATAGGGACCTGGTTCTGCGTTGAAGTGGAAGTAAGGGAGAGAACCGTGCAGGAGATGTAAAGAGGCTTGGGACAGAACAGATCCAAAGGGCGAAAAAACAAGCACACGGACATAACACGAAACGGAAAAAGGGGGCGGATTTCCAAAAAAGGCGTCACGAGAAAAAGGAGTCCGGGGAAGAAGGACTTAGGAATCTAATCGTTGTAGCTTGCTGGACCTTTCCCGACTTTAGGGGGAAAAAAACGCCTGACAAGGAGGGCCTTGGGACCCTTGGCTTCGCCGTAGGTTGATTGAAAAGTTCAGGGGAAACTTAGTCGTATGGGTAGGAAGTGCGCGCATGGGGGGTGTAAAAGCAACTACCTGGAAACACGGGGGGGGAAAAATGGTGGAGGAAAAAAATAGGAAAGTAACACTCTTCAAAAGGAGGCTTCTGGGGAGATTAAAAAAGGACAGGAAGAAGGAAACGCCGCAACTTTGGGAAACCATTCCCCGAAACCGGGGCAAAAACCACCGGGAAAGGGAGATCAGCTGCATTAAAAGGGCCGCGTATGGTTTGGGGGGGAGGGGGGGGCGGGAAAAAAGTTTAATCCAGGAGGCGACCAAAATCCAGCAACAGCAAAAGACGTCCTTGGAAAGCATAAAGGGGGGAAGGGAAGAGCGCAGGGGAGGTGGAAAATCATCTCCGAGGATCCTTAGGAGGAAACAGAGCCACTTGGGGGGGTGAGGGGACGGGTCTCCGCCTGCTGGCCGGGCAACAAGAAAACATCTAATTCTGGGGGGGGGGGGGGGAATGAGAAAAGAAACGTAAAGGGGCGACTGCAAAAAAACTTCCCAGACAAAAGGATAAAGGGATTGGGCGTCCCAGAGAAAAACAGCCTCGACATACCGTGCGAGTCATCAAATTCCGAAAAGAAAATAAAAATTGGACAGCACTTGCCGGCAAAAAAATCGTCAGGGATCTTAAGCGGGGGGGAGGGGGATTAATAATCGAAAAATCCCGTCCGGTCAGACTTTCGGAGCATCCATCGTCTGGATTCAAAACTTTGAGAAGAAAGAGAAGGAAGTAAAAAGAGATCTTCTAGACAACTGCTCATCTCGAAGGACTCTCGCTGGTAAGGGGGAGAGGGGCTGGGGGGGGAGGGAAGAGGCACCCTTTCTCTCTTCGAGACGAAAAGGGAGCGGAAAAAATAGTCTCCAGGTCATCAAAAAAAAGACACAGAGGGAACGGGAACAATTTGGCTTCTGAAAAGAGCCAACAGGTCAAAGCAAAGAAAGGAGTCTTCGTTCAAGACAACAAGAGGGGGGGATTTGAAGAAGGGTGCGTCAAGTCCCTTCAATAGCTTCGCATAGAACCCGGCTAAGGGAATAAGCCACATGGCAATTTCGTCAGAACGCCACAAGGGACAAAAGCAAAGGGGGGATAAGGAACAGACAGGCTAAACCGGCACAAAGGGCCCTTTTTTGCAGTGGAAGAGTTGACCCAAAAGACGGGGGGAAAAAGTCGCGGATGTAGGAAGGTGTCAGCACCCGCCGGTGAGATAAGATCCCCAGCGGGAGGGGGAGGAGTCTGAAAAGTTGGTGACGAGAGATCCGGGTTTGAGTAGGGGTAACCCTGCCTTCCTATCCTCAAACCGGGAAGAAAAAAGGGGGACGTTGAGAAAAAAAGGTGAAAACTCCCTCAGAATTGCTACAGGGGGATCTAAAAGAGAAGCCTGACTAATTGGAAAAGAAAAACGACACTAAAAGGGTTTTACCGTGGGGGGCTACGTGAAGGCAACGGGGAGGGAGGTGAAGGGGGAGGTCCTCTTGCTTTATTGGAACGTGGATGACGAGAAGGGAACGTGCGAGGGGGGAGAAAAGCACGGAAAAGAAACGGTGCGCAGGTCTGCCTTACAACGGGGGTTTCGAATTCACTCAACCAATGAAACGCGACTCACAAGAAGAGAGGGGGAAAAACCAAAAAAAAATAGGCGTCTCCTCCCGCAAAAATGGATGGGGAAAGGGAGGCAAAGGGGACGCCTACGCGACAGACGTTGATTGTGTGTCGAGACGAAGGGACACACAACACAACTTCGGGGAAGAAAAAGATATAGCTGAAATTCAAACTTAAAAACGGAAGAGGAGAAGATGGCGACCAAGGGCAGGATCAGTGTCGATTTTGCCAGAAGACCGAAGTGGACGGGAAAAAAAAAGAAGAGGAAGTCCAAAAAAGGGTGACAAGGAAGGAAGGGTCTTGAAGGGCATTGGTTAGAAGAAGACAAAAAGGAAACGTTGCAATTAATCATCGCAAACGGGGAAGACTGAGAAGGAAAACGGAAAAAAATATGAGTCCATCCACGTTCAAAATTCAAAGGAGTGTAAAAGGACCAAAAGCGACTCACCTTCCCGAAATTCGGGGAAAAGGGGGGGCATGCACAGGAGCCAGGTTTATTGATCTTTCTTGGAAGGTGCAATTGGAAAGGAGAAGATAAGGGATGCCGGAAAGAGGCTCACGAAAATTTGGGGGTGAATACTCCCAATCCGAAGTGAGGCGCGAGGAGGACAGGAAGTGAAAAGAACGTACCCGCTCTAAAGACACACAGAAGGCAAAACCGAGACATAAAAAAATTGAAATGACTTTACACCGGGGCAGGAGGGGGGGGGTGAGAAGGGAAGAGGAAGAATTGATGCGTTTTCCCCTCTGGGGCTCGAGAAGGAAAGGAAAAAGGAAAAAAAAAACATGGGGAAAAAAGACCTTTGAACGCAACGGAGCGGGGGCTGGTGAAGACTATAAGGCTCAAAGCTTTGATGACACTGGAAACTGTTGAGGTAAAGAAAGGCAGAGTACGAAAATAAAAAAACCTGAAGGGCCGGATAAAAATTTATTCGAAAAAAGAAGGGGGACGTTGCAAGCCCAAGGACAGCGATGGGGGTTGTCTTTTTACCGAAATCGCGGGAGGAGGTGAAAAAAAGGGGAGGGGTGGATATCGAAGCCAGGGGATTAGAGGGAGGACAGAAAATCGGGGAAGAGCGAGCGATTTCAGCTACTAGGCAAAATCGGACACTGGCCAATCAGGAAAGGGAAAAAAGCTCCGAAGGGGGAAAGCAAAAAGTACAGCCCGAGCAGGCAAGCGAGAGGCGTGGAGCAAGGTGGAGCAGTGGATCGAGACGAACTCTGGGCGTGAAAAAAAAAAAAAAAAAATGAAAAAGTGAACTCCGGCGCTATAAGGTGGGGAAAAAGCGGACAGCGGCGGGGACTGAGGAAAACACAGCAGAAATGGGTATACGCCGGGAAGGGGGGAGCCGAAGGGGAGGCCAGCAGGCAGGCGACATATTCGTAGGGGGCAAAACCATTCAGAGAAAGCGGGGCGTGTGTATCTGGGAGGCCCACTTCCGCTATGTATTGGGGAGAAAAGGATTGTGCAAGTGGGAGGAGGCTACGGGAAGTTGGAGTGATTTGCGATACTGCAAGAAGGCGGTGGGACATCAAAAGTTCGAACCGTCTTCACAAGGAAAAGAGGATTACCAATTTCCAGGAGAGACGGAAAGAAAAAAAAACCGCAAGAAAAGGGTGAGATGGTCTACTAAGGGAAAATCTTTTGGGGCTGGGTAAGGAAAGCTAAGAGAAAAGTAAAATTAGGGAAACGGCCGTTTTCACCGGACACCCCGGGGCCAAACACAAAAACGGAAAAAAGCAAAACGGGAATAGTATCCAGGAAGGTGTCAGAGAAGCCGGGGGGCAATAGAAAATGAAGTGGAAGGCTCTTGTCCGAACCGGGAAGTGGGAATGAAGCCCACGGCGTCCAGCGAGGCGGGGGAGAAAAGCGAAACCAGAAAAGCAGTGAAAAAAGGGGGTGGCGAGGAGACACGTTCACAGAGACTCGAAAAGAATCTGAAATGCTAAACCCAAGAAAAAAGGAAAGAGGAGCTGGAAGGCTCATCCAAGGGGTAAGTAAGGACGGTGGCCTTGTTTCAAAAGCTGCAACTGGAAAGGCAAAGCCAGGAAAAGAAAGCTGCCCTGAAGACCCTCGCTGGAATTAAGCAAAGCATTGCGCGAAAAAACGGTGGGGGGACCACTGCAGGGCAACCGTTTTCTATGTTCAAGGGAGACAGGCGAGGGCGTTTAAAAAAGACCATAGGGAATGGTCCGCATCATTTAAAGGAAAAAGAACATTGGGGAAAAATCAGAGGTGCACGGCTTCCTCGGGACAATGGACCTGGGGGACAAATGCCCAAAAAACAGAAAAAGAGGAAAGAAAAAAAAATCTGGACTCACGAAAACGTTCGGCGAAACACGCGGGAGGAGGGGAAGATCTCGAAGGAGGGCGTGGTCCGGGGGAGGGGCTGTCAAGGTGGAAAAAACTCTGGGGGAGAGGGAATGCCACTCAAATGGGGTCAAGGATTTGAGGCAGTAGGGGAAAGGACGGAATAGGGAGGGAAGAGTTATTCAAGGAGGGCCGTTTAACGGAGGGGAACATCACACGAGAACGGGACTCTGGACCGCAGAAAATAGGAAGCTCCTTCAACAGAACTGATTTATAAAAAATCAGATCGAGAACCTACAGGGGGCTGCGGTCGTCAAGCAGCGATGGCCGACAAGGTGGGGGGGCCCCTCTAACCAAAAAAACTGTGGAATCAAGATAAAGGCAAGTGGCACTGCAAAAAGGCCAGGTAAATCCTGGCCGGCCAGTTTGCCCCTTCCAAGAAAAAAAAGAAGAATTGCGACTAAAAAAAAGAAAAAAAAAAGGCATCCCCGGGTTAATACACAGCATACCGAAGCATCTTCTCAAAAGGACCGAGCTCTGAACGGGGGTAGAACAAAGCAAGATCATGAGGACTAAGCATACGAGGGACCTGTAAGGAAATTTCTGTATAAAAAGGTACATGGAACCTGCAACGAGAAGAAAAAGGTCAATGGCTTGAAGGGGGGAACAATGAAGACATACGAGAACCGCGCGAGTCCAGGAAAACAACTCAAAGAAATGCGTTTGGAAGAAAAAACACGTGCGGGAGGTCAATGCGGAAGGAAAGAGGGCGGACTTAGGCCTCGTGGACGTTTGAAATAACGCGATGGAAAAATGCTTACCTTTCAGCGGAAAAACCTAAACACGGAACAAAAAAACGGCGGCCCTGGGAGACTTTGGCAATTCGGCCATGTAGGGACCGTGTTTAGCATGTGCAGAGGGTCGAGGAAATTTGAAAGGGGTATGGGCTTTTGTAGAAGGAGGAAAAGGCAAATGAAGGGGGCAGCAACGAAGGGTCAGAAGAACACTCGTCACGAAGGGAGATAGCCGAAAAAAAAAAAGAAATAACAGAATCTAACGCACAGGGCTGGCCAAACATTATCAACCTTGAAAGAAAAACGGGGCGGGAGGAGAAAAAGCCGGGAAGGAAAGAGACCGCTCGAGGAGTTTTTTTTTGGGGGGGGGGCGTGTTGTGGAAAAAAGGGGTAAAAGCAGGGATCAACGCGAACCAAACTAATCAAGAAAAGCATTAAGGTCTTTCGAACTCTAAAGGGTATAAAGACACGAAAAAAAAGTGAGGGCTTTTCCGGGTCATTCCAAGAAAAATCGTCGGCTGCACCAAAAGGGGGGAAAATTTTTGATCTTCGACTGCACAAAGAAGGAGAAAAAAAAAAAGCGGGCCGAGCCCAAACAATGCCACGTCCAGAGAAAAGAACTTCACAACTCCTAGGGCTAAGGGGGGGGATTCAATCCTTCCAGCCTCGAACAGATCAGGAGGGAGGGGGAGCCGAAAAAAAAAAAGAAAAGATCGGGGTGCGCCTATCCGCTCTAAGTCATCACGGGAGAGAAACTCAGGAGAAAAATGGGGGTTGTTTCCACCCAAGTGGGCGGAAGGTCTTCATAGCGTCGAAACCGCCGTGTGAGAAAAAGCTCCAGCCCGGAGGAAAATCACCGAGGGTGGGGAAATTCAACAAAAAAACATAAGTAGGGGGGGAAACTGAGCAGAAGTAATCCGAGGCGCAGCCTCGGGGATATTGCTCTATGGAACTGGGAGTTGAAAAGCCTAGGTTCAAAAAAAAGGGAAAGTGGAACTATTCTCGGAAGAATCGACGGGCGGGAAAAAAAAAAGAAGGGCCATAAAAAGAAAAGATTTGGTTCAGCGTCAGCCAAAATTGACGGAGAAGAGAAAAAAAGAGGAGAATTACAGAAAAGTAAACGGGGGAGCAGCAAGGCTTCCAATGGAAAGTTCTGCAGGAAGACTCTGCGCCTAAAGGACGTAGAAATGGGGAGTTGGCATCAAGTTTACGGCACCCGAAACGCCACCAAATGGGAAAACGATCTAAAAAGGGCCAACCTTGATCACCGGGAAAATTCACGTTACATGTCTGGTTCAGTTTGAGGGGGAAAGGGAAAAGGGAAACAAAGAATCTGCGTTTAAAAGTGGACGGCACCGCCGGTGAGAAGGTTACAGCAAAGAGGGGCTGCGTCAAGAGCCTAGGTCAAGGCTAGATCCTTTGGGACTAAACTTGTAAATATTTAATCCCATGGGGAAAAACGACCGAGAAAGTTGAAATTGAAACTTTTCACAAACGCCCGCATCCTGTCTAGTCCACCGGTGAATCTAACAACTCTAGAAGAGAAGGGGGAAGTTAAAAAAAAATGGTGGGCAGCAGAAAGATAACACAATGGACCGTTTGGCTACTGTGCACACACTGGGAAAGATCGGGAATGGGGGGGCGGATGCCAGGATGGCCTGGATGGGAAGAAACTCGTCCTCAGACATGTGGGACGTGATGTCTGAAGGGAAGACCGGGGCGAGGCTCAGAATTGCAAAGTAAAAGAAAAGAGAAGGATCCCAATTCCCTCAAACACAAGAAAAAAGGCCGGAAAGAAGAAGGCTAGGGAAAAACCAAACGTCGGGGGAAAGGGAATGACCCAACGTAAACTGCCCGGCAACACTGCAAACGCACGGAAAAGATACAGAAACGTGTTGGGGCCGAATTTAAGAAAAAGAAAACAAACGGAGGAGGGAGGAAGGAAAAAAATTCACGGACAAATCCTTGATGTCAGAGGAAAGGAGCGACCAAGGTGGGCAGGTTAGGGTCTAGTTTCCTTCCAGAAAGAGTTTGGCGAGAAAAACCACCGCGAGTCAGAGGAGGGGGGGGGAAGAAGGACGTTCTTGAGGGCATTGGTTGAAAAAAAGAAAAAGGACGGGGAGCGCTGCGCAAAAAAAAGGTACGTAGACGGAGAGAGAAAAGAAAAGATCACTCAGAGTCCAAGAGAAAAGGGGGGCCGCTACCAGAAGGTCCCGCTCACAGATGGCAGCACCGGACAATAAAAAAAAAATTGGGGTTAAAGTAGCCCGAAAAGGGGGGACAGGTAAGCCGGCTGGAGAATTACAGTATAATCCTAATGTCTAGATTGGATTCCCGAAAAAGAGCGGTGAAGGTTGGTAAAGAAAAACAAGGCAAACCAATGTGAGCGGCTACGGGGGAAGGGAGAGGAAGGACTGGCCGTTCAAGAGACAAGAGGGAAACAATTCAAAAAAAGGCAGGAACCCTCGTTTCACAAAGAAAAAAAAGATGGGTATAAAAAGGGAGGGCCGGTGAGAGACATAATGGGGACAATGGGACCAGGGGTGACAAAATGAAAGGAAAAGGAACACACCTCCAGGAACCCGCAAGAGGAAAAGAAATGTAGGGCAACGGAGCGGGAGAAACGGGGGGAGAAGACTCTGGCTTTTGCTGGAACAACATCCGGGGGGGAAGAGAAATCAAAAAGTTGCAAACGTCTCCGAACATGGGAGGGATGCCCGGAAGGCTCCTACTATCAAAGAAAAAGGGTGCGCCAAGAAAGGTAAAAGAGGTCTTTGTTCTTGAACGAAGATCGCGCCGGGCTGGGGGAAAAAGTTAAAAGTGTGTCTGGTATAGGCGGGAGGACTACGCGTTTTCTTGAAGAGTCGCGGAAGAGAAAAGAAAAATACAGGAAAGGTCAGACGAGCAAAAAACCAGGCTCGCGATGAGTCAGGGGGACAGAAGCACAGAAATAGGAGACAAGAAGGGAGAAAAGTTGGTGGGCTTACGAAGAAGAAAAGGAGAGGGCGTTTTTAGAAAGACTTGTAATACCTCTCTGTATCGTCTAAAGAGGAAACGGGCTGGTGGGGGACGGACTGTGGGCCAATCATAAAGACTTGGTCGCTTGCGCCGCCGTGCTGCTTTCTTGAAAGGGAAGAGGGGAGGAAGATATTTCGGAGGAAGGACAAGGAAATATCTTGGAAGATGCTTGGAAGGGGATAGGACAAAAAGTGAAACTCGGGAGAAAGGTTTTCCATGGAAGCGGGAAAACCCTTCGCGGACGGCAATTGTGGAGGAGGGGAAGGAGTTTTGGGCCATTGCGATTACGGAAAACAGCAGGAGAAGAAGGAAAAAAAAGGGGGAGTTACCCAAGTTTAGGGGAAGGGGACAGAGAGAGAAGGAAGTGATCACATAACTGAAAGAAGCCGTAGGGCCAAAAAAATCTTCAGGAGGGGGCATTAAGCAGGCTAAAGGTTCGGGAATGGAGGAGAAAGACGTTAAGGGATGGCAGTTGGAACAAACAAAGGCCAAAAACCCCAACCAAGGAAAAAAGGGGGGGAATAGGAGGAAAAGGAGAGGCTGCTAAGTAGGAAGTCACCCAAGAAAAGGGGATGTAATTGATGAAAAGTGCTAAGCTGGTAAACCTTTTCCGCTGTGGTTAACGTAGAAAGGAAGAAAGGGAAGAGTGAAACGTAAAGTCAAAACATCCTCATCGGGGGGGGTAAACCTGGTCTGGGACATAAAAGAGAAAAAAAAAGGCACTATCATGTACCAAACAGATAAAAACACGGAACAAAGATAAAGAGTCGCACCCCCGGGAATAATTTTAGTAGATATATGGATGCAGAGCAAAAGACAGGCACTTGGATAAAGCCCTCCTTTATGGGCAAAGGGGGGGAGTAAAGAGATAAAGAGAAAAAGTACACGGAAAGGCAAGCATTGAACGACTCACGTGTTTTTGACCGCACTGAGGGGGGGGTGACGACAGTTTTGAAAAAGGTGTGTCAAGGGGAAGGCAAGGGGACAGGCAGGGCTCTATCGTATTCTGAGTATGAGATAAGGGGGAAAATCAGAGCCGGCAATAGGGTTACTACGGGGCAATTTACTGTATAAAGAAATGAAGAAAAAAAGAAATATAGTGTCCGGCGTCGGAACTGATTCAAGGAAGGGAAAGGGGAGCGCCAACAGGAAAAAAGTGTCACACTGCGCACGCGGATGGATGAGGCCGTCCGTGGAGAGGAGAGGGTTTTCAGGAAAAAAAAAATGCAATGGAAGTTACAAACAAGCTTAATGGTCTGAAGATGACCAGGCTGCCATGCTTTTCCGAATGCGCGGGAAGAGAGGAAAAAAAAGAAAAGAGGGGAGAAGGGGGCCACAGGGTTTCAATTTAAAAATGAAAGGGCACAAAAGCGGGGAAGGGAAGTTGGCGGGCGCAGAAACGTAGGTGGGGTGCTAGAAAAAAAAAAAAAAACCAAGTGAGGAAACTAGATAGATAAAATAAGTTTGGCAGGGGAGCAGTCCAAAAGAAGCGGTTGCCCTCCTGAAACTCCTAGGAAGGGAGACCTAACGTATAGGAAGAAACCTAGCCGCCTTACTGGCCCCAGTAATTAGTAAAGTGGGAGGAAGCAATCTAGAACCAAACCTCGAAATAAGAAGAAGGAATCAGATCCCTCCTCTCGGCGAGTCTTACATAAGAAATGAAAGTACGAAAAAAAAGAGAGGGGGTGACTAGAAAGGACCGAGTTCCTTTTGGGGACGTGTAAGGAAAATAGAATAAAAGACAAGAAAGGAAAATATAAAGGCGAACCTTTCAAAGGGAGCTGGTGTTACAAGAAGAAGAAAAAAAAGAAACCGCCAAACCCTTCCCCACTCTCAAACGGGTCTGCGTTGCCACAAAGGCAAGGGGCTGTGAAAAAAAAGGGCGGAGGAACAATTACGTTCCGGTGAAAGATCGGCTTCATTGCTCTTAATTCTTTGGAAAAAGAAAGAGGGGAATTTTAGGAAGGGCGGAGGGGAACAAAAATGAGAAACCGCATATCGTACAAGTTCCAGGGGAAGCTAACTTCCTGTAAGGTTGGGGCAAAAGTAGACATTGAAAAACTTCTTGTCGATGGGAGCTGGACGGTTGGTGAGAGGAGGGGTAGAAGGGGGTCACTGCTGCTTTGGGAAATTTTCGCCACCGCCTGCCCAAGGAACACGCTGGAACTGCGGGATGCCAACCAAGGGATAAGAATCGAAGGGACTTGGGAAACTTCCCTATCAGAGAAAGCATATGAAATAAAAAAAAAAAGGGGGTGAAGCATTGCGCCAGACCTTTCTCCACAAAGAAGAAAAAAAAAAAAAAAGCGGGGTGGTGACAGGGCAAATAAAACACGAAGAGTATAAGAGCCGCTTGCAAGCGGATGTGTGGGGTTGGCGGGGAACAGTTAAAAGAATTTGGATCTCAAGAAAAACAGCACAACAATCGCTTCGAAAATTCGGGTATCCGGATCTGCAGACAAGGGGTCCAAAAAGGGCTGGAAAGCGACTGAAAAAAAAAAAGACTTTGTTGGGAAATTTGGAGAGGAATGATACAAGGAGGGGCGAACGTAATCTCAATAACCAAAGAGCTACTGCCGAAAAATTGGAAAGGAAGAAAAAGGTTTCGGATCGAATAAAAGAAACCGAGAAAGGCGAAAGTAAGACTTCCAAGCCTCGAAGGGCGCGGGCAAAACTCAAAGGGGTTTGAGAGAGAGGGAGAAAGTTAAGAAAATGCAGCACGAAGCAAACAGAAAGGAAGAAAAAGGCGGTCATCTTAACAGGGGCTCCACTAAAAAAATCACCCGCCCCGCTTTCCTGAAGACCCGCGGCAAAAAAAGAAAAAGGGGCTAGCCAGGCAACCCTCCAGAGGAGAGTCTTCGTAAGCCAACGATCGAGTAGAAATACTAGCGGCCGGTGTGAGAGGTTTTCTTGGAAAAACTAATAGCGAACTGGGGTGCCTCGTCGAAAAAAAGGGAAAGAGGTGAAAAGAATCAGATAACTCGTATTTATTTCAACACTAAATCAATTGGCTTCGGGGGGGAGTCAGAACAACAGGGCGGAAATCAAATCCCGCGCGATAAAACACTAAGGTTGAAAATCGCGGGGCGAATCTGAAAAAGAAAACACATCGGGAAAGGAAAAGCTTGTCAACAAGGGGTCTGGTCTATCCGGCAGTGCGGCCGTACGAACGGGGACCAACCTAGGGATCTGGAGAGCTTAGCCATCACCGAGCAAAAAAGAGGGGTTGAAGGTTAGCGAGTTCAAAGGGGAAGGTGAAGAAAAGGAAACGGGAAACTGAAAGGTTGGTGCGGAACGCACCGGAGGGGGAGAAGTCCTCAAAATCGGATTGTTCAGCGTCTTAAAGAGGGGGATAGTTGTCACGTCTGGTTTCTAAACGTGGGGGTTTAATAGGCTTCCTACTATCCGCAGCACGGGGGGGGGGGGCCCTGACTTTTTCGGGGTCACCACTGTCAAGAACCTGGGAAAAGGAATCTAACAAACACAAAAAAAAGCGGTGGAGGACAAAGACTACCAAAAACAGGTTTTTACCCGGAACTACTGTAGGGAAAAAAAAAGGGGGGCGAATTCATAACGACACTCAGCGGTCCTTTTATTTCTGGGGTATTACTCGCCGAACTTTTTGGGGAGCAGGGAAAAGGCTCCGTACCACGTGGAAGCAGGCGGGACCTTGGGAGGGGGGGGCTTAGCATGAAAAGCCCTCGACTCAACAGAAAGTAAGTCCGGAAACAAGAAAAAAGCAGCGGCGTCGCAAAAAGAGGTGAGAAACAGAACTTCTCAACACGGAAGAAAACTTGGTTAGAAAGAAAACACCGAACCCGAAAAAAGGGAAAAGGGGATTGGGTCCTTTC
>Ga0179593_1723768_pt1 | contig 14268 bp, 10 predicted proteins | sample CZODoug2_1_08_16_FD_185931 | JGI IMG/M metagenome (GOLD analysis project Ga0179593, IMG submission 185931) | Vadose zone soil fungal communities from Angelo Coast Range Reserve, California, USA - CZODoug2_1_08_16fungal (PacBio error correction) | ecosystem: Environmental > Terrestrial > Soil >...
ATCAGGAAAACATGGAAAAAAGGGGACGAAAAAATGGGGAGTCCCAGTCGGGGGGGAAAAAAGGAAAAAAAAGGATCGCGATCACAAGGAATTTGAGAATAAATGCGTAGTCCGTCCAAAAACTCGAGTAATCTGGCGGATCGGAGGCTGAAATAGCCCCTAAAGGGGAATGCAAGACATAACCCTAACACAATCAAGTTATAGTTATCAAGAACTGCCAGGAAAAAAACCGGCCATAATGGGGGATGAAAGCTAAAAGGGGGATGCTCCGGAAAAGGATCCGTCGAGTGTCGCTGGGCATCACGGGTAGGCCATGGTAGAAAAGGGATTTCATCAAAAATAAAAGGAGCATCCATCGTTGCCACCGAGGGCTAATCTTAATCCTAAGAACATCAACCTCAGACTCAAAAGGCCAGACTCTGCAAAGGGGTGAAATTCCCACTTTGTTGGGGGGGTAGGAGTTGTAAGGGAGGATACCGAACCCAACCCTAAAAAGGATAAATCGATATCTAGCCCATGAGGCAACCGTCAAGGACGGGTGGAACGTGGGGGGGAAGGGTAGTCCGCCACTGAGGGGGTCCTAAAGAACTCAATAAACCATAAAAAAACTGGAAGGGGCACCACACCAGAGAAAGAGGGGATGACCGCGCCAAAAACCTAAGAGACACATCCATAAACCCTAAAGGTACAAAGGGAAAAGATGGGAACAAGTTTGGGGAGTTCACGGTTGCACTGAAGGAGATGAAAAAATCACCCATGTTGTCGTCTGGCTAGGGAAAAAAGGGGATTTAAAAAGGTGCAAAACGCACTGAAATGGAAGGTAACCTGCGTGGCCATCGAAGAGGGAAACCTCAATAGAGCACATTCAAAAAAAGAGGGCTAACAATTCAACTGGCAGAGGTTTCAAAAAAAAAAGATTCAAGGGGACCCGGGGAATGGGTATAAGGCACTATCGCAAAGTTACGTTGTTCTGGTGCCTTGGTGGTCGGGGGGGCGTGTTTTGAGACTTGGGGAGGAAACCGGGGATTTCCGATTGACCACTACTGGAAAAATCAAAATGGGAGTGAGAAATAAGAAGATTAGGAAAATGATTAAGGATGAAGAAGAGATAGAGAACGGTTGTGATCGTTGAAGGGGAGCGATAATTCGTAAAGTGCTCGAAAGAAGAAGCCAGGGGAAGAATGAAAGAGGGCCTTAGAAGAGAAGAAGGACGGGATTGTCGGGGGGGAATGGACGTGCAGAAAAAAAAACGCAATTCGGAGGACTTTCAATGAGGGATCTGATTGCCTCAAGGAAGAAAAGTAAAGAAAAGAGAAATGTGGGAAGACCAAAGAATCGCCGCGCTCCTTCATGAAACAAGGGTGCTAAAAGGAGAACTACGGCCACGACAATTAGGGGGTTAGTTATAGGACAAGGGGGGTTGAAGACCGAGGCCAGACTAAAAAAAAAGACTGAATGACGAAACGTACTGGGGAGAAAAAAAAGGAGTCGAAACGAAACCCGGGAGCAGGAAACCTTTGGTGTTGTGGCGTGTCGTTTTGGGAAGCTCCCTTAAGGTAAAAGGGAGTCGCACGTCGGGGATGAAAAAGCTACAGGTTCTCAGGGGGAGCACTCTAACACGCCGCACATCGGTGTGGGTGGGGGGAAGGGATAAAAGGGTGTGCCCACCCTATGCCGGTGCACGATGCCGGCTGTTGGCGCAAAAATAAAGGATGGTAAGAGGACTTAGAGGCCCTACGTTCTCAGAGGAGGGTAACACCGGAGGACGCCATAGCTCAGAGCGGAGAAAACAAGAGGAGGATAAAATAAAAAAGAGTCGCAAACGCCCGCAAGACGCGAAGGTCATCTTGTAGGTCCGATCACCCAGGCTCTCCTCTACAAAAAGAAAAAGGGACCGTTTCACTTACAAGGAGCGGGGCACCTCCTTCAAAAAGGAGTATAAAAATGAACGAAGTTGTTCGGCGAGTAGTTAGAGTAAAAAAGGAGCTTGGAAAGAATCCGAGCGGGTGGGAGAAGAATCCCGCGACCGTAAGGGACGCCCAACCGGCACACCCGGGTAGGGGGCGCCGGGGGGGGAAGTTGGGCTTTTAACGAGTAGAAAGCTCAAACCCGTTTCGCATGAAAAGAGTTTCGGGCATTGAAGAACGGCCCAGCTTGCTACGAAAAACGAAAATGGGTCTGGCCGACTGGGGGAAGGCAAAGAGGGCGCGATTCGGCTGCGGTACAAAAAAGGAGACGGGTGAGAAGGGCGGAGAAAGGCAATCCAGAGGCAAAAGTGAAAAACCACCTCCAGGAGACGATTGAATTAAAGGGACACCAATAGGCGGCTTCGGAGAATAATGAAGATCCGAGGGGGGAGTAGAGGAGGTTCCTATAAGGAAAAGATAAGAAGGAGAAAACCAGCCTAAGAGGGGGGCTGGAGCTGCTCTACGTAAAGGGAGGGAAACAGAAAAAAACAGAGAAGGGAAAAAGTGGCGTCACGTCGCAAAAGTCGTTGTAAAAAATCAAAACAACGGGCCGACGAAAAGGATAAGAAAAAAGCCAGACATACCCGCAGACCAGAAAAGAAAGTGGGGATGTGTACATATATCGGCCCAGTGTCAAGTCTTGTTTGGAAACACCCGACGGAGCATTGTGGCCCGATGAAGGAGAGTGGCGCGTTCGCGCAAAAGAAGGCATAAACTTCAACGACGGAGGTGAAGGCAAGGAACGGCCACTTCGCCGAGCAAAAGGGAAAAATCTCCTCTCAAGGGAAACTCCCACGGGTTCCAAAAGAGGAAAAAAAGGAAACCCTTTCAGGGTTGGATGTATTGGGGGGGATTCAAAGAGGGTGGGCGAGGATCTGTCCTGGGATATGTGGGTGGCACCCGCCGTACCGGAGGTTTTAAAAGGGACGGCGTTCGACCAACGCAGAAAAACCAAACGCCCAATCGCAGTCTTGCCGGGGCTGTGATAAAATCTAAAGAGAGGGCAGAGGGTGAAGTATACCAGAGAGCAAATGCAACGTTAACGTTTAACCCAACAAAAGTGGGAACAGAAACAAAAGGGGAAAAAGGAAGATCTCTGCTAAGTTTAGGGGTTAAGGACCTTTAAGGGATTAAAGAGCAATCGGATGGAAAATTGGGGAATAAAGAAGATGGAAGTGCAATTCCACGGCGTGTAATAAAAGGGAGGGAGGGAAAAGGCTAAAAAACGACGGATGGGCCGAGAAGTCCAGGTCGAGGAATCCAAAAGTCAGTGCAAAATTTTTCAAAGTTGGGTGCTGGAGAGGGGGGGGACGACGTGCGGCGGGCAGAGGAGGAGGGGGGGAATGATGCATTCTAAAAAGGCGTCTGGAAAGGGCTCGACGCAGTGACCGACCGAGCAGATCCAGGTCGCGGATTGGTGACTAAGAAAAATTGGGGGGAAACATGAGCCATGATGGGTAAGAACGGTTTGTCGGGCATGGCCAAAGCAGTCTCTCCAAAGGTTTCGGGCCGGGAACGGAGGAGGATCGGATCCGAAGAAACAGGAGGATGGAAAAGGAAGAGAGGTACCCGTTTGACCGACGAACCAAGGGAGTCCGGAATTTACAAAGTCTCAAACGGCGTCGGCATCAAAAGAAGGGCCAAAATTCAAAAGCCAATTCGTGGGCGCCCGTTGAACCATCCGCGACCTCTGCGGAAGTCGGGGTAAGCCGGCACTATGCAGGCCAGCCGTGGGGTTATAGGCAAAGGGAAGCAGATGCCACGAAACAGTAGATGGCAAGGAAAGAAGAAAAAAAATGCCATGAAAAGGATAACCATGCATTTGGGGCTACTACGACAAACGGGAGTGGACCGGCGGCAGTAAAAGGGGGGGAGAGGGCATCCACGTTGTAAGGCAGTTGGGCGCAGGGGAAGAAGCAAAATCCACTCGCCGGGAACGAAAAAGGTGGGTCCAATCGCTTGGGTGGGGGAACTCTGTATAGTCCGAAGGGGCAAACCTGGCATAGAAAATACGGACTGGGCCATCGCTGCAATTTAAAGACGTCCCACTTTGAAAGTTAACAGTGCAGGTAAAGAGTGGCTCCGGGCAAATCCCCAGAATATTCCCGAATAGAAGCCCTGCTCAGAAAAGCGCAAGAAACGGAGGATTGGGGGGGGGCGTAGTCCGTAACTGCAAGTATACATATAAAGAAAACCAGCCGACCCTAAAGGTGCAACGAGACAGAATCACGGCTTCCGAGAGAGAAAGGGGGCCCAAAACCTCCAAAGAAACTAAGGGTTCACAGGAGGCAGATTGTGGGACCCGGAGTTTCGGGTTGCGATGAGAATGAGAACTGGTGGCGGCGGAGAAGCCGAAAATGGGCTCATTGGGCAGCCTTCATAGGGAGTTATTGCCCCGGCCTCAAGAAAGAAGAAAGAAAAATAAAGAAGCAAAGGGGAGGAAAAACACAAGGCCGAGGGGGTGTCAAAAAAATACTTAACGGGAAATCATTGGGGTAGAGATTAACACTAAAGCCAAGGAATGGTGGAGGGGGGGTGCATGACGGAGGGAGGAGACTTTCGGACGGGAGGGGTGGTGAGTTTCGAGTTCCCTACGCACAGACCAAGTTAGAAGATTTAGAGGGGTAATGAATAGGAAAAGGACAAGGAGGAAAAAGTACAGTATGATCGGGGACCGTCAGTCCTATCGTATTCCGGATCGAATCTTTCCTCTACCTAAAATCGGAAACTAAGGCTACTCACAGAAGTGGAAGGTGACTGGCAAGACGTAGAATCTGGGGGCTTTCAGTTTCTGGGAAAAAACGAAAAAAGGGGTGGACCTGATCCGCCGTAAAATCATAACCGAAAAGGGGGGGTAAGCCGCCTAAGACGAAAATCTCGGAAATTCAAACATGGGATACCCCTTCTCCTAAAAGGTTCGTTTTTTATTAGGCACTGTGCCCAAGAGTCCAACGAAACACTGAATGACGATGACGAAACGCTGGGGAACGGCCAGTGGACAGGGGATCGAAAAATGGTTTTTTTCGGGACGGGGGTTTGGTTTGAAGAAAGAGAAAATAATTTTTCCAAGTAAAAAAGGACTGAATTCGCACGCTACGGGTATCAAAAAAGAAATCCTCAACAAATCTATTTTTGTTAAAACTTTCAGGTAGTCGGGGGGAACAAAGCTCCGAGAAAATCCGGAGCAAGAAGGGGTATTTAAAAGGCGAAGTCGAAGGGGGGAAGAACGTAAAAGGGATGCTTACGTCGATCAGGGTTCGGAGGATAAAATCGCCATAGCTGCAGTCTCTCAAAAACAAAGGGAATGATCAAGATAGGACGAGGCCCGCCCTCAAGAAAGGGAATACCCATAATCAGGAAGGTCCGAGCCCGGAAGCTAAACGCACGCACCCCCCGGGGCCCCCCCACCCCCACCCAAAAAACCAAAAACAAAACCCCCACCCATCCGGACAAGGACAAAGTCGCTGGGCAGGAAGGGAGGAAACGGAGTACAATACGATTGGGCGGGAAGATAGTGCTCAGAGCAACGTAGCTTAGGACGAGGGTTCTAGGGGGAATAAAGAAAAGAAGTAAGTAGGACACCAAACCAAAACAAAGGGTTGGCTGCACGCTCTGGGTGTAGGGGTACTAAAGAGCAATTCCATGTCGAAAAACATCAGTGTAATCGTGACAGGCGGGGTCGTCATTGGCAACGACACCGGTCACCACATCTTGCGACTAACCATAGGAAGGGGAACGAGCGAAAACTGGTAGAAGGAATTTCCAATCTGATGGAAAGGGCCGACATTCTAGGAGAGTTTACGATCATTGGAATCCGCAAAACAGCAAAAGGAAAGGGGACACTCCGACTTGCACGGAGCATTCAAGGAAAGTCACAAAAAAAAAAATTCGGCTGCGGACTATCAGAATGAAGAGCTAGGAGAGATTAAGAATGAGAGCAGGTATAAGAAATTGGCTATCACGAAAAGGAGAACAACCGCTCTACGAGGATCTCACTCGCTAAATTCCTCGGTTCATCTCAGAGGGGACTCCTAATCTTGAAAAAACTCACCCCAGAGGGTGAAAAGAAGTGCGTCGTTGGAGCCAAAAAAAAGTCCGACGAAACGGCTATCAAAGACTCCAAAGAACAGATAAGACCATGCGGTTTGCGGGAGGGGGAGAGACAAAAAAGGCCCACTGTCAGGTGCCACCAGAGGCATTTGCCGGGGGTCGCGAGGGGGAAACGGAAAAGGGGTAATCTCGTGAGACATGGAACTAGGCAATAAACTTCAACGAATGAAGGGGGAGGTCAAATTAATCCCAGGGTAGCGGAACAGGAAGGGAGAAACAAGGGGACCAGAATCGTCCAAACCAAGGAACTCCACTTTGAAAAACGGAGAACATGGGTTCAAATTCAGGTTTGGATGTTGACGTGAACTAGGGTGGGGGGGAGAAAGGAAGCCGCGATCCGGCTATTTGTTTGAAAAAAAATTGAACAGGTGTCTGTTTTCCCATTGGGGGGGCGGCTTGAAACGCACCGCAGAAGGGGACTAACCGCAAAACACACGCGCTTCTTGGCGCGTTGCTTGGCTTGGAGCCTCGATCTCGAGGATAGCCTGGGGGGATATGGAGGGGTAGGGCGAACAACCTTACCAGCACCGTAAAAACAAAAATGGGAACGGGAGAAACTTTGCAGGCGATGGCACAAGAAGCTTCTAAGTTTATTGGGGCAGCTAAAGGCCGGCAAACGGTTGGGAACCGGTTTGGCACTCCTATCGGAAAAGTGCCATTCAAACTACGTCACAAAATGGTAACGACCTGGATGTCCAAAAGCCGGAAATGCCAATAGGAATCTCCGGGGGAAGGGAATACAAAAGGGCTCGAGTGTGGTTCACCATCATGGTGCTGGGAAAATTAAGCAATAATTGCGAGGCAGCGTGCTGAGTTGTCAAGATGCATTCAAAAACCAAGCGGACGAAGGGGGCAGTTTTCCGCACGAAGCCATCCAGGACGAAATCTGGTGGGTAAGCGGAGACGCGTGGCTACTTGAATGAGCCAGAGGGTGATCGCGGAAGTGGGGGGGGAAAAGGTTTGCCGGGCAAAGGGAATCTCGAACAAACCATTTCGGTCTTGAACAACGTGAAAAGACTTATTCTCCCACAACTGGCGTTGATTAAAGAGAGAAAACGAGGCATTTACTTTGGAAAAAGACGAACATGGGGATTGCCCGTCGAAGTAAAAAGACTATCCAACCGTAACGCATGTCTTCATTCAGCCACACAAGTCTGAAAAACCGCTTCCATACAGTAAGCCGTTCTGGGAAAGGCTGTCGGCAACTAGCCCACCTTACATCCTAGGTGGGAGAGCATAATAACAGAGAAGCCCTAAAACTTAAATTATATACAAGTTCCCCATTCAGAAAAGAAAAACGGCCTCCAGGTGGGGAGGCACGCGGGAACCGTGATTCAGCTTAGGAAATTGAGTATGCATTGGTCAACCCGAGTGGGGTCATTTTGTGGGGACAAGGGGGAGGAGCGGGAACATCCACTCGATCGGGGGGGGAGACGGTGTCCATAGCTTGGGGCCTAGGGAGAGAAATGGGGCGGAGCCTCAACCGGCCTATAATCAAAGGAAGGGGGGACAAGAAGGCAAGTGGGTACTTTAAAATTTTGTTTGGGGGGATAACGGGGGACGGATTATTGGGGGAAAAAGACGACCAGCTAGAAAAAAAAGATCGAGGAACCTCAAACCAAAGAAAAGAAGCAAAGTTGGGGTTCGGTCTTCAGCAATGACGGGTAAGAATCCTCACGCAAAACAGACCAACCAGGGGGATGGGTAAATACCCCTGATCAATCAGAGAGCCAACCTATTCCCCGCAAAACAAACCAGCCCTGAAATTGTTTCACATATCCTGATGTGGGTAAAAGGGGGGATGGGGGAGAGGTCGAGTCGAAGGATGGGTTCCTGGTTCTCGGGGAATCGACCCTTTGTGCAAGAACTTATCGTGAAGTTATTTCCTTCGGGGGAAGAAAGAAAAAATCCATAAGAGCATCAGTACAAAAATTCTAACAAGTTGAAAAATGAAATAGGGGGGTGACAAAAGAAAAAATGGAAAAATCGTGGTGTAGAGAACGGGTACCTAGATCATTCCTGTTGTTCTGGTTAAAGTTAGTCTGTCCGTGGTGTGCGTTTTTATCGTGCCGTTGGGTGATTTCAGATTTACACGACGGTAAGGACCAAAACGCTGTGGACATTAAGAAAGCGAAAGATTAGTAAGTAAAGGCGGACGCATTATTATTAGAAAGGTGTTGATGGACGTTATCGAATCGAAGGGGAATCCTTCGAGACTAGTAATCGGGGGGAAAAGGAAGGTAATCTTCATCCTGATCTAAGGCAAGACTCGAATGTAGTGGGGTAACTTCTTTTTCCAAGAGAGGAGTGGGGTTTTGTCAAGGGGGGAAAGGGGGACGGAGGAAAAAAAACTCCATGATCATCGGAAAAATAAATAGAAAGTTGGGGTTCAGGAAAATCTCCTGCGCTCGTGATAAGAAGAACCTGAGATCAACACGAACAAAAGGGAGGGGTGTCGTAAAGGTTGGGGCACCGAGGATGAACACAAAAGAATGGGAAACGAAACGTAGGTGAAGTATCCTGTACGTCAAGAAAACCCACGGGATATAAAAGGGTTTTCGTGGGGTGTGTACTCCCAAGGAGGAGCTCAAGGATTCGTCAGAGACCGAGGGAATCGGCAAGCGGGGCAGGGAGCGAAACGAATACGCAAAAGGGGGAAGTGGGTTAAGCGGCTACAGTCGTTTTAAACAGGGGGGGGGGAAGGCCGGAGCACGGATAAGGAGTTGCGGCGAGAGCAGGGATCGGGGACATTCCTCCTGACATCAAGGAAGATTGCGAGGCGGACGTAAAAGAGCATAGCTTAAAAAAAAAACGGAAATAGAGCCATCATGGGATGCCCCACGAGGGGGGAGAATAGCATCCGTCATGAAGGTGCTACCGTCCGGGAGAGGTACGAAGGACCCGCCCGGCATCACTTGACGGGACGGACGTTGACTCGGGCACAGCTTCATGAACTACAAAAGCGAGGAAGTATTGCAGGCATGAAAGTAGCGGATAATCACGAGACGTCGAGAAATCCGAAAGTTAGCGAACCCAGACACGCAAAAGTGAAAAAGACCCCTGTTTTCTGTGTTCAGAAAAATGGCCGCAACTCCTTTTCGGAAGGAGTCCTTAGGAGAAGGGAAATAGACCCAAGTTGCGCTAAACCCAACATTGTGTAAAAAAAAACGGTCGCGCTGAATCCGTAGGAAGGAAAAAGAGTCGGCCGGACAAATTCTCGGGTTATGACGTTGACGATTAATCGGCGACAAAGAACGGCAAACAAAGTTGAAAGCACAGCATTGGATAAGAGATTAAAATTCAATTCACAAAATTACGGCCTGCGGAAGAAGAAGGAGATGAAAAGGAAAGGAATTGAAATAATAGAGAGAAAAAAGGGAGTGAACAAACTAGCCATCGACGAAGAGATAAGCTTGCCATAAGGGAGATGTCTCCAATCTTTTCATCAATCCGAAAAGCTCACGCACAAGCGTCCGTCGTGGAGCGTTGGGAAAAAGCACCACAACGCGACGAACACGGAGAGCAAACAGACCTACAAGGCCACCCAGAAACTGCGGTGGGTCATATTATCAAAAGAGAACCGCTTTTCAAAAAGGGGGCCCTCGGCAGGATGTGTTTCGACCGGGGGAATGCCGGGTCTAAAGGGGTATGGATGTCGCTTTCGGAGCCGTCAATAACAAGATGAATGAGTGCACAATTAATACAAGGAAAAAAGCGATGGACCGCGCCAATTTGAAACGACCTACGACAAAAGAGACGCAAACCCATCAACGGCGACCATAACCCTGGAACAGGGTTTATGGATGTTTTGGGGGGCGTATAAAGGGGGAGCTGCGAAGCAAAGGCAGGAGTGTTGGGGGCCAAAAATCCAGGCAGGTTGGTTGACTAGGGTCGTACACCCAGTGGGAATTAAGAAGCCAAAAAATCAAATCCAGGGTCTGGGTCCGCGGTGCGTGAAAGGGCCTCGAATCGTTAGCTTGTCGGATGGAAGGGTTAATCATTAAATGCCCCTGTCACCTGGAACCAAAGTGGACCGGCCACAAACTTTGTTCACGATGGCACATTTCGGATTCTCTGGAGGTGGGGGAATGTGTGCAGGACGTAAGAGTATCCTCCGGGCAAGGGGAACAAAAAGATGGATAAGAGCGTAGTGGGAAAGGGGGATAAGTACACGCGCACAAAAATGGACAGGGGTATGGAATACCAGCTCATCGAAAAATGCAAGTCTAAAAGATCTAAAGCGATCAACAAAAGGGAAGTGGGGGAAAATGGTGTCCATGGAATTTTGCTGGGGATGGGAAAAAAAACTAATTTGCGGCTCAGAGAGAGGAAGGGGATGCCATCTCCCCCGCAAGAGGCGGGCAGGGAGGGTGCCGATTGGGTACACCAGGAAGGCCACAGAGCAAGGTCGAGGAAAGGATCCTCATTTTCAACTTGGGGAAGGAGGTTGATCGGACCCTTGGTGGGATACGGTCACGTAGAATGAGGATCAACATGGTCGGTCGGCAAACGGGTAAATGATATCTCGAACTGGGGGGGGAGGAGGATGAAAAAGAAAAAAATCCGAAATTTACCCTGTGGGGGACCGAAAAGGGAGTCCGTCGTTAAAAAAGAGGAGAGATCAACAGGCAGGCATTAAGCCAGGCGGTCCGTCATTTTCTCCGCAAGGAGGAGTGATCGTCGGGTAAAATGCTGCACTATACCCCCATAAAGGGGGGGGATGCATCAGGACAACGAAGCACAACAGGAAAGAAAGAAAAATAGCAAATAGAAAAAAAGAACCAGAAATGAAACATTTCTGAAATGCCTGGGGGATGAAGCTACACGGAGATTCTCTTCTCTCGGGCGGGCGATTCCAGGTCGGGAATCAGCGTTGAGACCATTTTTGGAGCGGGGAAGGGCATAGGCCAGTCCCTCGATAGAAGACAAAGAACAAATCGCTTTTGCACGGAGGAAAGTAACCGGAAAATAAAACTTTCATAGAAATGACTTGAATCTCTTCAAAGTGAAGACAAAACTTTGGGGGGTTCAAAGGGAACAGGATTAGAAGTTGGTACCGGATAAAGAAAGGAACAGACGAGGTCTGAGGGCAACCGTCTCAAAAGAAGCAGATGGGGTTCTTGGGTCGGTAGTCCGGAAAAGCCGGGTGGGTCAGAAATCAACTCAAAAAACCACCTGTAAGTCAACAACAAAATATAAGAGGCTTTAGCCGCGCACCGAAAAAACAGACAAACATCAAACCCTGAGGGGTCACCTGGGAAAGATTTTTGGGAACAAAGGGTAGAAAGGTGTAGAGTCTCTTGTCCAAAAGGGGGCGAGGCGATGCCGCTGACCGGGAGTACAGTGGACCTCGTTCAAAGAGGGTGATGGGAATGAGGAGGTGCAACGCGACAAATACGAAAAAGGAAAATGGTCGAACAAAGCACTCTGGGGGGAAAAACAAGAAGGTAACACGGGCCATCGGTATGTGATATAGTACCCTATCATTTGGGGGACTGGTGAATGTCAGCTGTCTGGCGTGGGGGCTGGGGTGTGACGGCGGGACGTGGGGTGAGTTGGGAAGGGAAAAACGGACACGACGGACGAACTGGGGGGTCGGGGATGAATATTAGGAAACGTACGGGAAGAGAAAAAAGATTAAGATAGCAGGTTGGTCGAGGGGGGGCCCGTGAAGCCGGAGAAGTAAAACGCGTTAACCTTATAGCCTTACCTAATGAAGAGGACCTAATCTGACCTCCTCCCGCGGCGACTTGGGGTCGTGAACCTGAAGATCGGCGCAGTCGGATGTCTTGCACTTAGTTGTGGAAGGGACCTCCAGGAAATAGGACTCATAACCGAGAAAGGGTTTGTCAACGGCAGGAAGGGGGGGGGGGGGGTGGGGGGGGGTGGGGGGGGGGGGTGGGGGGGGGGGGGGGGGGGGGGGGGGGGGGGGGGGGGGGGGGGTGGGGGGGGGGGGGGGGGGGGGGGGGGGGGGGGGGGGGGGGGGGGGGGGGGGGGGGGGGGGGGGGGGGGGGGGTGGGGGGGGGTTGGAGAAGAAACGCTCTTTAAAATCGCGACCCAGGAGCTCGCAAACAAAATTTAGGTGTTAGTCAGGAAAATATTGGTGAAACCGGGGAGTGACGAACACTAATAAACTAAAATTGGACGAACTTCTTTTGGGAAAAAGGGCAGCGCGGAACAGAAACACTGGGGGAGGGCAGAACCCTTTTTTTTCGTGAGGGTGTAAACTCCTTACGTTCGACCGGATCTGGGACTAAACTCGTCGAGGGGAGGCTAAGGTTCTCAGCGGACTACGGAAAACCGCACAATTATTGGTGTTTAATCCTGTTCATAGGGGGGGCCAAGCCGGCCGATGTAAACATACCGTCACTATGTTTGACCGGGTGAGAGGAGCGCGCATTGGGAAAGTTACCAGTGATAGGAGAGGATGGAGGAATTCAAAAAAGCGTCCCCATATCTCATAGAAGAAGAGGAGACATAGATAATAAGCTGCAGACAAAAAAAAACATAGACCTAGCATCCGTCAGGAAGGGTCGATCCCAATGCCGCTTCGTCGCCGAGAAAAAGCCGAACCGTTCGCTGTCCGGTCTGAAAAATGGGGGTAAACCGCTCATGACGGCATGGAAACAAAAGACTTGGCGGCAATAGGGAGAAACGTACTTCAGATCAGGACGATTTCGAAATCAAAAAAGGGGGAGGGGGGGAGGGACCCAAACGACAAAAAAAAAAGGGTTCTGCCGCCAGTGTTTCTGGTGCAGACGACTAAATGGCCCACTCCGTTTCAGCATTCGTACATGGTCAGGAGTTAATCCGGGGCCCCACATCTTCGGACCGTCACCTTTGGGGGGGAAGGAGAAGGGGGCGCGTGCCCGAGGCGCAAGTTCGGGGCGGGAGACAAAAAGGCTCGGGTCGGAGGGACATGATAATGAGGCAAGAGGAAAGGAATTGAAGCACACTACAGACTTGAGAGTCTGCAACGTTCAGAAACAATGAAAAAGGAGCTCAGATAAGATTAGAAGAGGATGAAGAATTCGACAGGGGAGTAGCCAAGAACAAACCCTCGAACAAATTGGAAGACTAATCTTCACTGAAAAAAAAGAGGTGCATAATCTGATCTTCCTCAACGTTTCACAAGGAAACGTGGGAGGAAGTAGGTGGTCGTGGGAAATAGGAAAATCACCACAACGGCCTACGAACAGTAAAAAAAGCAGGCAAACCCAGACCCATCACTTTGCATATTGGAATATTATCAAGTACCAGAACAAGAGGGGGGGTTGTGGCCACCAATAGAAGGGGCCAAGGGTAGCAAAGATGGCCGATGAGGAGGGGGCTTTCGCGTTCGCGTAAGCGAAAGCAAACTGAAGGCGTGCACAAGATCATGCAAGAAGGGAGAACGAAAAAGGGGACCCAGATCGAAAAAAAGAGGACACAGCGAACAACGGGGGTTAAACAATCGTCTCCATGTGCAAAAAAACAGGGTTATGGTTTTTTTGGAGCGCAGTGGCGCGGCTAACGTGGATATCCAGGGGCTATGGTGAAAAGACCTTCAGGGGGCGGGGGTGATTTTGCGATTTTCGGAAAAGCAGTTTCCCACGGACGCCCAAGAAAAAAAATGGAGTATTTCACGGTTTGCGGGTCTAGCAGTGCCCGATCAGGGGATAGCGGTTGAGGGCGGTATCAAAATAATCTTCCTGAAAGGTTCACGGGAAACACAAAAAAGGGGGGAAAATAAAGTTTTAAAAGAGGCACATGCAAAGATTGTCAAGGTGTGGAAGGTAAGAGTACCCTAAGAAAAAGGGGTAAACTAGGGGGGGGGGGGGGAAGAAAGAGTGGAGGGTCGTGAGAAAATGAAAAGGCCCACAAAAGGGTGAACCAACGCTGGATCAATCAAATCGAACGAAATGAGAATCAGATATCGCTTTTTCAGTATGAAAAAAAGAAGGGGAAAATGGTTTCACCAAGGAGGGGGAGGAGAAAGGGCCATCTAAAAGGGGGATCTGGAAATTCTTCTTTGTCCATGAGGCCAAAAGGGGCCTGGAGTCTATGCTCTGGAAAACCAGGCAAGCACAGGACAGGAGGGTGAAGCAAGGGGGCGAGGGAATGAGACATGATGTGGATCCGAAAAACCTTGGGTCTTCAACGCAGCAAAACCGGGGAATCCCACTGGGAAGATACACGGTAAATGATAAGG
>Ga0179593_1514718_pt1 | contig 14267 bp, 14 predicted proteins | sample CZODoug2_1_08_16_FD_185931 | JGI IMG/M metagenome (GOLD analysis project Ga0179593, IMG submission 185931) | Vadose zone soil fungal communities from Angelo Coast Range Reserve, California, USA - CZODoug2_1_08_16fungal (PacBio error correction) | ecosystem: Environmental > Terrestrial > Soil >...
ACGCGGGACGTCCAGAATTCATCATCCAGGGGTTGGAACGTGAATTGCGGAGCAAAAAACGAGCATCGACACCGGGGTTTCAGGAGATTCGAGTAGTCCTCGCGAAGTTACGATCGAGGAACTCGGAGCTTCACCCTAAAAAAAGGGTGCGTGGGCTCGGACAGTTACAGGACTGCGGTCGGGACCGGGAGCGCTATCGACACAAGATGAGTTGCGTAAGGGGAGGGCGATGGGGGACAGGGGAATGAGGGTCAGGGTGGGTCTGGGGTATGGTCCTTAAGGGTAGGGCCGGGGGCGGGGGGGGGGGGAGCCTCTGGTTCCATGTGGAGTTTTATTTAGGGAAAAAAAAACACATTACCTGAAAAAAAAAAAAAAAAAAACAAAACTCACCCGGAGCTAATTGGCCGCCTTTTCCTCGGGGAAAAAAACTGAAATCTTAGGAAGACTTTAAAACAATCGTCAAGTAGGAGAAATAAAAAGGATCTTCCGCACTAGTCCTCATTATCGAAAAACGGCGTTTTCGATCAGTCGCTCAAAGTGGATTATCGACTTTTCAGGAAAGCAAATTTTAACGCAGACGTTGAGCCCTCTCTTGGCAAATGGATTAAAAACTTATCGGGCAACAGCAAAGTCTTCTCAAGGAGACGATTGAGGGAAGGAAAGCAAGATGACGATCGAAGAGGGGAGAAAAATGATGACCTTATTGGGGCGTAGTCACAGCGTAAGACCCCAAGCCGTCGAGGTTTTAATTGACTCCGGAGCCTGGATAGGACTGGGAGCAGGCAGGGGGAACAGATTCAAGTGGAGGGAGCAGGCTTTTCTGCTGAGCAATGGGGTTGTGGCAGAAGGGGAACAGCGTTTGGGGGCAAGAGCCTTGCAGAATCAGGGAATACGTAAAAAGAAGAAGATTACGTAAAGAAGGCGGTGGCGCGAGAGCCATTGCACAGGGGTCAGACTTCTCTTCTGACCCTCCCCGTTGGGGGGGTTTGTGAGAGGGTGACATCATGCTTAATCAGAGGGTACGAAAAACCACCGTATTCGAACAATGGGGGATCGCTACGAGAGTGGGGGAGTTGGAACCAAAAATCCTTAGATGAAATGCAGGTAGGGCGCGGCGGCAGTTTGGAGAAAAATTAACTTCCACGGATGATAAGAAAAAAGGGTCAGGAAGGGGGGGGGTTAATGTGGGACATCGCCCTTTTAGCGCGGGTGAGTCATCCTGCTGAATGGCAGGAAGGATATTGAGAGAAAAAAAATGAATCTCGAAAACTGCTGACAGTGGATTTTTCAGCGGAAGACACAGAAGTAGGTGGCGCGGCAGAGGGACGGAAAGAGGGAGAACAGGCTTTTGCGCTTGGGCACTGATCCCGAAGGGGAAAAGTGGGTTAAAATTTTCGAGAAAGAAACGATTTGACGAGGATGGGAGGGAGGAACTGAGATGAGCTCGCAGACAACAGTAACGAGCCAAAAGCAACTCGATACTACACGAGTGCCAAAGGCTTCGTACACGCGAGATGAGGGTTGAAGGCATCTGAAGCCAGATGGCCGGCCTGGCCGTAGGCCGCTTCACCTTTGATGTGTTGCAAAGGGAGCGGTCGACCCCGGGGCCAGCGGAGATAAGGGGAGGGGCATAGCGATGGAGTGTTGAAGCCACACTAGGATTTGGCAAGAGATGTAGGGTTACTATTACATCGGTGAGAAAGGAACGGTGTATAATTCCGGTGCAAGTGGTATCAGTAGCGAAAAAAATGAAAGCCCTCTCTCCGCAAAACGGGGCCAGTAGGAATGCCGTCAGCGAAAGCACTTTTCATATGCGCGCCCAGCGGAGTCCAAATACGAACCGGCCTTGCGAGGTGAAGGGAAGATCACCCTTGCGAGCGCCCGGGCGCGATTGTGGGAGGTTCTGTAGCGTCTGCTTGAACGAGACGGGGTCCGCGGGAAGGCCTGTTGGGAAGGAACTGGGCGAAGAGAAGGATCCATAGGGGGGCTAGCAGATCCTTTGCCCTATAGAAGCGAAAGAATCAAAGGAGCGACACGCGTTTCGGATCTAGAATAGGTCTGTATTCGAAGGGGCGACCGGGTCAAGTTTGCGAAAAGCCGTCTACCAGACACCTCGTCGTCGCGTCGGCTCCTGAAGCACTAAAGCGCGCAAAGTCGGGCAGAGGGGGAGGTCGGGGGGGAGGGGGCGCCCGCGCCGCCGTCGTGAAGAGGAGGTCTAGCGCACCATCTTCCGCTGAATCGGTTCAAGAATTCGAGACGTAAGGCCCTTGACGGTATAAGGAGGACCAAAACCTACTAGCTCAAACACAACGAGGAGGGAACTCGAGGGTTCCCCGCTATACCGTCAAGGAAGGCTCGTTCCATCAAGGGGGACTCCTGATTAATATTCGTAATTTTTTACGCAGGAATGCGCTTGGTCATCCGGACGAAAAGATGCAGAGCTCGCGGGTTTCGTTGCAGCGTCGCTGTAAACGAGAGTGGTGATGGGGGAAAAAACGGGGTCTATGACGAGATGTCGGCAATGAAAGCTAGGCCCGACCGTCTATTCCCAATATTGACCGCGTCATCACAAGAACTCGGGAGGAGAATGATTGGAGGCCGACCGGCAAAGGATCTGATCGCATGGTGAAAGACATTAGTCGGGAAAAGTTAAGAAAACTCCGCCACGACGTACAAAAGGAGGGGCGCCTAATAATCATCTCCGATACGCAGGTAATCTAAACAGGGAGGTGAAGTGGACTCAAAAGAAGGCGCGGGAAAGATGGAGAAGCCAATAGACTGGGATCTGAGGGCCGCGGGAAGGTCCGTCTTACGGAAGGACGAACACTCCAATGCGGGGAATGATCGGGAGGAGGCGAGAGGGAAGACTGAAAAGACCTACGTTCATACCGCAAACAATTCCGGTTACACGCGAATCACCGATCTGAACTGCAAACCGAGAACGTACTCGAACCTCTCGGTTATTCAAGACCGAAAAAGAAGAGGGGCGGGGCGCGCAAAAAGGATAGGATGAACGAACATATTCAGGGGGAGCCGGCATGACCAAAAACCGAAGACAAGGGATGAATATGAAGAGGGGGGGGATGGGAGCCCACATCATCAGCTGGACGACCAGAACTTGAGATCGAGCTGGGGGTGGCGCGAATCAAATAAAAGGACCAATCTCAGGGGATTCAAGAGAAAAAGAAGCTGCAGGGGGAAATTAATGGAACGTTTCATCGAAATGGCTAAGGTCGGGATGGGGAAAACCAAAGCTGCTGGTCTCGGTAAAACATATAGGATCAACTCGAAGGAGGTTCGATGTAAGGATGCAAATCCCACGGTCTGCAAGGAAAGGGAAGGCAATCCAGGGGAGAACGAAAACAAGAGACTAAGAGTTGGCAGTTGGATGTAGTCAAAAGCAGGGGGAAAGGCGGGAGAAAGTAGGCAGAAAAATGAGAGGAATGAAAATCCGATTCTGGAATGAACTGCGAGCCTCGTCCTCACCGAAAACTTTGAAGGGACGGAACGGCCTCAAAAAAGGAGTTAGGGTAAGGTTAATTTTCTTAATGCGGGCGGAGAAAGAAGAAAAAAATCTCCTTCGAATCTTTGTTGCGGGGAGTATACGAACTCTATTGACAGAAAGGGGACAAAGACCGACTATAAAAAGAACATCTGGAAAAGTTAAGAAGTTAATTTGCCTACTTTCCACCTTACTCTGGTGGATGAACGGGATCAGCGACCCTATTTGCCCTTTACGTGGGGGAATAGATGTCGTTTTTGTCGATTGCATTCGCCCTGTGGGGGGAAGTGTCTTCAATATTGATAGGGACGGTGAGCTCTCTATCCAAATGTGTAAAATCAATTAAGAGGCTAGGAAGACATTCAGACGTGCTTCCGCAATAGGGGGGGGAGAGTGGCGTAATCGAGGATCATTTAGGTATACTGGCAACGGTTTAGGGCAGCTAATCACTTGGATGTGGGGAGGAAGTACATTAAAAGATGCAAGGGGGGAGGGAAATCTGTTTGTCCTTCGGAATTGAGGGAGGTAAGGTCAAGGGAATTGAAGCAGCGTGTTAGAAGGAAAAAATATCGCAGTGGAGGTCGTAAAAAAAAAGAATCTCTCAAGGAGGAAAAAAAAGGGGGATGGTGACGAGTAAGTTCAAGGCACAGAAAAGGGAAGAACGGAAAAAGCGGTAATGGCTTTTGAAGGAAGGCAGCTAGACACCGCTAGAGAGGACCAAAAGTTGAAGGAGTGTTAAGCACGATGAGAAGAAAGGGAGAGAGCTTTAGCGTTGGCGCGGGCAAAAGGAAAATAGCTAAAGGGGAAGGGCTGAATCTTCTCGGACGGTGCAAAAAGTTCGTGAGTGGGGGGGGGGGTGAATACGTCACCGGATGTGCTATCTCGGGATCGACGTGATAAAACAGGCAAATAAGAAAATACTGAAGACGCTCGAAAAGGTCTCTTTGGGGCGTAGGGGAGCCATAAGGGATTTGCCGGGGTGCAAAATAAAAAATAAGCCCGAAGCAAGAAAGGGGTAGATAGGAAAAGGGTACGCCTTCGATAGGGATTGTGAGTAAACAAGAATATACTCACCGATTCGACCGGATTCGGCGAGGCGGGTAACACGCAGTGACTGGATTTGCGTTTGAGCGGAGCTTCAGTTAAAAATACTTGGTAGATTGAATTTGGGAAACGGATAAGAAGTAAAAATCTCTTGAGTCGGCGCGGTGAAGATATAAGTAAGCGAGTCACCTCACAGGAAAGAATTTCTGTATTGGGGCATAGGTAGATTTTGGGGGGGCCATGGTGGGGGGGCTGGACAAGGTCTCCGTAACCTTGAACGGGACGTGCATAAGGAAGAATAGGCCAAATTGGCGGCTGATTCATGGTATAGTAGAAAATCTATCTAGCGGAGAACTCTGTGATTCACCTGGACTTGTTGTAAGAAACAGGTAGGGACAAGTACATGAGGGGAAAGGGGGGAGCGGCATCAAAGGCTAAAGTGATACTTGGCATGCCCTTCGAAAGAAAAAAAGGGGACCGGCCATTGTTCGAAAACCTGGCCGGGAAATTTGGGAAAAGGGGGTTCATCGTGGAAAGGGAAAGACCGGCAAAGACAGCATATGACTATGAGGACATCAGGCTTCAAATATCTACACGCCGCCTGGCGGGAGGGGAGGTATGGAGGGAAAGCGGACCAAGAGGGTGCAGTACTATCAAAAAAAAATCCTGTCCTGCCCGTAGTTCAGGGGAGAACGGAATATACGAAGACGCAGGTGGGCCTACAGGCCCATAGGAAGAGAAGTGTCAGGCCTAGGAGGGGGGAATAAAACAGGAGGAGATTTCCGAATACGGAGGTGGGGGGACATATCCGGGGGAGAGGAGGAAGGCCTTATTATAATTCCACTGGGAGGTGCGATCTGATCCAAAAAGAAGAAATATCATTTACCGTTTGCTTGGGAAGGAGGTCGAGGACCTTATATTCTAAGGACACTCCTTCCGTTCAAGATCGCTCGAACTCAAGAGGAGGGGGGAGTCCCGGCTGAGAGAAGGAAGGTGATCGACCAGTGGGTCACAGAAATCAAAAAGAAAACGGCACTATCGCGAGTTGTTGGGGGATGTAGGTTGAGAATTTGGGAAAGAGACTTCGTGGTCCGAGGGCGAGTTCCTGTTGTTCGAACGGGGAAAGCAAGATAGGAAGAAGAGTGAGTAAAAATTAACGGGAAATCATTTTGAACGGAAAGAAGAGAGACGACATTATCGTCGAAAATTTCGGAGGAAGAACAGACATAGGGAGCGTCGGCCGGGGTCGCATCCGGGGACAGCGAGAGCAGGTTCAGGGACTCTAAAGCCGTACTGATGAGTATACCAAGTCTACTTCGTTCAAGCGAAAGAAGCACGAAAGAGAAAGGCAGTTGGCGGCGATTTAGAGCAGGAGAAGAACAACGCGAGGCCTGCGGTCAGAGCGGTGATACACAGAGAGCACAAATCTGGAAGAATGGGAGTTAAGGTCCTCTTATTAGGGGAATGTGGGGGGAAAGATGGATTAAAAAAAGAAAAAGGAGCTTTCCAGTTTATAGAACATCAGGAAGATCCAGTTAGCAACAGAGAAGTGGAAAAAGGGATCTGCCTGCCTGGGACCCACACACTATAAGGGTTGTGCCGGAGGTCTCGGTAGGCACATCAGGGACTAGGAACTCGCAAACGAAAGACTTAGTGATCAGACAAGGGGGGCGAAAAAAAAACCTGAGAGGGGCCGGGCCGGACTCCTAAATCTAAAAATCCCATATGGAAGCTGTCGCTAGTTGTTCTTTTAGGCGCTTTCGACCTTTTAGTTCTTTTTGTGCCGTTTTTCGTGCTGGAAAATCGTTTGCTCAGGGTTTGGGCTGGAATTGAAGCTGTCGCCTACCGTGAGAGCCCCTCGATCTATCCCCCCTCATGGTCACGCCGCAAACGCGTGAGTCGATACTAGCTCAGGCGGAACTGAAGGGAGCCCGTCAAGGTTGTATGCTGTAGGATCGGGAGAGATGAGAAGTGGTTCTACGTGAGTCTTCCTTTTTGGGGGGGCATATGTCCACAGGGTATCGTGCCCGCCACCGCGACGTCGTCGGGGGAGGGGGCAAAAAGCAACAAGCACCTCAACCATCTCAAGAGATTACGGCTCAGAAAGAGGGACTGAGTACTCTGTGTCTAGCTCATCGAGGGTTTCGATGGCAGAAACATCACGGCGGGGGCCCGATTCTCTTGCCCGGATCCGTGTCAAGGATCTACGGTCGATATGCGAAATCTCTTGCCATTGGGTGCCTCTTCTGCGCACATGGTGTCATGCCCAGGGGAAGAGACGTACCGATTGGATCATCCCGGTTGGAAGGTAGCCCGGTGAGGACTTGTTTCGCCACTTCACCTCCAAACGAGCATCGACGCACGAAAGAGGGGTGAACTACAGCACCTGCGCTAGGAACCAGGGGAGGACCGGGGCCTTGCCGCTTCACTGCCTGTACACAAAATTAGGTCTCACATTCAGGTGAAGGAACGTGGCCATTGTGACACTCTCCACGTGCGCTAGCTGTCCCGGTCGTTACAACTTGAAGAGAGACTCGTCTAGTCGTCGTAATTCCAGGTATAAAACGCCTAAAATGGACTAAGCCAGCCTGTGTCAAAGTGTCCGAGTCTTGTAGCGATCTCGTGGGATGCTGTCTTGCGTCCGGCTATATAGAGCCTCTTACTGCTTAAAAAAAAGATTTCCGCGTCATCTAAATTTAGGGCATAGTTAAATCCTACCTGAAACTATTTTTGCGTAACGGGCCGCTACTTTGTGATATGGGGTCATTGTCTTGTGGTGCCTGAACCAAAGAACAAAGATCTCTTAGTCGCTCTGTGGACACCGTGCGCATTCGTGGTCAAATTAGAGTCTTTTCCCGAACAACAATCATAGGAATGTACGTCGGCTTGGAGCAGATCAGGGAGACGAACTAGCAGGCGGCGGAGTACAACCGTGGGGCGTTTGGTCAGTTATCTTGGGGGGGCGATGCAGACAATTTATCTTAGCTGTTTTGTTGCGTAAGATGATATGCTACTTGGGGAAATCAAGACCTGTCAACCTGCACATAGCTTCCCCTAGATATAATGCGTAATTCTTCTAAGGATCCTCTAAGTAATCAAAAACCGTCCGTGCAACGAGCAAGACAGAAGCGCCTCTGATCGAACCAAAGAATAAGGGGGATGTTTCCCTGGTAGAAGTGTCTACTCCGGTGACATTAGCCGCCAAATCCAACGTTTTCGCAGCTCGATACCACCGAGAACCCTCGGTTGAGGGCTTTGGTATGGGGACGAAATCGATGACGTTGCTGGTCGGGACAGCATCCAAAAAAACAAAACCTGTGCGGGCTCGGAAGCGAAGTGGGCTAGATAAAACGGGCGGTGGGCTTGATGGTGTCGTCGAAGGGTCGCCCATGGCAACGTTGGGGGAGTCGACGTGCCGCGAGCGGCCCAGTTTATGATTGGAGTCTTCAATGCGATAGCAAGATAGCGTCGCGATCCCCCAAGTTGGAAACTCCCGCGGGGGGGAAAAAAGAAAGCATACTCTGCGCCGCGCTTATGACCAAGAGAGACCCGGTAGGCATGCGCGAATATTTTTTTGCAGAATTGTAATAGGGTCATCCATATCGTTTCTCCGGTCTGATCTGTATATCTACAATCCGGTTACGCATTTGGTCGTTGGGTGGAGGAAGACAGGTGCGGATTGAATTTTCCTACCTAGAAACCGTGGCGAGGGGCAACACATGTCGGAACAGGCCATAAAAGTGTCAAGGACTAACTCATGCTAATACTCTCAAAACAACAACCAATGAGGGGAAATTATATCATATAAAAAGTGTTGTTTGTGGAAAGGTCAACTCGGCAGTCAGGCGCGGCAGCGCCCTGGGGGGGGCGGGGAGGGTTAACCCTTTCTGGTCGTGACATTCAAGCAGAGTAGTACACTCGCCGAGGATCTACCCACGACTGCCGAGGTTGCCTTGGACCTTAGATAGTTACCGACTGAAGGGCGGAAAGGATCCTCTACGTGGAGTAGATTAGTTGCGCCGGAATATGCTCGTAGAGTGTCTTCGCTAATAAATATTCTGGGACTGGTGGCTACCTTCATCGCAGAATAGGGTCATGGGGGGGGTATGAATAGACCTTTGCTCGACTTCACCCAGCGGACGACAGCGTAAACGCAGTAGGAGGGGATCTGGCGACTTTGTTCTCTCAGAGAAAGCTGATCGAGGGCATGGAACCTAGAGGTAAGCCCTCGTTAACTAGTGGTCTTAGACGAGGAAGGCTCAGATCATCGGTTTAGTAGACAACAGCGCACCGAAGAACGTGTTCGAGGAACGAACGTTGATCCTGTGATCTCTGGGTTGCGGGCAGGGCCCGGAACAAATGCCTCTGTAAGGGGATTTGACGTGGTCGGTTCCGGCGTCAGGCGACCAGGGCGTGAGGTTCTGGTCCTTATATCGACGTGACCACGGACAGGTCTATGATACTGCGTTGGCGTCAGAATCAGGATTTAAGCGGTGGGGGTTCCCAAAAGAGCCGCCTGCGCGCGTGCGGGATGCTTCCACTCAGAACTGAATTTGCATCGGTACCTCTCTGCGAGGCTGTCCTGAGTTGCGCGCGACCTGTCAGATCGCACTTTGGTGGAAAAGAGGAACAAAGAATTCGACACGGAAGATCGGGTCTGTCATGCGGCGGACTAGATATACCAAAACTGTTGCGTATTGGCAACTGACTGTCATCCAAGAGTCGTGGGCGCTGTTTTCTGAATCTGGAAAAATGAACAGGGAGCGTGGGGGACTCGGAGAGGATGAAACCCTGAGAGACCAAAGGTGAACACTCATGATCTTCACCCCCACTCGACACACCCGTTATAACGTCCTGCTGAGTCAAAAGCGTCGCGTGATTCTGATTGGTCGTGCAATTTTTCACATCTTCAAAATCGGGCACCGAAGTGCCGTCTCTTGGAGCCGTCTGAAACGTAAATAGGTTGCGAGGTGATACTTGGCGAAACGGTGTGAGCCCGCGCAACAGGCAGAATCGAACTAGGGTTCGGCTTAGCGCTGCGACGGGAGGGGTTGGCGTTATTAGCGTCAAAAAGGGTAGGAGGTGAAGTACAATATTCGGGCGAGGCAGCCGGATGATAATTCGCCTTTTAAGGGGGTCGAGGTATAGGGGGCGGGAACTAAGTCGGAATAGAATCGCTACAACATGCGGGGTGTTCGTGTCAGACGAGGAATAAAACCTCAGGACCCTCGGGAACGGACGTCACGATACTGTCAGTGCACGAACAGCGGATGTGTTAAGTTTTTGCCTTTCCCTAACGAGGATGATCTCTTGGGAATACAAGAGCTGGTCCTTACCAGCGGGCCATTTTGACACAAAGAATCTTTTGGCAGAACGATCGGCGAGTGTTTGCGAGTGAGTCTGCGAAGGTGATCAGGACGACCTTCTGTTTTCGGAGCCGCTCCTATGTTGTCCGCGACTGATACGAAATTATTTTTTAGTTCACATGGTTTAAGCAGGTGTCCTGAGCAAGATCTCGCCTGCGGTATTCGTGGTGAGCACACGTCCTCTACGCTGGTAAAGGCACTGCGGGAGGTGAATTTCCGAGTCGTGTCGGTTCGGCTGGAGAGTGCTGGAATAGTTCATCGCTCAATGAATAGCCTTGCCGCGACCCCATCACAAAAACCGACTCACTCTCACAGTCGCTTCCGGGAGGGTGAGCCGGGGCTGGTCGCATATCCAGACTGGCCGAAAGAGTGTCAGTTCTTCTGGAGGGGGCTGACCGAGCGGGATGAACACGGGCGCCTTGCCTGAGATCTCTTAGAGAAAGCAGGGGGCTGTTTGAAAGAAGTAACCTGAAAAATCTTCCTCGATTATTCCGTCGCAGTCACGGTTCAGATAGAACCCCGGGCCCTTGGGATGCCGGGGTGACCCAATCAGCGGCGTGGAGTCTATTTCACTCAAGGGTGAGTGATCGCGCGAGAGATGCGGCTGTTACCACGAGAGAAAACCCTCGCTCCTCAAAAAGCGTTAGGGGAATCATCAAAGGAGGACTCGCTCGCTAAAAGGGAAGAAAATCAAGAGAGGGCGGAGGCTGTTTAGCCATTTTTCCCTCCTTCGGAAAGCGACGGATGTTGCGTCGGTCGTCTTTCCTAGTTAAACCCAACCCCCGGGGGGGGGGCATCAATCCCATAAATATCAAAAAATCTTCAATTCGCAAATGCCCGAAGCAGCGCTTTTCTGGTGGATGTGCGCTCTTCGTTGGCCGATCCCCCCTACAGGGTGGTCGATCGCGCTTACTTCTGTGGGAAAGAGACTATATTGGACCGTGCTCGAAGGGCCACTGTTGTTCAACATCCCATGGCTCCGGTGGAGCTTCTTCACAGTACCCGTTCCGCGATCCATGTGCGGCTTCGCTGGATCCGGGGGGAGGGATCGTTCATCAACGCAATTCAAGATGAATAAGGTCTGAATTACGCCGCTACCTCGGCCCGAAAAGTCGGGAGAGGGGAAAGCATTGACAGCTAATCACTAAAAAGCGCCTCGATCGTGGCGGGCCGCGAGAAGGGTGACCTGACGGTGATTCTAGAGTCACCCCCCAGAGAAACTACACCACGATCTTGAACGTGCGTGTCAGGGGTTCCTCTTAAGACACACGAAAGAGGTCACCCTCATCGCGAGGCGTCAGAGGAAAAAGAAGACGGGGCATAAACCGCACAAGGCAATTATATCCGGGAGACGCATCGGGAACGAAGAATGGACCGAACCCCATATGAACTGAAGGAACCTCGGCGGGGGGGAAAAGGCACTAAAAACGGCTTATGCAAGAGAGATAGCTATAAATGCGGTGGCGCGACTGAATCGTAGAATCATCAAAGTGACCGGCCTGACCCTAACTGCGAAAAGCGCCATCGGAGAAATAGGGGAACTCGCTGGGGGCGACGGAATCGACGCGCGGGGAGAACCAAAATCAGTGGGGTCGAGCTGGTGTTGGACGCAATGAACTGCTGGGACGTCCGGTAATCTTCTCAAAGCGTCAAATCGATCGAGCTTTCCAGACGAAATCAGGCTTCGGGATGGGAGGGGGCAATTCAAGGGGGAAAAAGCTGCTGTTAGATCGCTTCCGAAGACAGGAGGCCACCTCGTCGCGGATTCTTGTTGTCAGGCTAGAAAAAAAACCGTGCCATCGAGGGTCTCACGAAAATCATTTTCTCGAAAAGGATAAAGAGAGCATTTAGGGAGTCTGGTAGGAAGCGAAGCGCGAAAAAAAAGGCGCAAAAGACACAAGTAATTGGACTCCAATCTTCATTTAAATGAAGTTAAAGGTCCTCAACCACAAAAAAAAAAAAAAAACCCGGCAATCTCCTGTGACGGGAACATAAAGGTTTCCGTGAGGGCGTCCTGGCGAAGCCAATCCATCTTCGCGTATCGACAAGACGGTTATTCGTGCGAGCGTCTCTTCCGGTCAAAAAAAAAAACGGTAGCCGGTCCCTAAAAAGGAAAACTAAAAAAAGTGCGGGCACGCAAGTCAGACTCGGCGCCGGACGCAGGACGGGGACGGGTGACGGCTTTTTTGACCCTGGGCAGGGTGAAAAAGTCGCAAGTTCTATACGATAGCCACCGGCCGCGATGCCAAATGGCAGAAAGTTTCATTAGGAAATCCGAACGCAGCAAAGTAATCCCAGAATAAGGACGGGCCCGAAAGAAAGGTACGGCGGCGTCATAAATGGGGGATCACAAGCAACGCAATTGTGGGGCGAAGCGAGAGGGGGATCGGTGATTGATACGTGCGGGCAACCGAAGGAGGAAGGGTGAAGCTGACGGAAGCCATGCGGGGGGGTCCTAAAAATCAAAACACACAGAGACAAGATAGGAGATTTGTGAATAAGGCAGGGGCTAGGCTTACGATCGTCAGAGTAACCAGGTTGCCCTTCAACGGGTCATAAAGCGAAGACACAGAGATCGCCCACATGCCGGGGAAACAATATGAGCCCTAGCGCCGATAATAGCAGCGAGCTGGCAAAACGGATTTAGGAAAAAATTTTTACAGCGCTAGGGGACGATTTCGCAAATGCAACGGCCATGCGAATGCTATCGCATATACATTGCCAGCTGGAAGAACGGAAAAGGGAGAAAAAACAAAACGCCGGGGGGGGAAAAGGAAGAGGCCTTTGGCGGGCGGCACGGCCCCACAGTTCAACTTCGCGTCCGAATCCGCGCCGGGTTGGGGGGGGAGGTGAGAGGGAACAGGCTCCGCGAATCGATTCAGGAAAAAAAGAGAACACCTCGAACTATGTCGAGTGCCGCGGGGATTGTCGTGAGCGCGACTATTCAAGGAAATCTTTGGAATGAAGTCTTGAAGGTTTCGGGGTACGGGCGCGGCGGAGAGGGATTCCTAAGCAGACTGGTTCCACCTTCGATGGGGGACAATTTATTAGGGTGGCATGTGGTCTCGCCGCATTAATAAGCAGTAGGACATCCTTCAAGAATCTGACATTGCGAACCTTCAGGATTCTCTAAAAGGATCGGAACTTCAGAAGCACCGTGGGAGGGGCCGCGGATAAAAAAGAAAAAAAAAAAAAAAAAAAAAAACCCCCAAAAAACAAACCCACACAGAGACAATCCCACAACCCACCACCGAGACACCAAACACAACCCCCCCACCAGAAGTCCAACAACCACAGACACCAGACAACGAGCCGAGAAGCTACAACCACCCAAACGCCACACGGGAATTCGAACAGACCGATCAGTTACGCGGCATAATGTAAGGAGGAAGATTACATTCTGTCAATGTCCCAACCCGAATATTATGGCCATGTACGAGTACGAGATGATGTGACGCGGATGTTCTCGGAATCCTGAAAAGGCCGCGAAAATGGGCGCTCAAAAAAAAATCGATGACGACAGCATGGAGAGGATTAGTACGAGAGTCGTATAACAAAGAGTTACTCCTATGGCCGGCCTCGGGACGGTCCTCACCGTGAATAGTTCGAGGATACGAGGGAAAAATGTGCGAGGGCGAAAAAAAGGCAAATCTTGAGAGATGAGATCAGGTGGACGGTGAATTAGGGGAAAAAAGAGTCGTCTTCCGAGGATTCGGTCTAAATGAAAGAATCAGGCGCGCGAACGGTGAGAAGGGACGGAGATTATGTCTAAGGTGCCCCCTCAGACTCGGACAAGGGGGGTCTTCATGAAGAGACTCCAACTTAAAACTGCAGAAGAAGTTTCAAGATCGGGCGCCCAGCGGGGGGGTTGCTTCCTCAGAGACCGGGGGGTGGGAGCTGACATGTGCGGTCACCGACATGGCCAAGACGACCGCACGATCGGCGTTTGTGGGAGGGAGGTATGCCAGGTCGCGAAGACGGTAAGGGGAAGCCGACGGAACTGTACGACGACGTTACGAGGGGGTAAAAGATCCAGATCCTGCCTGATCTAGAAAGTATCGCAGGAGAGAGCAACTGGGAGGGATGACGCTGCAACGGCGGAGAGTGGCCGGCGAAGTTCGACAGCGAACTTTCATCGCCATCACAAAGTACTGAGTCTGGGGAAAGAGTCCGGAAGGATCTCAAGAGAAGGCTAGGGGATAGTTTCTTAGAGGAGACGGATTACCCGACCCGCGCACCTTCGATAAGAGGATCGCAACCAGAGACGTACGCCTCGTGAAAAAAAAAGGTAGAATTTCAAAAGGGAAATAGGGAGACTAGCCCTGGCAAAGGGAAGGTATATCAAGGGGCCGGCC
>Ga0179593_1578978_pt1 | contig 14267 bp, 12 predicted proteins | sample CZODoug2_1_08_16_FD_185931 | JGI IMG/M metagenome (GOLD analysis project Ga0179593, IMG submission 185931) | Vadose zone soil fungal communities from Angelo Coast Range Reserve, California, USA - CZODoug2_1_08_16fungal (PacBio error correction) | ecosystem: Environmental > Terrestrial > Soil >...
CAACAAAAATCCTACTCTACAAGATCACAGGGCTTCGATACCAAAGGGCAGTTAGCTCACTCAGCGACGGACGTTCGTAAGATAGAAAACAAGAGCAGAAAATAAAACGGTTCACGATGATTATTTCCGTCCGTGAAGTGCTGCACTAAACAATGACGCTCCGGGTCGTGCTGTTAAACAATTTTATGATGACATCCGAGACCCCCTCTCTGCTTAGCATCCCAACACTGCACTCTCCTTGGTCATACTCCTAATGGGTTTGAGCCATGGACACGGCTGACCCTGCATGTGGAGCGAAAAAGAACGGCGCTCACCAGAGATTCGGTCAACAAAAGCACCGCGTGGGGAACGTCAAGGGTGCATACTACCGTCATGGGGAAATGCGGATATCAAGACTTCTTAAAACTGCGAAGTATCGAGAACCACACGTAGATGAGGGGGAAAAGAGGAGATCCTGCCGGCATTGTTGTCCTGATTACCTCGGTTCCCAGCAGACTAATGGCCTGGAGTGGAGTACAGGGAGAATCGCGTCTAAATCGTTTGGGGAGACGGTTAGTAAGTGCGCCCAAGTGCAGGGGAGACGTCTCACTCATGCACTACGAACAACTGGGTTCGGATTCAGACTGAACGGCAACTGACGTGCAGGTTGGTGAGCAGCGGGGACCGCGGTCAGGGGAGCGGCGAGAGAAGCATACAAAACTTTTTTAAATTACGGGTGCGTCTGTTTTTTTTTGGTGAGGCAGCTGTCGGACGACTGATGAAAGTGTAAAGGGCGGAAGAGTGTGGGTGATCCTTCGCGAGAACCTGGGTCAGTCGACTGGTTGCGCGAAGGAACATATGGGTCGGTCGAGCTCGTACCTGGTCAGACTGAAGAAGTGAGGCAGGGACTGGGGTAGCTTGGCGGTCGCGGCATGGGAGCGAAGAAAGGTGGATTTGGCGGGGCCTAGGGGTTGGGTCAAAAAGGGCCGTTCCAAACTTTCAATTTGACGACCATCGGTGGCATTGCGAAGCAAGTAACCCGGTAATTGAACACGATTCGCGTCTGCGGCCCAATGTGATGCAGGGTGCAGGTCGGGAAAAAGAATCGGGGAGCGCAGTTTTGCACGGGATCCGGAACAGAGGGGGGGCGGAAAGCCGCCCGGCAATACCACAGGGACACACCTATCGAAAAAAGAAGAAAGATGGCGGCGGAATCGGCGGCTTTCGACGGCGTCAGAGAAAAGAAATCCTCGAAAAGCAAAAAGCAAAGGAGAAGAGTGCAAGAAGGCAAATACATGCTACTAGGCATCTACCATAATCCTCGGGCAGGTGGTCGGAACCCATCTCGAACTAGTCGCCGACATGAATACTTGCGCCCAAGGCACTTCTCCAAAGACAGCGCAGGGAGAGGGAAGGGGTGTAATTCAATCATGTCTCCGTTTTACATCACATGAAAAAGAGGCACGTGCAGGTAGGGGAAAGGCAGGGTCCGCTAACTAACGTATCAAGGAACGCACGGCTTCAGTCAACTCGCGAAAAACCTCGATATCACATAAGCTTCACGGCATACGGTCAGTTATACACCTCAGCTTCAGCGGAACGCCACGGCAGTCGCTTTCACGAGGACATGAACCAGGGGGACAAGAGAATCACGTTGAGGATGGAATGAGGCGAAGGATGAGTTCACATCGTCACGTTTTTGATCCAAGAAACCAAAGGACGGGGCAGGAAGGAAGGCTTCGGCCTACATCCAAATCTCGTGACCAAAAGAGGAGGATAACGCTAGTCCGCCGGAAGCCGACCATCCCAGACCCTGATCAAAGGCTAGCCCCCGGCAAAAGATAAAAAAACGATCACCTTAAGAATATTATCGTTGCGCGAAGGGGACTCAGCCAACAGACTTAGAGACCCGCGAGCGGCCACCGTTCTGATCACCGTCTCCCGTGATTCTCGAAGAGAGACGAGTTTCAGGTGCCCGAAGCCCTTTTAAACGCCCTTCGCGCAGACGAAGGGCCGGATCTTCTTAAGTGAGTTGCGAGGTTTCCATCCGCCCAGAAGGGGTAGCCAGTAATGGATAGGGGGCAGAAAATAGAACATAAACCGCTTACAGAAACGGGCGGGTGTGTGAGAAGGGGACCGGGCTGCTTGGAAAGGTCCATCCGATCTCGATCTCGCTCTACTCAGTTAACTATAGTTCTCGCCATGGTTGAATTGTAAGGAACGCAGCAAAAAGGTTGGGGGGGGGCAAAAAAGAAAATGTCGCCTTCTATAACTATAAAGTCCCTCCTCGGCGGTCGGCACCGATGCACTTTCACAAGATCGACGGATCGGAGCCCGCGGAATAAAACGGTCCCGTCACGTTCGGAATCGGACGGTCCGGTGAGACACGAAAAAGGGAGGAATCGGGGAGTGGAAGAAGTAGTACTCAAAAAGGAAAGGTTATTGCTCCTACTAAGGCTGTTCCCGGACGGCGTTGCGCGGGGCAAGTAGGCCGGCATTCGGCGTCCGGTGTCGGTTTCCCGGCCATTGCTCGGAAGGGATGCGTGAAGCTCAGAATGACGGTGATAGGAAGGGAATCAAAATCTAGGAGGGAGCCTTGGCCGGAGATTCGTTGCCGTACTTTTCACACAAGCGTTCGAAGAAACGTTGGTCGCGTATAAAAATCCGTCCACAGGGGGAAAAGGGAAAAAAAATCTCAGAAGCAAAAACAAAAAGGAGAAGAGAGGGAAGTGGGCTGGCAGGAAGTATCCTGTTAGGCATTGCGATTGGCGGACGAAAATAGAGCGACCAACGGTGAAGTAAAATGAAGTAAAAAAGGAAAAATAAAGGCAAAAGGAAGGGGGGAACCAGCGCAGTGTGTATAAATTGCATGACCGTTCGAGCGGATGAGACGGCAGGGAGAGAGACTAAGCTTTCAGCAATGCCGAAAGAAAAGACACTGACGCGAATGACCCATACTTCACACCAAACGTCCATTAGGGGAGCGCACTCCGGGCGGAAGGATGTGGGAAGCAACCCAGGAAACGAGTACTCATGTCACCTAACTTTTCAGCCGACCATGGGACGCAAGTTAATTCAGAAGGGGTTCCTTTCCTCCGATGACTGCAGAGTTGCTCTGCTCCGAGCCGAGATAGGGAAAGTGCATCCGGTGCACGACTGTGAACAGGTTCGTCACGGGAGGAGGTTTAGAAAATGGGGTTGGAGGAGGATAGACCACACTTTACTGATTTGGTGTCTAGCGCTACTACGAACGAACCTGAGGGGGAAGCGCGATCGGCTTACCGTAGGGTGCAGAACGTCAACTCAAAAAGAGGGCGACCCACCAACCGAGAGGAAGCGTAAGGCTTGGAAAGGCCCCTTCACCTGCAACTGATAATCAGTGAATGCATGTAAAATGGCGATTAATAATCTGCGGGTCTTATAAACGAAAGTTTGCTTAAAAGGTCTGTTGCGAAACGCCGGTGGATCTTCGAGATCACTAAAACGATATCAACCTCGCTCTACTGAAGTACGGTTGCGACGAGCAATTCTCCGACGCTAATATTCATTAATTTCACGCGGCGCCGTTTTGGAGTGGCCTGGCCGGGGGCAGCAGGGGGTATCTTCATCCCGGCCAGGTCCACCGGGAGCAGGATTGACTGACCAAACGGGAGTTGGGCGTCCCTAGAGAAAGTATGCGAGTAAGGCAAGGCAGGTGCTCCTTCACACGGACGGTGGTGAGAAATGATCAAAAAAAGTAACGCTGAAACCCGTCCCTCAGCCGTCTCCGAGAACGTGATCACTCAGGAAGGATGTTAAAAAATCTACGTGTGATGATGTGTACCTCGGAACGAGAAGCGGAGGCGCGTTGAAGATGAGGGTTTCAGAAACTCTTATGGGCCGGAAAATGTCAATGAGATCGGATTTTAGTCGCGTGAATTGGGGACTCATCAGCCGCCATTACGAGGGGAAAAAGACCTGTGCAGGTCTATGACCTTAGGCGGCAGGCATTGTCACTGCCTTCAACTGCTAAATTTGAACGAGGGTCAAACAAGAAGAGAAAGCCATTGTTTCGACTAGACTGCTAAGGGAGCCAGACACTGTCGTCTCGGGCCGATCTGGGGGGAAAAGGCCAGCACCTGTCAGCGAAGGCTAGCCTGGTCAGGTCTCGCTTTAGGGGGGGGGGCTGGGGGCGTCTATGCGAGTGATGACTGTCCTAAGGGGCAAAAGTGATGTCGTGCGCGGACGTACGCCTCGAAAAGAAAATAAGAGTGTCCAAATCTTTAGGACGTGATGATAATCGTGGGGTTGCTGCTTGGCGGCAAAAAACAGGGGGGGCTTCAGCAAATCCTCTTGGGAATCGGATGGAAGGCAGCGCCTCAATAACCGCTTCCAAGTAATATGCCTCAGGATCAGGGGTTGGGCCTGAGGACCCGGGAGAAGGCAATGCCAAAGATTTGTCGACCAAACTATTGAAAAAGCGGTAGAAACGCCCCAGTCGAAAAAAACCTCAAACCGGCAGCAACCGCATGAAAAAGCACTGCGACCGTAAAAAGGAACCAATCGAACTACCCAGATGTCAAAAGTCCACTACGCAGGACGCTGAGGACCGATATGAATTCGATTATCATCTCAAGGCCGGCGACAGGGCGGATCTACGACGGGAAGAAAACCCCCCCCCAACCGTAAATATTCATCACCGATGCGAACAGGCTGCAAGGTTTGAACGACCTGTCTTTGGGGTCGTACGCCCCGCCAGAAAGCCGACGGGGCCTAAAATCAAAGATAAAGACCAACAAGAAACTCATCAGGGAACTGATACGACGAAGTAAAATTGTGGTGGTCCTGACATGGGAACAAGGGGAGGTCGGAAAATAAACAGAACGGGCAAAAAAAAGATAGCTTCACCAAGAGTCTCCGCTATGCCGCCATGGGGGGCAAGACAACCCTGCCATCGCGTGCGCAAGACCCGGCATAAAAAAGGCGGAATGCTCTCAAAACTAGAGGAGAAAGATATTCCGACCAGTGTGGACACGCCGCGTGGAAGCAGCCTCGGTCCCTCGCGAGGGGGGATCACCCCAAAACATCTCGGGAAGGGGCGAAGAAGATCGGAGCCTTCTGTTCGGGGCCCTAAAATCAGGGGAACCGGGATAACAATGGGGGAGAAAACATTTACATTACTCTGACGGATGTCATAGAGTGTCCCTGTGCCTGAAAATGCGGAAAAATAGGGAGGAACCTAGGGTTGGAAAGAGGCTTTGACTCTCATACAGAATTGTGTTACACAGCAACGGGCGCTAGTGGAACCGGATGCGCGTAAAGGACTGGAAGGGACAAGGGGGAACCGTTTTGCGAAAAAATTGGAGATCGGCTAACCGGGGGCTGATCTGATGGGGGAGAGAGGAGTTGCGGTCTCAGCGCTGGCCCATGGTCGGGGAATTGCCATCGGGGGGCTGCCAAAAAACGGTCGTGAGCTTTGGACCTGTGCCGTTCGCATTGCTGCATACCAGAAAACCGGGCGGGTGCAAAGAGGTTCGGGTCTTCGGGCGTTCAGAGGCATCATACGTGTTGGACGATTTCATTGCTATTTCGGTAACCGGGGTCAAGAAAACTTCAGAGGCTTCTTCTTGGAAAGGTAGAAGAGGGTTCTTGAGGCGCTGGGTTGGAAAATCCTTGAACAGGGAAGGAGGGGCTGAAGCCCCCGCACGCCGCGAAAAACCAAATATCTCATCGGAACAAAGATTGGGCCTGCTTAACCTGGGAAACGAGGTATTAACCAAATCGACTAGCCCGGATTCGCAACAAAGCCTCAGATACGGACGCTCATGAACGAAGCGCGGATGCGGACGGCAGATAGCTCGACATGCGCATCGGCAGGTTAAAATCTGTAGGGGCTCCGAAAGACAGCGCAGGTAGGAACCGTCATGCCCGGCGGGTTTGAGAGACGGGACGCAGGGCCTTTGATCCAAACAACGTGCAACTGAAAAGGTCGCGATTAGAACAGTCGGGAGGGAAAATCGGGTAGCGCCTGCTGAACCATGCGGAATCGCGAAAAGGGAGATACAGAAGAGAATCAAACCGAGACCTGCCCTTTCAGTTAGAAAACCTCAAAGCGAATCAGGCTTCGGGCATAAGGGCAGGAGGTGAAAATCTGAACACGTCGCCTGGCCAGGCGTCGAGATCACGGTGACGAAGGAGAGGCTGCGGGATAAAATAGGTTTCATCGTAAAAAGTTTGTGGACAAAGGGATTGGGAAAACCGGGACGTGGGCAGGGAACACCGGGTTCAGAGGAAGACAAAAATCGAGGGGAGCAAATCGCGGAGAATAACAGAAGGCTAACCGCGCCGGGGGCCCTAAACCATCTCAACAGCTCCCAGGCACGTCCAAAGGAAGAAAGCCAAAAAAAAGAGAACAAGGAAATTCATAGATCCGTCGACATGTCGCTCTCGGCGCAAAGTCGTTAGCCTAACAGCGCGGCCACCGGGATAGCTTTTATCTCGAAAGACAGGAAGGTGAACGGTTCTCCAGGAACAAAGTGTAAAGGCGCCTTCCTAGACAAAGCAGAAAAATATTGAGGATTGCTAGAGAGCAGTTTCCGCGAAAACAAGAATCACGGATCGAGCAGGGGATATCAAGCAGTAAAAGGACTACGCGGGGTTGGTGGTGGCGCCCCATGGATGAGGGAGATTCAGCATCGTTCAAAGCAGGTGAGGATGAGGAGCAGGATCAACGAAAGAAGGGACTCTGTGTGTCGAGAGACGACGAAAAAAGTACCCAGTTGCAACAATGCGAGGAGAAGAACGTGAATCCCGCCCTTAACGCCGGCACCGGATGCACTTTCCAAATAGAAGGGGCAGAGGGGTCATAAGACCCCGCGTCTTAATCAGGGGGGGGCCTGTTCAACGGTGATTTCTACAGGGTCTGAAAATCGGGGGGGGGGGGGGGGGGGGGGGGGGGGGGGGGGGGGGGGGGGGGGGGGGGGGGGGGGGGGGGGGGGTGGGGGGGGGGGGGGGGGGGGAAGGGGGGGGGTGGGGGGGGGGGGTGTGGGGGGGGGGGTGGTTTGGGGGGACATCTACTTCCGGAGGGATTCAATCTTAATCGGCGGCATCCCCAGCAGTAGGTGGAGAGGAATGCTTGCCCGGCAGGACGTGCAGCCCTGGGGAGTCGCCTTCTCTATTCGGGCGAATGCGAAAAAAAGACATCCGCTCGCAGGCATACCTATCAACCGCGCGGGAAAAAATTACTGGGCCGAGACTGCTTGGCACGGAGTGGAAAAATAAATTGATCATACCGGAGGAGTTGAGCTTATCTTCCGCAATCTCAATCTCCGGATCACGCTCCGTAAGCAAGGCCCCAGGAAGCAAAAAAAACACAACGGAGGAGTTAAAGATAGAGATGGCTGGCTACGAGATCCTGTTCGTACCTAGTGGAGGAAAAGAGCTAGAAAAAAAAAAATCATCGTTGAAAAAGGGTGAGAAAGTACGGAAGCCGAGATGAGACCAGGAATTTTTCCCGCAACTGAGGTGATCACGTCTATGCGACCCCCGAGCTTGGGGTGTTCTGCAAACGGGAACATGAAGGGAGGAAAAACAAAAAGGGAATACGATGCCCGCCTGGCACCGCGCAACCGGGGATCAGAAAAGGGCTGAGGGAAGCACACCGGACGGAGTAAAGGCCCCCCGTTCATCGCGAACCTTGGAACTACCGGACCGAAAACTATGGAACGCCGATGAACTGGATCCTAGATTGGGGCCGGTTTTCTCCCCTGAGTGGCAATCCGGGCCGAGTTTACAAAGCGGGGAGTCTCGGTCTTCTACGGTGGATTGCAAATGGATTGCGTCGGAGAACCACCGGGACCTGATTGGGGACGACACAAGACACGGCTACGAAGGTGACGATAGCGGCGGCTGTACCTTTCTAGGAAAGAGGCTGGCCGCAGCTTGCCTGACCACGCGAGGTCAGCTGCTGGGGGGCCAAAACACTAATTCAACTCGGCCTCGAAACGCGTTATCTTGTCTCAAATGGAAAAAAAGGAGCATAGAAGGCGCCATGAAAAGAAGATCGGGCGAGTGGCGATATTTCTCTTTCGCGTTGCCGGCGAAAACGCCTTATGGGGGAGGCGGATCACTGAACTGCAGACGTGGTAACTCTCTTTTACTAACGTACGGTTTGCGCGGGCAGCGCCGCGCGCTACATGGTGATGCCGCCTGTGGCGAGGTAAAGGGACTTCGAGCAGGGGGAGCGTCATCATGCGTGTCAAAATCCCGGCGCGGGAGACCGGAGTCTGCCGATTTGGACGTACCAGGAGGGGACGGGGAAGAAGAGAAGGTGCTTAAGCTGGCCCAAGTCCTGGTGAAGAACGGATCAAACGTACTCGAAAATAAAAACCTTAATCCCTCTACGTCCATAAGAGCGGGGAATCTGACGCGAATCGATGGGAAGGGGGGGGGGAAAATGTGTCAACTTCGGGCGAAGCCGTTATGATCGTTGAAGATGAGGGTGGGTAAGTAACTGACCGGGCCAGCGGGGAAGCTTTAAAGATGATTATCGAGGTTAAACGAGGGGGAGTGAAGATGGGAGGGGAAAGCCAGCGCGGGGGAAAATGAAGCTTGCGACGACCTTCGGCGCGCCCCGGCTATCAAACAAGGTGGGATGTCGAGCAATGCTCGCTTGAACGATTGAATACAACGCCGGGCAGCAGGTTTTCTAAATAGCTTCTGTTTGGCGCAAGAGGTCGTGAAAGCAGGAACTAGTTTTCCTCCACGCCTCGACATTTGGGAGGGAAGTAAAGCTGCGAATAGCGTCTGATTCGGTGTGAGGCACTGACCTATCTTGCATCTATTTGGTGGCTCACGCCGGCGAAACAGGCCCGCCGACGAGTCCAAGTGTGCATATGGAATAGTCATTGTGGTTTGCTGGCTTCGTTCAGGGCGGCTGTCACCAACCCTCCGGCCGGCTTTCGAAAACAACAACGCAAGACCGATGCCAAGAAGGTCAGAAGAAATGTGTGAGCTGGGGCCCGGACGCGTCGGGGTGCCGGACCGCGGGGAACAAAGATATGGCCACGCGTGCGTCCAAAATATTGAAAGGACGAGAAAAGCCGCCGGCCTGTGAGAACAACCGGCATGACGCACAGCGCGACAGAAAGTCTAAACCAAAAAGGTGCAAAACTCCGGAAAAAACTATTTCAATCCACCAGGCCACGCTGCTACCGGGCCAATATCCTGCTATGATCTCACTGCTACGGGATCTTATTCTAGAAAAGCTCTAGGGAAAAGAAACTGCACCGTATTAGTCCCATTGACCGTAAGATGCGAAAAGTGGGGGCTGGGGGTGTCAACATCTCTGCCCTGTCGGCGGGGAAAAATCTGGATGTAGCTCTCCCCCCGGTCCCCGAGACGCGTTCCGACGAATGCCGAAAAAGAAAACACACAGCGCCTTTTCAGTCTGCCGAACCGAAGTAAGGGAAAGGAGCATGCAGGGGAAGCATTCCCTGCATTTGCAATTGGACAGGAGATAGAAGCCAGAAAAAGAGTGGTCCGCGATTGGTTTCATCAAAGGTTAGGTACAAAACACCCATCGCGCGCGACCAGGACAGCACGGCAGCTGACCATTAGAAATTCGAAAACACCACACCGGATGGGACTGCCGAAGGGGGGGCCGTCTTGTGATCGGGGCCAGAAGGTACCGCGCGAGAGGGAATCAAAGTTCTGAATTCAATCGCAGGGGACGGGGTTGAGGGACTCTGAGAGGAAAGAAGTCACCCTAGTTCAATGCAGTGGAAAAAAATGCTCACGGCGGCCTAAGCATTATCGGTGTCGGGCGACTGAACGGCTTGCCTTTTTTGCAAGGGGGGGCAAGCGAGGAGGTAAAGAAATGGGGTCGGAAACAAAGGAAAGGGCGCGATCAGCATACATATTTTTCAAACAAACTACCCGATGGGGAAACCGAGCACTGGTTACATCGGACGGTGGGAAATTAGGTTTAAGGGGGTTTTTATAAGAGATGGGTGCGGCAGAAGAGATACGACCGGCGCTGAGTGAGCTAATCGAAGGGTTGGCGGGCGCTCGCTGCCCCAGTTGAAGTGCCCATTCTGGAGCGTCGGAGAGGCAGAGTTGGGAAAAAAAGGGCGGGGGACGCACCTAGTCTGGGGTCTGCGCGCGTGCCGCGTGGGGCGCCGAGGCGGCGGCGTTAAAAATCCTTTATAGTTTGGACGACCATATGGAAAGGGGGAATGGAGTACCCGGGTCCAGTCGTCAACAATCCGGGGGTCCAAGGGAGCATCACAATGGAGGGGACAGTCGGCGCATGTCTTGTCGGCGTTTTGCCATAGACCCCGAACAAAGATGTGGGGTCGGAAGACATCTTCACGAAATCTACAAACGCTAGGAACGAGAAAGGAAAGGGTTCGGAGCTCGGCGGGCCTGGTCGCCGTAGGACGAAAATATCGATGCCCTATCAGCCAAACAGGATCCTCACGGCAGACCCTCATGACACAAAGAAGCCCGAATCGGTACCAGCTAGGCCTCTGGTTCGAAAAACAAGAGAAGGTCAAGAGGTCGCCAGACAGAGTGGTCGGTTCTCACAGGAATCAGCTCTTTCACTGCAGAGGAGCGGGGTTGATTCACGTCAACATGTGACAGATTCATCCAAGGAAACGAGAATGAGACCTGGGCTGAAAAAACGTCACAGTTTCTTCCAGCGTAAGGGTAGGATGGAAATCGCAATCGCACGACTCGACCAAACAGATACCCTCCCGCTATCAGGCAGCTGCCCCGTCCCAGTCAGCGTAGCTTAACGCAGCACAACATCAGGCGAAAGGAAAAAAAAAGCCAGCAAAGACACGTCGCCGAGAACCGTTCGCTATAAAAACTCGATGGAACGGGAATGGGGCGAGAGGCCAGCGCTTGGTTTCCGTCTTCACCACCGACGTGGTGCAAAAGTAAGGGCACGGGGGCTGAAAATAATCTGGGAAAGGAAAACTCTTCTAATCACGCTATTCCTACGGGAAAGGGACGACTATGAACTCTCAACTGCGCCGCCCCCAGAAACAAAAAGAAGGGGGGAGGAGTGGTCAATTAAGGGGTCTGCGGAAAACGCCAGGGTCAAACGTACGTTGCCTACGCAGCGCGCGCCACAATCTTATAGTCGTTCTTGCTTTAGGAGAGAAAAACACATACGTAGGGAAGGGCAGAAAGACAACTCCAGGGGGGCTCCCTTCAGAACCCGCCTTATCTTCTTCAACCTTGAGGAGCGCCATTTCCATGCCGACAAGAAGATCATAAGAAGGTGAATGCGCAGCATCAGCCTCTGAATGAGGGGGAAGGGTGGGCGCCAAAGGGAGTCGAAGAAAATGTGCCAGCCGTCTAAAGACTCGCCACTCATTCAGTAGTAACAACAGGCTAAAAAACAGGACCGGTGGTGAGTCGAAACCATTTTTGCATCCATCGCCTTCATTGCGAAAAGGGAAACCCAGAGAGTAAGGCGGCACCGGAAAAAACGGTGTACGATCCTCTATCTGCCAGAGGCATAAGCGCGGGCAGTGGCAATCGGAGGAAAGGCCTAACTGTAAGGTCATAGATAAGGGGGGGAAAATGTCTTCTGAATCTGGAAGGGTACATGCGTTAAAAGCCGGAGTTGCACTTCAATCGCTTGCCGCACGATGTTAGAGCCCCCGCCGTGGCGTGCTGCCAGGGGAGCGTGTACTGGTATTTCAGAAGAGGGAGGAGGGGGAAGTGTCGGCAAGGCAAAATAGATGCTTTCGCTCAAATCTACGGTCATTAGACCTGTCAACATGGGGGGGAGCGGAAATTCTTGGCCGATCGGAATTCGAGGTTCCATCAAATAAGATAGAAAAGGGAGAGTGGTGAGGAGGTATCGAAAGAAGAAGACCGCCGGAGGATCACAGAATTAATCCAGCCAATCCACCCACAACACGGAAAAGAGAGAGATGGGCCTGGCGTCCACGGAAGTAATGTGTCGGTCTTAGACGATTGGCGGGACGATACCGCTACCAAGCAGGGTTCTTGGGCGCGGGTCAGTGACGCAAAAGGAGGGGGGGGAATCCGGCCAGTTCCAAACCATCTCCTCATGTCGTCTATGCCATGACCGGAAGACATGAGAGCAAAGAGCGGAACGAAACTTTCCAAAGGTCGGCAGAAAAATGAAGACGGGGAATGCAAAGTCAGAAGGAGGAAAAAATCTCCTCTGGGCGTTCTCGCAACATAGGATATTTATTGAGCCAAAGTCAGGGCGCATACCCGAAAGTGGGGGAGAGGGTAACTGGAGAAGAATGTACCTTTCATTAGGATAGGATGCTTTAACGCGCATTTAATGCCGCGGCTACCGCCATCGGAAAGTGACACGGTGTTAAAGCCGATACTAGTAAATTCTACGGACGCAAATGGGTGGAATTGATTGGGAAGGGGGGGAAAGGTCTGGACTCACACCGCAACCTGAGTGGGTCGAGAGCCGCGACTGCAGACGTGGAACCTGAGTGAGGATGGATCCTGAAGAGGAAGAATCCAAGGGGGTGGGGGGAAGGTCGCCAAAGAAAAGATAGGGGGAAATCTTATGCGCCGAAGGAAAAACCTTTCGCGATACGATCTAGTCAAAGGCATGGAAACTGGTCGCGCGCAACGACGGGGGAGGAAATAAAAAAAGATGCTCGGGAGTTTAAAAAGGGTTTTAGGGAACAAAAGTATGGGATCTTCGGATCACGAGAAACTAGACAGAACGGTGGGGCGCGCGCTTTTCAGGGGTTTTCGCGATGGAATGAACAGACTATGAAGGGAAGTTAGGATGGGCGGGGGTTGAGCTTTTCCTTGCACTGGGGGCGAGCAGGGGGGGGACATTCAGATGTCGTGGCGAGACCTGGGCGCTTCATCTTTATTAGAGGGTGGTAGGAGTGGGCAGGGATAAGGGATTGGGAGAGGATGGGATACCCTGGATGGGGTGTAATTATGAGAGAGGAGAGAAGGCGGGGTGGGAGTCTAGACCCGCCAGTTGGTTGGGTAGAGAGGAAGGGGACGATACAGCAGAGTCCCTGCCAAAGAAGGGGGAAAACGCAAAAACGGTACGCCTCACAGGATGAAAGCAGAAGTCATCCGAAGGGGAAGCTCGACAGTGTGGCCCAGGAGGAGCTGATCTGATGTGTCACTCGGTTAGGCCGAGCCGGTGAGACGCTTGATAGGGTTGTCTTACCCTAACTAGGGGGGGGAAAGAGAGGTCCATAGAGGGGTGATATCGTCAGGCAGTGACGAGGGTCGATTTCAGAGGGCGCGACCTGAAAGCTTGAAACCTGTTCGGAGACCTTAGGTCGAGGCAGCAGAGTCACTGCTGGGAATCAACGAATGATTGGAAGGGGTCAACCGCCCCGGGCTCCTGCGGACGACGAGCTGATCTGTGGGCGCGCAAACACATCTGTCCGGAGAAAGCGAGCTTGGGACCTCGGGAATGTAAAAAACGAGTAAGAAATGTTACGGAAGAAGGGACGCAGGGGAGGGGGGTCATGAGAGTGAGACCGTGGGTTCCTGAGGTTCGTATCTAAGAAGTCGACCAGGCCGGACGATCCGCACGCAAATATTTCGTTAGAGGAAGGTAGCAGGTGTTCCTGGCTTGCGGCTTAGCAAAAATAAGTTGTCAAGTAGCTTCAAACACGCGGCAATAGACCGCGGTCCACAAGAGAATTGAGCTGGCAGGATGCCGATGTTTTGCCGGACCCCGTTGAAAAAAGAGCCAATGCCAGAGGGAGAACAAACTATTGAGGGGGAGACGAAGACGCTCCGCGTAAACCGGCCGGCAACACGCCGCAAGCAGCGGGCTGAACAATGCGAACGGGGACCAACGGGAGCAAAGAACCCGGAGACTAATGCAGATGGCAAGTAATGACCAGCATCTCTCACGCGAGGATTTGAATGAGAGGAAAAGACAAAGAATCCTGGAAGTCTGAGAGGTTCCTCAAAGCTCATAAGCAAAGTTGCAACAGTAATTAATTACAAGTCCTTCCTTGCAAATCTTTGCAGGGGTTTGTTAAAAAAGTAACTTCACGTGGGCTGTGAAACACTCGGGCGTCGAAAGATCCTACTGCTGTCCTACTACTATGAAGCCGCAAACACCAACACGGCAAGGCTGTCAGAAATCCTAACCTATTAAACGGAGCCATTGCAGTGAGCAAACGCCCCGGGCATAGTGCTACAGAACGTCATTCAAAAGACTAAAAAGATAGGGGGAGGAGATGGTGCCTCACAAAGACCTAGCGGCGACCCGGGAGGGGCGAGACAGCACGGCCCCCGAACACACGGACAGG
>Ga0179593_1599608_pt1 | contig 14267 bp, 21 predicted proteins | sample CZODoug2_1_08_16_FD_185931 | JGI IMG/M metagenome (GOLD analysis project Ga0179593, IMG submission 185931) | Vadose zone soil fungal communities from Angelo Coast Range Reserve, California, USA - CZODoug2_1_08_16fungal (PacBio error correction) | ecosystem: Environmental > Terrestrial > Soil >...
TTCATTCGTCTAGAAGCGGGCCGTTTTACCCAAAAAACGGAAGGAAAAAAGACCTGGTGTAGAGGATAAAAAACCCAAGGAAATAAGGGGTGAAAGAGGAAGCCAGGGGTAGCAAGGTTTCAGTGTGTGGGGAGAAAAGAGAAAAGTTTTTTGCAAGGGGGAAATCTCATGGGAGCAAATATAAAAATTGAAAGTAGGTGGAAAGTGAAAGAATTGACCCTAAGAAAAAAAGGCTGTGGAAACAAAAGAGTATGCCATGGTTACGGGGCCAAAAAAGTTTCAGGGGGAATATAAAAAAATTCAAACAGGAGAAACACCCTGGGAAAGGGGAGGGGGGGGGGGGGGGGGGGGGGGGGGGGGGGGGGGGTGGGGGTGGGGGGGGGGGGGGGGGGTGGGGGGGGGTGAATGGGTGATTTGGAAGTGACGAAGAGCAACACAACAACGGGAAGGGGAAAAAAAGGAAGAATAGAAATTACAGGACAACAAATTAAAACTTTAGTCATCAAAGGGGGGGAACGAAACCGCATTTCCTTGTGTTTAAGACCTGAAACAGGGGAACCAAATGCATTAAAAAGGAAAGAGGTTTATCCAGAGTTTTGTGGACTAGGTTCAAATGTCCCTGGGCAAAAGCATATCAAATTTAACTCCAGGTAGGGACAAAGGGAAGTTCCAAATTCAAAGGACCTGAAAAAACATGGCGCCAAACGTCTGTGACACCAAAATAATAGGAGGTCCCGTGTGTTCGATAAGCCAGTTCCTGAGGAGACAACCAATATGGTCAGGGAAAAAAAACGCCTGAAGTAAAAACACAAGTTTCCCGAACCCATGATGACTTCACCACCAGCTTAAAGCCAAATGTCCAAAAAGGTTTGAAAGGGGGGGGTCCGCACGACAATCACCTTGGTCTGAAAGGGGGGAGAAACTAGACCAGGGCAAAAGGGAGCCACTGACATCCAAAGCGGCTTAGCAGAGAATTTTTTGTCAGGAAAGGAACCGACACGTTTAAACGCAAAGTACGAGAGACCCTCGAGAAAATTCCTTGGAGGAAAAGGGATAGACCCTTGGGCAAAGGCGACAATATGGGATGTCTGGGTGGCGCCCAAAATTTGATGACTCGACAGTGGACATTTAGAACCGACGAAAAAAAAGAAAAAAACAGAGCTGATAAATCACGACCAAGACAAAAGTTCATAAGAGTCGATAGAATGGAAAACGAAAAGTAAAAACCAACAAACTAACCAGAAAGAAGAACGATAACAGGGAAATAGGGGAAACAGGTACGGGAAGCAAAAAAACAGAAGGTTGAGGACTGATCCACGGGTTGAATGGGGGGTTAAGAAATGGCTGGTGTTGAACTGGAAACACAAGCTGAAAGGAGAGGGTGAGGACAGAATGGGAAATCCAAGTTTTAAAACAAGTATTGCAGGAAGTTGAGGGGGAAGAAAAACATGTGGATTGGAAAAAACCAGTTTTGGTTGGCAGCTAGAAAGAAAAGAAAAATCTCAAAAACCAAACTGAAGGGGGTCACGAAAAAAAAAAACACTGCCAGTTTGGTAAACAGAAAGACCAGGGATCTCGGAATCTGTCCTGTCATCTTTTCGAAGAAAAGAGAACAAATCAAAACAAGGTTATTTTACACTGGAAAATTGGATCTTTCTAAGAGAAAAATTCAAAAGTTTTGGTAGTAAAAAAGGAAAAAAAACAAGGGAGAAATGCATGGGGGTACGAAACCCAAAAAGAAACGCACTACTCATAAATAGCGCAGTGGAGGAAATATAAACTTCCGTTCAAGGAAAAAAACGACCTGGCCCCCACACCAGTACTCGCAGAGCTAGAAAGTCGGCAAATAAAAAATAAACCGTGTTGGGTATGAAAGATCACAGCCATCCCATAGGAGAAAAAAGGGACCGCGGGAGGGAATTATCGAAAATCCAATCAAAAACGGGGAAGAGCAGGCTCTGGCTTTCTTCATCTGGCGGAAATATGCCAGCAACCACGCATTCCGAAGAACCAGGAGGGCACGCTGACAAATCCGAAAAACCATAAAAACTTTAAAGGAAAGGGACGGGGGAACAGAAAAAACTGGGGTTAAAAAAGTGCCATGATCATCGGTGGGAAAAAAAGGGCTTAAGCAGCGGTTAACCAACCAAGAAGAGTGCTCAATCAAAACCAGGGCAAATCAAAAAAAAACAGTTCTCTCAAACAAAAAAGGCGGAACGTATTTTGAAAGAAACCTGCAAAGGGGAGGGTGAACTTTCTTGTAGTGAGGACCCCATGGCAATTCGGTCCCCCCCTTCCACACCAGGAACGGGGAAATAACAATGCCAAGGGGGGACTTCACCAATCAGAACGAAAAAGAACCAAACCAATACCAAAGAAAAATCTTCCAAATCGTAGCTAGGGGGGGGGGGAGGAACCCTTCAAAACCCTCAAAAGGGGGGAACGAGAAAAAAAAGAACTCTAACAATACCATTGAACAACCAGGAGGGAAAAGGGGGAAGCAAGCCCATTCACAAAAGTACGGGGTCCCTTGTCATTGGGAAATCATAAAAAAGAATTACTAGGGCCGGAAGTTGGAGACCAATTCGCCAGACCCCGGAGATAAACGTCTTCGGTAATAAGGAAGGTAAACGAACCAGAACGAAAAGGGACAAAAAGTGTTTCCCGGTGTGAGGGGTCAGATCAAGAAAAACTGTACGAACCGGAAGATTCCGACAGAAACTGTTAGGGGGGGGTCATCGTCCCCACAAAAACTGAATGGCGGAGGGGGGGAGGGCGTACCCAAAAATCAAGAACTTCATTGGGTGAAAGGCGGGGGGCCACATCAGGCGAAGGAGAGTTAAAGGGAGTTGGATCCCTACCGAGCCACAAGGTTCCACTCGTTTTAAAAAGAATTCCAATGCCGGGAAGGAACTCATCTTGTAGGGAGAAGAGATCAAGAAACAAAACCCCCCAAAACAAAAGAGAAAGCGCACCAAAAACCTCATCCTCCGTCACGTAAAAGACAACCAGAACAAGGACCGAATCCAGAAGGAGAGCACCAATCTACTGACCTCAATCTCACCCGGGATTCAAAAGAAAAAGGGCCAATCAAACCTTGACCATACCGTTGGTGAGACGGGCCATCTTTAGAAGGGAAAAGGCTACTTAGGGATCTAAAAAAAATCGGGGGACCATCACCAGGGAGGATGACAACTATGTGTGTTAAGAGGGGACAGAGTATCCAAAAAATCCCAATGGGTGAAAAAGAGGGGGTAATCGCAAGAACAACAGAAAACTACCGAAAAATCCAAAGGGGGGGACCAGGTCAGGGGAGAGTCCCCTCAGTCAAAAAAAAGGAATCCAAACCAGGCGGAAAGGAAACAAATGCCTATACTCTATACCGCAATAAGAAAAAAACTCCACACAACTCCTTTCCCTTATTTTGTGAAACGAAAACCAAAACTCAATCCAAATCAAACCCAACAAACAACATTCAACGGTGGGCCAACAGCTGCGGTCCGCCTAAAACAAGCCAACTACGGGGAAAATTCGTTTAGAAGCCCCAAAAAAAAGAATCCAGTCTGGCCCGCGTTTTAAAGGGGGGGGGGGTTAAAGCGGGACGCACAAAAAAAAGATTTTTACCTGAACGTACTAAAAAAAGAAGAAGGTCTGTGTTCCCGACCGTGTTTACTGAGGAAAAGGACGATGTGGGAAGGTGGTAGGGACTAGCGGGGAAAGTAGACTCATTCGAAGCAACAGACCGGGAAAGAGTGCTCACCACCGGGGTTGGTTTACTGGGGTCGGGTCGAAACGGGGGGTTGGCAAGACCAACCCGTTAGGGACCGAAGAAGGTAAAAGTGATCCCGGGGAAGGCGCATGAAAACAGGTATAGGGGTCTGGTCCCTTTAAGATCCTTTGGGGAAAACCCACAGAAAAAGAAGAAAAGAACACAAAAACATTGCTGACAGGAAAAGGTTACTATCTGGTGTGGACAAGATGGAGCTAAAGGGGCGAGGAAAGGTTGGGGAAAAAATGTTCCGAAGTTGCCGATGGATGGGCCTTTGAGTAATCATTGAAAAAAAGGGGGAAAGCTCTGGTCAAATTGCGGTTATGAAAAAGCCAAATTGTTTGAAGGGTTTCGCAGAGCGCCAAAGGGGGGGTTATGGGCGGGGGGGGGGTGCCGAGAAGAGGATATATGTGGAAAGGAAAAAAAAATGGAAACTGTGCCAGGTACGGGAAGGGAAAAAAAGTTGAAGTTTTTACAGGCAGTGATTGAGACACAGGCTGGGAACGAAATCTCTGGAAAGGCCAAGTAAAAGGGGTGCTGCATTCGAGCACAAGAAAAACCTCAACCAGAAAAACCAATTGAGGCGAACCAAGAACGAATGCCCTACACAACTTTTTGGAAAAAAAACCGCTAACCTACAACAACACTCCAGGCAGAAGAAAAGGTTTCTTTGGTTGGCACACAAGGGGTGGGTATGAAAATGGTTGACTAAGCTGAGAAAAAGGAACAGCAAAAAGTCTAGGCGCGCTTTAACTTCACATCGAAAGTGCACTGGGTCAAAAGTGGTTCTCCAAAGAATCTCCCGAAACCCACGGCCAAACTGTGGGGGGGACTTAAGAAGCGCTAGGAATGCTAGTTTTGACTGGGTTTGGAACAGTCACGAAACCTCAAAAGAAAAGGACTATACCAACCGCAGGGTGAGAAAAGAGTGCCAGATGTCACCGGCCAAGAGGGGACCAAACTAAAGTTATCCGGGGCAAAAACTTTTGGTTGGGGGCCGTGCTTCTGAGGAAGGGGGTGACCTGGACAAGAAGGCAAACAGACTTTGTGGTGTGGGGGGGGGGTTTGCTAAAGCAAAGTTTAAAATGATCTCCAACAGGAAAATAATTATTCCGGGACAAAAAGGCTCCAGGGGGGTTGGTAATATATAAAAACGAACAAAAGAGGAGGAAAAAAGGAGATATTAAGAAGGGGGTACACTTACTAGGCGCCCGATAACAAAGGTTGTGGGGGGTTTTTGGGTGTTGGAAACCGTTCATTGCGGTGAAGCAAAGGCACCCAAAGGGGATGTAGCAAGGAATGATGAACAAACGAAGACAAAGAAGGTGAACGAGACCGGGGTGGTACATCGGAAAGAGGGTACAAAAATGGAAGAAGAAAGGATAAAAACTACGGTTGGGGATCTCCGAAGTGAGCGTTGTCAGGGAAAAAAAAGTTGGAACCCTACCCAAGGGCTGTAACACAGAGCGAATGAACTTGAAGTCACAAAAAGGACACAAAAAATCTAATCGCAAGACAACTAGAAAGCGAAGGGGAAACAGTCAAGTTCGAGAAGGAGATAAAAGTGGTGGGAAAGGAATGCATAGGGGGAAAGCTTGATCCCGAAAAATTAAAAACTAAATTGGCTTTCTGAATACGCCTGGGTGGCTCAGTGGGTGTAAGTAAAGTTTGGGGGGTGATCTTCCAAAAGGGTGGTAGGGGACATTTCCTTTTTTAAAATGGTTTTCAAAGCTTGGTTGGGTTGATGGGAATGGCAATTCTGAGTCAATAGAATCCAGCGGCCCCCCGACTGGGGAGGAAAACAAGATTCATCGTGGGGTTGTACACCTATCAACTAGTGATCAGACAAGTAACAACACGAAATGGGGGAAAAAATGGAAAAAAACAGACCTAAAAAGTGGACCATCAGAAGAAAATCAGGGACAGAGGGAAATCCCGAAACACAATACACGGGACAGCCATTGACGTCGAACCATAACATTCAAAAAAATGTAGAAAGTTAAACCCTCCCGAAAACGGGGGTAATTAGCAACCCAATTCACTGCAAATTTCTCGGGGACAAGAACCTTGCTCTTTGGAAAAAAAAAGAAAACGTTGGGGGAAGAATCTGCATTTGGGAGAACAAAGGAGAGCAGCAAAAGATAATACAGACATACTTCCGGGATCATGGGCTAAAAACTAAGGGAGATCATAACGTTCACACAGCGAAGAGTCTAGGCCGCCAACCACCGGGGGGTGAAAAACCCCCCCAGTCAAAAAACCCGGACCCCATTACAAAAAAAGGGGACGAGCGGGGATCCGCACATAAAGATCCTCAGTCCCGTCCATGAATGAAGGTCTAACGCGCTTTCTACTTTTATAGAAGGAAGCAAGAGTAAGGACACACACCGAACCCAAAAGAAGGAAAAAAGAAAACTGTACGAAAAAGGTCCCCATCACCAGGTCCAAGAAAAACGAAGGCAGGTTGAACCGGGAAGGGTAAATAGTCCCGCACAAGCTTTTGAACGAAAAAGAAAGCGCCGGAAGACAACGGGGCGTTGTGAGTAGGACGCCAGAAAATGTTCCTGGACGGGAAAGGGGGAGGGGGGTAAAAAACGGAAGGCCTCCCTCGGTTGGCCACAGTGAATGGAAGGAGTGGGGGGGGGGGGGGGGGAAAAGGGACCTCAACGTCCCACTTCCTGGCTGAGGGAAATGGGGGAATTGTGTTGGTCTCTTGGGGGAAAAGTATATAAAAGGATGTGACTGGGGGGGGCTGAACCCTTGAGTGCCTTAGTGGGAGGGCGAAATAACTTGACCCTTACGAAAGAGGACAGGAGTTCAGGGGAAACGGAGCTTCGGGGGGGGGGAGGGAAGGGTCTTTCTTTAAGATGGAAAAGGTGGACTTTCAGGGGTGGAAGTCCAACACAGTTGGCAAAACGAAACCGGTGCATAGTCGCGGGGGGGGGGGAGTTCAAAGAAATACCCGCCGTCGCTCAACGGTCCAACGGAAGAATGGACTGGGGGGAAGTTGAGAGGGTACAGTGATTTTGGGGCGGGGGGGAAAAAAAAGATTGATAGAAGAGGGTTGAGTTCAGCGATAATTTGGAAGGGGGGAGATAAGCCCGGGGGCTTTTAAGAAGGTGGGGAAACTAGGAAGCGAGGGTTTGGGGTATGGGGAGCAAAAGGGGGGTTTGGGGGTGGTCCTATTTCCTCAATAGGGACGTCAAGACTATCAATGAAGAAGAAAGACCCTCTACAAAATGATGGTATTTTAAACAGGGTGGCTGAGTGGGAAAAATAAAATTAAAAAGGATGCAAATTCTAACACCGAAAACGAGAAAGAGCATGTTCTAGCAACACTCAAGGAAGATGTGCAAAGAAGAAAGTTTGGTTAAAACAGCCCCAAAAAACCAAAAAACAGCCCCACCCTCATCCGAAAAACGGCTTCATCGGGTGGATCATCAAGCCCAAACAGTGTAGGAGGAAACGAACGAACCACGTCCTGGATCTGGAAACAACGGAAAGAACAACGGAAGGGTGGGAAGTCAGTGGGAGAAGGTGTAAAATAAAATATCCAATTAGAAGGACTCCAAAAAGATAAGGAAAAGAGGGAAATATTGGGAAAAAAGATCCAGGACCAATGGTTACAAAAACAGAACTGCCCTGGTGGGGTTTTGACCAGGACGCGCAAGGTTATGGGGGACAGAGAAGGAAACTCGTGGTCCAACTGGGGAGGGACGGTAAGTGTGGGGAAACCAAAATATAATAAAAGTTGGGGATAAGGCTGTGGCGTGCAAGGTGGTAGGGAAAAGTGAAGCTACAAAGAAGCGGGGTGCATGGGGAGAAAAATGATGGCCGGATGGAAGGAACCGAAAAAAAAAGGGAAACGTATCGGAGAGGGTTAAACGCGACACATTTGTCAAATTCTCAGTTGAAATAAAAAGGAAAGTGAAACAAGGTGGGAAGAACTGGGACTGGGTGGTGAAAAAGAGAAAAGAGAACGTGCCGGAAAGGTGGGGGGTAGGGCTTGGAGCAAAAGGGGGATACAGTCCGCGCGGGGCTTCTTGTAAAAAACAGAAGGGGCCGAGACGGAACGAAATGGGGGGGGAAGGTGATGGGGGAAAGAAGGTCGGGGGTAGAAGATGGGTGGTTTGGCGGGAAAAAGTTTTCCACCGACAAAGGTTCGGCAACAAGGGTGAGTAGGAAAAAATGTCCCTGACTGGGGAAACGGGGGGCGGGGGACAATCGTCAAAGAGGTGAGGATCCCGGGGAAGGCTGGAGTACAAAGGTGGTGGAGGAAGGGCACGCTGATGGCCGGTACGGTCGCCAGGAGTTGCTGAGTATGGGGGAATTACGTGGTCGTTACGGAAAGAAAGAAGAAAAGAAGGAGAAAGCTTGAAAAAAAAAAGGGAAACAAAACAGAAGGACATTGAGTGAAAATTACATGGGGGAGCACAAAATTCTCCACGAACCCTTGGGGGTGTGTGGAAAAAAAGGGGAACTTGGAAGTAGAGGTGGGACTGAGAGAAGAAAACGGAACCCATTAAAAGCGAAAGGGGAAGAAAAACCGGAGTGGTTGGAAGGGTCCATAAGGAAGGAATAATGAAGACGAAAAAAAAAAGATAAGACTAAGGGTAGTATACCGTGGGGGGGGGGGAGAAGTGGGCGAAAAAAAACGAGTGTGAAAAGAGAGATGTTATTAATCTTACACAACCGGGTGTTGAAAAAACTGGGGGAATACAAAATTTGGAGATCCAACAATTTATCTGAGGTGCGAAGCAAAATAGAAGAGCCGGGGTTAAAAAATAAGAAGTTTGACTAACCCAGACAAGAAGGGGACGCAGTGGGGGTGTCCAACTTAGCACAAACAATCCGCCGAGAGTAAGGGAAAAAAACATCCACTCCGTGGAGAGAACTCGGCGGGAGTTTTGCGAACAAAAGAAAGTAAAAACGGGGAAAGGACTGAGGGACTAATCGGGTGGTCTGTAAAGGTGTGGAAAAAATTGTTGACGCGTCATTTATATCATGAAGAGATGGGGAGAAACACGGGGAAAAAAAGGTTGTCTTGTTCTTGGGAAAGGGGGGATTAACTGCAAAGAAAAGCGGGCGGGGTGGGGAGAGGAGGTAAGGCTAGGGGTGGGGGGATTTAAAACGTCATGGGGGGTTCCAGGGAGCAAACTTTTGGGTTGTTGTCAAAAAGCCAAGCCAACCGAGAAAATGTCGAAGTTGCAAGAAAGGGGGTGGGAACCAAAAAGAAGTAAGCTCCAAAGAGAGGGGGGCTGTCTTATCGAACTGGGGAAGAGAACACGGGTTCACAAAAAAGGGGGGAAGGGGAAAAGTCGGGACTAAAGACCAGGAGGGAATGAATCATGAGGAGGAAGAGCAAAAGGGGGACTGCCTGGTAGAAATAAAACGGTATTGGGAAGTCCAGAAAAGCGTCAAGTTAAAAGGGGAAAAGGTTCCTTGGGGGTCAAAATTGGCAGAAGGGTGTCAATGCTTAACCTTTTAAGAAAAGCCCATAAATTGGGGAAGAAAGAACAAAATTGGTGGGGATACAACTACTAAGGAAAGGGTGTAAAAAAAGGAGGTAAGCCCGTGTGAAAGGAGGGGGGGGTCAGGGGTGAGGTGACGAACTGACAAGTGGAAAGTTTGAAGATGGGAGAGGGGAATAGATTGATTAACAGAGAGTACCCGAACGAAAAAGAGGGCGAAGAAGGAAAATTAAGTTTAAAAATGGAAGTTTTTCGGGTCCCCGGGGGGGGCAGGGGGTTCAAAGGAACCCAAGAAACCATGCAGGGGGAGGGTAAAGGGCGTAAAAAAAAAACACTAAAAGTGTCCATGGGAGGGGGGAAGGGGGCTATCGCTCAAAAACCACGAGGAAAAAAAGAATATAAATTAAAAAAAAAATCACAGGAATGGCAGGGGGAAAGCCAAGTTGTTACAGCGGTGGCCAGGGTGTGACAAGTAGACCGTAAAAAGCTGGAACAAAGAAAAAAGTGGTGAAATGAAAGGGGACCCGTTGTTTGTAAAGACCCCGTTTGGGGTTTTCGAGGGGGGGGAGAAGGCGGGCATTACATAGGAAAAAAGGGGAACTAGCCTAAAATAATAACACGGTAAATTTAGGAAGAAGAAAAAAAAAGAACCAATCGGAGAAAAAAGAGGGTTAAGGCTTAGGCGTTTTATCAAATTTATACCAGGAGGGAAAAGGGTGGAAAATGCAATCAGTCAAAACACGGAGGAACGCAGAAGGGGGCAAACTATATTCACTGACACCAAACGGTTAGAGGACAACAGAGTTGAGGTTACGCGGAACGGGAGGAAGGAACAAAAAAACGTTGTTAGGTTGGGTCTAAAAGGAAAAACACGAAAGGTGACAGCGGGAGTTGGTGGTACCTCAAAACGGAATTAAAACCAGGTTTATTTTCATAGAAGGGGAACGCCGACAGGTTTAACCGGGGAAAAGGCAGAAAAAGGACGTACCTGAGATTGTGGGGCCCTGTCGGGAAAAAAAAAGGTACCTTGAACAGGAGAAAAATCGGGATTGTGGGGGCCTGTGGGGACAACCCAGGGAGCGCTACAAGGGGGGGGGGGCAGGGGTTAATACCCATACCCTCCGGACTCACCAAGGAAAATGCAGCGTTAAAAAATAAGCAAAGTAGCCAAAAGGGGAAAAGTGGGAAATCCTGAAGAAAGGGGGAAAGACAAACGTAACTACGCCGCTAAAAACAACTTAAAAAAGAATAAAGAGACCAGCAGTACTCAGGGGGAGGAACTGAGCAACTACTCGGGATGGATGAACTCTCAAAACTTGGGGAGAGTTTGGTTGTGGAAGAGAGGGAAGTTTGCGTAGGGGTTGTTTGGAAGACCAAAAACGGAACTCGGAAGCTGGAACTGGGGGGGAGACAGGGATTAGAGTTCTGTGGAAGGAGGGGAAAAGACGGGTAAAAGGGCACGGAAAGTGAGGATTATGATTCACAATTTGCGGTTTGGGTTCAGCTGGAAACCAGAAACACGCAGATGAAACGAGTTTGGGAAAAAATGTCTCACAAAGGACCATATCACCAAAAAAAAACAAAAAGAGATGGTTCCAGTGTCAAGGTCAGTAGTGGAAAACTAAACCACGTTGGGAGAAATGTGAACTTTGGAAGGGGGAGAAAAAGTTAATAACAAATATGGTCACTGGGGGGGAAAAAGGAAACCATGGAGAAAATAAAAACGGGTGTTGGGACAACAGGGTTGGTTGTCTTCCTACGTAAAAACGAAGGGTAAATACAGTGGGGCTGGGGGGGAAAAAAAAAGATAGAACGTCGGGTTGGGACTCTAAAGGTTGGACGAAAAAGAAAACGGATGAATCCGTAAGAACCCCCACAAAGCTCAGAGAACTTACGGCCATACGAAAAAAAAAGAAAAACCTTATGCCAACCCATCAGCAAAGGGGAGAAAGAAAAGCGCAGGAAAAAAAAGGAAAGGAACACCATAACAAATTGTGCCAAATCTGCGGGTTGTCACTTGCCGGCCCAACAAAAAACACCCCAGATAAGAAGACAAAGACTGATGGTTCCGAAGGCAGCCAGAAAAAAAAAAAATTTCGTGCCGTCTAAATCGGGGGGAAAAAACCTTCCGACAAAAAGCAGAAAATCAACTCGTTAGAGGGAAAAGCACAGCACTCACATAAGAAAGTTGGCGTGAAAAATCAAACCAAAAAAGAAAGTTGCAGGGGCCCCTATGCAGGGGGGAAAAAAACTGGCTGGAAATAAAGCCAGTTCCGGGGGAAGAGGAGGGAAGAAGGGTCGATGGAAACGCTCTGATCAAGCCAAAAGTAAAAAGGAAACCCAAGGGTCCCGGGGCCAAACGTCCAGAAACAGTACATCTGAAGAGAAACCAGTTGTCCAAGCACTAAAACCCGGAAGGTCAAGGCAAGCTACACAAAATAAATTAAGGGGAGGGGGGTGGTGGAAAAATACCGCAACATTGGGAAACAGTCCTCAGAAAGAGAAACGAGACCCCTTTTGAGTAAGGGAGAAGAAAAACCCAAAAACCCGAAAAAAAAGAGCGTAAAGAAAGTTGGAACATGTGGACCAAATATATCCAAAAAGGGGAACATTGACGCCAGGGCGGGATTCCTTCTTCGTAAGCTAAGGAGGTAACCGACAACACAGAACACACGGGAAAGTTTCAAACAGGACCGTTGTGATAGGGCTCCAATGGACGGGGAAGAAACCTCTTGTCGGGGGAAGAGTCAACCACCGGCGGGAGAAGGGTAGCGGAGTAAGCGACCAAAAGATCGCGGCCACAAAAAAAAGGTTTCGGAAAAGGAGAAAAAAACAAAATCGTAGAAGGGAAGGAGCAATGAAGGGCAGACTACGGGAAGCCAAGCCCCAAAAACCTTTTCAACCTCAAGAAAAAAAGAAATGGGGCGCGGGCAAGCGCTGTCGGATGACTGGAAAGACGGCGAGACAGAAATAGGGGGGGCTCAAAAAAAAACATCCAACCAAAAACAAAGCTAACGCCGAAATCTTAAAAGATAAAGAAACGCCCAGCCAAAAGTCCCATGAACGAAATCCTCAAATCTCAACCACAAGGCAAAAAGGGAATTCTTTTCAAAAAAACCCGTCAAGGGACAATGAAAGGAAAAAGGAAAACTGGGAAACTCACGCCCCCGCAATTAGGGGGTGGTAAAAAAAAAAGGGAGAAGGGGGAGTGTAGAGGGCCCATCCACGCAGGGAAAGTCAACACAGGACTCAATAAATATGGGTATTGATGAAGGGGGAAAAAAGGGAAACCGCCAGCTAGCAAAGACATCAAGAAGACAAAACTGGGAAACTTTTTTTTCCGACAAAACCAGGCAGGGCAGATATCTCCCCTAGCAAATCAAAGAAGGGAAAAAAAACAGGACAGTGGTCCAAAAAGGCACTCCATGCACCAAGAAAGAAAAAACCCCCCAGTCCAACACAAAACAATTAAACCCACTCAATACAGCAAAAAACGTCAGCAAAAACCAAAAAATCGGCTAACAGGGCCAAAAAAAGGACGGCGGCAGTCCCAACTGCAAACAAAAACACTCGCAGAGGCTGGGGGCAATCCTTACCCGCGGGCTACAGAACTGGCCGAGGTTCATTGGGGGGTAAGAGTTTCAATGAAAAAAGGAAAAAGAAGTTGTACACGAACTGGCGGTGCGGAAATGCATGGCACAAGGGGGTGAGTGTTTGATGCTGACAAAAGGATTTGGGAAGGTGTTGAATGGTATTAGAAGAGGCAGTAGAGGTACAGAAGACAAAAAAAAAAATGAGAATTCCGGCCGCCTGGAAAAAGGGGGGGGCTGGGAAAGGGGGGCTGGGTACGGGGGTGGTTGCGGTGCGGGCCCGAGAAATGAATGGCATCAAATTCATTAGCGGACTGGTGCCATGGTAATAGACAAGGGCACGACGGGCTACTGAGGTCGGAATTTGGGTTGGGACGTGGGGCAGGGGGAAAGCAGGAGCGGGTTAATGTACGGAAAGCAAGAATAGCTTAACTGAAAAAAAAGTTTTGGCCGAACGTAAAAGAGCAAGTGGGCCATGAACGGGGCGGGAAATTTGGTTACTCACCGTCTAAATGTTCGTTTATAACCTAAGGGTTGGAAGGGGTGGTTACTCAAAGGGGGGGGCGAAAGAAGAATTGGTTCTGTGTGTTGGATTTCGTGGGGGACGAAAAGGATGAGAAGAATAGTGAAGGGAAGGTTTTCCCGGGTACGGGGGTGTGGAAATTTTAGAAACCAGTAGGGGTTTTGGGTACATTGTAGGGAAGAATAGTGGGGGAGACAGGCAGTACAGAAAAGTCGGGGAAGGGCCCAAAATCAAAAACCAACACCAAGGCGGGCGTAGGGCCGAGCAAATAGTAAAATACACTCAATGGTACATAAGAAACGCTGATTGGGGGGAAAGAAAAAACCAGGTAAACTGAAATGACAGGAAACAAACGTGTGATAATAAAGAAACGAAACCTGGGCGGAACTAACAAGCACCCAATCACCCCCGCAGAAAAGGTGGCTTTTGACCATTTTTGGGATTTCCAAATTCGATATGCATAAACACGTTTTCCTTCTCCCCAAGAAAAAATTAAAACCCCTGTGGGGTTCCCACGGGAGGGGGGGGACATCTTAGGGGAGAAGACCAGCAATAAGCAGCGATTTGGGGAAAGGAATCCTCCGGAAGGGGGGCGCTTTGGAGGGGTTTGGAATCACAAAGAGAAACGCGACGGGAGGGGGGTAAGGAAGAACAAGGGTGTCTATAGAGGGGGGGGGAAACTGGTCCTTTTCATTAGTGGGGGGGTACAAAAGGGGGGGACAATATGTGTGGGTCAACAAAAAATGGGGCAAATCGTGACGGGTGGTCTGGTGGAGTGCGGGCAAAACGTAAAGCTTACAAAATTTTGGGGTTGGTGGGGTTGGGGTAAGGGGGGTCAAAGGAGGAAAGGGGGGTGAAAGAAAACAATGGATATAATTATGAAGCGAAACTGAGGGGTTATGTGACAGGGGAAT
>Ga0179593_1408042_pt1 | contig 14266 bp, 27 predicted proteins | sample CZODoug2_1_08_16_FD_185931 | JGI IMG/M metagenome (GOLD analysis project Ga0179593, IMG submission 185931) | Vadose zone soil fungal communities from Angelo Coast Range Reserve, California, USA - CZODoug2_1_08_16fungal (PacBio error correction) | ecosystem: Environmental > Terrestrial > Soil >...
GGGAGCAACGGCGCACGATGAAAACAGTTGCCATCGAGCGTTGAGTAACCAAGAGTTGAAAATTTCTGAAGAAAAGCCCGAAGGGAAAGGTGGGGAAGAGATCACAAATGTACCCAAACCACCTGTAAGTAAAGGGCAAAGGACAGGGGGCCGGCATCAAAAAGCATCGTGGGGGGAAGGGAGGGGGAAAAAAGCTTCAAAACGTATAATACGAAGCTGTTGACCCCCCCCGATCAACGTGAGGTGGTCCTGCCAGGAAGATAAGCAAGAACGGGGCGCAAGACAAAGCGATTGTAAAAAAAAGAAAAGGAAAAAACCGGATGGAGATGTTCTTGGGGGGGAAAATAACTGAGAATCCAACACAGCACATGAGTTTGAACATCGTTTCCGAACATCGTGAATCGAGAAAAACGCGTGAGAGGAAGAGAAGGGCGAGAAACGGGGAACGCGCAAATCAAGGACCGGCCTTCAGAACTCCATGAAGAAAGCTGGGAAAGTGAAATCAGGCAAAATCGCGACAACGAGGGCGGGGGTAGAGAAGGCGTCTCATAAAAGAGGAGATGTCTCAGAAAAACGCACAAACCTCATCCTTCATAACTCGGGGCAAAAAAAGCTGGGTTAGGGGGGGCGGCTTACAAAAAGGTAAAAAACCAAAAAAGCGGAAGGGTCAGCAGGGGGGTTATAGCGCCTCTACACCAGGGCATGCTTGAAAAAGGATAGTCAGAAAGACGATGTCGAGAAGGCGTAAAAAAAATCATGCCCATGACAGACACTTCTGACTCCGCTTACGGAGGTTTCCAATAGTGAGATTGTCCAGAAGAAAAAAAAAAGAACTACATGGGAATGAAAAGGAAGTCAAGGGGGAGTAGAGACACCTTGAATTCAGTAGGAAGAGATCCTGCATAATATCGTCCGTCCCGTCACAGAAAAGGAGAGCATGCTGCTTCGGGAACACAAGCCCGCGGGGTCAAAAAAGATCAGGGAAGAGAGAGATATTCAAAGGCGCAAAGGAAGTTTGAGCGAAGCGGGGAAATATGCCCATAAAAGGTGGACTTATCAGCTTTTCATTTAGGAGGAAGGTGCGGGAGGAAAAAGGAAAGGAACCAGATCGATTTTGGACAAGAAAAACTCCGATTATGCAGGGTATAAAATAAGAAAACTGGGGATTACAAAAAAAATCAAATTCGGGGCTGGGGCAAAGCAGAAGTTGAACAGTCAAAAAATACAAGACTCCAAAAAAGATCCAGTTGACCGGGGGGCTAGGGTCCGGAAGACGACCAATAGAGGGAAAATATCCTGTAATTTAGAGGGCCGATCCAGGTGGGGGGTCAAGGTTTAGGGTCATCTCAACCAAGGTTTTGTCGGTAGAAAATTAAGAAAAAATCACAAGCTAGGGAGCTGCAGATAGACAAGTGGAAGAAAATGAATACCATTAACGTGTGAATCCGCAAAAGGTAAATAATGAAAGAGAACAAAGCCTCGAACTACCAGTCCGAAGCGAAACTAGGACGGATAGCGCCATGGCTCGTCAAACATACCACCTGCCCAAAAAGGGAAAGGAGAAGGGGGGGGGGGGGGGCAAGTAAGCGATTCGGAAAGCATCCGAAAATATTGGGAAGGGTCAACATAAAGGAGCTGATAAAGGGAGAATGCTCGGACCAGCAGACGAAGTGAAGGACGTACTCGCCGCTCGCTGAAGTCGAGAACGGTCCGAAACGAAGCTTTCCAGACACATGCTTCAACAACAAAGGCACTTCTCTAAAGCGCACGAAAAGAATTCTGGGAAAAGAAAAAACTCAAATTCCGCTTTCTTTGAGCATGGGCTTGGCGAGAAGCTGGTCAAGTCGCAAAGCCGTGGGCTTGAAGGGGTGGAAAAATTCGTTGAAGGACCTTCAGCTCCCGGTAATGCCCGAAACTTGGGTATCGCAGTGCGGATTGGGCCTAGAAATAGGTATTTAAGAGCAAAAAAAGGCAGCAAAGAGAAGAGAAGTAAAGAAATAGGACAATTAGCCTAAATCAAGAGGTAAAGAGGAATTGCGACTTTCCATTAACGTGGGGGGGTGGATGCTATTCGGTGTTGGGGAAGCGCTGCCATTAGCTTCGGACGAATTGGGACGAAAAAACTAACCCCAAAAGCAGTGCAAAATCCACCTTCAAAGGGACAAAATCAGTTGGGTTAAATTAAGAGAAAAGAATATTAGAAAAAAGCGGGATTGCCAAGGAAATTGGACGCACTAAAAAAAAAAACCCAGTTGAACCAAAAAAAAAGGAGATGGTAACGAGAGGACAAAAATGAGCGGACTCAAAAACAACAGAGATGAGGAATATATAGATAACAGAGACTGGACGAAGTTGGGGGGTGCGGGCCGGTTTTGGGGGGTTGGCTATGTGAGAAAAAAAAAAGGGACCGGCCCTTATGGGGGGCAGACCGTATTCCGTCGCGCCTCTTATGGCCAATGCCATCCACATTAATGTCGGCACAAGGTCGATGGATGAAGGAATTAGAGAGAAAAGGTCCGATGGAAACGGAGACACAAAGGGAGAGACGGCCTCCGGAGGGAGCCCTACGCGGCCAGTTGGCTGCAGGTAATGGCGGGGATGGCTAGACGGGGGAAGGGCAAGGGGAAAAAAAAAGTTTGCGGCAGGGGAGTATCCGGGCAATGGGACCGCTCAACAAGGGGAACACGTTAGAAAAAGGGCACATTCAAGGGGCGAAGGAAAGAAAAAAATGGGGGGGAAAATCACTGACACGGAGGGATTTACTAACCGCAAACTCGTGGTTACGCAAGCCACAACATCGGAATTAGGGTTACAAAGCCATGGGGACAGGTTAAGTCGCGACAAAACGAGTGTGCTCAGACGGGTAGTCGAGGGTAAAATTAAGAGTAGATAGTACATAGATTCCATCGCCGGAAAATAGCTAAGTCGTCTGGTCCGAGCTAGCCAGAAGCTCAGTGGACGAAAGGAAAAAAAAAAGAGCCGAGAACTTGGATTGAATATCAGCGAAAGCCGCTCAGAAAACCCAGGGAAGGGGGTTGCAGGTGGTACAAAGAATCAATCATGTGAAAAAAGTACCTGCGCCCTGCAAGGATGCGGATGCATCTGCGGCAAGGCGTGGCGGCTTAAAAACCAAAAGGGTGGGGGGTAAAAAAGAAGAAGAGCGTGCAACGATGCAGGATCGGCCGATTAGGGTGAACCGTGAGTCTCATCCTTGGCATCAGAAGAAAATACACCTTCATCTCGCGGAGAAGCAATCAAGTATTTACACCAAAGAAAAGGAAAGAGAGCTGGAGCGGGCGATAAGAAAGAAAAAACGGGGGAGTGTAGCGTATCGACACGTCCGTTAAGGACGGAGATGGAAATAGGGAGGTTGTGCACTTGGGTCCTTCCAGCGCCCGCCGCGACACTAAAAGGCCAATACGGTGGTAAAGCGGGGAGGGATGGGGCGACGAGAAAGCTCAAGCGGATACAAGGGAAAGGTACAGATACAACTGATCATGGAATGTCTATTGACACGGCGCTCTCAGGAGACGTGATATACTCGAGTAAAAAACGTCGGTGAAGAGGGACAGAGGGGGAGAAATTGGTGCCATAAATTCGAAGAAATCTTCATGGCGACGGACTACTAGAGCAAAGTTGAAAAGGAAAGGAAAGAAAGGAGATTGGGGGGGGGGCGAAGGAAAGGGAGGTGAAGGGGATGGAAGGAAGAGGAAACCAGGCAAGCATCTCGAAAGTGGCTTCGATGTAATGATGCAACTCTGCAGAGCAAGTTCTCCGATCAGAAAGACACCAGGAGGGGAGAGAGACTGGACTGTCTCCACCAAAACTTGAGGGGGTGGACCAGGTTCAGAACCGAAGGGGTCGCCACCTGCTTATAGACGGTTGGCGTGGAAAACGCCGGGGGGGGACGAGAAGCGGCGAGAAGGGTAGGAGTGACACGATCCGACAAAAAGAGGTCGACTGATCCCGCGAGGACTCAAATGGTCTCATGACTTAAGCAATCGTGATGAGGAGAATTGACAGATCGGGCGAAGCCGCACGAAAAATCTCAAAGCAAACGCAAGGACCGGGCGGGGGGAGAGGTCTACGATGAGCGAAAGGGACTGAAAAACTCAGCAGAGGGGATAGCATTACATTTTTTCAAAGCGCACGACGGCGAAAAGATGGGGTTAATAAAAGATTGGTGGGGCCGGGAGCGAAGCTTAGAAGAAGCACGGGACATGAAAACAGAAATGGGGGTAAGCGGCACAAAGGCCAGAGGCAGACGGCGTGACGCTCTAAAGGACTCGAATAACATTGAGGACCTGGTCCTAGAAAAAGGAGGAAACGCTCGCCGCAAACAAAACCAAGTCGGGCGGGGGGGACTACGAAAAGCGGGGGAAAAGAGCTTGGTGGAGTACCATCCCCACTCGGAAAATCTATCGGGTTCGCTCAAACCTGATGGTCGCGCAGCAAAAAAGCAGGAAAACAAAAAAAGAGAGGATAAAAAGAGAAAACACCGATGACAACCAAGGAAAGAAGAGAGATGATTCTAGAAGGGGCATGGAACCAGCCAAGCTTTTGGCAATAACACCTGCACGGTTGAGGGTTTTGTTCGCGAGGTGGCGTTCCGACTGGGACGAAAGCATCAAGGAGGGAAGGGAGTGGTACAAGCAGTTGCACGACGCATACGACTCGCCGTGGCCTTGGGACGACCCAGTTGTATGGGGTCACTGGACAGTGAAAAAACGATCGCATAATCAAAGGGAAAATCTGCGAGATGGAAAAAAAAAATACCAAAGAGAAGGGAGGCGGAGTGGGAGGGTGGGAAAAAAAAGTGAAACGCGAAGGGCTCCACATACAAATTCCAAAAGGGGTCAAAAGAGGATAAACTAAAAACAAAGACCGAGTTACAGGAGAAGAGAAGAAGGGGGAGATAAATGCGCAGAGCAAAGCGAGGAAAATTCCACCTTACGGACCGCCCTTAAGTGCATGAAGAGCACGCTAAAGCAGGCGCAAGAATCATAAGACCGAAAAACAGGGGGGTATGAAAAAAGGCTCAGAAAGAAGGGCAAGGAGGAACAAGGGAAAACAGAGTTGCGAAGTCAAGATTAGGGCACAAATAATCGACTGCAATTAAGAAATCGTCACTTGGCCCAAAAAATGCGAGGAAGGGAAAGGTGGAGAAAAAATGAGCGCGCGAAGCGAGTTAAAAGGGACTCGCATCGCCGATCTGGTAGCGGCACCTTCAAAAGAAAAGAACCAGGGTGTATGACGCTCGGGGGGGAATAGGGTGAAGAGGAGCTTGAAATAATCAGGTAAAGAAGAATGCACACTGCTGCTCACCAAACTTGCGGAAGAACGGGCACTCTAGGGAAAAAGCGTGACATAGTTAAGAAAACAAGGAACAGGAAAAAGGGAAATGGAAACAAAAAGAGAACCCCAAGGCAAGATGAGGGGCCAAAAACACCAGAAGAAATCGATATTCCCCGAGCGACCGCGTTATTACAGAGAAACATGAAATCACAGGGAGTGGAGTCGTTTCAGTATCCGAGGGACAGGAAAGAGGACGCAAAAAAATTCAAACAGAACCCCGAGATCGGGGTTTAAAAAACAACCAGCCCGCCGGAACGGCAAAGGAATAAGACGGCATGGTCAGTCGCACAAGAGGAAGAAAAATGCGAGGGAGGTTGAGCACATCGACGTTCTGGAAAACAGGAATCTGGAAAGAAAACTTCGAAAAGCGCAAGACACCTGAAAAAAACTTCTAGGAAAAACTAGCGCAAGGCTCGCAAGGGGGACGGGAAGAGGCCGGGGGTGGTGGAAATAATCTGGTGATAGCCAAAACAAGGGTAAGGGTATCGCCAAAATATATACGGGAGTAAAAGCACCTCTATTATCAAAGGGATCGGCAGGAGTGGCACGAGCGCTGTAGGAAGAAAAAAAAGGAAACGGGTGAAGCCTCACGAATTCCGCCGACCTGGGGAAGAAGGCAAGGGAAAACATCGCCCCGCACAAATATCGCGGTAAAAAAAGAAAAGAAGACGGGGGGTCAATGGTGGTCGGGTTGGGGTCGTCGGTCGAAATTACAACCAATAAAGATTGCAAGGAAAGAGGAAGGAGCTTCGTGGCCTTTTTCTCTATCGCCTAAAAAAAAACAAAAAAAGAAGTTCGCTCGGAAAACGAAACCAAGTGGACGGCTGTAACGAGGGCGGTCACCGCACTGCAGACAAAAGAGGGGCGCCAAAGATCGCAAAGGAAACGCGCGGCACTGGAAAGGAAGGGACTACCCATGCATTCGCTTACGGGACGGAAAAGCTGCGGCGGGTGTATTGGCGAGGGGAAATACCTCAGGTGAGTGAGGTGTGACAAAAAGTACTATTAAAAAACGAAGGGAATGCCTGCCAGAAAACGGTCAACGGCGAGTGCTGAACGTACCATGTTATTTACGAGCAAACCAAATGGTCAAGAAAAGCTACGATAGTAATCGCACCCAATCTGGGAGAGGAAATTTAAAAGGATTAGGTCGCGCGGTGGGGAGAGCGAAGGCCCACAGAAAAGACCCCGAAAAAAAGCGCTACTTTGACGAACCTAACCATCGAATGATGACGGGACAATCTAACAACTGGAGAAACATGTCAGTGTAAAAAGAAAAAATTAAGAGATACGCGGGATGGCCAATAAAGGCGGGCAAGGGGCAGCCGACAGAGAAACACAATCCCCACCAAAGGAAGGGGGAGAAATTCTTCAACCGTCAAAAATCATAGCAAATAAAAAACAGAGGGAGGAAAGAGAGCGGAAGAGTGCAGCTCACGCGAAAGTCACCCGGTTTCATGTCGGGATGGGTGTGGGGGTTTGCGGTGCTTTCCAACCTTGCAGCAGACAGCAAGTATGCCGTAGAAGCGCTCCGGAATACTGACTACAAATTCATGGACACTGATGATACTTGGTCGAACTGAATCGAGTGAAAGAGTGACATGAAGCGGGAGATGGAAGAGAGACTACCCAGAGTCGACGAACAGCAGGTTAGAAAAGCACCTACGGCCCGTTGGTAGTGTTGCGGAAGATGAAGGCCGCGGCTAACGTATTAGAAAGGATTTGGGGGGGCCAGTCACAGTTGGGGGGAGGAAGGGAATACAGAGGGACAGCGGAATCCCATCGCCGGATCCCAACAATGACGGAAGAGCATAGGAGCGAAGGAAATCGAGGTGGGAACCTCACACACGCTGGCCTGCGGGAAAATGACACCAGAACTGCGTTTCGGCGCGACAAAAGGAAGTGCGGGCGAAGACGTGAAGGGGGCAATGCCCGGAGCGGTCAGGCAAGAGGTTGGGGACTCAGCTTGGGGAAGAAGCTGTAGGACTCGGGGCCTAGTGAAGAAGAGCAACGGTAAAAGCTCAATGCAGCGGACGGCTGAGGGGCAGGCGACGATACCAGGAAAAAAGAAGCAATGTAAATGACCTCAAAACCGGGGGAAATTGGGGAGGACTTCGAAGGCGGAAAACTCCGCACCCACGTCGCTAAACTAGGGGTATGGAGGAGGTTTGACACAAGGGCGTCTCGGGGGCGAAAACCGACGTGGCGGATGAGAAGGGGAAGAGGAGACGGTGAAAAGAGGCATGCGGAGACGTTCGGCTTGAGAATCACTTGGGATCCAATACGAGAGGGCAAATCGGCGATCTAAAAGAAGGGAACGATAGGTGCGAAGAAACGAGGATAGCAGTTGGCATCAAAAACTTACCTTGGTCCTCAGGGGCGGGGAGTCTAACAAAAAGCTTATTTCAAAACCCACCGAGGAAAAGAAAAGCGAGCTGAGGAGTCGTGGGGATCCAACCGGCTGATGATTCATTGGATCGGGAACAAAAAAGGGCCTTGGCATGAACAATTGCTACCGACTAGGAATTGGGGAAAAAAGGGGTCTTTGTGTCAGCGGAATATGGGAAAGGGAGACAACGAGATATGGCCGGGGACCAGGGCGGTGAAAAAGGGGGGGGGGGGTGGTTCTGTAGTGTCGTTTGGTGTGGGGGCAGGGGGGGGGGGGGGGTGGGAGGTGGGGATGGGGGGCGAGCGGATATGGTGGGGGGATCCCGGGGGGGGGGGGGGGGGAAACGGCCGGGCAGGCGTTGTCCGGCTATGTACGGTGGTAAGAGAAAAGTTGTTGGGGTTGGGGTCAAAGGGGGTGGGAGGGGATATTTTCTGATAAGGATGTGTTTGTTGCTTGACCGTTGGGGGGTAGAAGGTTGTGGGGGTGTGGGGGGGTGTGTTGGGTGTGTACTGGGGCTTGGGGGTGTGCCCGGGGGATGTGGGAGATGGGTGTGGTGGTGGGGTGAGGGGGGTGTTGGGGTCGCAGGCGGCAGGGGGAGTCGGGGGATCAAGGATGATGAAGGGGTTAAGTGGGAGTGGGGGGGTCGAAGAAAAAAGCGGGAGAGGGTGGGTGGGGGGGTGTCAAAAAGGGGGTGGTGCTGTTAGGGGTAGGGGGTCTTGGTGTGTTCTTGGAGGGGAGTCGTGGGGTGGCTGCAAAAGCGTGTGTGTCCGAAGGAGAGGGCCTGTTTGCTGTGATGTGTGCTGGTTTTTGGGGGGGGACAGAGGGGAGATCGAGGGAACCGCCGCCAGAGCCAGGGAGGGGAGCAGTGGGTGTGGGGTGGGACAACAGAACGGGAGCAGAGGAGGGTGGAGCGAATGCTGTGGAGGCAAAAGGGAGTGGTAGGTGGGGGGGGTGGTACTGGGGGGGGGCGTGTGACGTGTGAGGGCGTGGGGAAGCCACGGGGGGGCGGCGGGGAAGGACGGGTGTGGGGGACAAGGGGGTGGAAAGGAAGGGCACAGGGGGAGAGGAGTGGGGGAGGAAACTCGGGACGGGGGGGGGCGGGCCGAGGCGGGATCGCGGGGGTGAGGGATAGAAGCATGGACGCAGGGCCAACCCGGACAGGGAGGAGGTGGAAAAGGGTGGAGGTATGGAGACGTGGCAAATGCTCCGTGACACAACGCGGAGTGTCTGAAGAGGGGGACGGCCCATGGGGCTGGGAGAAACAGCCGGGGAAGCGGGGGGGGACGGGAAGGTCTTGAAAAAAAAACCGGGGAAACAGTGTGTGGAGAATAGAGAAAAGGAGAATAACGGGGCGGGACAGGGGGGGTAAAACAGGAGGCCCTAGCGAGGGGGATAAATGGGGGGGGGGAGGTACCGGGGAACGAAGGCGAAAAAGGACCACCCGCACACTGGGAGTCGGAAAAGGCCGACGGCGTGGTTCGGGGGGAAGGACATGTGGAAACGTCTAAAAAAAGCGAAACCGGGGACAGCCCAAAAAACTCAAGCAAGGGCGGGACCGGGGGAGAAGCAGGAAAACGCCCGGAACTTCGCAACGCGATCGAATATTCAAAAGCTGAAGCGCGCCGGAAGACCGAAGAAGATAAAAAAACCAAAACGAGGGAGGAAAAGAGAAAACGGCTAAAACGACAGGAAAACCCAACGAGATTGGAATTACGAGGAAGGCATGGTCGACGCACCGGGGGGGGGCAACTGGTGTTCTGTGACGTGGGCCAACGAGGGGGCGGGGGGTGGGGGCGCGCAGGAAGAGGAAGCGGCCACGACACGCTCGGGTTTGGGGGTTGAGGTTGTGAGTGGTGTGTGGTAAGCCACGTGAAAAAAAACGACGACGACGCCGCGGCCTGGCGAGTGGGAAAGGCAGAAGAGAACAGGGCAAAAAAAACAGGGAAAAAGTGGCACCTCGCTGGGAGGGAGCTGCTCTGAAGGGGTAGTAGGTTAAAGGGGAAAAAAAGTGGAGACGGGCGCATGGGGAGGTGAGGGGCCGGTCTGGGCTAAACAAGGCACCGGTTGGGGGGACCACGGCCGCGCATCGGAAAGCAAACCGAGCACAGGCGTGACACATGGCAGATCCCGGCGCCGAAAACAAAAACAATGCCCGCCACCAGACTGAATGCGAGACAAGGGAGGGGGAAAGGCGGAAATCATCGCGAGACTCAGCTGGGGGGGTGGTAAAAGCAGGAAAAGAAAAAAACTAAAGCAGCAGATTAGCCAAAACGTGGCAAAAGCAAGGAAACGTCATATTAAGGGGGCGGAGACAAAGGGCCGAGACTGAAGGGCCCTCGTCACGGTCAAAACCACGCGAGAAGTGACGGTGACATGACGCGGCAAAGGTTGGTGGGGGGCATGTGGGCGGTGTGGTCACTGGTCTGTTGTTCAGGGTGTATATGGGGTGGGTACGGTGGGGGGGGCTCGAGCGGCACCCAATCATGACCGCGCAACGATGGGAACGGGGCGTGGGGTGTGTGAGGTGTGTTCGCGTGGTTAAAAGCGTGAAAAGGGGGTTGCGATAATCCAGGGGGCGGCGAAGGGGGGGCAAAAGGGGGACAGAGGGTACGGGGTGGACAGGGCCGGGGCGGCAGGGAGAGGCGCCGCGGTCAGAGGCGGGGGGAGGGGGGGACTAACGGTCTGGCGAAGGGGTCACAAAAAAAACAAACAGCGGGAGGGTGCACCAGATGAAAGGGGAAGAGGAACGGGAGGAACCGGGGGGAAAGAAAGCCAGGGACACAAGGGAGCGACGCGGAAGGGGTTTTGTGGGGGTGGTGTGTGGTCAACAGTGGGTAGCGTGGGAAAGTGGATCAGGCCCATGAAAACGGGAAGACGGAGGGGTCCCGGGGGGCGAACCGGCAGGGCGAATAGGATTGTCTGGGGGGGGTGGGGGTTCTGGGCGGAGGGGTTGAGTGGCAAAGAGCGGCGAAAAGAGAAGGGATAAGGGTGGGGGGGTGTGGAGAAGAGGAGGGGTGGGGTGGGGGGGGGGTCGGAAGTGAACTCAGGAGGAGGGGGGGTGCGGATCGACGGGAAAAGGATCGGGGGGGGTGGTGTGTACAAGGCGACAAAAAAAGAGGGGTGCGTGGGCCGGTGGCTCGGGGAGAATCGGTGGCGGGGCGGGTGTGACGTGGGGCGGTCGGGGGGGGTTGGGGGGGAGTACATTGAGGCATGAAACGGAAGGAAGCGGGGATGACAAAGGGACGAGGAAAACGGTGGGGGGGGGGGGTGGGGTTGGGGGGGGTGGGGAGTGGTCGGAGCACCTCTGTTGCAGAGTCTCCGGGAGCACAATGGAGAAGGTTAAGCAGTGGAAAAGGGTGTGGTGTGGGATAGAGGTGGGGGGGGGGTGTGTGGGCCAGGGGGGGCGGGTGGCAATCGCGGGGTCACGGTAGGGAGGAAGTGGGTCGCCAACAGAAGAAAAAAAGAGGCAGTGAAGCACATCGAGTGGTTCTGTGAACTAGGGAGGGGTCAAAGGAAAAAAAGGGAGAGGGCAAGGGGGTGCGCGGACGGATTCGGACGAAGGCCAAACAAGGGGAAGAAGTGGGGGTAAAAAAGAGTATGCCGTGCCAAGACCCAACTGGGGGCCGGAAGCAAACGGGGCGCAGCAGTACAGTCAACCAGACCCCGCACTTAAAGACACCATGCGAACAAAAAAAAACGGAGACCGCGGCCAAAAAAGTCTAAAGAAGTGTGGCTTGAGACGGGGACGGTGGGAGGAATGTCAACGAACGCGCGGGGAGGGCGAACGAAGGTGCAACTGGTGCGGTAGGGGAACCAGGTTAACGCTACAAAATGCAAGGCAGAGAACATCAGAGAGTGAGAATTGCCGCGGTAAAGAGGTATGGAACGGCTCCAAAACTGAAAAAGAGTAAAAGCTACGAAGCGGCCCATGGGGTGAGAGTTAGGGTGGGGTGGTGCCTGGAGGACGCCGGGATTGGGAGGGGGTGGTGCGGGGGGAAGTGTGGGGGGGTGTGGGTGTGTGGTGAGGAGAGGCAAAAGGAACCCTGGGGAAGGGGGGGACGGAACCGGGGAATTGCCAGCAAACCAATCAGGAAACACTGGGGAGGCCAAAAAAGGAAGAGGCAGAAGAAGGAGGCCAGAAACGGGGCAAGGGGCCCACGAAAAGCCACATGTTCCCGTGGGGGGGGGGAGGGACTGCTGGTGCAGGGTGTGGGGGAGGCAGAGACAGGGCAGTCGGGTGCTCAAAAAAATTGTTGGTGGACATGATCGGGGTGGGGCCAGCAAGAGAAGGAAGGGTGGGGGGGCACAGAGGTGGGGGGGGGGCGTAGGGTGTGTGTCGGTGCGGGAATGTGCTGTGTGGGAGGTTGGGGGTGTGTGGGGGGTGGGGGGTTGGGGGGTGGGGGGGGGGGGTGGGCAAGCGTAGACCTGGGCCGGGTCCCGGGTTTGTGGGTTGTGAATCCAAGTGGGGAAATCGGATGTAGGGGACGCAGCGTAGCGGGGTGTACCCAGTGGGGCAAGCGGTGGTCTGGCGCTTGGGGGGACAATGCTGAAAGTGGGAAGGGGGGGGTGCGCAGGCCGAGCTTGAGGGGTGGAACGTGAACGTGGTGTCCGAGAGGACGAAACAGATGAAAGGAAGGGCGCACGGACGGGTGAGTCGTGTGTTGCTGGGTGGTGTCCGGGGGGTGTTGTGGGGTGTGCAGGGTTGGTGCCAGAAGAGAAGTAGCAGGGGGGGGAGCAACTGTTAAGGGGGTACAACAAAACGCGAGAAGCCCACGCGCCGAATACCACAGGCGCGGCAGCCAGGAGAGCAGAGAAAAAGGGAAAAGAACGCACACCGGGACTGAACGGCGGAACACGGGGCCAGCGCTCGTCGAAAAGATAGCGGAAGGACGAAAAGTGGGTGGGGCGACGAGGGCGGTGTCGCTAGGGGGAGGTGGTCAAGTGCAGGGGCATGGGCTGGGTGATACTGGAGGGGGGGTCGTAGAAGCGGGGGGGGTGGAAGGGTCGTAGTGTGGACAAGAGCAAACGTCGAGTAGAGCGCAGTCGGTAGCGGACAGCGAAAGACACAAAAGGACCGAAAAGCTCCGCGCGGGGGAAAAACTAAATAGCTCTTACCTTCGCGCAGACAAAAGAGAAATCCCAAACAGAACGGACAACCCAAAAAGAGGTAGGCGTTGGACCAAGAATCGCGAGAGTGCAGTACCGGCGCAAAAAGGAGCGAGATGAATGATGCAGGCAGTGAAGACGGACCCGTCACTGTGGATCACCCGAAGCCAGACGGGCCATCGCTGAGACCAACGGAGAAAACATGTAGAAAGCTCACAGATAACCAGACCGGTCATCTCGAGCTCATCAAACATTCCACACCGAAAAGAAAAAGCAGAGAGAGTGAGGAAGGGAGAGGAAGAAGAGCCCCCCGGACGAGGGGAGGTCTTTGGGTCAGGATGGAAAACTTATCAATGAAATTGTGAGAAAAATCGATTTTGATTAAAAACGCGTGCATCAACTCGAGGCAACACAGAGGGCCGTCGGGAAAAATGAGATCTCGGGGGGGCCTGGGAAATGGGATAATGGGAGTACATAACTGGGAGAAACGAAACCTTGCAGCACGATGTCTAGAATCGCCGTTCTGCGCGGAATATATCTCTGGCACCGGATCGGTGTGTGAAACTCATGGAGGAGGGGGTTTTGCAAACGACTTCTCGGGGAAGACTCTGGGAACGGACGACTATCTCTCGTCCGGCATTCTACAAGGTGATATCCTCAGTGGGGAGAGGAAAAGACCAGGGGGAGGAAAGGGAAAGAGAAGAGGAAACGCCGTCCGCAGAAAGGAATAGCGAAGAGGGGTGCCGGAAGTGGCAAAGAAGCTAGCAATGAGGAAAGATGCAGGGAATCCCTCGCGCGGCTCTACGCTGAGCAAGAAGAAAAGTTGGGGGGGGGACAATGACGAGGTCGTCAACCGAGAAGGTTTTGCGAACTCCGTTGGAGGTGGCGCAACGCAAAAGGTGGGCTTAAGAAAATAAGTAGAAAGTCGATCGAGCTACGGGCGACCAAGCAATGGAGGGTCAATGCTTCGGCGGCAGGCCAGTAGAATGGAGGAAGTGACAGGGGGAGGTTGCGGGCGCAAGGATCGCCGTAAGGGGACTAAAAGATCTACGAACTATCGCAAGCTTGAAAAACGAAGGAGGGGCATCACAACGGGATCAGAGCGGGTTCAGGGGGTTCAACAAGGAACAGCGCCTCCGAAGGTAGGGGGGAAATTCCTGATTTGGAACGAACTCGTGAGGCGGGGTCGATCTATGCGACGCGCCTAAACAAGAGGGGAAATCGTCACAAAGGAACAATTTCTGGAATACTACATAAAGAATCGACGATGGAATGCGGACCCTTGGCCGCACAAGAGCGGAAAAAACACACCGGGTCAGATCTGGAAAGAAAAAGGGGATCCGAATTTTGGCGACCAGCCTTAAACCGAAAATATTCGTCTCAAGAGATCATCGTCAGACGACGGAGAAGGAAGAG
>Ga0179593_1756145_pt1 | contig 14266 bp, 19 predicted proteins | sample CZODoug2_1_08_16_FD_185931 | JGI IMG/M metagenome (GOLD analysis project Ga0179593, IMG submission 185931) | Vadose zone soil fungal communities from Angelo Coast Range Reserve, California, USA - CZODoug2_1_08_16fungal (PacBio error correction) | ecosystem: Environmental > Terrestrial > Soil >...
AAAAGGAGCAGGTCCCTACGCTGTGAGCCTCTTTCTTCCTAACTCTGGATGCTTGCGATTTCGCGGGGAGGAGGAAGAAAGGGGGGAAAGGAAACAATGACGAAAAAAAGAAAAGAAAGGGGGGGCCACTCGATAAGACTTCAGCTCTAGCCTTAATTCTTCTCGTGGTCGACGGTCGATCAGCATTCTTCGAAAAAAGAAGAGAAAAAAAAAAAAAAATAGGCGGCGGGGGTTCGCAGTCACACACTCGATTTGCTCTATTCGCTTCGTGATAGAGGAGGGGGGGGAAATGAGAAGGGAAAAAAGAAAAAGAATGATCGCCGCGGCCTTCTACATTGGCTCTTCGCGTCACGGGGGGAAGGGATGGGAAAAAAAGCGGCGAGATCTAGGGCGCCTGTGCTAACAGCATTGCGAAAAAAAGAAAGGAAAGTCACCATACTCAAATACTATCTCTATGCTCAGTCAATCGGCCAAATTTTGAATTGGGGGGGGGAAAGGGGAGGACAGGAAAAAAAAAGAAGAGGGAAGGAGGCAGCGGCAAGCCTGGTCATACTTTTCCTCTATGCTAAGGGCAGGAGAAAGAAAATATCGGGGAGAAAAAAAAGAGGAAAAAGAAAGACGGAGTGGATGGTGGGGAATCTCCTACCTCCTTTATTTCTCTACTCTGCGTAAGCTTGGCTAGGGAAGGGGGGGGAGAAAAGATCCCAAGAAAAAAAAAAGGGAAAAAGACGCTCTGAACGCGCCCTTCTCATTCTCTTTTACCTTTTTTGTGAATGATCCCGCCAAAAAAAGGAGAGAAAAGGTGGATCGAAAAAAAAAAGAGGAAAGTTGGTCTGGCTTTTTGCGATCTACCCCTCTTTTGACAGATCGTCAATCAGGGGAGGGGGGGAAAAAGATTGAGAAAAAGAGACGATGAAGTCCAGACCTTTCCTTTCGAGCGACAACACCGATCTGCGGAGAGGAAAAAAAAAAAAGGGAAGAGGAGACGGTTTTCATCTTGGCCGGCTGGGTGGTGCAGACGATGCCGAAGGAAAGAAAAAAGAGAGTGGGGGAAAAGAAAAAAGGAAAAAAGGAAAGAGCAGGCATCTGGAGCCTTGAACTGTTTTCGACCCGCAAAAAGAGGGGGAGAATTCAAAGAAAAAAAAGAATCGCAGTTCCGCGCTGTTTTCTATTTTTGCAATGGGGGGGGAAAGAAGGCGATTGGGGAAGGGGGAAGAAAAGAGAACTTTCACTGAAAGCCGATTCGTATTATCATCCCGCACGCCTGGAAAAGAAAAAGAGGAAAGAAAAAAGGATGGAGGCGGCACCTCATTTCCTCGACGCGCGCTTGGAAGAGGAGCAGAAGGAGGGAAAAAAAAAAGGAAAGGGGAGGAGCGTCTAGTCTCTTGTCCTTCTTTCTTCTTTCAATTCTTTGGTCCGCAAAAAAAAAGAAAAAATCTGGAAAAAAAGAAAAAAGGAAAGGGCGCTGTTTGCTGCGTTGCTTCTTGTGCACTTTTGAAAGGGGGAAAAGGGGGGGGTGGGGGGAAAAGAAAAGGGGGGGTGGTCAAATCTGTGGCGCTCTCGTTGCTTCTGTGTACCCTCCTCCATATGCAAAAATGAAATTAAATCCAAAAGGGGGAAAAAAGAAAAAAAGTCGAAAGTCCTCCCTCCCTCCTCATCCAAGCAGTCCTTGAGTCAAGTTGGTCCCTTGGTAGTAAGGAAGAAAAAGAAAGCTAAAAAGAAGAAAAGGGAAAAATTTCCGGAGACTGTCTCCGAATCACTGCACTTCCTGTGGTGCCGCACTAAGAAGGAGGATCTCAGAGGGAAAGAGGGGAGAAGAAAGGCTAGAATGCTAGTGCGTCACCTGCCGTTTCAGTTATGGAAAGGAAAAGATTTCCCGAGAAGGGGGAAGGAGAAAAGAAAGGGGGGGCCTCTTCGCTACTACCAAGGACCAAATCTTTACTCCTACTTCTTTTGCTTGAGGAGTGAGGATTAAAAAGGGGGGAAAGTCGAGGAAGAAGGGAGGGGGGGATGTAATTTCATTTTTTGCTATTGAGATTCCCTGCGCCGATAACGCCACAGATTTGACCACCCCACAGGGGAGGGAAAAATCTAAAAAAAGGAAAGAAAAGACTCATCACCTTCAGGCAAACAGCGCCCCTATTAATTACCTCGTCGCAGGGGAAAGAAAGGGGGAACTGGGGAAAAGGGAAAATCGGCACAAGAGACAGACGCTACGAACCATATCTAATTAAGGGATTTGGGGGGGAAAAAGGTACAAAAAGGAAAAAAAAAAAAAAGGAAGGTGCCGCCGCCATAAGTCCAGATAAGAAAAGGGAATCGCAAAAAAGGTGGGAGGATGCGGGATGATCCTCCGCATCGGCTTTCATTGAAAGTTACGAAAGAAGAAAAAAAAACCAAGAGAAAGGAAAGTCGAAGTTCAAATCCCGCCAAACGCGCGGAAAAGGGAAAGAAGGCGGGAAAAAAAAAAGGGAAGAGAGGAATCGTCCGTACGGTGTGAATAGGATCTCCCTTAACTCGACATCGGTGATCAGCCGGTAGGGGGAGGGGGCAACAAGGGAAAAAAAAAGGGAAAGGTAGGACTTCAGCAGGAGAAGAATCTCTCGCTCGGCATGAGGGAAGAAAAAGGAAAAGAGAAAAAAGGGGGAAAAAGGGACCGCGGGGGTCGAGCCAAACGCCAGACCAACTTAAATCCTATCATCACCAACTCCTGGCATCGCAGTTCGCCCAGAGAAAAGGGGGGAGGAAAAATGATAAAAAAAAAGGAAAGAGAAGAAAGGACGGACGAGTCGCGTTCAATCGTCTTCCTCCTCATCTCCTATCCTTTCCTGGTGGCCGCCGATCGGGATCCAAGAAAGAAGAAAAAACAAAGCGGAAAAAAAATGGAAAAAAGGGCAGAATCGGCAATCGCTCCACCGCTCGTCATTTCCTTATCATTCTGAGCGAGTCAGTGGAGGAGGGAAAGGAGAAAGGGCGCCGAAAAAGATCCGCGGAAGTTCTCACTCTTAACTCCTCAAAAAAGTCAATTGGCCGTTGACTGGAAAGGGAAAGCAAAAAAAAAAGGAAAAAGAAAAAAAGGAAAAAATCCGCAGCGTCGTCTCCCCATCCCCCAAAAAAAAGAGCAAAGAGAGACCTGATTCTCTCCATCTCTGTCCTCATATCAAAGCTTAAGGAAAAGAGGCCAGAAAAGAAAGAAGAAATGGATGGCGACGGTCCTCATTCTATCTTCTATCTCGAGGCGGGCGTCCTTTGAAAAAGAAGGAAAGAGAAGAAAAAGAAAAGAAAAGGAAAAAAAAGGGAAGCCCAGATTCGCTCGGGCGAATACATTCTTATCTACCGTCGACCACGCGAAGACTGAGAGAGGGGGGGGGGAAAAAAGTGGAATAAAGGGAAAGGGAAAAAAAGGGGAATAGGCCATTCCCCGCATCTCCGCTCCGCGAATCTCATCTCGCAGATTGAGAAGAAAGAAAGGGGAAAATGCGGAAGGAAGAAAGAAAAAAAAAAAAACGAGGAGAGGAAAAGAGAGAGATACCGTTATTGTTTGTTTAAAGTCGTCCCAGACGATGCTGGGGAAAGGAAAGAAAGGGGATGCAAAGGGGAAAAGGAAAGAAAAAGGAAGGGGGGAAATGAATAAGCGCCATGTCGAGACCATTCTCGCCAATGACGGCCAGCCCGAGCCACAAGATGACAGTTGGGGGAAAGAAAAGCTCAAAATAAGAGGAAAGGAAGGCAGCCCCGGGCAGCGAATCGGCGTCTATTCGACAACTCTCACACCAGCCGAGGGCTGCCTGAATCTTCCTCAGTAAATCTCCCGGACAATCGTCTTCTGGGGTTCGAAAGAAAAAGGGGGGAAAAGGGGAAATGGAGGAAAAAAAAAGGCGCCTATCCATTTATTGCGGATGTCCATGCGGCGTAGAACCGAAAAAAAGCTGGGGGAAAAGGGAAGGGGCGCTCAGGAGCCGCGCCGGAATGTATCACGCTGTGGGGAGAGAACGGCGGAGAAGGGAAACAAGGAGAAGGGAAAAAAGGGAAAAGATAGCCAGCCGCAAGTCAATCGGCAATTTGACTTTTTTCGTGAGTTCCGTGAGCCCCTGCCAGAAAAAAAAACGCAGAAAAAAAAAAAAAAAACGTTCTCTCCTCTGCTACCGAGGCCGCTCCCACGGACGAAGAAAGAAAAGGGAAAAAAAGGAAGGGGGGGGGGAAGGGGAGCCGACCGCTGTAATGTCGACGCTGCGGAGCTTTCCGCGCCAGTTGGGAGAGGGGGGGGGAAGGGAAAAAGAGAAGAAAAAATGAAAAAGAAAAAGGAGGACACGCTTCCTGAACGCGCCACCGTAGGGGGAGAGAAAAAAAGAAAAGGAAGGGTTTATCCTGCGCACTTTAATGCGAGGATCCGACCACTTCGGAAAAGGCTTTGGAGAAGGAGAGGAAACCCGCGTGGACAGAGCGGCAATCCTGCTTTCAGAAGAAAAAGAAAAAGAAAAAAGGGGGGAAAAAAAAAAAGATGTCTCCGGCTGACGTCCGACCTTTCCGTGCGACGGACACAGCCGAAAGGAAAGGACGAAGAAAAAAAAAAAGAACCCAGACAGCCTGATCACCTATGTCGAGTCAGGAGGACGAAGGAAAAAAAAGAACGTGGGGAGGGGGGGGGACCGTTCCTGAAGACGTCTGGACGAAGCAGAGGGGGAAGGGGGGAGGGACGAAATTTTTTCTCCTCGCGGGGGGACGGGGGGGGGGAGGGGGAGGCCTTGGCTTTTTCCCGTCCGCTTGTGGGCACTGCGTACAATGCCAAAGGAAAACAAAAAAAGGGAAGGGGGAAGAATGGGCGAACCCGCACCATTTTCCCTACAATATCTAGGACGTTATCTGGATGAGAACCGGGGGGGGAAAAAGGGGGGAAGGAAGAAGCGACAAAATCCCTTCATTCGATCTGGTCGTGAAAGGGAGTCTGGAAAAGGGGAAGAACATCTTTCGAACGCATTCCCAAGCCATAGGGAAACTAAAAAGGGAAGGGCGCTTTTTTCTGCTGTGATGATGAGGGGGGAGTGCAAAGGGGGAAAGGGGACGAGCCCGTCGAGCTCTTACTTTTACCCCGGGCAGTAAAGAGGGGGGGAAGGTAAAAAAAAAAAGAAAGATGCAAAAAATTGAAATTCAATCAAAAATCCACTTCCTGCAATGCTCGCAGAAACAGGGAGGAAAAGGGAAAAAAAAAAGGGCTGACTTACGGGGGGAAGGGGGAAAAAGGGAGATTAAAAAAAAGGGGAGGGAAAAAAAGGGGAGCGCGATTTTCAGCTTATTTTCTCCATTCTCCCCATTTTTTCAACGAATGGAGAAGAAATATGAAAGGGAGGGGGAAGGGAAAGACACGAGTCATCTAACCTTTCTCTCCGCGCTCAGAGAGAGAAAAAAAGAGGGAAAAAAGAAAGAAAAAAGGGGCAATATGCGCAGTATTTCCCGGAGACTTCGGCTATTCGATTCGCAATTCGTGAAAAATGGGGAGACGGAGACCAGCAAGGAAAAAGAGAGGGGAAAAAGAGAGGGGGGAAAGAGGAGAGTAGTCAATGCGATTTGGTCGAAACTGGGAATCCTATTTCTCTATCATTGGCGAGTGCTTTTTGATTGAGGGAGGGGGGGGAGGCCAAAAAAAGAAATCTCGACGCTCGCAACCCGCATTTCTCTTTAACCAATGAACTAAAGAAAGAAGAAAAAGGAAAAGGGACAAGAAAAAAAAAGAGGGGACAGGTGGATGACCGCAATCTCTGTGTTTTTTTGCTTACCAAAGAATGGGAAAAAAAAGGGAAGAAGGGGAAAAAAAGAAGAGACGGACAAGCGGCGCTTCGTTCGTTCATTTCCTTTGCCTCCGCCAAATCCAGGAAAGAAGGAAGGGGCCCAAAGAGGAAAGGGAAAAAGAGGAACGTTCAGTGAAAGTTACTCATATGCCCATCCGCGGACGGGACCAGAAGGACGGGCAGAAAAAGAAAAAAAAGGGGGGTGACGAGGCGTGCGTATCTCACTCTGCTTTAGGAGAAAAGGGAAGGAGTAGGGAAAAGAAGGAGCGGTGTGAATGAAGTCTCCCTTACCTCTACATCGTTGAATCAGGCGGGAATATGCAAAAGAAGATACGCAGATTCGGCTGTGTCGCTCGCACTTCAATTTCTGACTATCGGAGAAAAGTCTCTAGAGCAGAGGAAAAGAATCACCAAAGAAGAAAAAAGGGGAACAAGCTGGGTCGATCGCAAAGCATCATACAACTTAAATCCTATCATCACCAACGCCTGGCGAGCAAGGTAGGGGAAAAAAAAAAAAAGGGGGGAGAAAAGGGGAACGGCGCGTTCAGAGCGTCTTCCTCCCATCTCCGATCTTCCGGTGCGTCCATAGGAAGAAAAAAAAAGGGGCAAAAAAAAAGGGAAAAAAGACAATCCGTGACCTGATAGGGTTTCCTCTCTGGAGGGAGGGATTGGGGAAAAAAAGGAAAAGGAAGTCTGACCAGTCCTGCCTCTTCGCCTCCTTCCGGCCGACGTGACGGAGGGCACACCAAAAAGGGAAGAGTAAGAAAAAAAAAAGAGAAGGAAATTGGCCGATTGACTGCGCTCTTCTATAATTTTCGGGATGGGACTTAAAGAGAAGAAACTTTTAGGAAAATCCGCCTCTTCTTCTCCCCACCGCGTGATCCATGACGGCGCGGAGAAAGGGGGGAGATCAAAGAGGAAGAAGCGATCTGAGTCGATGCTCTTTTCTACTTCCGCCATTGACCGCCGCACGCAATGGGGGGAAAGGGCGGGAGAGAAAGGGGGAGGGGGGGAAAAAAAAGGAAAACCCAGACGACGATGTCCGGAGCCCGATGAATATATCGTCATCCTCTTCTTGTTGTGAGGAGTTGTAGAATAGAGGGAAAAAGGAAGGGAAAGAGCGAAGGGGAGGGGGAAAAAAGAAAACATACTTGTCATCGTTGAGCTCGGGCTGGCGCGTCATTGGCGCGACTGGTCCGGAAATGGGAGATAGGAAAGGAAACAGAGGGAAAAAAGAAAGCACAAGGAAAAAGAGAGAAAAAAAAATAAAGGGAGACGGGGATCACGATGTCATCGGCGGATACTACATCTCTTTTACTACTTCACCCCACAATAACTGGTATCTCTATAAAAAAAGGGGGAAGTAGAGAGAAAAAAAAAAAGGGAAAATACGCTGTGAGCCTCTTTCGTCATAATCTTGATCTTTCTATTTCGCTGTAGAGGGAGAGAGGGAGGGGGAAAAAAGAGCCAGAAAAGGGGGGGAGGGAAAAAAGGGGCGCAAGCTCGATCATCCTTACCTGAGAGGGGGAGGGGAAAGAAAAGGTCTTCGAAAAAAAAAAAAAAAGGATAACGCGGGCTCCCGAATCTCTTCTGGGTTCTCATCACAAACGCGATTTGCGCAAGGAGAGGAGGGGAAGGGGGAAGCGCAGAGAAAAAAAAAGGGGAGGCGTATAACGCGCAATCTCTCATTCTCTCCTCGGACCGGCCTACATTGGATGAGAGAAAAGGACCGAGAAAAAGGGGGAAAGGGGGGGGAGACGAAGCGCTTCTTCGAGGGCTCCTGGGAAGAGAGGAAAAGCGTCTGAGGAAAAGGAGAAAAAGGGGCCTTTTTTGCTGGCGTTAGGCGTGGAGCCCGGCCCGGAAACCGGGAAAAAAAAGGGTAGGCCGTTCAGGTAGATGCGCCGACGGCAACCTGGGACCAAAAAGGAAAGGAACCGACAAGGGAGAAAAAAAAAGAGAGGGCAAAGGAGTGGATGGTGGGATCTGCCCTACCTCTTTATTGCTACGCTGCGGAAGCAGCTGGACGAGACTGGGGAAGAAGAAAAGGGGAGGGGTGAAGGAGCCCCCAAAAACAATCTCGAGCTGGGGCCGTTTATCCTGCTCACTTAAGGCGATGATGACCAAAGGAAGGCGGGGCGAAAAGGGGGGGAAAAAAAAAACCGCGTGGACAAGCTTCAAATCCTTCTTTTTCCCGACGATTTCCGGGCGGAAGAAGGGGGGGGGGATCGAGAAAGAAAAGGAGAGGGAGACACAGCCTAATCTGCGTTAGCTTCCACCACCGAAAAAAGGAAGAGAAAAGGGAACAGGGCCTGATCCCCTTTCCGATTCAGGGAAGAAAGAAGAAAAAGAACAAAAACGACGAGCTCCGCGAGGCATTCATCTTTCTCCTTTACGTGGTGGGAGGAAGAAAAAAGGGAGATCCGAAAAAAAGGGAGAAAGAAAAAAAAGACTCGCATTTCCGCGCGGTTGGCTGTATTTTTCACTGGCAATGGGTGAATTTGAAGGAAAGACGAGGGGAGAATAAACCTTACCGCCCTAAATCGGACACTAGATATTAGGGGGGAGGGGGAACCATTGGAAAGGGGAAAGGGAGGCCCCTTAACTTTCCTCCTACGCTAAAAGTAGAAAAGGAAGAGTCTATCTGTCGTAGCGTCTAGTCTCTTTGTGCCGTGCTGGGCGTGAAAGGAAGGGAAAAAGGGGAGGAAAAAGGAAAAAGAAAAAAGCCGACGATGTAAATTATAGGGGCTCTGTTGCGGAGGGGGAAAAAAAAAAAAAGAGCAGGAAAAAAAAGAGGGGACGTTGACCCGGAGTACGTTGTGCTCAAGCCCACGGTGGGGGGGAAAGAAAAAAAAAAAAGGAAGGCTCGGCAGAAATAGGATTTCCCTTTCGACCAGGTTCAAAGGGGGAAAGAGAAAGAAAGAGTTGGTCCTTGTAGTAGCGAAAGGCCCCCTTGGGCGCGCGAGGGGGGAAAGAACTCGAAAAGGGGAAAAAAAAAAAGGCCGGTGCGCACTAGCCATCCTATTCTAAGCCTTTCTCGCTCAGTCTCCCGAAAAAAAAAGGGAGAGGCAGGGAAAGAGGGCCCGGAGCTTTCGGCGATTTCGATTCGCATTCGTGAAAAAATGGGGAGCCTGAGACCACCGAGGGGAAAAAAAAGGGACGAAGAGAGAAAAAGGTCATGCCGATTTGGTCGAAACGTGGAAAAAAAAAAAAAAAAACAAAAAAAAAAAACCCACCCCCCACCCCCCCCCCCCAAAAAACCCCCCCCCCCCCCCCCCCCAACCCACCCAAAAAAACCCCCAAAAAAAAAAAAAAAAACCCCCCCCCCCCACCCCACCCCCCCCCCCCCCCCCCCCCCCCCCCCCCCCCCCCCCCCACCCCCCCCCCCACCCACCCCCCAAAAAAGAAAAATAAACCCCCCGAAAAGAACAACACCCCCCCCCCACCCCCCCCCCCCCCCCCTATTGCGGAGAAAAGGAAAGGAGGGAAAAAACCCACGTGGGCTTGACCAACTTACTCGCGGTCAGTCAGATCTCGAACGCTCGAAAAAAAAAGGACGGGCAGAAAGGGGGAAAAAGGAGAAAAAGCGCCCTATTAATTACCTCTCGGGCTTGTCGCAGGGTCCGTGGCTGTTGCATGGGCGGGAGAAAGATGGGGGGGAAAGGTGAAGGAAAAAAAAAGGGGGAGGTTTTGGTCAGCGGACTCACCTTTTTCTCTACTTCTCCGCGCTCGGAAAGCGCGCGGGAGGGGAGGGAAGAGGGAAAAAAAAGATAACGGAGGGGAAAGAAGGAGGGGAGGGGTCGTCTTCGGTACATTCTTTCAGGTCAGTGAAGGAAGAAAAAAACTTCACAATCGCGGCATTAATCACCATTTCGCCAGGGAAAAGAAAAAAAGGAGAAAAGGGGGATTCATGAACGGGGATCACGAGCGAGGAGGAACCGTGGGAAAAGGAGAAAAAAAAAAGGGGGGGGAATGATGATCTCCCTTAACTCGACTCGGGGGATCAGGGAAGGAACAAAAAAGAAGAGAGAAGTCGTGCTGTGTCGCCTCGTCACGCATTTCTGACTTCATCCGGAGAAAGAGCGCGTCGGATAGGAAGAGGAGATGTCGGGAGAAATGGACGCTCTGTCCACCGCGGGGTCTATCTCAAACAGCCCAGACCAACCTGAAAGCGATAAAAGAAAAGAAGTTGGGGGGGGAAAAAAAAAAGATCGGATGGTTTTTGGCGGATCCTTCCAACATTTCCACGAGCCTGCGACGGGAGAGGGAAGAAAGAGGGGAAAAAAAAAAATTACGAGGAAAAAAAAAAGAAAAGAAAAAGGCGGTCGGCGATCCCCCACCATCCCTCCGTGACCGGAATAGGCGAGTGCGAGAAAGAAAAGGGACCCAAAAAAAAAAAAAAAAGTCTGACTCAGGCTGCCCGCGGCGCCTCTCCCTCCGGAAAAAAGCGAGAAAGGAGGAAGGGCTCACCTGACTCCCTCAAAAAAGTCAAATTTTGCCGATTGACTGGACATAGGGAGAAAGGAAGGGGAAAGGCTTAGAGGGGAAAGACGCGTCGTCTCCCCACCTCTTTATCCCTTCCGGCGCCGGAGAATTGAAGAAGGGAAAAAAAAAAAGGAATTGAAGAAAGAGGGAGAGGTCTAACGCCGCCATTGACCTCCTCACTCCATTATTTCGCCGGTCAGCAAGGGCGATAGGGGAAGAAGTCAAGAAAAAAAAAAAGGAAGAAAAAGAAAAGATATCGGCTCAGCCCCTCGCTGTGTGATTAGTTGTCTCCTCGCCGCCAGATTCTCGCCGGGCGACGACATGCAGGGGGAAAGAAATGATCGGGGAGGAGAAAGGGGAAAGGGGGGGGAAGCTGGCCGTCATTGGCGCGACTGGTCTCTAAATGAGATAGTCATCCCCGCGTCGAAGAGAAAGAGAAAAAGAAGACCGAAGAAAAGAAGAAGAGGGGAAAAAGGAAAAAAAATACGGTATCTCTCTCAACACAACACTTATTAGTATTACAATATCTATTATACCGTTATTGGGGGAGTCGTCCCAAAAAAGGGGAAAAAGAGGAGAGGGGGAAAAAGGGAAGGAAGGAATGGGGCGATTTTCGCTGGACGGGAGATCTCTTGTAATACTATCTCCCTTTCTATACCATTCGCGACGATGACCGGCAAGAAAGGAAAATAGGGAGAAATAAAAGAAAAGAGATCAGCATTTCTTCGCCCCGGCAGCGATCTTTTCTTCTAGTCGAAAATCCTCACACCAAAAAGAAAAGAAAGGAGGGACAAAAGGGGGAGAAAAGACTAGCCTCGAAGTCGCTGCTTACCTTCTCCTATCCATTAGTTCGGACGGTCCATGGCGGCGTAGAAAAAAGAAAAAAAAATAAAAAAAAATCGAAAAGGAGAAGAAAGGAAGCCGGCCTGAATGCTCCTCTTTTTTAGACTCAGCGGCGGATTCAGGGGCGAAGGGGAAAAGCCCGAAAACGAGAAAAAAGGGAAGGGATCGTCCAATTTGACTTTTTTGAGGAGTTCAGCGTGAGCCCTGCAGGGGAGGAAAAAAGCAAAAAGAAAAAAAAGAAAGACCGTTCTCTATGCTAGGGGCCGCTCCACGGACAAAGTGAAAAAAAAGGGGGGAAGAAGAAGTGCGAGACTCGCCTATCCGGTCACGGAGTGGATGGTGGTGGATCGCCGACCGAAGGGGGAGAGGAAAAGACTTTGAGAAAGAGGGGAAAGAAGATCTGAACGCGCCCGTCGGCAGTCTCTTTGAAACCTGGGGGGTGAAAGGGGAAAAAAGAGCAGAAGGCGTGCCATGGCTTGGTTATTATCTTCGTTTCAGTTGGTAGGGGGAGGGGGACGGAGAGAAGGGAAGGCCTTTTTTTGGGGGACGGCGTATTCTTGTCGGCTCGCATCCGAGACCGGGGAGAGGAGGGGAAAAAAATTCTAAGGCCGTGCGATCTCCACATCCTAAGGAGAAAAAAAAAAAAAAAGGAGAGGGGGGGGGGGTGTCAGCCTATCCTCTTCCGCCTAGCGACGAAGAAGAGGGGGAAACCTCACTCCCGAGCTCCGCGGAGGCAGTAAGAGCCGTGAAAATCTCCCCGCCCCCAAAGAAAAAAAAATTTAAGGAAAGAGGAAAAGGCACACCTCGCTTTCCGCGCGGTTGGCCGAATGGTTAAAGGCCAGAAAAACGGGGGGGAGGGTTCCCGTCCGCGGTGTTTGGGGCATATGAGAAAAAATAAAGAAGCTTCTTTGGGCCAGTCCTGGGGGCGAGACCCGAAAGTGAGGAAAAAGAGGAGCTTGTCCGAGCTGCGGGCGCCGCGCGAACGGTGAGCTCCGAGGAAAAAATCCAGGAAAGAGTCGGGGAAAGGGGAAAAGGAGGGGGGTCCGCAAAAAAACCCCTCCGATTTCTTTCTCACAGCACAGGAGGAGGAAAGGGAGGAAAAAAAAAGGGGGGGGGAAGGAGGGGGGGGGGGGAGTCTGTGACACTTTTCTGCCTTATCTTCCCTATCTTATGATTTAGTTCATTGGGGGAAGTACGGAAAAGGGAAGGGGAGGAGAAGAAACTCTCCATATTGCAAAAAATTGAATTAAATCCAAAAGCCACTTCGCAAGGCTCGGCAGAAATGGGGAGAAAAAAGACGTTGAAAAAAGGAGGGGGGGTCCTGCTAGTAGCGAAGAGGCCCCATTGGCTCGCTATTAGAGGAGAAAAAAAAAAAAGCCGAAAGGGGGAAAAAAAGGAAGCACGGCCGGTGCGCACTTCCTTCTAAGCACTTGAGAAAGAGGGATGGAAGGAGGAAAAAGGGGGGGAGGGGGAGGGATTCGTAGACAGTCTCCGGAAATTGGATATGCGCAGTATTTGAACCCCGGGACTGGAGAAAAAAAGAGGATCCCGGACTGCTTGCTGAGGAGGGAGATTCAAACTGTCAGATGGAACCTTCGACGTAGTCATCAAGGGGGGGGAAAAGAGGGTATGGAGGAGGGGAAAAAAGGGGATTGAGGCCAACGTATCGCGGGTCAAATTCATATCTCGACGCTCGCAACCCGACATTGCTGCGGGGAAAAAGCACGACAAAAAAAAAGAAGGGGGGGAGGAGGGGGAGAAAATGTGCTTGGATACCGCAATCTGATTGTTTTTGGGCGGGGGAAAAAAGAAAAAAGGCCGCTAAAAAAAAGGAAGAAGGGGAAAGAAGGCGACAAGCGCGGCGTCGGCGCCATTTCCGTTGTCCTCCTACAGAATCCAAGATAAAGTGAAAAAACTTAGGGAAAAGAAGGGGGGGAGGGGGATGATCCTCCGCATCGGCTTTCAGTGCAATTGTACGCAGATGCCACCGAGGACGGGAAAAAAAAAAAAAAGAAAAAGGAAAGGGAAAAGAGCCAACCGCGCTGAATTCTAGGCGTGGCGGAGAGAAGGAGAGGGGAAAAGTGAAAAAAAAGAGGGGGAAAAAAAAGGGACAAAGCTCCATATGACTGCCTCTCTTATCTCGTTCTTCGTGTGAAAGGAAAAGGATATAAAGGGAATCGTCGGAAAAAAAGGAAAAAGGCGATTACTTTGTTGCCTGTGTTGTCCGCTTACGCCAAGAGAGAAAGTCAGGAAAAAAGGGGGGGGAAAAAGAAGACGGCCTTCCAAAACGCATCACCGTCTTCGCCCTGATCGTCGGCGCACAAGCGGAGTTGGAGGGAAAAAAAAAAACAAAAAAAAAAAAAGGGTGGTCGCCCCGCATCTCAGAAGTTGGTCGATCCTCGGGCCTGAAGGGCGAAGGGAAGGCGGGAAAAAGGGGGAGGGGAGAGGGAGAGCGTCGTCCGCCCAGCTCCGATCCTTCCTTTTCGCCGATCGGGATACCAAAGTACGAAGAAAAAAAAGCTGGAAAGGAAAAAAAGGGGAAAGGAGGAGATGTCTCGCATGCGTTCGATCGGCATCCTGCTCCACCCGCGCGGCATGGCAGGATCAGGAGGGAAAAAAGTAGCATAAGAAAAAAAAGAGAAAAGAAAGGCCGACGTGCGTAAGGCACCCAGCTCGCTTGCTGCCGACGCTATGCGAGCAAGGAAGGGGAGAAAAAACTCGGCTAGAAAGGGGGGGGAATCGTCGCCGCTCGTCGGTATCAATGCTTTTAGCAACAGGAAAGGAAAGTAGAAAAAAGGGGAGCGCCGCCATCTCGGCCTTCCAATCAAAGCTGAGGGAACGAAGGGAAAAGAAAGGGGAGAAGGGGAAGAAAAACCAGGAAAAACAAGGAGGAGGGGAGCGAGGCGGTCTCCTTTGACACGAAAAATTGAAAGAAGAAAGAGAGAAGAAAAGCCAAGAAAAAAAAAAAGGGTCGCTGCCCGTTCTAAGACATGCTGATCACCGTCGAAAAGAGAAGGAGAAATCAGCTTGGGAAAAAGGAGAAGGAAGAAGGGGGGGGAGATAGTCATTCCCGCGATCTCCCGCTCCAGCTAAATCTCAATCTCTCAGATGCTGACGAAGAGGAAAAACCTGCAGAAAGGAAAAAAAGAAAAGGG